>Ga0075017_100001135_pt1 | contig 16030 bp, 13 predicted proteins | sample AleBraG_ABR_2012_FD_71475 | JGI IMG/M metagenome (GOLD analysis project Ga0075017, IMG submission 71475) | Freshwater sediment microbial communities in response to fracking from Pennsylvania, USA - Alex Branch Run_MetaG_ABR_2012 | ecosystem: Environmental > Aquatic > Freshwater > Creek >... | reverse complement strand
ATGCGCGTTCTGGCTACCGCAACGCTCGAAAAACCCGCAGCACACTCGGGAGCCGCGGTTTCTCCGTCATTGAGCGGCGGTATGAACCCGCCTCCAAAATGCGCAACTCCTGTGAAAGTGTGGGGCTCGCCGCCCTCGTTTACCGCGATAACCGGGGTTCCTTCGTCCACCGTGAGCGTGTCGGGTTCGAAGTCCCACTTCGGGTCGGGGTGTCCAGCAGCGGCTTCTGCGAATAATTGGGAAAACGTCGTGGTGTAGCCTAGCGGGGTGTAGCCTAGCGCGACGTTCTTGCAGAAACCAGGCCCGACGTTGCTTGGGAGATTGAAAGTCGCAGGATCGCATTCGTCTAAAGCCACCACCTGTGCGGGGGTTGCATGGCGGCCGTCATCTCCCATCATTCCAGCAAACAGAAGACAACAAGCGACTAAACCGAACTTCACTAGTGTATTCGTCATGGATTTCCTCCTGATGTCAACCAATCCGCGCGGGATTCGCGACGGATGGGTATGTGCGCTTGGGACGCGAGCGCAAAAGTGACGGCCACTCTCGTTGAGATGTGCTAACAAGTCAATCCTTTCGACCTCCATTTGTCCCCAAAGAAATCTCCATTGCTAAACCGTTAAAAATAAAGGTGTTCGCGCCCTGCCTCAACTCTGTCTTCCGGGAGCAAGAATGTGATAGATTGGTCAACCTTTGCGAGTGTTACATGCCTAGCTCCTCACCAAGCGCGCGCGTTCTGTGTTTCGAAAATTTCGAACTGGATGTTCGCGCTGGTGAGTTGCGGAAACACGGTGTAAGGCTGCGCCTGCAGGGCCAACCGTTGCAAGTGCTGGCCGCTATTTTGAATCGCGCCGGCGATGTGGTCACTCGCGAGGAGTTGCGCGCCCAGATTTGGACGGCCGACACCTTCGTCGATTTCGACCATAGTCTGCATAATGCGATTGCGCGCCTTCGCGAGGTGCTCGGTGACTCCGCCGAGGCGCCGCGATACATTGAAACACTCCCGCGCCGGGGGTACCGGTTTATCGCGCCGGTGGAGACCGTGGAGGTTGTGTCTCCCTCTCGTGCTGCGCATCCCGAGGAGCCCGTTGCAACATCTGCCGAATCGAAGCGCCCACCATCTCGCGCAATGGTAGCTGGAGGGATCCTTGCGCTCTTCGTTATAGGCACCGCCTTCTGGCTGGCCCGCACTACGCCCCGACATACAAGTGCGGCCCCACGCTTGGATTCGATCGCGGTTCTGCCACTCGACAATTTATCCGGCGATCCATCCGAGGAATTCTTCGCGGATGGAATGACTGACCAGTTGATTACGGACCTCGCTGAGGTCGGCTCGCTACGCGTGATTTCCCGAACTTCGGTCATGCCTTACAAAGGCACGAAAAAGAGCCTGCCGGAAATTGCACGCGAGTTGAACGTGACGGCCATCGTTGAAGGATCGGTGGTTCGTTCGGGGCAGCGCGTGCGGGTCACCGCCCAACTAATACAAGCGACCACGGACCAGCACCTCTGGGCGGAGACATACGACCGCGATCTTGGCGATGTCCTCAGACTACAAGGTGACGTGGCCTACGCCATAGCGCAGCAAGTGCGCGCACAACTCGCTCCACAGCAGCAGGCCCAGCTTCGTTTGGCCAATTCGGTGAACCCGGCAGCATACGATGCCTATCTCAGGGGCCGTCTTTATTTCACCACCGAATACACTAGACCCGAGTCACTCCGGAAGGCGCAGCAGTATTTCGAAGAATCGATCCAAAGAGATCCAAACTTCGCTCTTGCTTACGCGGGGCTCGCAGACGCTTACGTCTATTTAGCCTTTGCAGGAGCGTTGCCGAGGGATCAGGCCTACCGGTCTGCCAAGGGGGCGTTAGCCAAGGCCCTGGCACTGGACGACAGGATCGGCGAAGCCCACGACACCCTCGGCTTGCTGAGTTCGGAGTTTGACTGGGATTGGGACACTGCCGATCGCGAGTTCAGCCGTGCCATCGCCTTGGCACCGAGCTACAGTTGCGCGCATGAGGATCGCGCGATTTTTCTCGCCCTTACTGGCCGACGGGCCGAAGCTCTGGCGGAGATCACAAAGATCGACCAATTGGACTACGGCTTCAGCGCCGCGAGGACCGTGTCCGGAACCTATTATGAGCTGCGGGATTACCCCGCCCTAATCGAGGCCAGCAAGAGAGGGCTGCTCCTTGACCCAAAGGATTGGATGCAGCACTACTTTCTCGGCGTCGGTTACGAAGCTACGGGGAAGCTGCAGGAAGCGATCTCTGAATACCAGAAAGCCATCGAGATGTCAGGTGGCTCTCAGGGCGTTGTGGCACTGGCACACGCCTATTCAGCCGTGGGCAGAAAAGCCGAAGCGGAAAAGATTCTTCGTGATTTGGAGCGCAAATCAAGAGAAACCTCGACGTCCCCATACACGATGGCCACAGTCTACGCCGGCCTCGGCGAAAATGACAAAGCATTTGACTTCCTGGAAAAAGCGTATTCGCAGAAGTCCTTAGGCATCCCCTCGTCGTTAAGCTCTGACTTGCTGCTTGAGAGCTTGCGTCCTGATCCTCGTTTCCAAAATCTTCTTGACCGCATAGGCTTGAAGAACTAGACTCCGCCCAGGACGAGGAGTCTGACTTGCTGCTTGCGTTTTTGTTTTGCGGACGCAGGCGAATTTTCAGCGTCCTCGCATTTCCTGGCGAGTGACCAGCACTCCACAGACAAGGCACGCCAGATCGCTAGCTGTCCGCAAACCAACCCAGTTGGTGGATGGTCGGCAACCCTTACCTAATCGCGTTACGTCAGAGTTGCCCGTCCGGGCGCAATCCCGAGAGGCGCTGGTATCGGCTGCCAACAGGGGCACTTCTAGGTGTGGCGGACTAAATGACCATGAAACATGGTTAGTGGTTGATGGTCAAGGAAAGATCCAGCGTGTGATTCAGGCTGCCCGAGGAGCCCGTAATCGTCAAGGTTGCGTTTGTAGGTGGCCGGCCGCCGCCACCTCCGCCGCACCCGTTGAAAGAAAGTAAGCCAAAAAGAAGAACCGCAAAGCCGAGCAATCGGCCCCAAGTTTGACGGCCTGCGCGGGAAGCGCGCCGCATGAATAGCAACACCAAAATCCCGTCGAGTAAGAGCAGCAATTGGCGCAGCAAGGGGAAACCCTGAATGTCCGGGATTGTTGGCCATGGTAATACTATCGCGTTGGACGTGTTGCCGACTGTCACGGTAAACGCATACGACGACAATCCATTCGGAGGAACTGAAGCCGGGGAAGGCGAACAGGTCGACGCACCTGGCGCACCACTGCAGGTAAGTGAAACAGCGCCGTTAAATCCACTGACAGGTGAGATCTGCAGGTTGTACGTTGCTGTCTGACCCGCAGCAATCGTTGCTGAAGTCGAGCAATTTCCCACCGAGGGACAATTTGCGCCCGTGGCCGCAGCCATAGAAAAGTCGGTACCGGTTCCGGACAGGGAAACCGTATGGGGACTACCCGCGGCATTGTCCGTGATAGTCAGGCTACCGGTGCGAGTTCCGGCAGCGGTAGGAGTGAATGTTACGCTGATGGTGCAGTTGGCTCCACCCGCAAGTGCATTGCCGCAAGTATTCGTTTCGGCAAAATCACCACCTGCAGTGATGCTAGAGATGCTCAAGGCGGTGCTGCCTGCAGCAAGGAGCGTTACCGCTCGCGCAGAACTGGTTGTGGACAACGCTTGACCGGCGAAGTTCAAGACCGCGGGAGCGAGGCTGGCACCAGGAAGATTTGCAGGGCCGATCTTTGCCACGAATGCGTTCGCAAGACTCGGGCCAATAACCGGCTGGAAAGCGTTTACCGTTGGGAACCCGGTCGAATTCGTGAGTCCCGTCACATAGGCATTGCCGTCCGGGTCCACGGCGATAGCAGCCCCGGAAGTAAAGTCGGTCGCAGCGCTGCCGCCGAGATAAGTAGAGTAAATCAGGGCGGAGCCTGTAGCATTCAGCCTTGTGACATAGGCGCTGGCGATAGTGGCAGGGCCATAGTTGGCCTGGACGGGGCTGGCCATGGGGAAGTTGGGCGACTTGGTGGAGCCGACCAGGTACACGTTGCTGGTGGAGTCTACTGCGATGTCCCACCCAAATTCATCGCCCGCGCCGCCGAGATAAGTAGAGTAGACGAAGGCTGAACCGGTGGGATTCAATTTGGCCACAAACGCGTCAGCCTCACCGTGGTTAGTCCCTTGAAACGGATTATGGGTGGGGAAGTCGATCGAGACGGTGTTCCCTGCGACGTAGGCGTTGCCGAGGGAATCGACGACGATCTTGTTGCCAAACTCTGTATTGCTGCCGCCTAAGTAGGTTGAGTATAGGAGCGTGCTGCCAGCGACATCCAGCTTGGTCACAAAGGCGTCGTAGTTCCCACCTCCAAAAACCGGCTGAATAGGGCTGGCCGTTGGGAAGTTGGTTGAACCAGTGGACCCGATCACATAGGCGTTGTTGGCGGAATCCACCGCGATGCCACTGCCTCCATCATCACCGGCTCCGCCGAGATAAGTGGAGTAAAGTAGCGCGCTGCCGGCGGCATTCAGCTTGGTTACAAAGGCATCGTTCGGGCCACCGCCAAATGCAGCCTGGAAGGGGCTGGCCGTGGGGAAGTTTGTCGAACTGGTGGTCCCCGTCACGTAGGCGTTGCGCATGGAGTCTAAGGCGATACCGCTGCCTATTTCAGTGCCGCTGCCGCCCAGATACGTGGAGTAAACGAGGGCGCTGCCGGTAGCATTCAGCTTGGTCACAAAGGCATCTTGGGTGCCGCCAAGCGTCGCCTGGATAGGATTGGCTGTGGGGAAATTGGTCGACGTGGTGCCACCCGTCACGTAGACGTTGCCGTCGGAATCCACTGCGATGCCTTTGCCAAAATCATCGCCACTGCCCCCCAAGTACGTGGAGTAAACGAGGGCACTGCCAGTAGCATTCAGTTTGGTCACAAAGGCATCGTAGGTGCCGCCGCCAAATGCCGCCTGGAAGGGGCTGGCCGTGGGGAAGTTAGTCGAAGCAGCAAAGCCGGTCACGTAGGCGTTGCGGGCGGAGTCCACCGCGATCCCGAAGCCTTCGTCATGGCCCCCTCCGCCGAGGTAAGTAGAGTAGACCAGAACAGGGTCAATAATGAGCGGCCTACTACGATCATAGGACGCCACTTCAAACCCGATGCCCCGCTGGCCTCTGAGGACGTACCGACCTTCCAGGAAGTGACGAGTGATGAGTGAGGAACTACGAGCTTCAGATTTCGAGTATCGTTTTTCGTTCTTAGTTATCGGCTGCGCAGGGTCAACGGTGAACCGCTGTTGATACACCACCGGCTTTTGGAAACGAACTTCACCGTCTCCGGTTAGAATTACAAGATCTCCTTGAGAGCTGAGGCGAAATTGATGCCCACCGCCAATGGAGAACCGGATGGCATCCAGATCGGCGCCAGGTCCAACCACCCAGTCGTATTCGAGTTGCCCTTGATTGCCGTAATAGATCAGATCCACACCCGGATAAACGTCCTCGTACCGCACCTTGGCGAAGTTAGGCACATCTGTTCGCCACGCTTTGGGGTCATTACCGATAAAATAGTTACTCTTACCGGGAAGCTCTTCGAGTCCTGTGACATCGATCGCGGGGTTTGCACCCAGTAGCTTTAATCGCAGGACAGACAGGCTCTGCGATTTCGGGTCTACTCCCAAAAATCGCGGATCGTTAATTTGGCCTTTAGAATTTTGTGCCTCGGACTTGCTGTGGTGCAACGCCAACACGGCTTCAGAGGAGGTCAAGAAGAGTCTATAGCCGCGGCCGCGCGAGAGGAACTTGACACGCCCGTCCGTCTGCCCTTGATTGGCCTCGAAGCTCAGGGGCAACTTGCCGTAGTTTTCCGCCAGATAGATTTTCTGCCCCGGGGTCGCCTTTTGCAAAACGACTGACCGCGTCTCCGTCGCAGAAACCGGCCCGGCTTTCATCACGTGCAGCCTAAAAAGGACCGCCCCCGCCAGGAATGCCAGAATCACTGCTGTGCAATTGTAAATGGGTTTGATCGTCTCCCCCTCCGCCAGTCGCATTTATCCAAACCGAGATTTCCCTTTGTGAGCTTCCCCCTTGGCCGAAACGCTAGCCCTCCTGCTCCGCCGTGTCAACCGCAAGTCGCGCTGACCCTTTGGGGTGGGGGAATGCAATACCAGATCACGCTTAAGCGGCCATTCGACATGAACGACAAGAGTAAATCGTGCAGAACAGCGGCTTTCAGTGTCGACACAGGCGCGATTTTCCTTGGCTCAACCCTTGACTGCGAAGCGTCAACCCGATAAGCGAGTGTGGCATGCCTCTCCTCTTGGCGCAGCGATTCACACAGCATTCGCCCGCAACCAAAGTGGTACCCGGTGTGGTAACTCCCGATTGCGTCGGCTAACCGGAGAGCGCCGGGATAAAGGGGGGACCCTGCGCACTTCCGGTTCATCGGTGAAAACAAATCGATGGTCACGCGTTAGGAAGTTCAGTCCGCTCAGCCGGTTGTCTCGATTACATTTCTTGTCCGCCCAACAAGACACGGTGTGGGATAACTTCAACCCTTCGGTTAACAGCCAATAGAGGATCTTGATACCAATTTACCGGAGCGGGAGTTTTCCGAGGAGAATCAAGAAGCTGCGTAAGTAGGGCGAAGGGAGCACTCCGCCCTAACCAGCTAGGCGTGAGACGTGCTGGCCTTGCCGTAATGTTCGAGATGGGCCTTGGTCGCTTCCGCAGCATGGTGCGTTGCGTGTTGGTGGTGAGCATGAGCTAGGTGCGCTTGATGCGGAAGGGCTTTCCTCAGCCTTCCGGCTGCTACCAGTGGTCCATGATGCTGGTCTGACTACAAGCACTACCCTCTTCCTCGGAACTCGTCAAGGGATGACTTCTCGGGAGTAATTCGCCCTGCCAGGACGACGCTGTGTTCTCGCGCACACCGAATTGTGTTGGACGAGTCTTCATGTTGCTAAGCGGTCTTCGTGAGAGCCTCTGCTTGATTCTCTTGTGTGTTTTGGCCGTTGGCGTGTTGTCCTAACCAAACTTTGAATTCGTCGTCGCGTTTGAATAGGACTTTCAGGGCCTCCGTAATGACGTAGGACGGAGTGGAGTCAATGAATTTTGCGTATTGATCGAGCTGCGTTTTCACCGACTCCTCGACTCGTGCCTGGATCGTCACCGATTTTGGTTGTTTGGGTGGTGCCTTGATGATTGCCATGCTTACTTGCTGTTCCTCCTTTACGGTTTTGTCTTACGTGCTGTCTTACGAGTCCTCCGATTCCCTCTTCCCGTCTTTGCCGCATCTGCCTGCTCTTTCTGTCTCTTATCTCCATGCCAGGGTGACGCCGGAGGTGAAATCTCCGGGGAAAGATGTCTCCTCAGAACTTTTCACGGCTACGTTTACTGGCTGATGTGGATGCCGCTCGAACAACGCCGCCTGTCCGTTCACCGTTGCTGAAATGAAGGCGACCTGAGAAGGCATCTGGAACTTAACCGATTCTGATCGCACCGTGTTCTCGGTAATCTCGCCGGCACGCCATCTTTGATAAAGATTCTCAATACCTGGGTTGCCAAATCTCTCTTTGCCCTGATTCATAAAGAGGATGTCGTGTTCACTGAGCTTGCCGTAGTTCTTCTCGTCCCATGTTCGCCGCGTACGGAAATAGTCGAATAATCCACGGGGGGCTGCCGGGTTCCAAAGCCTCTGAAACGTCCCATGGAACAGCTTCTTGGCGCGCTCGAAATTCGTGTCGCGGGTCGCGACGTAGTAGAAACAGAGGTGCGAAAGCTTCGTGAAAAGCGTCAGGTACGCGTCCAGATGAGTCCTGAAGCTATCCGTGCTTTCAAACCCCGGATCGATGAAACTGAATGTCATCACAGGGGAGAGAGTGACGGCGGGGTTGTAGAACATGGGAAACTTATCCACGAAATAGCGGTCGGTGAATTCACGTTTGATAGCCCCCGAGTAATGTTTGTGGGGCAGGATTTTCTTGTCGATTCCCAGCTGATCGCAAAAGAAAGAGAGCTTCTGTTCCTCGGATTCAAGATACGTGAAGCCTTGATTTCGGAGAATGAAGTCGAGGGCAATGAGCCGCGTTCGGATGTATTCGGTCGAGTGCACGCGCCGGAAACCGACATTCTCCCTGCCAATGGCTTGGTAGAGATTCCGCGAGAAAAGATGAAAGACGCGGCCATGCCGAAGGTATTCCTTCGAGCTGGCGTGTTTCTTCTCCACAACCTTTCGGGCAAAGGCGACGCTCCGCTTGCCGGGCTTGGTCTTGATGAACTGCAGAAACTGCTGGCAGGTGAAATAGCCGGAATGCGTGGCCACAAGGTAGAGGAAACGGGACTCCTCTTCCGTATAGCCGAAATATCTGAGTGCTTCCGTGTGGATGGGCAGGATTTTCATAGGGCGAAGATCCTTGCGCTGATTTCTTGGGTGTCGAGAATACGGCGCAATTTGGCGTGGTCTTGCTGGCGGGCGAACATATGAAATCCGGCCTTGGCCTTTTCACCGAGCCCCTGAGGCCGATAGTCGCGGGTAGCGATTTCGAGGTCGAGACGGCGAACATCGCGGCAGTCGTCTTCATACTCGATCCGTAGGTCGGGAATGGGAATCTTGCCGTCCACCACTTTCAGATCGAACTGGTTGGCAATGAAGATTCGTTCGTACCTAGGATCTTTGTCGGACCGCATCCGCGAAAGAGCTTGGTAGAGGTCTTTCTTCAATTCGAAGTCGAGAATGACTCGACGAACCTTGCCGCCCGAGCGCTCGATTTCTCTGGCGACTTTCTGGTAGAGCCGGTAGAGATCGGCGTCGTGTCGGGCCTCCTTCGGCTTCACAAGGCCATGGTAGGTAGCCTGCCGACTGGAGACAAGCTGCCCACGCTCAACGAGCCTATAACCGTCCTTTGTAAGAGTTAAAACCTTCGTCGCATACGATGAATGGCCTTCGATGGTGCGCTGTTCGACGAGGCCCTGCCGGGTGAGGCTGCGAATGTCGCTTTTCATCTGCGCATAGTTGCCTTGGTATCCAAATCGCGCGAGATCGTCTTCCGGAACGACGCGGAACTTGCCCAAGTCTGTGAGTGTAGGAACCTCAGATTCGCGTAGCGAGTATTCCCGGTCTCGACCGCGATAGATCGTAACCGGGCGGTCGAAACCGCCACGAGATCGAGTGGAATTTGATCCCTTTCCCCGTTCGGTTTGGCTCTGCTCTCTGTCTGCGCGAGAACCCTGACCGGCCCTCTCTACCAAGTCGGAGTCGGATTCCCGGTCCCATCGGGATGGGAATGCGAAGTCGGAAATGCCATAGGGACGGTCCATGATGAGACTCCTTTCGGTTCACCTTGGCGAGAAAACGGGGATAGACCTCGAGTGACCTGCAGAGAAAAGAATCCGGAATTGTGAACTAGCAGACATCATGTCGCGATTGCTGGAGACCGAACTCAGACCTGCGGGGAACTCGGCTGGTCTTGTTCCTCGGGATACAAAAACACCTCTTCCACATTCTTTCCAAAAACACGTGCGATCTTGAAGGCTAGTGGCAGACTCGGATCGTACTTGCCGGTTTCAATCGCGTTGATCGTGCCGCGAGCGACTCCGACATAAGCCGCAAGCTCGGCTTGCGACCATTCTTTTTCCGCTCTCAGTACACGCAACCGCGTTTTCATCGATACCGCCACGAATAAAGAATCAATCCGATGCTCCACAAAATGATCATGAGCGCGGGAATACCTAGCCAGGAGACGGGATGCAAACCGAAGCTTTGCAGGAAGCCGATCGCTGCAGAAAAAATCAATGTTCCTGTAAAGGCAAACGTCAGAGCACGGTAGTTGGTCTGCTGTTCGCGCTCATCATTTGTACGCAGGAAACGGAGCAAGAAGAAGATGGCCGCGCCAGCACTCGTCACAGCCAGGGCGAATAGTAGCGTGCGGGACGATGGAATCTTTGCGACAAGACTGATGGCAATGACAGAGAGAAGCGCCGCGAGATAGAAGAGTAAGATCGTAGATCGACGGCGATCGGCTAGCTCATCTCGAACGGGTTGATGGGGCACGGTGACCTCCCCGCATACAACCCTAAGAGTACGTCAAGACGACCTAAATGTCAAGTATAAAATACTTTTTGTGTCGTCTGAGATATCACTGCGATCTTCAGTGGCCCTGGCAGGGAGTGGAGGTGGGGAAAATGCTTTGGTTCCCGTGCGGGAACTTTTTGGCTTTCTCTGAGGCTAGGGATCATAAAGATTCCCGTACGGTAACATTATGTTGACTTTGACTCAGAAACCCCCATAATATTCCCGTACGGTAACTTTGTTGAATGGGGTCAAGGACTTGAAATACACACCGCACGACATTGGCAGGCTGGTCCGCGAGACCCGCAAGAGTCTCGGCGTGACGCAAAAGGAGCTCGCCCTGACCTCGGGCACCGGCCTGCGATTCATTATAGAACTCGAAAAGGGCAAAGAAACCGCCGAAATCGGCAAGGTTTTGACGATCTTGCGGACTCTCGGCATTCAACTAATACTGACGCCGCCAGCCGCGACGAAGCGAGGATAGGGCATGGCGCGCACGCTCGATGTCTATCTCCATGAAGAGCTGGTCGGCCATCTCGTCCAGGACGACGATGGCCAGATGTCCTTTGAATATCTCGAGAGCTGGCTTGCAAGACCGGGTGCGGCGGCCTTGTCGCAATCCCTGCCGCTGCGCAAGGAGCGTTTCCCAGCGAAGGAATGCCGGGGGTTTTTCGGCGGCATTCTGCCGGAAGAGAGCAAACGCGAAATCATCGCCCGCAATCTAGGCATCAGCGCGCGCAACGACTACGCCATGCTTGAACAGATCGGCGGCGAATGTGCGGGAGCGGTGACGTTCATTCCCGCGGGGCAGGAGTTGCCTAAGCGAGATTATCACTACCGGAAGCTCGACGCGAAGGAACTCGCCGGAATCCTGAGAGAGTTGCCCAAGCGGCCTTTGCTCGCGGGCGAGAAAGGCATTCGCCTTTCGTTGGCTGGCGCACAGGACAAAGTCGCCGTGCTTATCGAAGGCGAGGAAGTTTCGCTGCCTTTGGGCGGCGCGCCCAGCACGCACATCCTCAAGCCCGCGGTCGAGCGCTTTGCAGGTGTAGTGTTTAACGAAGCGCTGTGCATGACCCTTGCGGCGCACATGAATCTTTCTGCAGCGAAAGTGGAAACCAGAAAAGTCGAGGATGTCGAGTATCTACTTGTCGAACGCTACGACCGCAAGCGCGTAACGATTGACGGGGCGCCCAGCGTTGAGCGCATTCATCAGGAAGATTTCTGCCAGGCGCTGAACACCGTCTCTGAACTGAAATACCAGAAGGAAGGTGGGCCATCATTCAAGCAATGCTTTACCCTGCTGCGCGACGTCTCGACCGCACCGGTCATTGACCTTGCGAATCTTCTGGACGCTGGGATTTTCAGCTACCTCGTTGGCAACAACGACGCGCACGGCAAGAATTTTTCATTCGTATACCCGGACAAGGAAATCAGGTTAGCGCCGCTCTACGACGCGATCAGCACGATCTACTACCCCGAACTGAACACCGACATGGCTATGCGGATCGGGCGCGAATACTCTTCGGATAAAGTCACGCCAAAGGATTTCGAGCAACTGGCGGGGGATGCGGGCCTTGCCAAACCGCTTGTCCGCCGTCGAGTTCCCGAGCTGGCCACAGCTGCCATCGAAGCTCTAGACAAAATAAACATCACAGACAAGGTCTCTGACCAGGTCGCAGGCCTCATCCGCAAGCGGTGTGCGCGCGCGCGGGAATTTCGCACTTAATCCGCGCGTCATCCACACCAACTCCGACGCACACCACGCACGGTCGCCCCAAAGCACATCGCGACATTGGCGCTTGCCTATATCGCCCTGCCTTCATGGTGATTGGGACTTCAAGGGTGAAGAACGCAGAGCAGAATGCAGAATGTTGTAGTCCTTTCGTTCTTCACCTTCGCTGAGATTCCACTTCACCTGCAGCGAAATCGGGGCGATGAGGAATCCTACCCCTTCTGGCTGCCATCTCGCATTAGACCAATGCCAGGCGGCATTAGAGGAGCTCAATGCGGTTGCAGGTTCGTGCGCCGTCGCGGCCGCCAATTCTTCACGAGAGTATATTGGGCTTCTGTGACTCTAGATACCGAGAGTAGCGCTGCTTCGAAACGGACACTTAGAAGTCGGCCATGAGGCCGATTCCTGCGGAGAAGCGGTTGGCGCAAGCGTAAAGCGATACTACGAGGACGGTCTCCAAAATCGCGGCATCGTCCCACCCCGCTTCGCGAAGATGGTCGACGTCTAGCTTCTCGATGTCCGCAGGGCGTCGCGTGAGCTTGTCGGCAAACAGGAAGAGCTCCATGACCCTGGGTTCGACGGGGGCACTCGTATAGTCGAGGGCCAACTTGCGTGACACGGATTTTTCTATGCCCATCCTGCCAAGGATTTCTAAATGGGCCGCGAGGCAATAGTTGGAGAGATTGATGCCGCTGACGACAAGGGCTACCTGCTCCTTGACTATCTTCGGCAGGGCTCGTTCCTCAAACATGACATGGGTAAAGAGGTTCACCTGATCCTGAAGAAATTGGGGGGTACCCCCGAGGGCTAGAAAATAGTTGGGCACGAAGCCCCAGTTCTCCTCCAGGAAACTGTAGATGCCCTTCACTTCAGGGGTAGCTTGTTCTTTGGGAACGGAAGGGAGCCAAGACATGCGTATCCTCCGACGTTGGCGAACTGCAAGACTCAGCGGAGATGAGGACTGGCCTAAAGCTGCCGCCGAGCAGATTGAGGGATGATAGCAAAAATGCAGGGACAACTACCGACAGAATCGGAACTCATCCTGGGAAGGATTTTAGGAAGTGCTCGAGTCACTTCCCAAGTCGGCCTTTGGCCCGTCTTTAGGCCCGAAGCCGCTCGGAAACTGATCGCACCCCGGTGCCAGTGAAAGACGAGTCGATCCTTCCCAGACACCCCCGAAGCAGGCCCCGCCTTGTTCCTTGAACCCTCGAAGCCGCCGACGGCACTCACATGCCCTAGTTAAGGCTTCTCGCATCCGCAAACGGGCCCGAAGTAAGCGGGTCTTGACGGAACCGGGTGAGATCCCAAGAACCCTCGACGTCTCTTGAATGGTTAGGTCCTCTACATCACGGAGTATAAGCACCACGCGGTATTTGGGAGGCAAAGAAGCCAGGCCGCGTTGCAATGCCTCTCGGAGTTCTTTCCGTTGCAGCGCGTCCGAGGGCAAATGACGCAAGTCGGCGAACTCCTTTCGAAAAGGCTCGCCCCCTTGACCAACTATCGGCTCGTCGACGGAATCGTAAAGGTGCCGCCGGTCATTTCTAAGCTTGAGGCGAGCTTCGTTTATCGTGATTTGAATCAGCCAGGTACTGAACTTGGACTCGCCGCGAAAGCTTACCAGATTTAGCAAAGCCTTGAGGACCGCTTCTTGCGTAACTTCTTCCGCGTCAGCCGGATTCTTGAGGATTGCCAACGCGGCCACGAACAGGGCGCGCTGGTAGGGTTGAACAAGAGCGTAGAAGGACTCTCTTTCTCCCCTACAGACCCGGCGGATAAGATTGGCTTCTTCAGTGTTCACCGACGATTTGTGCGCATCCGTGGACACGTGTACTCCTTCGAAAGCGCTTGACAATCAACTGGAATCCGATCGGAGCAGCTTTCGCGGTCCTAAGCTGTTCGTTTATGATCAGCGCTGCGATTCGGGAAGTTCTTTCCTCCGGAGACCATCGCGCAATTGAGAGGCCGACCATAAGAAGGGTTGCAACTGTTAACTCCGACTTCTCTCCTGTTCTTCTCGGAGCTCCTGCTCAGCCTGGAACCAATCCTGCAGATCATTTCCGTCTTCGGCACCACGCTGGATGTGGATAGCGAAGGCCCTTATTGCAATATCCTGTTGGGAAGGCTGGACGACCGCCGGCTCCCTGCTTTTCCGATGGCGTTTCTTTTCTTCAGCTCGATCGGATGTCATCAAGGGTCCTCCTTAGTGCTGTTCTTCGCAAAGCGACCCCGAGCAAAGTCACGAATTGATGTTTCAGGCCCGCTGCGCGCGGTGAGATGGCTGATCGCTAAAGGGATAATGCATGCTGAATCTGTGAAAAGATGTATCCCAGAGTACAGAATGACGCTGGAACTTCCTGGAAGATGTGCTGGCTTACCCTGCCCTGGGCACCGGACAGTAACCTGATTTTGAATCGAAGTGCAGGTTCGAGCCGTAGACTGGCTTCCGCGAGTCGATTCCATCCGAAAAAGGGGTAGACTGAACGGCCAGCCTCTTGGGATTCACACAGGCTGCCCTTGATGGAGCGATTTATTGAGATGCGTTTCTCGAGGTAAAAATGCCCTCGTTTCTAAGCCGATTTCGAGGTAAGAGTGTCCCCACGAGCCCGGTCGTGCCGGTATTCCGCAGTCACAACTATTGCCTGACCTTCTCGGCGCTCATACAGGAGCACTGGAAAGAAATCCAAGAACTAACTCAAGCAATCGAGTTCGACAGGAACGCCCTCATCTACAGGATTGGAGATTCTGCAGCGACAATCTATTCGATCGTCTCGGGAAGGGTCAAACTGGTTCGTCTTTCATCGACGGGCAAAGAGCAAACAATTGGAATTTATGAGAAGAACGATATTTTCGGTGAAGTCTGCCTGTGCGGCGGTACCCGTCGCGAGGAACAAGCCGTAGCAATGGAACAGACTGAAGCCATCTGCTTTAACACCGGAGCGATGCTGCGTTTAATGAAGTCGCGTCCGGAGTTGATGTTTGAATTGTGCATGATTCTGTGCTCGCGCTTACATGAATCACAGGAACGAATCTCCTCGCTTGTGTTTGATGACACGCGGCGCCGACTGGCGAAACAACTCCTTATCCTCCACCGCTCATTAGAACCAGATAAAGAGCCAATAACGGGACCGATCTGTTTGACCCACGAGGAGCTGGCGCACCTGATCGACACGACCCGGGAGCGAGTTACTCTGCTGCTGAACGAGTTCCGTAGAATGGGTCTGGTCCAGTACGGCACCGCAAGCATTCGCGTTCGAGAAGTGCAACTGGAGAACTATCTGCGGCGAAATATAGCTGATTCCTAAATTCCCGCGAGGCAGCCGCCGCTTAGTTTTTACAATTTTAATACGCCGATCGAAACGCAATACTCTGGCATCCTGCCTGCCTGCCTGCCTGCCTTCTCCCATTCGAGTGACAGCAATGTTTTCATCGAGAAAAGCTCGGAGATCAGACACTCCCATCTAGAGTAAGACGCCTAGAATTTTACGTAGGCAAGCGGTGGGTGGATGCCCTATCTAAGTTGGCTTTTTGACCGTCTTTTGGCGCAGAGCCGCATGGAGCCGGGAGCGCACATCTGTTGAAAGCGAAACAGGTTGGGAACCGCAGAGAATCTCGATAGTCTTCTTGGTCTGGTCCACGATCATCGTGCAATCTTCGCAATGCTCCAGATGCCGCTCAAGTTCCTGCTTCACGACGGGATCGAGGTCTCCATCGATGTAGTTTGACAACTCGCCGATGACGCCTTTGCAATTCAATTTGGAGCTCCTTGACGGAAATGGCGATTGAGCTTTTCCCTGAGCTTCAGCCGTGCCCGTAACAATCTTGATTTGACGGCAGGCACGGAGATACCCAGCGCTTCGGCAGTCTCTTGCGTCGAAAGTTCTTCGAAGTCTCGCAAGAGGAAGACAACCCGGTATTCAGGTTCCAGCCGGTCAATCAGCTCGCCCACGATGCCCTGCATCTCGGTTTGGGCGTATTTCTGTTCAGGCGTCGGCCCCCAGTCCTCCAATTCGCGGGGGAAGATGTCTGTGTCGCCCTCCACTGGCTCGTCCAATGAGAACTGATTCGGCCGGCGCTTGCGGAGCCGCATCAAGGCTTCATTGGCAGCGATTCGCACGAGCCATGTATAGAACCGTGAATCTCCGTGGAAATCGTGGAGATGTGCGTAGGCTTTCAAGAAGGCATCCTGCATAGCATCTTCGGCGTCTTCATGATTT
>Ga0075017_100001134_pt1 | contig 16034 bp, 14 predicted proteins | sample AleBraG_ABR_2012_FD_71475 | JGI IMG/M metagenome (GOLD analysis project Ga0075017, IMG submission 71475) | Freshwater sediment microbial communities in response to fracking from Pennsylvania, USA - Alex Branch Run_MetaG_ABR_2012 | ecosystem: Environmental > Aquatic > Freshwater > Creek >... | reverse complement strand
GATCATCGAAAAGAGCTTGCCGCTGTGCATCAAGTAATGTTCGACAATCGGCCCGAGAGCTAGCGCCGGGAAGAAGGTCAGCGCACCGATGATGATCACCGTTCCGACCAGCAATCCGACGAACAGAGGACCGTGGGTCGGAAATGTTCCCGCCGTTTCAGGGATCTTCTTTTTTGCGGCCAGGCTACCGGCCGCCGCCAGCAGCGGAATCAGGAACAGGAACCGGCCAATTAACTGCGCCAGCCCGGTGGTGAGGTCGTACCAGGGCGTGTTCACCGTGATTCCAGCGAACGCACTTCCGTTGTTCGCGGTGTTGCTGGTGTAGGCATACAGAATCTCGTCGAACCCGTGCGGTCCGCTGTTGTTCAGGTTCGCGGTGGCGGCGCCCTGGGGATTCCAGTAGCCTTTTGCAGAGAACGTGATTACGGAGCTAAGAGCCGCGAAAACCAGAATGCTAAAGGCGGTGGCAACCACCGCCAGCATGGCCATCTTGACTTCCTTCTGCTCGATCTTCTTTCCCAGGTATTCCGGTGTGCGGCCTACCATCAAGCCCGCGATGAACACGGCGAGGATGCAGTAGAGCAGGATGCCGTACAGTCCCGCGCCCACGCCGCCAAAAATGACCTCACCGGTCATCATGTTAAATAGAGGAACCATTCCCGCAATCGGAGTGAAGCTGTCGTGCATGGCGTTGACGGCGCCGCAACTGGCATCCGTCGTCACCGTTGCGAAAAGCGCGGAGTTGGCTATCCCGAAACGGGTTTCCTTACCCTCCATGTTCCCGCCGGACTGTCCTGGCGTGGCGGCGCTTTGAATCCCCATTTTGGCTAGGATGGGATTGCCGGCCTGCTCAAAGTGGTAGCAGACGAACACGCCAATCAGGAACATGATTGAGAAAGCCGCAAATATAGCCCAGCCTTGCCGTGTGTCGCCGACCATCTTGCCGAAAGTGTAGGTCAAAGCGCCAGGGATCAGAAAGATCAGAAACATTTGCAGCAGGTTGCTGAGCGGCGTAGGATTCTCAAAAGGATGCGCCGAATTGGCGTTGAAGAACCCGCCGCCGTTGGTCCCGAGCTGCTTGATGACCTCCTGCGAAGCTACCGGGCCCTGCGCGATGATCTGTTTTGCGCCCTCTACGGTGGTCACCTCGGTGTAAGGATGCAGATTCTGGATCACGCCCTGCGAGACAAACAGAAGCCCGCCGATAATCGATATGGGCAGCAGCACGTAAACTGTGGCGCGCGTCACGTCGACCCAGAAATTGCCGATGGTCTTCTTCTCCTGACGGGCGAACCCGCGAATCACCGCAACCGCGACGGCGATTCCGGCTGCGGCGGAAGCGAAATTCTGAACCGCCAGAACCGCCATCTGCACGAAATAGCTGAGGGTCGATTCACCGGAATACGCCTGCCAGTTGGTGTTGGTGATGAAGCTGGTGGAGGTGTTGAAGGCAAGGTCCGGGGGAACTTGGGCTGCGCCAAAGTGCTGCGGATTGAAGGGCAGGAACCCCTGTAACCGCTGGATCGCATAGACCAGTAGAAACCCGAAGATAGTGAAGCTCAGCAAGGCCGCCGTGTAGTGGGTCCAGCGCTGCTCCACCTCTTCCTTCACGCCGATTAGTTTGTAGGTGAGTACTTCGAGCCATCGGAGAACCGGATGCAGGAAGGTGCGCTGTCCTTCAAACACCTTCGCCATGAAAGCACCCAGCGGCTTCGCGCAGATAAGAATCAGCACGAAGAAGATCGCGACTTGCAAAACTCCAATGCTAGTCATTTTTCTCCCCTCAGAATTTCTCCGGACGAAGGAGCGCGTAGATCAGGTAAATGAACAACCCCAATGACGCGATTCCAGCGATGATGTAGTCCATAACGTTCTCCCTAGAGCTTGTCGCAGGCCTTCGTGAAGGCCCAGCAACCAAGCAAAAATCCACAGCCAATAGCTACGTAGAATAAATCGAGCATCTCGTTACTCCGTTTCCGTGAAAAACACTTCGTACCCTGCACGCCGGAGGCGCCGGCCCAGGCGTTCGTCCTTCGTCGGCCACCATCTCTTCCGCCCGCCCAGGACCACGAGGACGCCAGGTTTCAATACCGAGGTCAACGTGTGGAAACGATCGCGGCACAAATAGATTTGCACGCTGGTCTCCACCGCCCTCTCAGCCGCTATCACCCGAAAACGGTTCTCATTGAACTGCACAAGAACCGGCGGAGTTTCCAGGGGGAGCGGATATGGCACCACCTGAGGCACCACCAGCCTGATGCGCGCGCCCAGGCTGTTCGCTAGACTGCCGGCCTCCTTCAAAGCCGCCAACGTCGATTCCACCGATGTGAAGACCACGGCGATATTCAGTTTCTGATCCGCCACCGCCCCTTCGGACTGCGTAGGGTGTCCAGTTGCCGGTACCAGGATTTTCTCAACTGCGAGTGCCATATTCCGCCCTCCCACGACCTGAGAATACCCGTGAAGGCCGGAAGAAGTCATAGAAAAGCCATGAAGAAGTTATGAAGATCGATCGGAAACATCGACTGCAACTTCATTTGAAGGGGACGTGCAATAGCTCAACAGTCTCGGCACGGCGCAGGAAACTGAGTGCTTTCACGCACTAAGCGGACGTTGGTGTTCCGTTGAACCGGTAGCCGACCCAAGGCTCTGTCGTGATGTATTGAGGATGATCTGAATCCGGCTCAACCTTCTTCCGAAGGCTCTTGATAAAGACTCGAAGGTAGTCGACCTGGTCGCCATAATCGGGTCCCCATACCGCTTGCAGCAATTCACGGTGCGGTACAACTTCGTTGGCGTGCTGCGTGAGGTATCTCAGCAGGTCTAGTTCCTTCGGCGTCAGGTGGAAACTGGTTGCTCCGCGTGTCACAGTTCGCGCGGCAAAGTCGATCCCGAGCTCGCCAATACGGAGACGACCGGGCGCGGACTGCGAGACCGGAACACGCCGAAGAGCCGCCCGGATACGGGCGAGAAGTTCCGGGGTGCTGAATGGTTTCGTCACGAAGTCGTCTGCGCCGGCGTCCAGGGCTTCGACCTTTGCCGCCTCCGTGTTGCGAACCGTCAGCATGATGATGGCAACGTTCGGGTCCGCACGAATCGACCGGCACGCCGACAAGCCACCCATGCCAGGCATGTTGATATCCAGCAGCACCAAATCCGGGCGGAACTCACGTAGTTTGGAAAGTCCTTCCTCACCCGTCTTGGCATCGTCCACTTCGTATCCGGCTCCGGTCAGCGTCATGCGCATAACGCGCCGGATTTGAGGTTCGTCATCGATCACCAGAATGCGGCCCTCGCTCACTTGCTCCCTCTTTTCTCGTCGGCCGGCAAAGTCATATGGAACGTCGTCTGCCCCGGACGACTCGTCACGGTCAGTTCTCCATGATGCGCCCGGACAATGTTTTGGGCAATGCTCAAGCCCAGGCCAGAACCCACTGTCTGGTTCTTCAAGGATGGACTTCTGTACAGGCGCTCAAAAATGCGCTTCTGCTCTTGGACCGGTATCCCCTGGCCATAGTCCGTTACCTCCACCGCGACGGCGCCGCCGTTGTGTACCCGGATTGCGACTGGCGTGTCTGGAGGAGAGAATTTCAGGGCGTTATCCAAGAGCTGCTTGATGGCCAGCTTGATCAGGCGTCGATCCACCGCAATGGCAGTGGCATGTTCTTCGCAGACAATATTCACGGGCCGGTCGTCGATCTCACTGCGCATCGAGGCGACAACCTCGCGAACGATGTCATCGACGTCCGCATGTTCCGTCTCCACGTGGATGTTTGCGGTGTCCAGCCGTCCCATTTCCACGGCGTCGGTGATGAGTTCATTGAGATGCTTAGCTTCTTCGTCGGCAATCCGGACCAGGTCCATCATGTTTTCGGCGGACTGATCCGGATTTGCCAGGAGTGCTGTAGTCGCCGCCATCACCGATGTTAGCGGGGTCTTGAACTCATGTGCCATTGCATCCAGGAGACTCGCACGAAGTTTCTCACTTTGCTGAGCGGCCTCAATCTGAGATGCAAGGTCTTGCGCCTGCGCCCGCTCCAGTCCGATGGCCACCAGGTTGGCGATACCCTGGAGAACCGTATCGGCCATCTGTGGTCCCTGAAGCCCGAGGCCCGCAATCGGCTCCGCGCCTAGGCGAACTGCCGTAATCACGCGATTGTGTTGAGCGTCCGAAAAGGACGTGCCCTGAAGGGCCGAATCGCGAAGCTGATCGTCGAGCCCGTCAAAATCTGATGGACCCGCACGATAAAATTCCTCTGTGCGACGCTCGTAGAGCACCACGGCGCTCATCTCAAAGATGTCTGCCAGCTTTCGGACCAGTTGCTTCGCGAACGGCTCGGCGTTGTCAATCAAGAGGACCGCGCGGCTGAACGTGTACAGTCGCTCCAGGTCCTGTTGCCTTTGAATTGCGTCCAGTGCCCTGCGCTTCGCTTCGGCAGAGAGGCGGCTCGCGATCAGCGCCGTTGTTAGGAATGTGAACAGCGCCACCCAGTTTTCCGGGTCCGCGATGGTGAACTGCCCGACCGGCGGTAAGAAAAAAAAATTGAAAGTGAGCGTAGCCGCGACGGAAGTGAGCGCGGCCTCGGCGAATCCCCAGTAGCTTGCGACTACCAGTACCAGGAGCAAATACGCGAATCCGATCGTGGTCGCGTTTACAGGAATTAGACGGTAACCGGCAAACGTAACCGCCGCGACGCCGGCAAGCGAAAGCAGCAACCTGAATATGCGTTGAACCAACGTCTGTGCAATCCCTGGTTGCTATTCTAGGCGATCCAACGCCTCATCACCGGTCAACGTGTGCGTGGCGTCACCGCATACTCGAAACTTCCGGCGGAGGTCCCATGCCCAGCAGCATGGCCAATCCCGTCGTCGCACCACCTCCTTCGTTTGGGCTCAACGCGACCGAGTAGCGTCACGACGACATGAACGGGAGTAATGTCCATAACGCCATTTCGAACCCGTGGCGACGATAACTCAGCCCGCGCCGTTAAAGCGGACCGATCCGGTTCTCTTCAATGCCCTTGACATTACTGTACTATCCGTCATAATACACATGTGATCCCGTTTCGCCTGGTATTCGAGCCTGGCACGTCGCTCTACGAACAGGTTGCCTATGCCGCCAAAAAGGCCGTCATCTCCGGACAACTGCGGTCTGGCGATCCCTTCCCGTCGGTCCGCGCGCTCAGTGCGGCACTCAAAATCAATCCCAATACCGCGCACAAGGTCATTGGGCATCTGATCTCCGAGGGCTTGCTCGAGGTGCACCCAGGCACGGGCACCGTGGTCGCTAGCCGGTCTTCCACGGCGACTGAGCGAAGCCGTCTCCTCAAAAAGGAGCTGGAACAACTTGTGGTCGAAGCCAAGCGCTTGGGCCTGAGCATGGAAGATGTCACCGCCGCCATGCAGCAGCATTGGAAACGCTTAGAGGCAGGAGGAAGTAAGTGATGGAAACCATGCCCGCCATTCGAACCGAAAGCCTAACCAAACGCTTCCGCTTCACGCCCGCGCTCAATCAGATGGATCTCATTGTTCCCCAAGGCAGCATCTACGCTTTGGTGGGTCCGAATGGCGCGGGCAAGACCACTTGCATCAAAATCCTGATGAACCTGCTGCGGCCCTCCGCCGGGCGCGCCGGCGTTTTGGGCCGTGACTCCAGACGCCTTTCGCCCGCCGACTTCGCCCAAATTGGCTACGCGTCGGAAAACTTGCAACTGCCGGAATGGATGACCGTCGAATACTTTCTCGGCTACTTGAAGCCCTTTTATCCCACCTGGGACGACGCCCGCGCCGGCGAACTCTTGCGCCAGTTCGCACTTCCCAGAGATCGCAAATTGAAGGAACTTTCGCGCGGCATGAAGATGAAGGCGGCGCTCGCTTCCGTACTGGCTTATCATCCCCGCGTCATCGTTCTCGACGAACCCTTCAGCGGCCTTGACCCGCTGGTGCGGGATGAGCTGATTCAAACCCTGCTGGGACACTGCGCCGACGCCACCGTTCTGCTTTCCTCCCACGATCTGGCCGAGATGGAAACGTTCGCAAGCCACATCGGTTACCTGGAGCACGGCTCTCTGCGCTTTTCCGAAGAGCTTACTTCCTTGCAGAATCGTTTCCGCGAACTGGACGTGCTCTTGAACCAACCTGCCACCATCCCGCGTCCGTGGCCCACAGATTGGCTGCCCGCCGAAGCAGCGGGCGCGGTGGTGCGCTTCACCGACACACAGTTTCAAACGGAACAGACGACGGCCCGTATCCATTCTCTTTGGCCCAACGTGATGTCGATCGAGGCGCGGGCCATGCCGCTGCGCTCCATATTTGTAGCGCTGGCCAAAAGCGGACGAAAGGCGGAATGAGACCATGCTGCAAACGCTGCACATTTTTTCGAAGGACGTGCGTAGTCTCCGCTACGAAATTGGCGTCACTCTGGCAGTGGCCGCCACCTTCGTTTTCTTCCAGGTCACCGACTCGCGTTTTCGCGATCTGGGCACACCACTCCTGCTGGTAATCGCCGGCTGGCTGCTCACCGTTCGCGTGGTCCACGAAGAGCCCTTGCCCGGAACACGCCAATTCTGGCTTACCCGCCCCTATTCTCGCGCCAGCTTGTTGGCCGCCAAGATTTTGTTTTTGCTCGCATTCATCGTCCTGCCGAAAACGATCGCCGATCTGGCCATCACCCTGCACGCCGGTTTCTCTTTCAGCGATCTTCTCCCCGGTTTGCTTTGCAGCCAAGTGCTGCTATTCACCCTGTTCGCCATACCCATTGCCGCCATTGCGGCAGTGACGACGAACCTGGCCCAAGCCATCGTCGCGAGCCTGCCGCTGATGTTCATGTTGGCGATATCGGGCGGCTCTGCGTTGGGCCCGCTCGATTGGGTTCGTCACGCTGCTATGGCGCTTGCGCTCGCTGCGGCTGCTCTTTCGGTCGTCGTCTTTGCGTACGGGACCCGCCGCACCACGCTGGCGCGCCTGTTGGCGGGCGTACTCTGGATCGCCGCCGTAGTCATCGGAGTGGGGCTGAACGGCAGCTTGGGTTCGGCGGTGGAATCGCGCGTGCTTCCGGTGCACTTAGATGACGTTTCACGAGTTGGAATGGATTTTGGTTTCACAGGCACCGCGACCCTGATGAGCGGGTTCAACGCACAGATCCGCCTTCCCATCCGTTTTGCAGGACTACCGGTTGAGAAAGCAACATCAGTGGAAATGCTGCCGCGTATCATAGCGACGAATCTTCGGATTCGAGCGTCTGATGGCACCCTCTGGCCTCCGGAGAACGGTTTCCTGACGGGCACCGGAACCAACGATAGCGAGCCTGCCTTGGATTTCAACGTGCCCGCGAACTATTACGCTAAGCTGAAGGCCGGCCCGGCTTCACTCCGCGCAACGCTCTACGTCACCCTTTACGGAAACCGCAAAACCTTCTCAATCGATAGCCGCCGTGTGATCATACCCGGCGTCGGGGCTTGCTCCTTTCAGCCGATGTCGCAGAACGTCACTCGTCCAGCCATAATCTGCTTGAACCTGTTCCGCTCCCCGCGCCTGCTCCTCCTGAACAACCAGGAACTGAGCGGCCAACAGCCCAGCTTTTTTTACCAACTCTCTCATTCGCCATTCCCAGCGGAACTCGGCATCCAGCCGAGCGAAATGACTGTAGCCATGGGCCTTCAGCCGAGTGCTCAACTTCCGTTGGAGATAATCACGCTCGAACCACTGGCCCACTTTCAGCGGCAGGTGAGCTTCACCAATCTCAAACTGGACCAACTCAAAGAAGAGGTTTTTCCCATGAGCCGCTAGAGTTTTCCATTGCGCAGGAGCATGGCCAATCCCGTTTCGTCGCGCTCGTCTGTCTTGTTACGTCCTGCCATGGATTCATCAGCCGCACATCCACTCCCGCCTTCCCAGCCGGTCCACAAACCAATACCATCCACTGCGGGCCTCCACGGCAATCGGCGTTCCCGCAGCCAGCGTCTTTACATACGCTTCCAGTCCCGTCGAATCGTTGGCCACTCGAACTGGCGCTTCGGTTCGCCCGTGCTCGTCCATGGTCACGAACACCGGGAATTTCTTGTGCCTGTCACAACCGACATTCCTCTCGATGCTGCAGCCGTCCGCCTCCTGCGCGCCTGGGACGGCTTTCTACCGCCGCCTCGCCGCAGCGCCCACATTGCGATCACACCCCGCCTGCCTGGCTTCCCCCGTTCGACAAATATTCGCCAGTTTTTGATAGAAAACACCGGAGCGCCACAGCACAGTTCCTGGTTAGATCGATGCTCACTATTGCCCTGATCCTTGCCTGCGCACCGGCTCGAGCGTTTTTGTCGATCAACTCGCAAAGTCTCGTGCCGTTGATGCCTTCGGCCCGATAGGGGCTCGGAATCTTGACGCCATTTCGCACCCCATCGCTGAAGAAGGCCCGAGCGAAGGCACTCGGAGAAAAGGGAAGGGATATCCTCGCGCTTACACTTGACCTTAGTTCCATGATCCGCATCGCGAATGGGCAGGGCTTCTGGGGAGACTGGCTCGAATGGCCGGTTCGCTTGATTGAAGAAGGCCCTATCGATGATCTGGTGGCTGAGTTCACCTACTTTCGGGGCTTCAATTGGGCCAGGCGTCTCTGAGCCTCTATGTTCCCCATTTGAGCGGACTTCTGGTACAGCTCCAAGGCTGTCTGCAGACTCATATTGACGCCCTCCCCTCTCTCGTACTTGGTCGCGAGATTATAAAAGCCGGATGAGTTGCCACGGTCGGCAGCTTTCTGGAACCACTTGACGGCTTCCGAATCGCTTTTGGCAACACCATCTCCTTCTTGATACATGTATCCGAGGTAAAGCATGCCAACGGCGTTCCCTGCCTCGGCGGCAAGGCGAAACCAATGCGCAGCTTGGCTGTCATCCTTGATCACGCCATCACCATCCCGGTAGCTTTCTCCCAGATCGACCATCGCGCGCGTGTCCCCCAGCGCAGCCGCCTGACGCAACAACCCCAAGGCTTCCGGCCGCAATCCCTTGCGGCGCGTCTCGACGGCCTCTTCGTACAACCGTCTTGCCCGTTCCGCCGCCGATGGCTTGACCTCGACGGAAACCGCGGAATGCGTATCCGTTGACGCGCCTGTTGCCGTCAGTTCATACTTCGTTGACGTGGCAGGCGACACCACTTTTGTTCCAATATCTGCCACCAACCCTATACCATGATCGAGCCTTATCGCCGTGGCGCCGCGCACGGTCCAACTCAGTTTCGTGGACATTCCAAGCTCGATGGACCGAGGATCCGCCTCGAACCTTTGAATCACGGGAACCACCGCTTCCTCCGTGGAAACCGGTGGTGGAATTGAAGCGGGCGCAATGACCGGCGCCGGAACAGGCGTCCGTGCGATCGGGTCCGAGCCGGTCCGGGCTAGGCCAACGTACCTGGGAAACAGAAACCAGGACGCCGCAGCCAATATCAGCAGGGCGGCGAAAGCGATCAAATAGGGCTTCAGCCTGAACACGGGCTTCTTGATGTCGTCGCGTATCGCGCGCCCCTCTGTGGCAGTTACCTCATGGGTTCGCGGATTTAAGGGCTGCCGTCAGCGCCGCGACAAACTGGGAGCAAGTCTGGTAGCGCTCTTCAGGCCGCTTGGCGAGACCGGTGCGGAAAATCTCATCTGCGCTCTCCGGCAGATTCGGATTCGCCGCCCTTGCGGACGGTCGCTCGGCGTGCACGATCATGTAGGTGAGGGCGGAAATGGAATCGCTGGTAAACGGTCTGGTTCCAGTCAGCATTTCGAAGGCAACCACTGCGAGCGAAAACTGATCGGTCCGTCCATCCACCTGCTGAGACTCAATCTGCTCGGGCGACATATAACTTGGCGTACCCATCACCACGCCAGTGGCAGTGGCCTGCTGGCCGGAGATAAATTTCGCTATGCCGAAATCCGCGATCTTTACCAACCCTCCATCCTGAAGAATGATGTTCGCCGGTTTAATATCGCGATGCACCACGCCACGCTCGTGTGCGTAATCCAAGGCTGCGGACGTCTGGCGTAAAATTTCCAACGCCTGGACGACGTCAATGGGCGGTCCCGCCAAGGTTTGCAGTAGAGATTTTCCCTCCACCCGTTCCATGGCGATAAAGGCGGTGTCGCCTTGCTGGCCTACGTCGAGGATTACGACGATACCAGGGTGAAACAGTTGGCCGGCCGAGCGCGCTTCTCGAAACAGCCGCTCTCTCAGAAATTCAGCCTGCTGAGGTTCGGTGGACGCTTCCAGGCGGATCACCTTTACCGCAACACTGCGTCCAATCAGCGGATCGATGGCGTCATACACCACGCCCATGGCGCCACGACCCAATTCACCGCGGATGACGAAGCGGCCGATGCGTGTTTCAGAAGCAGCCGGAGCCGTTTCTAGAAACAAGGATGTGGATGAGGAATTCCGCGCGCGCAACAACCGCTCCACGGCGCGAAGAAGAGTCGGGTCGCCGCTACAGGCCGTCTGGAGGAACGGCTCTCTCTCAGCTTCCGGGTGATCGAGTGCCTCTTCAAAGAGCTGTCGCACCCTTTGATAGAATTCCACTGCCATTCCTAAAGTGGCTCACCTCTCTCCCGCTTATTTGGATGTCTATGCCGTGCCCCGATGACCATTCATCCGATCGAATAACCAGGAACGCGCAAACTCCCAATCCCGGCGCACCGTCGGCACAGAGATCCCCAGCGACTCAGCGGCCTCGTTGTCCTTATATCCACCAAAGTACCTTAATTCGACGATCTTCGCGGCGCGGGCGTCCAATTTCTCTAACTCTACCAGCGCGTCGTCGAGCAGCAGTAAATCAACGCTGCGGGGGTTCTGGCCAACTTGGATTCCCTCCAGCCCGATGGCGACGGCGCCTCCGCCTCGTCGCGCGGCATCCCTGGAGCGAGCGTAATCCACTAAAATGCGCCTCATTTGCCGGCTCGCAACCGCGAAAAAATGGCTGCGGCTTTGAATTTCCAGGTTTTCCGATCCGATCAGCCGCAGGTACGCTTCATGGATCAGGGCCGTGGTTTGGAGAAGATGGTCTGGCTGCTCGCGGCGAAGTTCCCTCGCAGCAATCCGGTGGAGTTCGCCATAAACCAACTCCACCGCTTCATCGCCAGCCTGGCGATCTCCGCTTTGCATTTTTTTGAGCAAAGAGGTGAGGCCTGGCTGAGCTTCCCCTGACATTGCGTTTAGTATACAGTAGCAACCCAACGACGGCTTGAGAGCCCGTCTGCGATTCCTTGATCACTTTTGTTCGCGAATCACGCATATTTAGTTGAGAGCAAGGTCAACACGATTTTTGACGCCGGCGCCGTCGATCGTTCGGTGATATACTGGCGACGCAATCCCATTACCTTTGCGGCGAAAACAGGAAGAGGATGATGCGTCCATGCGCAGAATCGAGAGCCAGATCATTCTGAGTTTTGCAATGGCCGCGGCGTGTTCGCTGGTGTGCGGTCAGGAAGGCGCGGCGAGGGCGGCCATAGAACAGAGCCTAATCGCGAAGTATCCCTTAACCAAGCCGACCGCCGACAACACCAATATCGTCACTGCCGGCTCGATCCTGACCCTTCAAAAAGACAATCTCGTCATGGTGTCGGTTTCGAGTGCGAATCCTTATCAGAACACTTACAAAAATGGAATGATCACCCAGAACGCGCTAAGTATTTTCCGTCGCATCCCTTCTGGCATACCCGGAGTTCCGAAGGTTCCCGGCGGCGGCGCACCCGCAGGCCGAACCTTCGTGGCCGGCGAAAAGATGTGGCTGACTAAGATCGAGGTCAAGGATGATGGCGTGGTGTTTACGTTATTAACCGACGCGATCTCGGACGTGCGCTACAAAGCGACGCTGAGGCTCAGCATATCGAAGGGGTCGATGAAATCCTTCGAACAGGTCGATGCAGTCCTTGGCCAGGTATTTACGTTCCAGGCCCCGGACAATACCAACGCCCCAGCACCCCAGCTGGCTCCGGCCGCTGGGTCCCGTCCTGGCCCCCCCGGCGGCACTCAGGGCGACGCGGCGGCACCGGTGCCGGCAGCGCCACCGGCGGCCTCTCCCGAACCCCAGGTCATCATCGCGCCGCCCCCTCCGCCTCCGGCCGATGCGCCCGCCGCGCCTCCCAAGACCATCGCAATCGGGCAGACCAAAGATCACGTCGTAGCCAGTTTTGGGCAGCCGGAGAGGATCGTCAAGCTGGCGGGAAGCAAGGAAATCTATTCCTACAAGGATCTGAAGGTGATCTTTTTGGGTGGTAAGGTCACCGATGTCCAGTGACTTTGGATGTCCAGTGACTTTTGTAAGTGTGGTTTAGACAGAGTTCTGAGCCCGCAGTGTTGAGTCTCAGGCGATATGACGCTACGCCTTGAAGACAGTCTGTCTGGATGAGAGCGGAAAGGAGGACGAATTGCGAAAAATAGCCTTTTTCACGTTTGCAGCCGCGATCAGCGCTGCTTACCCGTCGTACGGCCAGAACGGTGAACTACAGAAGAGGTTGAAAGACCAATTCAGTCTGACGAAGGTCAGTGCGGACAGAAACGACATTGTTGCAGCGGGAGTAGTGGTCGTACTGCAGAAGGAGGGAATGATGATGTATTCCACGGCTTCCCCAGTGGCCCCCTTGAACACTTACAAGAACGGAAAGATATCTCAGGGAATGGGGGGCTTTCGACGAGACCTTGCAGGTTCGCTGCTGACCCCGGGAAATGGAACCACTAGCGATTATCCGAAGCGCAGGTTTGTTACGGGAGAGAAGCTCTGGATCACCTATTTAGCCGTTCAGAAGAACGCGGTAATTGTTCAGCTGTTCAGCGATCCACTCAACGACGTCCGCTACTACGGTGACCTTAGGTTCGCTTTCGATAAAAGCTCGATTTCGGCGACAGATGAGGTGCTCGCCACCATCGCGGAAGTTCTAACCATACAGCCGGCCGACATAGACGCGCAGTTGCAGCGTGTTGCCGGTCTATATGTGATGGAGAAAGCCACGGACAACCGGCTTCGGCTGAACGCCGATGGAACCTTGTTGCTCGTTCAGGACGGGCAGGGCCACAAGGGAACGTTCATCATCGCGGGCAACGATTTGACCTTGCGGGTCGGAAAGGCGGTTTCAAAGGGCACTCTACAAGGCGACACTCTGCTGGATTCGAGCGGATCGACGTGGGTCAGGCAAGCGCAGCAGACCCCACAGCAGACCTCCGGCCCCACGGCCGGCGCTCCGGGCGCGAGCGCGCCGGCGCCGGGAGTTCCCGACCAGGTGATCGTCGCGCCGCCCCCTCCGCCTCCGGCCGATGCGCCCGTGGCGCCTCCCAAGAGCATCGCGATCGGCCAGACCAAGGATCAAGTCGTAGCGAGTTTTGGACAGCCGGAGAGGATCGTCAAGCTGGCAGGAAGCAAGGAAATTTATTCCTACAAGGATCTGAAAGTGATCTTTGTGGGTGGCAAGGTGACCGATGTCCAGTAACTTTCGTAAATGTGGTTTAGACAGAGTTGTAGTTCCAGGAGCATATATGAGCGCCGTTGAAACCTGCAAGACCGTTTCTTTTGGATGCCTTGCGGCAATGTCGATCTTCGGATCGACTCTGGCCGCTGCTGACGAGAAAAAAGTTGCCGCGCCGGTCGCCAAACCGGCCGCTGCCGCTCCCAAGGCCGCGGGTGCGCCCGCTATGGCTCCCAAGGCGGCGGGTGCGCCCGCTGTGGCTCCCCACGGTCCCAGCACTACGACGGCGGGGCACGGCCCAACGACGACAACTGCGGGACACGGCCCTACCACCACCACGACAGGTCATGGTCCCACGACCACTACGCCTGGGCGGCCGGGCACGGCTACGACGATAGCGCGGCCCGGCGAGCCCGCTGGAATGGCAGGGGTGCCGGCGGGGCGGTCGGGAGCGACTGCGGGAGGTGGCCATCCGGGAGGCATCGCGCCATCCAGCCCTCGTACTGCGACGGGCCGCCCTCCCAATGGAAGCAACGTAGTTCAAGGCAGAAATGGCAATGAAGTTCGGATGCGCCCCGATGGACACCCCGGCGATGTGCACGTGGCCAATCGGGGAATGGACATCCATCACGGCTTGAACGGAAACCGCACCGTTGAGGTGACCCGTGGCGAGCGCCGCATCTTTGCCGAGCGCGGCGGCCGGGGCTTTGTGGAAAGCCGGTATAGGTTCGGCGACCGCGAGTACGGCCACCGGACGTATTACTACCATGGCCGTGCTTACGATCACTTCTATCACGGGTATTACTATCGCGGCGGGTACGTCGAGATGTACACTCCGGCCTACTACTACGCACCGGCATTTTACGGATGGGCGTATAATCCCTGGGCCTCACCCGTTCCTTACGCCTGGGGCTTCGCGGGAAACCCCTGGTATGGGTACTACGGACCCTATTTCGCGCCTTATCCGGTGTACCCGAGCGCCTCGTACTGGCTGACCGACTACCTGATTTCACAGACTCTGGCCGCATCCTATCAGGCGCGGGTGGACGCGCAACAGCCGTTAGCCGCCAATGCGTTTGCCGAAGGCGCCGCGCCGCTCGCGCCGGAGGTGAAGGGCCTGATCTCGGCCGAGGTTCAGCGCCAGATCGCGATCTCGAACGCCGAGGCGCAGACCGCCGCGCAAAACGCCGCGCCCAACCCGGCCTTGAGTGGTGTGCAAGCGACGCTGGGCGACAACATTTCGCACATCTTCGTCGCGGGCCGCGCTATCGACTTGGTTGACGCCACAGCAACCGAGTGCGCGATCAGCGAAGGCGATGCACTGCAACTGGTCCCGCCCACGCCGCCGGAAGCAACTTCAGCCAACCTGATAGTTCTCTCGAGCAAAGGCGGCAAGGAGTGCCGGAAGGGGGCTCAGGTTTCAGTGGCTGTCGCGGATCTCCAGGATATGCAGAACCACCTGCGCGAAACCATCGATCAAGGCTTGGGAGAGTTACAGACGAAGCAGGGCAAGGGCGGCTTGCCTGCGCTGCCACCCTCGGCGACCGCTCCTGGGGCCAAAGCGCTCTTCGCGGCCGCAGCCCCTCCGCCGGACCCCACTGCCGCTACGCAAATCAACGAGCAACTCAATGAAGCAGACCGGGCGGAAAAAGAAGTGCTAGCTGAGGCGGCTCCGCCCGCCGCATCTGGCGCGATAGCTGCGCCCGCGCCTCCCCCGCCCGCCGCCCCTCCAACCACTATCTCCATAGGACAAACCATCGACGAAGTGTCTGGGGCGATGGGACAACCCCTGCGGGTCGTCGACCTGGGACCCAAGAAAATCTACGTCTACAGGGACATGAAGATTACGTTCAAAGACGGGAAAGTCAGCGACGTTCAGTAGCTTGGCTTGAATCCCGAGCGCAGCCTTCCGCCGGACTTGCTGGATCGCCTGACCATCAATGGATAGAGTCAAGACGTGTACACAGTGTCAATAGTGTCAATGAAGAAAATTGCCGGTCACAGCATTCTAAAAAATTCCTAGAGCTTCATTTTCAACCGCTTACAAGGATCCAAACAGGCCGCCGAAACCGCCCACAGTGTACTTTGGTCGCAGGAGGTTCTCTCATGAGATCCGAAGCACAAATCGAAGCATCCCGCCTGAATGGCGCAAAGTCGCGCGGTCCGGTTAGCGAAGAAGGCAAACAGCGTTCCTGCTTGAACGCCGTCAAACATGGCTTGTCCGCCAGAACTGTCGTTCTCTGCTGCGAGAGCCACGCCCTTTTTGAACAACTCGAGGACGACTACCTCGAGACCTTCCAGCCCTGCTCCATCCCCGAACTCCACGTCGTCCAGCGCATGGTCGCCGCCGATTGGCGCCTGCACCGGGCCCAGGTCGTCGCCACCGCCATCAACGACAAGTCCATCTTCGATCATCATGCCCAGGACAGCCGCGAAAATGCCAACTCCGACCACGATTACCGCCTCGGCATCAACCACACCCGGATCGAGCGGGAACTCGCCTTCGCCGAGCGCTCTGAAGCCCGCTCCGAACGTGCCCACGCCCGCGCCCTCGCCGAGTTCGTCGTCCTCCGCAAACTCCGCCCCGCTGACGCCCAACCCATCCAGC
>Ga0075017_100001133_pt1 | contig 16044 bp, 15 predicted proteins | sample AleBraG_ABR_2012_FD_71475 | JGI IMG/M metagenome (GOLD analysis project Ga0075017, IMG submission 71475) | Freshwater sediment microbial communities in response to fracking from Pennsylvania, USA - Alex Branch Run_MetaG_ABR_2012 | ecosystem: Environmental > Aquatic > Freshwater > Creek >... | reverse complement strand
GGCGTGGTGTTCGACGACACGACGTCGGCCGCCCGCTCGTACCAGGCGGAACTGGGGGCCACCTGGCCGACGTTGGCCGACCCGCGGGGTGACCTGGCCCTCAGCTTCGGTGTCCGCGCCCCGCCCTCGACGTTCCTCATCGCACCCGACGGGCGGGTGGTCGCCTATGTCGTGGCACCCGTGACGGCCACCGACGTCGACGCCCTGATCGCCCGGGCGAAGGCCTCGGGCGCATGAGCCGTCGGCACTTCCCCCTGTGGACCCTGCTCGGCGTGGTACTCGTGGTGGCCCTGGTGGTCGGGAGCGGGGCGTTCTCCTCGTCACCGCCCACCGGCGCCCAGCGGGCGGCAGCCATCGAGTCGGTCATCCGGTGCCCGAGTTGCGAGGACCTGTCCGTGGCGGCGTCGAGCGCGCCCACCGCGGTGACGGTCCGGGCCGCGGTCGCCCAGCTCATCGCCCAGGGCCAGAGCGACCAGCAGATCAAGGAGTACCTGGTGGCCCGGTACGGCTCGGCCATCGTGCTCGATCCGCCCACGAGCGGCTGGTCGGCACTTGTGTGGGTCCTGCCCGGGGCCGTGGCCGTCCTCGGCGTCGTCGGCATCGTGGTGGTCCTCGCCCGCCGACGGGGCCGGGGTGACGGGGACCTCGATGCCGACGTGCGCACCGGCTCGCCCGACCCGGTGGCGCTCGAGGAGCGTCGCCGGTTCCTCACGCAGTCGCTGGCCGATGCCGACGCCGAGTACCTGGCCGGGGACCTTTCCGACGCCGACTACCTGGCGCTGCGTCAGCGGGACCTGGCACGCCTGCAGGCGCTGCCGTCGGTGCCGACCGTTGCGCCGTCCGGGCCAGGAGCGTCACCGTCCGCCTCCGGCGCCGCACCGTCCGCCGCGACCGCAGCGACCGTCGCCGGCACGTTGGTGGATGCCGGACCGGACACGGCTGCGTCGGCGGGCACCGCACCGGCCCCGGCAGCGGGACGCTCGCGCCGCCGCGCCCGCAACGGCTGGTTCCTGGCCGGGGCCGTGGTCTGCTTCGTGGGCGCGCTGGTGGTGGCGGTCCCGCTGTTCACCTCGAGCCGACTGCCCGGGCAGACGGCCACCGGTTCGGTCGCCCTGAGCCCCAGCCAGCAGCTGGCCCGCTCCCTCGACCAGGCCGCCGCCACCGAGAACGCCGGCCAGCTCGGACAGGCGGCCCAGATCTACCAGTCGGTCCTTGCCGCGCACCCCGACAACGAGGTCGCCCTGGCCCAGCTCGGTTGGCTGGAGTACCGGATCGGACGGCAGGGATCGAGCGCCTCGCTGCTCGCCGATGCACGGTCCAAGCTCGACCAGGCGGCGGCCCTGGCGCCCGGTGACTACGCCGTGCACCTCTACCTCGGGACCGTCCTGCTGCAGCAGGACGGAGACGCAGCCGGCGCCGTCGAGCAGTACCGGATGTTCCTTGCGGCGAACCCTCCGGCATCGGTGCTCCAGCAGTCGGCCGCCACCGTGCGGGCCGCATTCACCCAGGCGGGTCAGCCGGTCCCCCCGGGGGTGCCCGCGGGCTGAGCCACCCCAGCCGGAGGCCGTGTCAGCCGGAGGCCGTGTCAGCCGGAGGCCGTGTCAGGGCACGAGCACGACCTTGCCGGCCACCGAGCGGTCGATCAGCGCATCCATGACCGCGGCGGCTTCGGCGAGTGGCCGTGACTCCGGCTCGGTCGGGTGCAGGCGGCCGTCGGCCACCATGGCCATGAGCTCGTCGATCAGGGCCCGGTTGCCAAGGGGGTCCTTGAACGTCCAGCCTCCCCAGTCGACCCCGACCAGCGTCCGGTTGTTGAGCAGGACCTGGTTGATCGGAATCGACGGGATCGGACCCGATGCGAAACCGATGACGCAGAAGCGGCCGAGGTGCCGGGTGGCCCGCAGCGCCGGCTCGGTGTGTCGGCCGCCTACCGGGTCCACCACCAGGTCGACCCCGCCGCCCGACAGTTCCCGGGCCCGGGTCTTGAGGTCCTCGTCCTCGTAGGCGATGGTGGCCTCGGCCCCCATGGCCACGGCGGCGTCGAGCTTGTCGCCGGTCGATGCGGCGGCGATCACCCGGGCGCCCAGGGCGGTGGCGACGTCGACGGCCGCCAGCCCGATGCCTCCTCCGGCCCCGAGGACCAGGACCCACTCGCCGGGGGCGACCGTGGTCCTGCGGGTCAGGGTGAACAGCATCGTGCAGTAGCTCTGGATGAGGGCCGCCGCCCGGGAGAGGTCGAGGTTGTCGGGTACCGCCACCAACGACAGCGCGGGGGCCACCACCTGGCCGGCGAATCCGCCGAAGCCGCAGAAGACGACGACGCGGTCCCCGATCGACCATCCCTCGACGCCCGGCCCGAGGGCCGACACCCGGCCCGCCACCTCGCTACCGGGGACGAACGGCGTCTGCGGCTTCAGCTGGTACCTGCCCTGGCAGATGAGCCCGTCCACGAAATTGACGCCGGCGGCCGCCACGTCGACCACGACCATGCCCGGCCCGGGCTCGGGGGTGGGACGCTCCTCCACGACCAGCGTGTCGAGGGGCCCGAATCCGTTGCAGACAACTGCGTCCATCGCGCCAAACCTACTGCGGTGCTCCCGGCAGGTGCCCGGGACCGGTGTCCGTGGGTGGGTCGCGAGGGGATGGGCAGGGTGCTCAGCCGGCGAGATGCCGGAGCCGCTCCACCACCCCGGCGAACGTGCGCTCGAATGCCGCGACGTCGTCGTCGTCGGTGGGCCAACCGACGGACAGGCGCAGCGACCGCTCGCCGTCCACGCCCATGGCCTCGAGCACGGGGGACGGCTCGAGCGACTCCGACGAGCACGAGGAGCCCGAGTGCACGGCGATCCCTCCCTGGTCCAGTCCGAGCAGGACCGGTTCGGCCTCCACGCCTCCGATGCCGATGCACACGATGTGGGGCGCACGCCGATCGGTGTCGCCGAAGGAGGTCACGCCGTCGACGGCAAGTGCGGCGTCGAGGAGGCGTCCGGTCCGCCGCCGCGCCGCTGCCGCCTCCTCGTCGAGGCGCCCGGGTTCGGCCAGCGCCGCGCACGCGGCACCGAACCCGATGGCTCCGACCACGTTCTCGAGGCCGGCACGCCGACCCCGTTCCTGCTCGCCCCCCACCAGCAGGGGATCGATGCGCAGCCCCCGCCGGAGGATCAACGCACCCATCCCGGCCGGTCCTCCCAGCTTGTGGGAGGACACCGAGACCAGGTCGGCGCCGATCGATTCGAGGTCGAGGGCGAGATGGCCTGCGGCGGCTACGGCGTCGACATGCACGGGGATGCCGTGCTCGCGGCAGAGGGACACGACGCCGGCCACGTCCTGGGCCGTCCCCACCTCATGGTTTGCCGCCTGGCACTGCGCCAGCACCGGGAGCACGCCGAGCTCCGCCTCGCACCGGTCCACGGCCTCGGCCACCGCCTCGGGTTCGATCCGCCCGAACCGGTCCACGGCCACCGGGAGCACGGTGCCGTGGCGGGCCGAGGCGTCCCGCACGGCCGAGTGCTCGACCGCGGCGCAGGCCACCGGCGCGATCCGTCCGCCGGTGCCGCCCGTAGCGCCGGTGCCGCCGGGGCCGCCGGGGCCGCCCGCCGCCGAGGCAGAGGCCACGACGCCCCACACGGCGGTGTTGACCGCCTCGGTGCCACCCGACGTGAGCACGACCTGGCGCGGTCGGACGCCGAACAGTGCGGCCACCTGGTCGCGCGCGTCCTCGAGCGCGACTCGGGCCATGCGCCCTTCGGTGTGGACCCGGCCCGGGTCGGCGGTCACCCCGAGCTCGGTCCATGCGAGCATCGCCTCGCGGGCTTCGGGGCGGAGCGGCGTGGTCGAGGCGTGGTCGAGGTAGTGGCGGGCCACGGCCGGGGTCAGACCACGGCGGTGCAGGAGTCGTCGCCCTTGGCGCGCGAGGACGACAGGACGACCGGCACGATGCCGGGAGCGTCGCCGCACAGGCCGTCGAGCAGCCCCTTGACCATGCCGCGGTCGACGGCACAGAGCACCGGGTACTGGGACGCGGCATCCCCGAAGGGGCAGTTGTCTGCCACCACTGCGGTCGTCGTGCCCTGGTCCTCGGCGTGGGCCGCGAACCCGTGCGCGGTGAGGGTGTCGGCGATCGCGTGCATGGCCGTCCGAAGCGACCGCTGGCTGTCGCCGGGTGACATCTGTCCGGCCAACGTCCGTCCGTACTCCTCGCCCACCCGCTCGGCCATGGCCTCGGCCGCCTGCGGCCCCAGCATCTGCAGCGCCTCCTGCAACAGGAGGACGAGGAGGTCGTCCCGGCGTGTCAGCAGGTCGAGGGTCGGGTCGTCCCCGATGGCCCGGAATCGCTTGGACGGACGCCCGGCGCCGTTCCCCGGGGCCCGTTCCATGGTGATCTCCACGTAGCCGCCGGCGGCCAGCCGTTCGAGGTGGTGCCGGGCGACGTTCGGGTGGACGGAGAACTGGGCGGCGACCTCGGAGGCCGTGGCCCCCGGGTTGGACCTCACGAACAGGTAGATCTCGCGACGGGTCGGGTCGCCGAACGCGGACGTCACTGCGGTGACGGCCGCGGCGAACTGGCTGTCGGAGTCGGAGTTGGCAACAGCCACGAGGCTGTCCGGGGCGGGCTGCACGTCCCCTAGTCTACCGGGGACGCCCGTTCCGCCTCAGGAGAGCCCCCATGTCCCTCGACGAGTCCCAGGTTGCAGCCACGGTTGCCCACGTCGTCGACCCTGAACTGCGGCGCCCGCTGGGGGAGCTGGGCATGGTGGGACGGATCCAGTCGAAGCGGAAGAAGGTATCGGTCGAGCTGGCCCTGCCGGTCGCCGACTATCCGCAGGTCGACGAACTCGTCTCCCGGGTCCGGGGGGCGGTCGCTGCACTGGGCGGGGTGGACGAGGTCCTGGTCGACACGGTGGTGATGGACGAGGAGCACCGTGCCTACCTGCGCATGCTGCTGCGGGGTGACGCCGTGGACGGCGGGGTCATGCATGCCGAGGACGACGGGCACGGGCACTCCCACGGAGGGGCGCTGGGCCATGAGGAGGGTCGGCCCAACAAGTTCATGGAGCCCCGGTCGAAGACCCGGATCCTCGGGATCTCGTCGGGGAAGGGCGGCGTGGGGAAGTCCTCGGTCACCGTCAACCTGGCGGTCGCCCTGGCAAGGGCCGGGTACGACGTGGGCATCCTGGACGCCGACGTCTACGGATTCTCGGTGCCGAAGATGCTCGGGGTGCACACGGACCCCCTCATCATCGGCGACCTGGTGGTGCCCCCCACCGCCCACGGGGTCCGCTGCCTGTCCATGGGATTCTTCGTGGCCGACGACACCCCGGTGATCTGGCGGGGCCCGATGCTGCACAAGGCGCTCGAACAGTTCCTGGTCGACGCCTACTGGGGGGAGCCGGACTTCCTGCTGATCGACATGCCCCCCGGCACCGGCGACGTCACCTTGTCGCTCGGGCAGTACCTGACCAAGACCGAGGTGTTCGTCGTCACGACACCCCAGCCCGCCGCCCAGCGGGTGGCCCAGCGATCCGCCTACGCGGCCCGCAAGCTGAAGCTGGCGGTGCGCGGTGTCATCGAGAACATGAGCTGGTTCACCGGGGACGACGGGACCCGCTACGAGCTGTTCGGCAGCGGCGGAGGCAAGCTGCTGTCCGAGGAGCTCGGCGTGCCGCTCCTCGGGGCCGTGCCGCTGGTGCCGGCCCTCCGCCAGGGCGGCGACGACGGCGTGCCGGTGGTGGTGGCCGAGCCGGACAGTGAGGCCGCCGCCGTCTTCGCCGAGTTGGCGGCGACCATCGCGGGCATGGGGCCGGCCAGGGTCTACCGACGCGAGCTGACCGTCAAGTAGCGGGCCGTCGGGCGCCAGCGGCTGCCACAGGTCCGCCGAGCGCCGGGGCGCCGAGCCCGATGGCGTGCCACGACAGGTCGGCAGGTGTCGTGGCGGTGCCATGCTGGATCCGATGAGGACCCTGTTGAACCTGCTGTGGCTCGTGCTGTGCGGGCTCTGGCTCGCCATCGGCTACCTGGTCGCCGGCGTCGTGATGTGCCTCCTCATCGTCACGATCCCGTTCGGGATCGCCAGTTTCCGGCTCGCGGCGTTCACGCTCTGGCCCTTCGGCCGGACCCTGGTCCCCAAGCCCGGTGCCGGTGCCGGATCGGCGGTCGGGAACGTGCTCTGGTTCCTGCTGGCCGGGTTGTGGATGGCGATCGCCCATGTGGTCACCGGGATCCTCCTCTGCGTGACCATCATCGGGATCCCGCTGGGGATCGCCGACTTCAAGCTGGCCGCCGCCGCGATCGCCCCGATGGGCAAGGACATCGTCCCGACGGACGATCCGAGGGCCTTCTACCGGCGATGAGCCGCGGCGGCCCTGGCCCCGGTACCCGGCCCCGGTATCCGGTGTCGACGGTGCGCTGGGCAAGCGCTCCGGGTAGAGGGAGACAGGCGGGCTCGAGGAGCGTGACGTGATGTCCTGTCGCGATGGGGCCCGGAGGCAGGTCGCGATGGCCGCCGGTCGCAATGGGCACCGGTCGTAATGAATCGGCGCACCGATACGTTTGACAGTCCGTGCAACCGGTGCCGCTCCACGTGGTCCCCGGCACCGGAGCCTGTGGCGCTGCTGACGTGGCGGCGCCGGCCGAGTGGAGCGCAGGGGCAGAACCGGATTGCGTCGCCGGACGCCGGGGAGGCCGGAGGGCCATCGTGTCAGACTTCGAGGGGACAGCGGTCATGGTGGGGCCGACCGTGGTGACGGCTGTTGCGGCCGCAATGATCGGGACACCACCGGGTGCACTACCGGAATCGACCGGAGCGTGAGACGATGAGTGTTGTGCGCAGGGGTATCCCGGGGCCGGGAAGACGTTGGTCGGCAGTGGCGATCGTGGCCGTGGCGACGGTGGTGTCGTTCGGTCTGGCGTCCACCCCGGTGCAGGCGGTGACCACGCCTGGGCCGATCGTGGGCGGGGGACAGCATGCCCCGTTCATCGGGACGAGCACCTCCGTGCGTTCAGGGACATCGTCGTCGGTGTCCCCCAACTGGGCCGGGTTCGCCGCCACCGGGGCACCGGTCACGAGTGTCGCCGGAGACTGGACCCAGCCGGCGGCCACGTGTCCGAGCACCAAGTTGCAGCAGTCGGCCTTCTGGGTGGGGATCGACGGGTTCGCCGCGACCGATCACACCGTGGAGCAGGTGGGAACCGACGCCGACTGCACGAAGGCGCTCAAGAAGGTCCCGAGTCACCCCGTCTACTACGCGTGGTACGAGATGGTGCCCGGCCCACTCATGACGCTCGACCTGGCGCACCATCCCGTGCTGCCCGGTGACGCCCTGTCGGCGAGCGTGTCCGTCGCCGGTTCCGTCTACACGCTGTCCATCAGCGATCCCACCGAGAGCTGGTCCTACTCGATCAACCAGACGGTGACCACAACGCCGCTGCCGTCGAATTCATCGGCGGAGTGGATCGCCGAGGCACCCTGTTCCGGCTCGACGTGCAAGGTCCTCCCGCTCGCCGACTTCGGCGCGGTGACCTTCAGCGGTGCCGCGGTCAACGGTGGACCGGTGAACGCTCCCGGACTCACCGACCACCTCATCACCATGTCCAAGAAGAAGACCGGCGCATCACCGAAGGCGTCGACCTCACCGCTCGACGGGAGCGGTCACAGCTTCACCATCAACTGGCTCACCAACTGACCCGGAACGGCCGCGGACCGGCCTGACGCCGCGCCCGATCAGGGACGGACGTGATCCGAGGCGGACGGATTCAGAACCGCCCGGTGACCCCGATGCCGACCGGAAGCTTCGCCGGGTCCCAACCCAGCAGGGCGACGGCCTGGGCGAAGGCGAACCGGTCCGTCATCCCCGCGACGTACGCCACCGCCGCGTGCACCGCACCGGGCTCGCCACCGGTCAGGTCCCGGTCGTCGGGACCGGCGGTGGGGATCAGGTGGGGTCGGTCACCGAAGTGCTCGACGAGCGCCTGCAGCACGTCCACCACTGCAGCCCCCTGTGCGACCGAGCTCGGTCGCAGGTAGATGTGCTCGTAGTTGCTGGCCCGGAACGCCGCCAGCGCCTCCGCCTGATCGTCCGCCATGCCGATCCTGCCGGTCCGCAGGATGGTCGAGACCATGGCGTCGATGAACGTTCCGAGCTGCTGGCCCCGGCGGTCGCCGCACCGCTCGCGGACGAGTGCCGGCAGTGCCGCAGCGGTCACGATGCCGCTCCGGACGGCATCTTCGAAGTCGTGGCACACGTAGGCGATCCGGTCCGCCCAGCTCACCACCTCACCCTCGGGTGTCGACGGTGCCGGTCTCGACCACGAGTGGTTGCGGATGCCGTCCAGTGTCTCCTCGCACAGGTTGAGTGACGCCAGGGACACGTCTGCTCCCCACGGAGCGTGGTCGAAGCCGCCGTCGACGTAGGGGGTGAGGGCGTCCTCGCTGGCATGCCCACCGGGGCCGTGACCGCAGTCGTGGCCCAGTGCGATCGCCTCGGTGAGTGCGACGTTCAGTCGGCACGCCCGGGCGATGCCGACAGCGACCTGTGCGACCTCGAGAGCGTGGGTGAGCCGGGTCCGCTGGTGGTCGTCGGGGAACACGAAGACCTGGGTCTTCCCGGCCAGCCGCCGGAACGAGGGAGCGTGGAGGATGCGGTCCCGGTCACGCTCGAAGCAGGTGCGCCACGGATCGGGGGCTTCGGCGCGGGCCCGGTTGCCCGCCCCGACCGACGGGGTCGCTCCTGGCGCGAGCTGGACCCGCTCCAGCGCCTCGCGGGCCTCACGGTCGAATCCGCTGGCGGGCAGGGCGCCCCCTGTGGCGGCACGGCTGTCGCGGTGGGCGAAGGTCACCCCGCCTGCACCGTGGCCGTCCATCGTGGCGGCCCATCGGCGGTTGCGCTCGGACTGGCCGGGCCGGCCGCTGGATTGTGCGTCGCGAGGGTCGCGGTCCATGCCGCCAGTGTGCCCCATGGGTGCGACGGCGGGACGACGGGCCCCCGGGGGGCTGTATCGTCAAGGGCACCGGGTGGTCCCACCGACCGCCGGGTTCGAGAGGAGCGTGCCAGGTGGACGTACGTATCGGGATCGTGCAGTCGATGAAGGAGCTCGACATCGAGCTGCCCGACGATGCTGACCGAGACAAGGTCCTGGCCGACATCGAGGCGGCGCTCGGCGAGGAGGGCCGGATCCTCTGGCTGACCGACCGGAAGGGCCGCCAGGTCGGGGTCCCGGTCGCCAAGGTGGCCTATGTCGAGTTGGACCCTCCGGCCTCGGACCGCAGGGTCGGGTTCGGGATCTCCTGATCCGACGTCTCGCCGGACCGCGCCGGGCCGCACGTGGAGCGGGGTCACGTGCCCGCTGACGCGATGACGGCGCTCCTCGACCGCAGACTCGTCTTCGTCACGGGCAAGGGCGGGACCGGCAAGACGACGGTCGCCTCCGCGCTCGCCCTGTTGGCGGCGTCCCGGGGCAAGCGGGTCCTGATCTGCGAGATCGACGGCAAGGGTGAGCTGGCCGGCTACTACGAGGCACCGCCCACGACGTTCAAGGAGAAGGAGGTCCAGCCGAACCTCTTCGCCATGACGATGGACACCGAGGCATCGTTGCGCGAGTACCTGAAGATCCAGCTCCGGGTCCCCATCGTGGGCCGGATCGGGCCGGTGGCCAAGGCGTTCGACTTCCTGGCCACCGCCGCCCCGGGCGTGCGGGAGATCCTCACGGTCGGCAAGCTCTGCTTCGAGGTCCGGGACAAGGACTGGGACATGGTCGTCGTCGACGCACCTGCCAGTGGCCACATCGTGGGACAGCTGGCCGCCCCCCAGGCGGTCAACGGCCTGGTCAAGGTGGGGCTCATCCGCACCCAGACCGACTGGATGCTCGACATGCTCTCCGACCCGGCCGTCACCGGGCTCCTCGCCGTGTGCACGCCCGAGGAGATGCCGGTCACCGAGACCATCGAGCTGGCGGCTCGGGTCCACCAGGAGACCACGGTGCAACTCGCCGGGGTGGTCGTGAACCGGGTCCTTCCCGAGCTCTTCGGCCGTCAGGAGGAAGCCGTCTTCGAGGCGCTGTCGGTCGACGGGCCGTTGACCGCGCTCGACGCCCTCGTGGGTGGGGACGCCACCCCGGTGCTGGATGCCGCGCGACTTGCGGTGACCATGCGCAGGACCCGCTCCACCCACCTGGAACGGCTTCGGGCGGGGATCGACCCCGAGGTGCCGCTGCTCTACCTCCCCTATCTGTTCACCCGGTCGCACGGCCTGCGGACCACTCGACAGGTGGCCGGTTCGCTGGGCGAGGAGCTGGGGTACTGATGGCGGCACGTGCGGCGAGGCCCAAGGCCAGCCAGGTCGACACCCCGGCGCCCACGATGGACAGCCTGCTGGCGACCAAGGAGATCGTGGTCGCCTGCGGCCCCGGGGGGGTCGGCAAGACGACGACGGCGGCGGCCTCCGCGCTGATGGCCGCCGTGAACCACGGGTCCAAGGTCCTCGTGCTCACGGTCGACCCCGCGAAGCGCCTGGCCAACGCCCTCGGTCTGGACGGCATCGGCAACGCAGAGCACCGGGTGCCGAACTCCGCCTTCAAGGCGGCAGGGGTGAAGCCCCGGGGAGAGCTGTGGGCCGCCATGCTCGACACCAAGGAGTCGTGGGACTCGCTGATCCGCCACCACGCCCCCGACGAGCAGACCCGTGAGGAGATCCTCGCCAATCCGCTCTACCAGAACATCAGCGGCCGGTTCATCCAGAGCCACGACTACATCGCCATGGAGCGGCTCTACGAGATCCACCTGTCGGCCGAGTACGACCTCATCGTCGTCGACACGCCTCCGACCCGCAACGCACTGGACTTCCTGGATGCGCCCGAGCGGATGGCCGACTTCTTCTCCTCGCGACTGCTCCGGTGGCTGATCGTCCCCTACCGCTCCAAGCTGGTGAACGTCGCCACGAAGCCCTTCTACCAGATCAGCGACCGGATCCTCGGCACCGAGTTCATGTCCGACATCTCCGAGTTCTTCATCCTGTTCCAGACGATGTACGACGGATTCGTCGAGCGTTCCAAGGCCGTGGGCCGACTGCTCTCCGACCGGCGCACCACATTCGTGGTGGTGTCCACGCTCGAGGCCACACCATTGCGCGAGGCGGAATTCTTCGCCGAGCAGCTGACCGAGCGGAAGCTCCACCTGGGGGCGATCGTCCTCAACAAGGTCCTGCCCGACTACCTGCAGGGCAGGGCCGGAACCAGGGTGGCCGAGGCCATGAAGGACCGGGCCGAGGACATGGCCGCCGAGCTGGCCCCGATCGTCGGCGCCTCCGACGGTGCGCTCGGCGACCCGACGCAGATCGCCCGGGTCCTGTCGGAGGTCGCCGACAGCTACCTCAACTTCCAGGTCGTGGCCCTCCGTGAAATGGAGGAGCGGTCCACCCTCGCCGTCACCCCCGACGTGCTGGCGACGGTCCCCTTCTTCGACACCGACATCTACGACCTGTCGGGACTGCTGCGCCTGGGTGAGCAGATCTGGGGGTGACGCGCACGGTCGCGGCGGTACGTCGGGCCCACGGGACCCCCGGTGGCGACGCCGCGTTCGCCCATGCGCCGGCCGCCTTCCACCCGCCGTACGATACGGGGATGTTCGACATCGTCGACCCGACCCTGGAGGCGTATGCAGCGGACCACTCGACCGCGCCTCCGGGGCACCTCGAGGCACTGGCGGCCGAATTGATGGTCACGCTCGACGACCCCCACATGATGGTGGGCCGGCTCGAGGGCCGCTTCCTGGAGATGCTCACGTTCGCCCTGTCCGCCACGTCGGTCCTGGAGATCGGGACGTTCGGCGGGTACTCGGCCCTGGCCATGGCCGCCGGGCTGGCTCCGGGCGGGCGCATCGTCACCTGCGAGCTCTCCCCCGTGCACGCCGCCTTCGCCCGACGCCACATCGCCAGCAGTCCGTTCGCCGACCGGATCGAGGTGATCGAGGGACCCGCGCTGGACACCGTCGCCACACTGCCCGGACCGTTCGACCTGGTGTTCGTGGATGCGGACAAGACCGGCTACCTCGACTACTACGAGGCCGTCCTCCCCAAGCTCGCGCCCCGGGGCCTGATCGCCGTCGACAACACACTGTGGTCGGGCCGGGTCGTCGACGCCGCAGACGCGGCGGCCGACACGGTCGCCGTCCGGGCCTTCAACGACGCCCTGGCCTCCGATCCACGGGTGGTCGTCGTCCAGACCACCGTCCGTGACGGGGTGACCCTGATCCGCAGGGCAGACTGAACGGTACGGGCCAGCCCAGCCCCGCCCGTCGCGGGCGCCGCCCACCACTCCGCCACCGAACCACCGGCCCGAAAGGATCGACCACCAGCGTGCTGGACTACCACCTCCACCTCTGGCCGCACAGCCAGAGCGACGCCCAGACCACCGTGGAGCAGGTCGCCGCCTACTGTGAGCTGGCCGCCTCCCGGGGGATCACGGAGATCGCCGTCACCGAGCACCTGTTCCGGTTCACCCAGGCGAAGGATCGCCTCGGGGGCTTCTGGGACGACCTGCCCGGGGACGCGCTCCGCCCCGGCATGGCCGCCTACTGGGACCATCACGCCCGGGTCGACCTCGACGACTACGTGGAGGTCGTCGAAGCGGTGAAGGCGGCGGGGCTTCCGGTGGTGCTCGGCCTCGAGGTGGACTACTACCAGGACCGGATGGAGGACGTGGCCGACCTCTTGGACGGCTACCCGTTCGACGTCCTGCTCGGCTCGGTGCACTGGCTCGGGACGTGGCGGTTCGACGTGCTGTCCGACCCGCAGGTGCTGGCCGAGTGGGACCACCGGGTCATCGACCAGGTGTGGGACGAGTACACGCGGGCCCTCGAGGAGCTGGCCGCTTCCGGGGTGTGTGACGTCCTGGCCCACCCCGACCTGGTCAAGATCGCCGGCCGGGTCCCCGACGTGCCCGACGAGTTCTACGACCGGATCACCGAGGCCGCCGTGCAGTCGGGCATGGCCGCCGAGCTGTCGTCGGCGGGCTGGCGCAAGCCGGTGGGTGAGGAATACCCCGCGCCGCCGCTGCTCCGGCGCTTCGTTTCCCAGGGCGTTCCCCTCACCACGGCGTCCGACGCCCACACCCTGCCCGACGTCGCCGAGCGGGCAGACGACCTCCGCTCCCTGCTGACGGCGGCGGGCGTCGGCACCCTGCGCGGCTTCCGGAACCGACTTCCCCAGGACATCCCGGTGGGGACGGTGGTCGGCGGAGACGGCCGGCAGGATCCGGAGCACGGCTGACGTGGCCACTCCGGCCGAGCTGGCCTTCGAGCGCACCAACCTGGACGACGGACAGCTGGCCCACCTCCAGCGCCTCCTCGGCACCTGGGGCATCCTGGCCGACCTCTCCTTCTCCGACCTCGTGCTCATGGCGCCCATGGAGGCGGACCCGACGGTCGCGCGGCCCCCGGGGCCCGAGCTCGTGATCCTCGGCCAGATGCGGCCGTCGAACAGCTCGACGGTCGTCGAGCACGACCTCGTGGGCCAGACCGTCGACGCCGAGGTGTGGCCGCTGGTCGTCCAGGCGTTCGAGTCGAACGAGTCGTCCCGGGGAGAGATGGCGCTCGAGCCAGGGGCCGATCCGGTCCGCCTCCACTGCATCCCGGTGCGGTGCGACGGTGCCACCGTGGCGGTCCTGGCCCGGATGTCGGCCGGCGCGGGCCGACGTCCCGGGCACCTCGAGCGCACCTACCGGGACGTCTTCAACCGGTTCGCCATCATGCTGTCGGAGGGTTCGTTCCCGTTCCCGAGCGAGGAGGTGGCCACCGAGGAGGCACCCCGCGTCGGTGACGGCGTGGTCCTGGTCGACGAGGAGGGGCGTGTCCGCTACGCCTCGCCCAACGCCACCAATGCACTCCACCGCATGGGCATGTACTCGCAGATCGAGGGCCGACGGCTGACCGATCTGGGTATCGAGGAGTCCGCCATCGAGTGGGCCCTGGCCTCCGCCCTGCCCGTGGTGGAGGAGGTCGAGCGGCGCCCGGACGTCACCGTCCTGCTCCACTGCATCCCCCTCATCCAGGCGGGGGACGTCAGCGGGTGCATCGTGCTGCTCCGCGACGTGACCGATGTCCGGCGCCTCGACCGGCTGCTGCTCTCGAAGGACGCCGCCATCCGCGAGGTGCACCACCGGGTCAAGAACAACCTCCAGACGATCTCGGCGCTGCTCCGCCTCCAGGCACGTCGTCTCCCACCCGGCGGCGGCAGGGTGGCCCTGTTCGAGGCGGAGCGACGGGTCCGGTCCATCGCCATCGTGCACGAGATCCTCTCCCGCGAGCCCAGCGACCAGGTTCCCTTCGACGAGATCGTCACGTCGCTCATTCGCATGGCCAAGGACTCGGTGGTGTCACGCCACCTGACCTTCGAGGTCACGGGGGGACTGGGGGAGGTGCCGGCCGACGTGGCCACCCCGCTGGCGGTGGTGCTGGCCGAGCTCGTGCAGAACGCCATCGAGCACGCCTTCCTCGACTTCGAGGCGGACGGGGAGGACGACGGTGACGCTGCTGTCGCCGACGACCGGGACCAGACGGGCACGATCCGGGTCGACCTCCACGCGGAGGGCGGGCTGCTGCGGGTGGAGGTCCTCGACGACGGCTCGGGACTGCCCGACGGCTTCGACATCGACGAGACGCAGAGCCTGGGACTGTCGATCGTCCGCGACCTCGTGCGCACCCAGCTCGACGGCACGATCACGATGCGGAACCGGGCGTCGGACGGTTCCGGGGTGACCGGGACCTTGGTGGCCATCGAGCTGCCGGCGCAGGATCCACAGCCGATCGGGCAGTAGGCGCCAAAGCCGCCAGCCGGCGGGAAGGCCGGGGCCACCGGGGAGGTGGCCGGTCAGGCCGGGGTGGACGAGCCGGTGGTCAGGGTGTCCGGGGACGGTCCCCGGACCGGGCGCTCCGGCGGGAGTCGCTCAGGAAGCGCGTCGGCGGGCGGCCAGCCACGCCTTGCGGAGCTTGCGCCGCTCCTCCTCGGAGGTCGCACCCCAGACTCCGGACTCCTGGTTCGTGGCGAGGGCGAAGTCGAGGCAGGTGTCCTGGACCTCGCAGCTGCGGCACACCCGCTTGGCCGACTCGATCTGGTCGACAGCGGGGCCGGTGGTCCCGATGGGGAAGAACAGATCGGGCTCGGTGCTCCGACAGGCAGCGAACTGCCTCCAGTCGCCTTCGTCCCACTCGACCGTGCGATTCCACATGAGGGCCACGCTGATTCCTCCACTCAACAGATCCGGATTACCCTCTTGTGATTTGTTTCACATAGCTCGGCGCTGAAGATGTCACCGGCCGTTCAGGGTTCGTTCACTAGAGTATCCACCGGTACCCACGCTTGCAAGCACTTTTGGGGCCTCCGACGAGGGAATTGAGACAGATTCCCAGATGTCGCGTCAAGTGTTGGGAGGAGCGCACAGCGTGAGTGATCAGACGGCCGTCCAGGCGCACCGCGGTAGTCCGGACCCGTCCGCCGGGGTTCTGGAGAACACCCTCGCCGCCTTCGCCCGGGCCCGTGAGCTGGGTGCAGACGGCGTGGAGCTCGACGTTCGGCTGACGGCCGACGGCGGCCTGGCCGTCCATCACGACCCGGTGATCGACGGGGTGGGGCCCGTCCACGAGATCTCGACGGGCGACCTTCCTCCCCATGTGCCGCTCCTGGACGGTGGGCTCGAGGCGTGTGCCGGGATGGTCGTCAACATCGAGGTCAAGAACCTGCCCATGGAACCGGCCTTCGATCCCACCGAACGGTGCGCACGCGACGTGGCGGCACGGGTGGTGTCGGCTCGGCTCGAGGGCTCGGTGATCGTCTCCTCGTTCTGGGGGGGAGCACTGGCCGCGGTCCGCGAGACCGCCCCCGGGGTCCGTACCGGCCTCCTGGTCGTCTCCTCCTTCGATGTCGCCGGCGCCGTCGCCGGCGCCCTGGACCTCGGCTGCTCCGCCGTCCACCTGCCGGTCGGACTGGTCGGCACCGATTCGGTGTCCGCCGCCCACGCCGCCGGCCTGGCCGTGGCCGCATGGACCGTGGTCGACGA
>Ga0075017_100001132_pt1 | contig 16045 bp, 9 predicted proteins | sample AleBraG_ABR_2012_FD_71475 | JGI IMG/M metagenome (GOLD analysis project Ga0075017, IMG submission 71475) | Freshwater sediment microbial communities in response to fracking from Pennsylvania, USA - Alex Branch Run_MetaG_ABR_2012 | ecosystem: Environmental > Aquatic > Freshwater > Creek >... | reverse complement strand
CATCATGAGAGTGCCGGCGTGGGCAGTGGGTGTTGAGGTGAGTGGCTGCGGCACCTGGACCCGCATCGGCGACTGAATGTGACGGTCGGGGTCGCTACAGAGCGACCCCGTTCACCGTCTTCGTCAGCACAATGCTGTCTTTCACGCTGCGGGCCACCGTGCAGCTGCGATCAATGGATGCCCGCACAACGGTGAGCAGCTTGGCCAACTCGTCATCGTTCAGGCCGTCGAGGTCGAGCAGAATCTCTTCGTCGATCGCGAAGTAGCGCTCTTCCTCGGGATCCGACTGCCCGTGGGCCCAAATGGTCGTCTCGTAGTCGTCGCCGAGCCGACGCGCCAGCACCCGATCTGAGCTCATCCCGGCACACCCGGCCAGGGCCAATTTGAGCAATTCGCCGGGGGTGATGTGGCCGGGGACATCCGCCGGTCCGATGAGAACGGTGTCTCCGCGCTCGGTGCGCCCGAGATAGGTGCGGGCGCCGGTGCGGCTTGCCGAGACGCTGCCCGGTGCGATGTGTTGGCTTTGGGGGAGTAGTGAAGCGGTCATGCTCCCATTGTGTCGCGGCACCCTTGGTTCGCCCAGCGGCCGCGATGTGAAGCCTGTTCTTAGGCCTCGAGCGCGTGGGCGCCGCACGCGAAACACGTGGGGGCAGCGGCGGGAGCGGTGCGTGTCTCCGCTGTCTTCGACTTCTCCTCCATCATCTTGAGGATGCGACGCTTGAGGAATGTGCGGTTGGCGTCGCGGGGAAGCTCCCACTGACTGCCCACCTGTGTGCCGTTCAAACGGCCGGCCGTCAGCGAGCTGCGCAGGTAGCTGGCGCTCGTTCCCGCGACAGCCTGCAAGTCACGAATGTTGAGCACGGGAGGAAGCTTGTCAATGATCTCCTCGGAGATAGCGTCTTTCAATCCGCTGAATGCACGCATCATTTCCTCTTCTGCGCGGATACGACGTCCCATTGTGATCTCCCTCTCGTGTATTTCGGGCCTGCTTACGCTTCCCTTCAACTAAGAGACGCAGGATGCGCCGAACGATTACGCGGGTTTCACAAGAATCTCGAAATTCTTTTCAAGCGGATGCCGGTCGATGTCCACCGCCCGCAGGACCAGAATCTGAAGCCGGTAGAATTTCTACAGATGGCCCGATGAGGAGTCATCTATTTCACAATGAAAGTGGCGGATGCCGGGAGTACTGGTTCATGAGTGGCTGGCGAGACGCGGCGGTTCCGAGAACGTCGTAGTGGAGCTTGCGCAGATCTTTCCTGACGCCCCGATCGTTTCGCTGTGGAACGACGCACCCGATCGATTCGCACCCGGACGGGTCACCGATACCTGGCTGGCACGCACGCCGTTGCGTCGGCACAAAGCGCTGGCGCTTCCGTTCATGCCCGAGACGTGGCGACATCTGGGGGCGAGCGACGCTGAATGGATACTCTGCAGCAGTCATCTTTTCGCTCACCACGCCCGGTTCTCCGGAGCCGCAGCGGATGCGCCCAAGTACGTGTACACGCACACTCCGGCCCGCTACATCTGGGCGCCCGAACTTGATGAGCGTGGCGATACCCGGGTTGCCCGGGCGATCTCGAAGTCGTTGCAAGGCCTCGACCGCAAACGTGCGCAGGAAGCGCATTCGATCGCGGTGAACAGCGCCTTCGTCGCGAAACGTGTCGAGATGGCGTGGGGTCGCGAGAGCGTCGTGATTCATCCGCCGGTGAACGTGCGTGCCTATTCAGAGGACTCGTACGACTTGCTGACCGGCGAGGACGAGGCGATCCTCGCCGGCTTGCCCGAGACGTTCATCCTCGGGGCGTCACGCTTCGTGCCGTACAAGCGTCTCGACGTCGCCATTGCTGCAGGGGTCGCGTCCGGACTCCAAGTGGTGATTGCCGGGGACGGTCCGGAGGGCGCCAGTCTTCGCGCTCTCGCCGATGAGCATCCTGGTCTGGTCACGTTTGTTCACCGTCCGTCGTCGGCGTTGCTGAACCAGCTCTATCGGCGTGCTCTCGTGTTCATTTTTCCGGCTGTCGAGGATTTTGGGATCATGCCCGTTGAGGCGATGGCCACCGGGACTGCGGTGATCGCAAACTCGATTGGCGGCGCGGCAGAGTCGGTGAAGCACGGTGTCACCGGTGCGCTGCTTGACTCACTCGATCCTGCAGCCTTGCGTGAGGCTGTCGAGCTTGCCAGCACCGCACGACGAGAAGATTGCATTTCCACGGCGTGGGAGTTCGATGCAACGGTGTTCGCCGGCCGGATTCGTGCGTGGGTGGGTTCCTGATGCGGATCAGTGCCGTCGTGTTGAACTGGAAGGATACCCGGCGCACGGCGCGCTGCGTCGATGCGCTGACACGGGCCGAATCGATTGAGCACGTGTTCATCGTCGACAACGAGTCATCTGGCGAGCTCAAGGCGGCCCTCGCGCAGACGACGTTCGCACGCGACACGACCTGGTCGTTGATCGAGGTCGCGGAAAACCGGGGGTTCGCGGGAGGAGTCAACCTCGCCTTGACCGAGTCTGTTGAGTCCGGCTTCGAGGCGACGCTGGTGATCAACAACGACGCAGTGATCGACGAGCACTCGATCTCCCTCTTGGCCGGTGTCTTTGAAAGTGATCCGCGAACCGGGTTGGCCGGACCCCGCATCGTCCACCCGGATGGCACAGCTGAGTCGGCCGGTGGTTATCTGACGCCTCTGCTCGGAACCACCAGTCACCGGGCATTGTTGAAAAGGGAGCCCGATTTCATCACCTGGGCCTGCGTGCTGGTGCGTGCCGAGGCGCTCACCGAGGTCGGGTTGCTCGACGATCGGTTCTTCATGTATTGGGAAGACGTCGATTTCTCATTGCGCCTGCGTGCGGCCGGATGGGCGGCGAAGGTTTGCCACGAGGCAACGGCAACGCACGAGGTCTCGACGAACCGCACAAGCTATCCGGTCGCGATCAAGGCGTATCACACGTGGTCGTCGATTCTCTTCTCCCGAAAGCACAAGGGGGCCTGGAGCGCGGGGCGATGGGTGTGGCTGCTCTCCAGCACCGGAGTCAATGCGGTTCGATTCCGTGCCGGGGCTTTACGCGGTCTGCGTCAGGGTCTGCGCCTGTCGAACGAGAACGCTGTCCCTGCCTACACAAGCGCAGCGCGGCTGCGTGAGTTCGGCTAAGGCTGCTCGAGCGACACTGCGGAAAGCACTCGACTGACTCTCTCGCCGACGGCGTCCCAATCGTACTTCTGCGTCCACGACGCGGGCATGATGAGCGGTCCCAGGGCATGCTCTGCGGTGAGTGTGTCGAGGGCATGAGCCCATTCCTCCGGGCTCGTGGCCGACTGCACCGCGACGCCGGAATCCGCACAGATCTCACCGACGCTCTCGCATCCCGACCAATAGGCGACACGGGTTCCACAGCTCATCGCTTCGAGCACGGGCAAACCGAACCCCTCAAGGGTCGACGCTTGAAGCGCGCCGGTGGCCCCGCGGTACAGGGCAGCCAGCTCCGGGTCGGAGACGTCGGAGAGGAGACGAACCCGCGTCGCGAGACCTCGCTCGTTCACCCGGGACTGCGCTTGCATCGAGTCTGCGGTGACCATCAGCAGGTCATACTCGGGTCGCAGGGCAAGCGCGTCAAGAAGAACCTCGACGTTCTTGTGGGGTTTGAGATTCCCGACATAGATGAACGTGGGTCGGTCGAAATGAGCTCGATCGCCAGTGGGCCCAAAGAGAGCGGATGCCCCGTTGCCCACCACCTCGATTCGCACCTCGGGGTCGTTGAGCCACTGTGCGATCGCGGTGGCCGAAGTCTCGGAAACCGTCATGACAACTCCTGACCGACGAACGGCATTTCGCACAACCGTGTCGTAGAACACAGTCTTGGCGACCGATCGTTCCGCCGTGACCTGGAGGTGAATCAGATCATGAATCGTGAGAACCTGTGCGGCCCGAGTGATCCCCGCATTGAATCCAGGGCTGTAGACGATGTCATTCGCGCTGAGTCGAAGCCGATGCGGGTTCACGACGTCGGTCGGCGACGTCGGCGACTGCTGCCCACCGAGCGACTGCCACGGAGCAGAGAGGCGCCCCACGACCTCAGTCGCAAAACGCGCGATTCCGTGGGCTCCTCGCCAGCGTTGATCGACATACAACACAGTGTTGGACTCCCTTGGTCATGCTCAGACACGAGTGGTCGAGAGCCGGCGGCCCAACCCGCGACCCAAGCGTCGGTGGGTTGCCGGTCTCCGATCCTTTCATAGAAAGCCGACCGTCGCTCGGAGGCGGGCCACCACCCCAGTTCGGGCGGACAGCGCCTGAGTCTGGATCCCGATGCCGCCCTGGCGCCGGGGTGTGAAAGAATCGATGGGATTGCGTGATCGTCTTGCAGATCGGACGGGGTTGGTCATTGCGCATGAGACCGGGGGGCCCAGTGGCTGTGGATAGCAAACGTGCGTTGGGCACTTTGCGACGCAATTCCTGGCAGCGTGCCTACGCATCTCGGCTCTTCGTCACCGACGTTCTCGTTGTTGTCGCCGCCGTCGTCGGCTCACAGCTCGTCTGGTTCGGGTTCAGCGCTGTAGATCTGGCCAGCGGCCAGGCCACCGGACTCCGTTTGGGGTATACGACTGTTTCCGCGGTCCTCGTTGTCGCCTGGATGATCATGCTTGACGTCTTCGCCACTCGAGATCACAAAGTGATTGGAAGCGGCACGCTTGAGTACAAGCGGGTCGCCGACGCGACGGTGCTCCTCTTCGGTCTCTTCGCGATCGTTGCGTTCCTGCTCAAGATCGACCTCGCCCGCGGCTACTTCTTGACGGCATTGCCGGCCGGCTTGCTTCTGCTTCTCACGTCCCGGTGGTCATGGCGTCAATGGCTGCGCAAGCAGCAAGCGGATGCGCGCTACATCTCGCGGGCAGTCCTCGTGGGCGACCGCTTGAAATCGGCCCATGTGGCGCGCACCATCCAGCGCACGCCGGGAACAGGACTTCACCTGGTCGGCGCGCTCACCCAGCTCGACTCGGTCGACAAGGGCGCCGTCCACGGGATTCCGATCTTGGGCGGGTACAACGATCTGCTTCGAGCGGTCGACGAGTCGCTGGCCGACACGGTGATTCTGACCGGCGCCGACGAGATCGGCCCTGACGACATGCGTCGGTTCGGTTGGGAACTTGAAGCGCGCGGTGTCGAGCTGATCGTGGCCCCGGCGCTCACCGATATCGCAGGACCCCGTATTCATGCCCGGCCGGTGGCCGGCCTACCGCTGATCCATGTCAGCTATCCCACTTTGGAAGGCGCCAAGCGGGTCTACAAGCGCACCTTCGACATCGTGGGTTCCGGTTTGCTGATTCTGCTCGGCTCGCCGGTGCTCATTGCCGTCGCAGTCGCGGTGAAGCGATCGGGGCCCGGCGGGATCCTCTACCGCCAGGTTCGCATCGGACGGCACGGCAGAGCGTTCGGAATGCTCAAGTTCCGCTCGATGGTGCAAGACGCCGATGACCAGCTGGAGAGTTTGCTCGACGCGCAAGGCACGTCGGACAAGCCTCTCTTCAAGGTCACGAACGATCCACGGATCACCCCGGTCGGGCAGTATCTACGCAAGTATTCGCTTGACGAAGTACCGCAGCTGTTCAACGTGTTCCTCGGCGAGATGAGCCTGGTCGGTCCGCGCCCGCAGCGGGCATCCGAGGTGGCGCTTTACGACGATGCCGCGCATCGCCGTCTCATCATGAAGCCGGGGATGAGCGGACTGTGGCAGGTGAGCGGCCGTTCCAACCTGAATTGGGAAGACAGCATCCGCCTGGATCTTTACTATGTCGAGAACTGGTCGCTGACCACCGACATCATGATCCTCTTCCGCACGGTGCGAGCCGTCGCCACACCAGAGGGCGCCGTTTAGCCCCTCCAGTGGGTCGCTGGCTGAGGCCGTGCGCCCAACCGGCCGAGCCAGCCGATCAATGGAATAGTGAGAAACCCAGCGGTAATCCAGCATCCATGCCGGGGAGAACAGCGAATGCGCCCGTTGCCGTCGGTCTGGCGAAGTGCATCAGATCATCGACCTCGTCCATGCGTAGTTGTGTGCGGGTGAAGGTGGTTGCCTCCCGCTGGAACGAGATGAACACGACTCCGTGGTCGGTATCGGATGCGCGGTAGGCGTAGCTGCGCCGCAGCATCAGCCCGCTACCGGTGAACGATGGATGCGCTGCACGCGCGTGTGCACGCGCGGGGACCAGCAGCTCGCCGGTGTCGGCCTTCGCATTCAGGTTGACGGAGTCGCCGCGAACGCCTCCAGACAGGGGAGCCCCCGACACCTGGTGCCGCCCGATCACTGCGTCACGCCGGTCGGCGGGGAGAGCCCGGAAGGCCGCGGTGTCGAGGGCGAACCGTCGAATGACACAGATCGTCCCGCCGGCAAGCGGACCGTCCGCGATCCAGACGTTCTTCGCGAGTTCGGCCGCGGTGCGCGGCACGATGATCCCGTCGTGGTAACCGAATGGGTTGCGACTGACGTCGTCGTCAGATGCGGCGCGGAATCCGAAATCGCTCCAGAGCGCGCGGTAGCCGGTGATGACACCGGTCAGGGTCGCGAGGGCGGGCTCCAGCGCTGCGGGATCGGAAGCATTGACGCTGATGACGATGTCGCCACCGAGTTGATGAGCCGGAAGCGTTTCGTCGCCGCGGAAAGCGGGGAGGGAAACTGCGGATTGCAGAGTCGGATGCAGGGTGGCCGCGAGCGCTCGTGGCCCCAGACCGACCGTCACGGTCAGGTCGCCCGGCCCATCGGGGAACAGCGCCCGGTCTGGTTGCGCCGCGTCGGTGAGCCGCACGATCTGCTCGCCGAGCGCGCGGAGCGATGACTCCAGCGATTCTGTGTCCAGCTCGGCCACGACGATGACGCAGTGGCTTTGGGGGATGGCCGGTTGCGTGACCCCTGACTGGTTCGCCCCGACGGCGGCGACAGGAGCCCCGCGCAACGGTGCGGCAGCGGGCGGCCCAGCCTGGCGCTTCGGCTGGGCTGCGGACAAGATGGCGGTTGATCCGAGGGCGCCGGCGGCGGCGCCTGTGCCGAACAGCAAGGCGCGCCGGGTGAGGCCCGTGGCAGCGCGCGTCGGAGCGGGGTCCGTGTTCTTGTCGTTCACGGCGTGACTCCAGCGGGCAGCGCGAGGGCCTGACCCGGTTTCTCGGAAAAATTGATGGTGGTCCAGTCGTTGCCGATTCGCGTCTCCGCCCGCCGGAGCAAACCGTGCGTATCCACCCAGAGGCGCAGCGACGACGTGTCTGCATTCAGTGGTGGCGACGACGCATCCCGAGGGCTGTCGTTCGGGGGTGCGGCGAACACCGAGACGGGTGAACCATTGATCTTGTCCGCGCGCAGCCACAGTGCGCCGGCCTGCTGCAGGAGGAGCGGGTTGTCTGGGCGGTCGGAGCCCAGCCCGCTGATGATGGAGAGGAGCGCATCTAAACGCGAGGATGAGGGGTCCAAAGCGTCGAGCGACACGGCCGGATCGGTGAGGCTCGGCATCGGAAGAACGGGGTCACCGGCCGCATCCGGCTCCTGCGAGATGATTCCGACTTCCGAATTCGTCCACAGCAGAGCCTGCGCGGCAAATGCGCCCGTCGTCGCGGCGTACCCCAGCTGCGTTGTGTAGTCGACCCACCCCTGAAGGTGCAGCTCGACCCCGCGTTCCTGGACGCGGGTGGTGAACGGCCGGCTGCCCGCATCGAAGTTGTTGAACCGAGCGATCGCGAGCAACTGGGCTTCCTCGCTCGTCACGGGCCGGGCCGCAGCTGGGTGAGAGCCGTCCGGCTGCGCAGTGCAGCCCGTCAGCGCGATCGAAAGAACCACGGCGAGCAACGCGGTCAGCGTGCGGCTCAACGAACGCCTGCCCGTTCGGCGAGGAAAGACCGATCTGGCACGCCGAACTGTGTGAGGTCAGGCATCGTCACCGTCGCCGGCAGCGCCGGGTAGTTGGAGAGCGCGGGGAGATCAGGCTGGGCACGCGGCGGCGCGACCTTTTTGAAACTGATGCCGCGAGGCGCGGGAGGAATCGTGAGTTCGCCGGTGGAAGGCTGCGAGGCGGCATCACCCGCGCACGCCGTTGACATCTGTGTGAACAGTTCGGTCGGCGCAGTGGATGCCGGGCCCTCGAGGCAGTTCGCCGTCGCGGGTGTGCGTGCGACGGAGGTGTTTGCGACGTCGACACCGTTACCGTCGAACATGTTCTCGCTGATGTGATTTCCGGCCGCGGGCAGATCCTCGGTGTTCGTGAAGATGATCCCGGCGCGAGCGTTGCCGGCAATGAGATTGCGTTCGAGAACATTGTCTCGGCCGCCGCTGATCGCGATTCCGGTCGCAAAGGCGCCATTCGCTTGTTCGGGCGAGAGGGCTTCGTTGTTGTCAGTGACGAGATTGCCCATGACCTGGTTGGAGCGCTGCGGAGTGAACGCCTCCTGATAGCTCGACAGCAGTGTCATGCCGACCCGGTTGCCCGAAAATCGGTTGCCGGCGATGACCACCGAATTGCTGGCATTCGAATTCTCGAATCCGACCGCGCTCCGTTCCGCGACGTTGCCGGTGACGAGGATGTCGCATTGGGTGCACTGCCCAACGTAGATGCCGCTGTCGGCGGAACCTGACGCAACGGAATCGCGGATCACGCCGTGACGGGAATTGAAGGAGTAGATGCCGTAAAGGCCGTTGTTGTACGCGGTGACGTGATCGACGAGGAACCGTTCCAGGGGTGGAAACTTCTTGGGGTCCCACTTCTGGTAGCCGTCGACGGTCGGCGCGGACGGGCCGTTCTTGTCGTGCAGTCCGGTGAACAGAACTCCGTAAAACGTTGCGCCGGTGACGGTCAGGTTCTCGACACGCACTCCGTCTGCGATGGCGACGACGCCGAACGGGCGCACACCGCCGCCGTTGATGATGGTCCCATTGCGACTCTCACCCCGTACCGTGACGTCGGGTGTGTCGATCAGGAGCTGCTCGTGATAGGTGCCTGGCGCGATTGAAATGACCCCGCCGGGGCGCACGAGTTTCGCGGCTTCTGCCAGCGTGTGAGCGTCGGTGGGCACACGAATCACTCGGCTCTGGCCATCGGGAGGACTGATCTCGTCGACGTGTGAACACGCACTTATCGAGATCGCCAGCGCGGTAGCTGCGATCACAGCCAACACGCGTCGGAACATCACTTCGCCAGCCTACAGTCACCCGCACGCCGCAAAGTCAGAAATAATGCGCCCATTTTGGGGCGTTGCGTTCACAAATAACACCGCGCTACCGTAAAATTAGAATACCCGTGATATTGCAACCCGAGTGCGCACGTGATAGTGAGCCTTGAATGTGACCTGAGGTCGCAACCCGAATTCTTTGGATCAAAATTGAAGACACTACACGTGCGAGCCCGCCGACAGCACGGACGGGTGAAGGCCTTCGCGGCCGCGCTTGTCTCGACAGCGCTCATCGCATCGACGTTGATTGCCGCCTCCGGCCCTGCCATCCCCGCCAGCGCGGCGGGGGCCGCCGCTGGCGCGGTAAGCGGCACAGTCTTCCAAAACTTCAAGAGTTCCGGCTGGAAGGAACCGGCTTCCGCCGGTGTTGCTGGCGCGCTCCCGGTCGCCGGTGTCACAGCGACGGCCTACGACGCACAGGGTGACATCGTCGGGTCCGGCGTGAGCGCTGGCGACGGCAGCTACACGATCAACGTCGTCGCTGCTTTCTCCGACGACTTGCGAGTGGAGTTCTCCGGCTGGTCCGCTCCACTCGAGCCGGCATACGCCGCCCAGGGCACCGCGCCGACCCCGCTGCCCGCTGCGCACGACACGAGTGTGCAGTTCATCACGCTGAACGCCTCCCATGCCGCGACCGGCGTCGACTTCGGTTTGATCGAGCCCGAGCAGGTGACTCAAAGCAACGCCCCGATCGCCACGGCGGTGCAGTCCGCCGGTGCGCTGACAGGCAACTCCGCCGCCTTGCCCGCTATCGTTGCTCAGCCGTGGTTGTTGGAAGGTGAAGATCCGGTCAGTACCAACGCGATCTCCAAGGTGGCCCCGTTCAAGAAGATCGGCTCGGTCTGGGGGATGGCCTACGCCCGGCAATCGAATGACCTCCTCGTCGCCGCGACGCTGAAGCGCATGTCGGACCTCGGCCCGCTGGGCTTGGGCGGAATCTATCGGACGCGAGACATTCTGTCGCCGAATGGATCGGTGAATGCGAACGCGGCAACGGCAGGCTGGTTCACCTTCTCGGGCCTTCCCGTCAGCAACGCCGGTGGTGCGCCGCTCGATATCGGCGAGTCTCTCGTTCCAAAAGATCGAAAGCTGGCACAATCCAGCGATCCCCGTCGCGAAATTCCAGCGTTCGCTCTGGCCGGGCGGGTCGGCATCGGTAGTCTTGCCACCTCTCCCGATGGAACGCGACTCTTCGGCACGAACCTCTACGACGGCCACGTCTACGCCGTCGATATCTCCAACCCTCAGGTCATCCCGACCAGCGCCTACCGCATCGATACCCCGGTGAGTGCCTCGCAGGCAATTTGGGCGGTTGAGGTGCACGGGGGCCAGCTGTACATCGGTTATGTCGATACGGGAGATAAGCCCGCTGGTGGCGCCGATCCCGGAAAGTCTGCTGCCTCGAAAGGGATGAAGGCGTACGTCGCATCGACTCCGATCGCAGGCGTTCTGGACGCCTCGGGGTCCGCTCCGGCATGGAAGACCGAGCTGACCATCGACCTCGGCTACGCCAAGGGCTCGAATATCCAGAACTGGACAGCGGAGAGCGGCAAAAAGTTCGAAGTGGAGTTCCCGCAGGTGAAGCGGTGGAACAGCTGGACTGATACCTGGGCGTGGACCGGCGGTACCGTTGCAATGAAGGGACCCACTGCCGCCAACAACCTCCATAACTATCCGCAGGCCATCCTGAGTAGCATCGCGTTCGACGTTGACGGCTATCTCAACCTCGGCTTCCTCGACCGCACGTCGGTGCAGTCGGGCAACCGAAGCTTCGGTGCAGTAACGACCGCGACCGATTTGTGGTCGACTATCAGCAACGGTGATGTCTTGGTCGCGGCGCCCGCGGCACAGTGGGAGGCCGCCGGTCCGGGCTGCCCCGCGACGGCGCCGAGCGAAAGCTACGTGCTCGAGTGCAAGGGCAAGGTCGGCGATCGTGCAGTGCGCACCACCGCCACCGTGCCGGACGGTCAAAAACCGACCTTCGACGACAACGAAGGGCCGGGAGGCGGGGAGTTCTTCAACGACAGGCGCGACCTCGGCACCGAGAAGAGCGCCGGCGCTCAGAACCACAACGAGATCGCGTTGGGTTCGGTCACCAGCTACCCGGGTTCGCGAGACGTGGCAACGACCGCCATGGACCCGCGCAGCCAGGCGTACAACACCGGGATCATGTGGTTCGATGAACGCTCCGGGGCCGCGAGTCGCGGCATTGATCTGGTCCCGAGTGGCGGAGCCGGTACCGGAAAGACGAGCTTCCAAAAGTCCGGCGGGCTGGGCGGCGTCGCACTCCTCGCCGTGTCGGCGCCCGTCGAGATCGGCAACCGAGTATGGCTCGACGCCGACCTCAACGGTCGCCAGGACGCCGACGAGCCTGCGATCAATGGCGCGGTCGTCGAATTGTGGACGACGGATGCCGGCGGGAAGCCCGCAGACCGCATCGCCACCCGCACGACCGCGACGGTCGACGGTCAGCCCGGAACCTACTACTTCCGCACAGACGACCCCGATGTCGTCGCGGGAACGAACGCGCATCCGTTTGTGGCCAATGCCTCGTACGTCTTGGTGTTCCCCTCCGGTAGCGGCGCGGTCTCCCTGGCCGGCCCCAACGCCGGTAACCCCGGCTTTGCCGGTCTCGCCTGGAGTGATCTCCAGCGCACAACTGCGCAAGTGCGCGTCGCACCGACCGCACGCAATGCCGGTACAACCGGGCTCAACGACTCGAACCCCGACGTGACGACCGGACGCGCAGCGGTCACGGTTGGCGGGCCGGGCAAGAACGACCACAGCTACGACTCGGGCTGGTATGCCTCGAACGGCTACGAGTTGGCGAAGGCCTTCAACCCGGGCAACGCTTCGATCCCTGCGGGAACCAGCTATGACTTCAACGTCGTCTCGGCGCAGAACTTCCGCGGCGAGGACCGTCTCGCCGCCGGTGGCCCTGGACTGCCGCTCGGCCCGGGGGTGGCGAGCGATCCCCAGGTCACCGAGCGTGCGATGACACTCACGTCACCGAACTGGCTGCGGTCCGCGCAGAACGCGCTCCCGCTTGGTTATCGCCTCGTGCTCGAAGAGAGCAACGCAACCGCGGCGAGCGTGACGTGGAGCGCGCCGGTGGCGGGCAACCCGACTCAGGGACAAGTGACGATCACGCCGAAACGCGGCGCACTGGCAAGCGCTCGGATCACGGCGACGAACCAACTCGGCAGTTTCACGCTCAACAAGACAGTGTCTGGTTCCGCCGCAGCGAGCGTGTCCCCGAACGTGAAGTTTCAGGTCGAGTACGCATTCAATGGGGGAGCGGCGCAAATGGCCTGGGTGTCGAAGGGCACACCATTCGTTCTCGGCAATGTTCCGCTTGGTACGACGGTGAAGCTCAGGGAGTCGAACCCGATCGTGACCGAGCCGGCCGTCGTGCCTGGCGTCGTCTGGGGCACGCCGGTCTGGAGCACCGTGCCGGGTGTCAGCGGGCCAGACGCGGACGGTTGGTCCTCATTCACCATCTCTGCGGCGACCCGCAACCTGACCCTGGGCCTCAACAACGTCGCGAACACCATCACAGGAGGCTTCAGCATTCTGAAGGCTCGTGCGGCCGGTGAACCGTTGCCCAACCAGAGCTTCAGCTTCGAGTACAAGATCGGCTCAGGCGGCACGCCAGTGTCTCTCGGTCCGATTCGGGCCGGTCAATCCGCGAGCACGCCGACGACGATCATCGGTGGATCAACGGTTTTCGTGCGGGAAATCGCACCAGTCAATGTCAGCAATGTGGTGTGGGCCGATCCGGTCTGGTCAGATTTGCCGGCCGGGGCCATCGGCCCGGATGCGAACGGCTGGTATTCCTTCACGTTCAACCCGCAGCCATCGGTCCCACTCGTGCTGACGGCAACGAACAAAGCGACCGAGTTGTTCGGCGCGTTCTCCGTCACGAAGACGGTGAAGACCACCGGCAACCCGGACGTCGCCGGGAAGTCGTTCTCCCTTGAGTACCGCACCGCGCCTGCCCCCGTCGGTGGCGCCCAGCCGGTGTTCGGGGCTCCGGCCGCGTTTGCATTGTTGGCCGACGAAACCTGGTCGAGCTCAGGCGCGTTGCCATTCGGCACAGTCGTCGAGGTGCGCGAGGTTCAGCCGACGGACACGCCGGGCACGTCGTGGGGAACGCCGAGCTGGAAGGTCAACGGCGTTTCAGCAAGCGTCGTGAACGGATGGACTCGATTCGCAATCAACTCGACAGCGACCGCGAGCTTCACGGTCGAAAACCCCGCCGAGGAGCGCTACGGGTCGTTCACGTTGCGGAAGGCCTTCAGCGTCGCGGGACTGCAGCAGGTCATCGGGCAGGTCTACCCCGTTCAGGTGCAGATCGACACTGACCCGGTTCAGGACATCAACCTTGCCGGCAACGGTGCAATCTGGCAGGGTCCGAGTGGTCTGGCCATCGGCACAACCGTGAAGGTCAGGGAGATGACGCCGCCGGTCATCAACGGAATTGACTGGGCCGGAAACCCGATCTGGAATGTGGTCGGGGCCGACGTGATGGCGCCGGATGGCGACTGGACGGTGTTCAAAATCACGTCCTCCACCGAGGCCGCCGCGCTGACGGTGACGAACTCGCCGACCGAGAAGTTCGGCCAGTTCCAGGTGAAGAAGACGCTCCGCACAAGCGGAAACCCCTCGGTGCCGAACGATTACACCGTCGAATACACGCTCGACGGCGTGGCGCAGCCTCCACTCGTGCTCGCCGCCGGGCAATTCTCGAGCGTCATCGGCGATCTGCCGTTTGGCACGGTCGTCACAGTGCGTGAAAAGGCCCCCGCTGCGGTTCCGGGTGTTCAATGGGCAGCAGCATGGACGATTGACGGCCACGCGGCGAACCCTGATTCCGACGGATGGGTGACATTCACGATCGCCGACACGACCCTGGTCGCTTTCGAGGTCACCAACTCCGCCACGCAGCAATACGGTCGTTTTCAGGTCGCCAAGACCGTGACCGGTGACGGTGCCCTGCGGGTTCCCGACGACACCCCGTTCGTCTTCGAATACACGCTGAATGGCGGGGAGCCCCAGCGGGTCACCGCCACGCCGGCCACGAAGTCCGAGTTCATCGGTGGTCTGCCGTTCGGCACGGTCGTCACGATCGACGAGGTGGCCTTCCCCACAATTCCGGGGATTGGGTTCAACCCGAACCCGGGCTGGAAGCTCAACGGTGCCGACGTCGCTACTCCTGTCACGTTCACGATTGACGGTACGGCGCTGGTTGAACTCAGCGTGGACAACACCGCGAAACAGTTGAAGGGCAGTTTCGAGCTCACCAAAGCGATCACCGGCGCTGCGGCAGATCGAATTCCCGACGACGCCAGCTTCACGGTGGAGTACAGCGTGGACAACGGCACAACGTGGAGTGCGCTCGACACGATCACGAAGACGCACTTGACCGTCTCGAGTGACGACATCCTCGTGGGAACCACCGTTCTCGTGCGTGAGGTCGCGCCGCCCGATGGTGCGACCTTCGAATGGGGAGCCCCCGAGTTCATCGTCGACGGTGCATCTCAGGGAACGAGTGCGCGGTTCACGATCGCGTCGGAGGGGCCGGCGGTCGCCGTGCAGCTGAACAACCCGGCGCTCCCGCTCAACGGCACATTTGAAGTGACCAAGCGCGCAACCGGCTTCGCGCTCAGCGACCCGGAGCTTGCCGGGCTCACTTTCACAGCTCTGTGGTCGGGCGGCGGACGGACGGGCTCGATCGCCTTGAACGCCGCGAACGGGTGGAAGAACGGACCCGGTGGTGCGCTGTTCCCGAAGGGAACCCAGATCACCCTCACGGAGGCCGCTGTCACGGGTCTGCCGGCCAACGTGCGCTTCGACGAATACAACTGGCTCACGGGAGTTCCCGGTGTCACGGTGTCGCCAGGCGGCAAGACCGCAACCCTGACCGTGGCAACGGGCAAGCCCGCGCAGTTGGAGCTCACGAACGACTTCACGCCCCTGAAGGGAACGTTCGGCGTCAAGAAGACCGTCGACGGCGACTTCGCGCTGACGGAGCCGGAGTTGAAGGACCTCACCTTCACGGTGCAGTACAAGGCCAGCAACGGCACGAGTGGTTCGCTGGTCCTCAACGCCAACGGTGGTTGGAACGCCGATGCCGACCGGACTTTCCCGACCGGAACAACGGTCACCCTCACCGAGATGGCCGTAAACCAGCTTTCGCTTTCGCCGCACGTGAAGTGGGGCGGCTACAAGTGGGTTCCGAACGGGAGCTACACGGTGAGCACAGACGGTCTGTCCGCCTCCGTGCTCGTCGGCGATGGCACGAAGCCAGAGTTGCAGTTGCGCAACACGTTCAGCCATTTGGACGGCTCATTCGCTGTGCAGAAGGTCGTCGCCGGCGACTTCAAGCTGACAGACCCCGAGTTGAGCAAGCTGACTTTCGGCGCTGCGTACACCACCAGTAATGGGCAGAGTGGCACGCTCGATCTCAACGCCAAGAACGGTTGGTTCGCCGCCGCGAAGAAGCTCCCCGCCGGCACGGAAGTCACCGTGACCGAAGTGACTCCGACGGGGATGGTGCCCGGGGTCAGCTGGAACGGATACCGCTGGCTGCCGGCACAGGGTGTCACCATCTCTGGCGATGGAAAGACTGCAACATTCACCGTCAGTTCCGACCCGGCGCCCGTTCGCCTCGCAATGGAAAACACTTTCCGCGCGTTGAAGAGCAGCTTCAGTGTGGAGAAAGTCGTGACGGGTGACTTCGCGCTCACCTCACCGGAGCTCGCGGATCTGACCTTCACGGTGCCGTACACCGCAAGTAATGGGGTGACAGGCTCGCTGGAGTTGAACAAGGCTGGCC
>Ga0075017_100001131_pt1 | contig 16060 bp, 15 predicted proteins | sample AleBraG_ABR_2012_FD_71475 | JGI IMG/M metagenome (GOLD analysis project Ga0075017, IMG submission 71475) | Freshwater sediment microbial communities in response to fracking from Pennsylvania, USA - Alex Branch Run_MetaG_ABR_2012 | ecosystem: Environmental > Aquatic > Freshwater > Creek >... | reverse complement strand
CCGATGATAGGGTGCTCGTAGAAGGCGCTAAAAATACTCCTGTGGTAACGCAAACGCGGGTTGCCCGGTAAATGGCACGATAAATGCGTACCTTGGCCACCGAAGAAATTGGCAAGTCGTACCGAGGCCGCCGCGTTGTGAATGGTGTGAGTCTGCGAGTTGAGCAGGGCGAGGTGGTTGGACTACTTGGCCCGAATGGCGCAGGCAAAACCACCACGTTTTATGCCATCGTTGGCCTGATCCCTCCCGATACTGGCCGCGTGTTGTACGACGGTCAGGACATCACCAACGTTCCCATGTACTTAAGGGCTCGTCAGTATGGCATCAGCTATCTCCCTCAAGAAGCGTCGGTTTTTCGCAAGTTAACCGTAGAGGAAAACATCCTCGCCGTGCTCGAAGCGCAGCCGATTTCCTGGCACGAGCGCCGCGAGAAGATGGAAAAGTTTATTGATGAACTGGGATTGGAGCACATTCGCGAGAACCGCGGGTATGCCCTGTCGGGAGGCGAACGCCGGCGCGTGGAAATCGCCCGCTGCCTTTGCATCAATCCCACGTTCATTTTGCTGGACGAGCCGTTCTCCGGGATTGACCCGATTGCGGTGCTTGATCTGCAGAAGATTATCAGTGGCCTGCGGGCCAGCGGCATTGGGGTGCTGATCACCGACCACAACGTCCGCGAGACGCTGACAGTCACGGATCGGGCCTACATTATCGATGACGGAAGGATTTTCCGTCACGGACCGCCGGAGCAGTTGGCCAGCGATCCGGAAGTGAGAAGAGTGTATTTGGGGGAAAGTTTCTCGCTGGTGTGAGAAAAGAGCTAAAACCGCGAAGGATACGAAGTATCACTAAGGTTTTCTTCGTGAAGCATGGTGCCCTTGGTGGTTAACGAATCTGCGTTTGTCGGGAGAGTCGGCCGAACTCATGGTATTGCTACAACACAAACTCAGCGTTAAGCTCTCGCAGCGGCAGATCCTTACCCCGGGCCTGGTGCAGATGGTGTCCGTTCTTGCGCTCAACAAACTTGAGCTCAAGGACATGATCAATACCGAGATGGTCGAGAATCCCGTTCTAGAAGAACTGGAAGACTCGGTTCCCCTGCTCGACGAAGTTGGCAAGAAGGAAGAGGACCGCGACCGCGCCGCGTCGGCCACGACTGAAGAAAACCCCATCACTGCGGCTGAGAAGAAAGATCCCTTCGAAGAGATCGATTTCGGTTCGTTTTTCCAGGACTATCTCGATCCCGGGTATCGTACGCACAGCGAGATGGAGGATATCGAGCGGCCTTCGTTTGAAAACTTTCTTTCGAAGCCGACGAATCTTACCGACCATCTTGCCTGGCAACTCGGTGCACTGAGCCTGCGCCGGGAAGTGCGCGAAGCCGCCGACTTGATTATCGGCAACCTGAACGAAGATGGATATCTCATCGCCAGCGACGACGAACTGCTCGGCGTGGCTCCTCCTGCTCCACCGGAGGTGGATGCCGAGGCTGCCAAGAAGATTGTCAGCGAAGCTGTGGCGTTAGGGCTGGCGGAGAGCGCGGCGGAGGCGGACGCGGAAGGCAATCCAGCGACCACGGAGGGCATCGAGCCGTTAGACATTGAACTCGATGCCGGACAGAACGGCGGCATTGAGTCCTATATCGAGGCAGTGGAAGCTCCAGTGGCCGTCGAAGCCGTGGCCGAGGTAGCAGCTGCACCTGACCCGGCGAAACAGAATGGTCAGCCGCAGCTGTATAAACCCAGATTTTCCGCCGCGGATTTGCAGGAGGCCCTGGAAGCCGTACGGCAGCTTGACCCGCCAGGCGTGGGTTGTCGGGACCTGCGCGAGTGCCTGCTCTGCCAGCTTCGTTATCATCAGGTCCAGCTCTCGCTCCACAAGAATGGCAACGGCACAGCCCAGGTCCTGAGTGACGCGATCGCCGTAGTCGATCAGCATCTGCGCGGCCTGCAAAACAAGCAGCACAAGGAAATCGCGAAGGCGATCGGACGCCCCATCGAAGCGGTGCAGCAGGCGCTCGAGTACATTCGAACGCTCGACCCGCGTCCCGGCTTGCGCTACAACAAAGTCACGGCGCGCCTGATCGAGCCGGATGTCGCGTTCGTGAAACACGGCGACGAGTGGCTGGTCATCATGAATGATGAAGACCTGCCGCAACTCCGCCTCAATCCCGCCTATAAGAAGCTGGTCACGCGCGACGGCACTAACGATAAGAACACCCGCGACTACGTCAAAGAGCGCTACAAGAGCGCCATTCAGCTCATCAAGAATATTGAGCAGCGCAAGCAGACGATCACGAAGGTATGTTATTCGATCGTCGCCCGCCAGCAGGATTTTCTGGAACGTGGCATTGATCAACTCAAACCGATGATGATCAAGGAGGTGGCCGAAGAGATCGGCGTGCATCCTTCAACGGTAAGCCGTGCAGTCGCCAACAAGTACGCCCACACACCCCAGGGCGTATTCGAGTTGCGGTACTTCTTCAGCGAGAGCGTGCAGGGGCCGGAGGGCGGTAACACATCGCTGCTCATCCTCAAGCGCCGCGTCAAGAAGCTCATCGACGAAGAAGATCCCAGCCGGCCGTTGACCGACGAGCAGATCACCCGCATCCTGCAATCGCAAGGCATTCAGGTGACCCGCCGCACGGTGGCGAAATACCGCGAAGACATGCGCATCCCGAGCACGCACCAGCGCCGGGTAAAGAAATAAGGCTTGTTATCCTGAAGCTGCCTTATCGCTATGTAGTGCCCATTTAACTCGACCGAACGAATTCTTAGGAGGGGCGCTCATGAACGTCGAATACACCGGAAGACACTACGAAGTTACGAACTCTATCCGCAAAGAAGTTGAAACCGGCCTCGCGAAAATCCGCAAAATTCTGGGCGACAGATTTGAAGCGAAGGTAATCCTCGCCGTCGAGAAGCACCGCCATAAGGCTGAAATCACCATCAGCCCTCGCAACGGACCGCTGGTCGCGCTCGCTCAAGCCAAAGACATGGCCATTGCGGTCAACGAAGCTCTTGACCATCTGGAAAAGCAGGCCGTGAAGTACAAAGCGCGCTGGGAATCGAAAAAACGCGGGGCGAGAAAATCAGAAGAAGAGAAGAAGTGGAACGGCCATTCCACCCAGGAAGATCTGCAAACCGCTGTCGGCTTGTCAGAGAAGACGGCAGTACCTGTGGTGGTGCACCGCTATCCGGCGGTGGCGAAGAGTACTGAGGTTCACCTGGTCCGCTCCGATGACGCCGTGGCCATGCGTCCGATGACGCTCGAAGAAGCCATCAAGGAAGCGCACTTCAAGGACCGTGACGTGTTCGTCTTCCGCGACACTAAAGGCAAAGTGATGATCCTGCACCGCAAGCGCGACGGCAAGATGGAGTTGATCGAAGCGCCGTAAGAGTAGATGTTCTCGGTCAGACTGTCCGGTTGATCTCATAGGGTCCCCACTTCTCGCGGGTGTTTGCGAAAGTGGGGATTTTTACGGAATGACTGCTGCTTCGATCCGCGTTTCCCAGCTTCTGTCCTCGATCTCCACTGTGGGCACGCCATCCCGTTACGCCTCAAGACGCCTAAGGGTTCGAAAAAGCTTGCCAGGATGAGAACCCGGCGGTACGATGTCGCCGTAAAGTTCGCTCGGTGGCTGCTGGGCGCGAGCCGTGGATCTCTTTCCATAAACTCGTGCTAGAACCAGCTGTTTCCTCTAGATTCTCTGAACGTCGGGCGCTGGTTTGTTAGTCGCCCTTCCGATGTATCCAGCCTTGGAATGGAGGAGCCATGAAGCGCTTGCATTGGGTAGTCATCCTTCCGTTCGTGTTGTTCTGTATTGCCCACGCAAACCCTGTTTACAATTTTAACGCGCCGGGAACGACATATTCTTTCAGCGCAATTGAGGGCGGCGACAATGCTCTGTACTCCCTGATTGGCCCAAATATTTATCTATCGGGTGGGGGCACGGCGTTCTGTTCGGGTTGGACTTTGGGCGCTATGTTTGCTCCCGGCTCGACCCTTTTGCCAAATCTCTTTGTTGACTTTGAGTCCTCTATAGGATTTGTGCAAATCGGCGGGCACGTATATTCAGGCTCCGATGTGATCCTGTTCATCTCGTCGATCAGCACCAACAGTTTTACGTTCCCTATGGGAGGGAACGTGCCCACAACTTTTACTGTGGTGCTCCCAGCCAAATTTTCGGTGGTCCAGGCGGAAACAACGACCGGGCTGGGCCAACTTTTCAACGTGCACATACCTCAAGGCAAGCTCACGCTCACGTTCTACTATGTCCCGGCTGGCAATGGACTGCCCGCAAGTTATGTTTTTTCTAAAGGACAGTACGTTGTCGCGACGCCGGAACCTGGGACCCTCGGTCTGCTGGCAACTGGTCTGGCGGGCGTTTTAAGGTTGACGAAACGGAGACGACGGGACTGAGAATCCTGTCGCTTCCAGGCGGAACGTCTGAAAAGAACGCGTCGATTGTGCTACGTCTCGCGTTTTCGTCGAGGACTAAGGGTTCTTATTTTCGTAAGGCCATACCGAATTGGGGCGGGAACTATTTCAGAAAACGAAATCCAGCCAGGGCCTGCATCAGGTCACTCTTCACCGTCTCTCGCTCGGAGGGAGTGAGCTTGCGCGGCGCATCCTCCGCGGCGAACGCTGCTTCCTGCGCTATGGCGATATTCACATCCAGTTCGTAGCAGGCGCCGCCATGAAAAATCCGGTAGAGGTCCGCAAAGAGGGTACGGTTGTTCCCTGACTCTGTGGCCACAGCCGATTGAAATGTCAGGCCAGCCAGTCGTGTGCTGTGGATCTGCGAGGTGTTGGTGCGGGGCCACCTCTGCGTGCAGTCACTCGCGGTCCGGAGATTGTCAATCCGGCTCACGGCGAAGGCCGCGGCCTGCAATTCCGATTTCTTGAATTCACCGGCTGGATAAGCCAGGCAGACCATTACCTCGCCGGCGTGTCCGCTGTTGTCGCACACCGGAATCTCAGCCACGCATTCATCCGGCGACCACACGTCCGGATTCTCGCCATCCTGGTGGCTGCAAACGGCCAGGGAGTTTGGGTATCGAATTTGAATGAGTCGATCAGAACTCGTAATTGTCTTGAGTTCTTTGCTGGCGGGTCCGCGAATTTGCCCAACCGCGCAAAAGCGCGCCAGGGCAAAACACAAAACAACGAAAGTTGCGGACCTGAGAACAGTCATCGTTGGGTGTAGTCTACCAAGCGAAGTGATGCTTCATGGAATCGTTTTAGTAGACCTTCTTGCGTGATAACATTCCCGCCGGGGAACCTCCTCATGACAACGAATTTCTGTCGAATGTTTTCGCGTTTCTGTCTTCCTGTGATTTCCGCAACTCTCGGATTATTTCTTCAGATAGGTCGTCCGCTTCCTGCTCAGGCGCAAACTGATGCACAGTCGGCGAAGCTCTCGGTTCACTGGGAGGAACTCACGGCCGCGGATTTCCGCGATGGTATCCGCCGCTCGCAAGGCACGTGCCTGCTGCCATTCGGAATTCTGGAGAAACACGGTCCCCACCTGCCGCTCGGCACTGATCTGCTCGACGTGCGCTACGCTGCTCTGCATGCGGCGGAGCAGGAGTATGCCGTGGTATTCCCTGAGTACTATTTCGGTCAGATTGCTGAAGCGCGCCACGAGCCCGGAACCGTCGCTTACAGCCGCAGTCTGCAACTCGCGCTGCTTCAGGAAACCACCGACGAGATGGCCCGCAACGGCTGCAAGAAGGTTCTGATCGTTAATGGCCATGGCGGCAACGACAGTCTTCTTCCCTACTTCGCGCAGACGCAACTCGACAAACCGCATGACTACGTCGTTTACGTTTTCGATGAACGGACGCCGCGCGAGGGTGGTCCTGCCAAGAAAGACAACATCGACATGCATGCCGGCGAGAGCGAAACCTCGAAGATGATGGTCTCGCGGCCTGACCTGGTGCATGTCGACCGCGCGGACAAAGAATCGGGCGCCGATCAAGCTCGCCAAAAGCTGCCAGAGGGCCTGTACACAGGGATCTGGTGGTATGCGCGCTTCCCTTTTCACTACTCGGGCGAGGGCTCCACCGCGACGAAAGAACTTGGCGAATATCAGATGAACTGGTGGATCGATTCGCTGGTGAAGGCCGTTCGCGCGGTGAAGGCCGACGACGCGAGCCTGAAACTGCAGAACGAGTTCTACGGGAGGAGCACGCACCCGTTGGACACGCAGCCGTAAGCTAAGAACTGCCGATCAGCACTCCGGTGATGAACACCAAAACTCCGCCCAGCCCGACCTGTAGCGCAGCTGTGACCCAGGGCGTGTCCATGTAGCGCTTGCGAATCCAGGTGATGACGCCCAATTCCGCAATCACCACAGCACCAGCCGCCCACAGGGCCGCTCGAAAATCGCGGATCAAGAACGGCAAGGTGTGGCCGATTCCGCCGATGGCCGTCATCGCACCGCAAATCAGCCCACGCACCCACGGATGCCCTCGGCCGGTAAGGCTGCCGTCATCGGAGAGCGCTTCGGCAAATCCCATACTGATGCCGGCGCCCGCTGAGGCAGCGAGCCCAACCAGAAAAGCGTCCCAGCTTTTCTGTGTCGCAAAGGCGGCGGCGAACACCGGGGCCAGGGTCGAGACAGAACCATCCATCAGTCCCGCCAAACCAGGCTGCACAATCTGCAGCACGAACAGCCGCCGCTGTGCGACCTCTTCATCGGCCTTCACGTTGTCGGGCAGTTTCTGCTTGTCGAGTTCCTGGGCACGCTCTTCATGCTCGCGCTCTTCGGTGGCCAGGTCGTCCAGCAGTTGGCGAATACTGGCATCCTGTGTGCGCGCTGCGGCTTTCTCGTAAAACCGCCGCGTCTCGACTTCCATGGTGGAAGCCTCCTTGCGAACGGCTTCAATTCGCAGTGGACGCACCAGCCAGAGCGCCGGACGCTCCACGAAGCCGCGAACGTCCTGGCGACGAATCAGCGGAATATGCTCGCCAAATTTCTTCTGGAAGAGTTCGAGCAGGCGGCGACGGTGACCCGATTCCTCCTCGCGCATGCCTTCGAACATGGACGCGGTCGCGGGATAATCCGTGCGCAGTCCTTCGGCAAAGTCCGCGTAGACGCGTTCATCCTCTTCCTCCAGGGAAATCGCCAGGGCGAGGACTTCACGTTCCGTTAAGTCTTCAAACTTTTTCATGACGCAATAGATTACCCGTCCGCGCAGTGCGGAGACAATCCTGAATTAACGACTGCGGCGAAATTGCGGTGCCAGCCGCTTGTGGAGCGAATCTCAGTTGGCAATCGCGACGGAGAACATGCCGGCGGCTTCGATGCTACTATCCAACTCATGGCGACCAGAAAGTCCGCCGGCCAGTTGCCTAAGAAAGCAGCGCGAGAGAAGCCCTCTCGCGTCTCCAGGCCGCACGCGCCGGAACTGGTGATCATCACCGGCATGAGCGGGTCGGGGAAGGCCTCGGTGCTCAAAGCCTTCGAGGATCTCGGCTATTACTGCGTCGATAATCTGCCCGTGGATCTGATTCCGCGCTTTGCCGAGCTGGCCGTGCAATCGGGCGACATCCGCCGCACCGCGCTGGTGGTGGATGTCCGCGAAGGCTCCAAGCTGGAAAAACTGCCAGGCATTCTAAAGTCGGTAAAGCTCATGATCCCGACCAAGGTCGTTTTCCTCGAGGCTTCGGATGCCGTGCTGGTCCGGCGTTTCAGCGAGACCCGGCGCCCGCACCCGTTCGGCACCGGAGCCCCGGTGAGAACTGCGCTCAAGACGGAACGGCGGCACCTGGGCACGATCCGGAGGCTGGCCGACTTCGTCATTGATACCTCCAAGTTCAACGTTCACGAACTCAGAGCGCATATCAATGAGACTTTCCACGAAGAGTCGTCGGAAAAAAACATTCTCGTATCCTGCGTCAGCTTTGGCTTCCGGCATGGCGTGCCCGAGGACGCAGATCTGGTTTTTGATGTTCGCTTCCTGCCCAACCCCCATTTCGTGCCGGAGTTTCGGCCTCTCACTGGGCGGCATCCGCGGTTAGCCAAATACATTCGCTCTTTTCCGCAGACCCGCGAATTTATCTCGCGCATCTCCGACCTGCTGATTTATTTGCTGCCCCACTACATTCATGAAGGCAAAAGCTATCTAACGATCGCATTTGGGTGCACCGGGGGCCGGCACCGCTCGGTGATGATCGCAGAAGCGGTGGGCAGGCTTCTGCGGAAGGCCGGATACCGCCTGAAAGTCGTGCATCGGGACATCCCGAAATAAACCACGACCCCTGGCTCCGATTGCCGGTGATCCTTGCGGTTAGCTCCTTACGGCGCAAAACTCAAGTAGAATAAAGGCCTTGCACCCCATGCGTAGTCGAACGGCAGCAAGCCATTGCAGCCTGCACCGGGCGGGAGCCTCATGCGGCAACTGACGCGGCTAATGCGCTATGCGCTTCCGTATTGGTGGCAGATTCTGTCTTCTGTGCTGCTCATGGCGGCGGTCGGCGCACTCGACGCCTTCAAATTTCTTCTGGTTGGTCCCATCCTGGACCGGGTGCTGAACCCGGCAAGCGGATCGAAAGACATTCAGCTCTTCAGTTTTCCGGCAACCCACCGTGTAATTTACCTGCAGCAATTCGTTCCATCCCACTTCACCAACGCCTGGAACATCGTCGCGTTCGCGCTGGTGGCGTCGACAGTCCTGAAAGGGATCTGTGACTACGCTGGGACGTATCTGGTGAACCATGCCGGCTACGGAATGATCACGGACCTGCGCGACGACTTGTATAACGCGATCCTGCGCCGTTCGGCAGCCTTCTTCGCCCGTAATACGACCGGAACTCTGCTATCGACCATCGTGAGTGATATTGAGCGCGTTCAGTACGCCATGTCCACGGTTCTGGCGGAGTTTCTCCAGCAGTTCTTCACGTTCCTCTTTCTTGCCGGTGTGGTCATCGTTCTGGGAAAGGGCCTTTCCTGGGTGCTGCTCCTGTTCGTGCCGGTCATCATCTACTCGTCTCGGAAAATCGGTACTCGCGTCCGGCACACGACGCGACACGGACAAGATAAGCTGGCTGAGATTCAGAACATTCTTCAGGAAACCATCACGGGCAACCGCATCGTGAAGGCGTTTAACATGGAGAACTGGGAGATCTCCCGCTTCCGGCGCGCCGCGCAACGCCTGTTCCGCGCGAACCTGCGGTCAGTGGCTGCTGCTGCGATCAGCTCCCCGCTGATGGATATTTTCGGGATGATCGGCGTCGCTCTCCTGCTGCTGGTCGGCCGCGAACAGATCAAGCACGGGAAGATGATACCGAGTATCTTTATCGCCTTTATCACGGCGGTGTTCAGCCTCTACAATCCGGTTCGCAAATTCGCTTTGTTCAACAACAATTTTCAGCAGGCGCTCGGGGCCTCCTCGGAAATTTTCAGGTTCATGGACCTGGAAGACGATGTGAAGGAGAAGCCCGGTGCGGCGCAGCTTCCCGCGTTCAAGTCGAGCGTCCGTTTCGAGCAGGTCAGCTTCGCCTATGCCGCCGAAGAAGGCGATGGCACACGCGAGGCTTTGCGTGATATCGATCTCGAGGTTCAGCGCGGCGAAGTACTGGCGATCGTGGGATCGAGCGGCGCGGGCAAGAGCACGCTGGTGCATCTGATCCCCCGCTTCTTCGATGTGACCAGTGGACGCCTTCTGATCGACGGTCACGACGTGCGCGACGTTACTCTGGCGTCTCTGCGCGCGCAGGTTGGCATCGTGACCCAGGAGACTGTTCTGTTCAACGACTCGCTGCGCAACAACATCGCCTACGGGCAACCGCATGTTCCCCAGAAAGAGGTCGAGGCGGCGGCCCGTGCGGCCCTGGCGCATGACTTCATTATGGCCCTGCCGACAGGGTACGATACGGTCATCGGAGAACGGGGCGTACGGCTTTCCGGCGGCGAGCGCCAGCGCATCGCGATTGCGCGCGCCCTGCTCAAGAACGCGCCGATTCTGATTCTTGATGAGGCAACATCAGCACTCGACAGCGAGTCAGAATCTCTGGTCCAATCGGCGTTGCACAATTTGATGTCCGGACGCACCGTGTTCGTGATCGCCCATCGTCTTTCCACGATCCGGCGTGCAGACCGCATTGTTGTCATCGACAATGGAGCGATCGCCAACATCGGAACGCACGACGAACTGATGAAAAAGCTGGGCACATACCGTCGGCTGTACGAATTGCAGTTCGCCAGCATGGAAGCGCCCAGTATAGTGTCGGAGTCCTAGCAAATTTTTATGCCCATTCGCTCAATGACTGGTTTCGCTCAGGTACGGGGCGAGATCCAACGGCCAGGCGGGACCACTACTTCGGAATCGCCGTCGGGATCCAACGGCCACATCGCCTTTTCCCTCTCGCTGAAATCGGTCAATCACCGTTTTCTTGATTTGCACTTCCGCCTTCCCTCCGGCACCGACTCGCTGGAGATGCAGTTGCGCCGGCTTCTCAAGGAGAAGATGGCACGCGGCCATGTGGAGGTAACGCTCAGCCTGGAACGGTCGAACAACGATTCGTTTTCGCTGAATCACGAGATCGTCGGCGGCTACATCGCGGCGTTTCGCGCTGCGGCAGCCGAGTTCTCGCTCTCGGCCGATCCGGATCTAAATGCGGTGCTGCGCATTCCCGGAGCGCTGGACTCGTCAAGCCCCGCTGCCGATGGAGACATTGAAGGCGCGGTTATGGCAAAGATAGGCGATGCGCTGGACCGGTTGAATCAGATGCGCGAGGAGGAAGGCCGCGGCATAGCGCGCGAACTGCGCGAGCGCATGGCTCACCTTACGGAGGCTGGGCGGACCGTTCATCAGCACCGGCGCGCCGTGCTGCAAAACTATTGCGAAAGACTGCAGTCACGTCTGCAGGACTTGATAGGCGCGGCCGCGGACAAAGAACGTGTGTTGCAGGAAGCCGCGCTCCTGGTGGATCGCAGCGACATCCAGGAAGAGATCGTTCGTCTCGAAACCCACGTGCAACATTTTCTCGGATTGCTTGAAGGAGGTGGCGAGATTGGCAAGAAACTCGACTTCCTCCTGCAGGAGATGAATCGCGAGGCCAACACTCTACTTTCGAAGACTTCCGGACTGGCGGGTGAAGCGCTCAAGATTACGGAAGCGGGCCTGGCCATGAAGTCAGAAATAGAAAAATCGCGCGAGCAGGTGCAAAACCTGGAATGAACGTCCGCCACAAGCCGATCGTCTACATCATCTCGGCCCCGTCGGGTTCGGGCAAATCGACGCTCGTAAATGAATTGTTAAAGCTCGTTCCCGAACTCGATTTTTCCATCTCCTACACTACGCGCGACCCGCGCGGCAGTGAACAGAATGGAAAACAATATCACTTCGTCTCGCGCGAAGAATTCGAACGGATGATTCTCGCCGACGAATTTCTCGAGCACGCCAACGTCTTTGGAAATTATTACGGCACGGCACGGCGCTTCTTGCGCGAGGCCGAACAGAGAGGCCACGACCTCTTGCTCGACATCGACGTCCAGGGCGCCGCGCAGATGAAACTGACGCTGCCCGCTGCCGTGAGCATCTTCGTGTTGCCCCCCGACCGCAAGACTCTCGAATGGCGCCTGCGCAAACGCAGCGAGGACTCCGAGCAAGTGATTGAGCGCCGGTTGGTTACGGCCAGCCGTGAGATCGAGAACTACGACAAGTACAACTATATTCTGATCAATGACGATCTCGAGGAGTCAATCGAGAGCCTGCAGGCGATCGTTGTGGCCGAGCGTTTGCGCGGTTCATCCCGGCAACTTTCTCCGGAAGAGCTGAGAATTCTGGATCAGGCTGATCGGCATCGGCTGGAAAATGTCAGGGAGCGGGTAATACCCATCCTGTCGTCCTTTCGTACTCTGGCGCCCTCGGCACAACCTTAGGTTTCGCGGTATGATTTCAGGGAACCCGAAAGTGGCTTCGGGGGCGGGAACAAATTCAACGGCGGAGCAAGCCTGAAAGCGCGGCTGTTCTGCAACGCTTCATTTCGAACGCTCGGCACTGATTGGACTTCAACACTTTTTTCAGGGAGAGTCCCCATGAAGTTGATCGAAGGCTTCGATAGCAACTACCGGTACATTCTGGTGGCCGCGCGCCGCGCCCGGCAGCTCCAGTCCGGTGCTCCACCCGTGGTCGACACCAATTCCCGCAAGCCTTGCCGCATTGCGCAAGATGAAATTCGTGCCGGCAAGGTGAAGTGGGAAATTCCGGAAACCCGCTCTGCCGCCGAGCAAGCCGCGGAAGTGCTGGACAAGGCGCTGGGCCAGGACTAGGTCTGCGACCGGTGCCGCGACGATCGCCGAAGGCGTTCTGAGCGCTCCCAGCGCGACGCGCGTCGATCGATCGGCAAATCGGACAATCCTCATGAAGGTCGCTCTTGGCGTCACCGGCGGCATTGCGGCATACAAAGCCGCAGAACTGGTCCGCCTGCTTCAGGATCGTGGAATTCGCGTGCAGGTCGTGATGACCCGGGCCGCGCAGGAATTTATCCGCCCTCTCACCTTCGCCGCTCTCTCTGGAGAAAAAGTCATCACCGGGATGTTCTCGCCAGGCTCGGAACACGAACCTAATCTCGACTCGGCCGTCGAACACATTTCTGTTGCCCAATCGATTGATGCCCTGGTCGTCGCGCCTGCCACGGCGGATATTCTTGCGCAATTCGCGCAGGGGATTGCGAGCGATTTTCTAACCACTCTGTATCTCGCAACCACAGCGCCGGTGGTTGTCGCGCCAGCAATGAACGTGAACATGTGGAATCATCCGGCGACGCAGGCAAATTTGGAGACTCTTCGCAAGCGCGGAGTCAAGATTGTTGAGCCCGGCTCAGGCTACCTGGCATGCGGCATGGTTGGAGCGGGACGGCTGGCCGAAAACCAGACTGTCGTTGCCGCAGTGCTTGAGGTGCTGGGCGTAACCCAGGATCTTAGTGGCGAGACCGTACTTATCACAGCAGGACCTACGCGTGAAAAGATCGATCCAGTTCGCTACCTGACCAACCGTTCCAGCGGTCGCATGGGGTATGCTCTGGCCGAAGCAGCGCTGCGACGCGGCGCGCGAGTTTTGTTGGTAACCGGACCGACCGCCATCACTCCGCCCGCGACCGCGGAAGTAACTCGAGTCGAATCCGCCGAACAAATGTGGGACGCCGTCCTCAACCTGCTCCCTCAGTCGAGCATCGTCATCAAAACAGCCGCGGTTTCCGACTTCCGCATAAAATCGGCGGCTGAACAGAAAATCAAGCGTAAAGGCCCGATGAGCCTCGATCTGGAACCGACCCCAGACATCCTGAAAGAGATTTCGGCCAGAAGAACTTCACAGATCGTGGTAGGCTTCGCCGCCGAAACGGAGAACGTTCTGGAGAATGCCCGCCAGAAGTTGCTCTCTAAGAATCTCGACGCGGTGGTGGTCAACGATGTATCGCGCGAGGGTGTCGGTTTCGACTCCGAGCGCAACGCCGTCACCATCATCACGCACGAGGCGGTCGTTGAGGTCCCTGAGGCCGCGAAGTTGGAAGTAGCCCAGCGCGTTCTGGACCAGGTGGTTCATCTGCGGCAGCGCCGGAAATCGGCCATAAAAGCCTGATCGGACTTGGATTCCTGCCGTACTCCACTTACAATCGTCAAACCGATGCCAACAGTTCTTGACCCGGGTTTTCGCAGCGCCCTCGCTGCGCGTCTGCGCTATTACCACGAGTTGGGCATCTACGATTTCTACCGGCGAGAGCCGCGCTCCAACCAGCAAGTGTCTACCCTTCAACCGGAATTGCGAGAGGAAATGTCCCCAAGAAAATCTGCCACGGTTGCCAAAGTTGCCGATGAAACGATTCTTGAAGTACTCATTCCGAGGCCAGAACAGAGAATCGAGGATCCGGTGGCCGCGCTCAAGATCATCCGCGAGGACTTGGGCGACTGCACGCGCTGCAAGCTGCACCAGCAAGGCCGCAAGCAGATCGTCTTCGGTGTGGGCAATCCGCGCGCGGAACTGATGTTTGTCGGCGAAGGTCCAGGAGCGGACGAAGATGCGCAGGGCGAACCTTTCGTAGGCCGCGCGGGACAACTGCTCAACAATATGATCAAGGCGATGGGCCTGCGGCGCGAGGAGGTTTACATAGCGAACGTGGTCAAGTGCCGCCCTCCCGGCAACCGCACGCCGGAGCGCGACGAGTGCGATACCTGCTCTCCGTTTTTGATGCGCCAAATTGCCGTGATCAAACCGAAAGTTGTGGTCGCGCTGGGAGCGGTATCAGCAAAGAATTTGCTGGCTATGAACGCGCCGATGTCCGAGCTGCGCGGCCGCTTCTACGACTTCCTGCCGAGCGGCTCTCGCAGCAACGATCCCACGTGGCAAGGAGCGAAGCTCGCCGTCACGTACCATCCTGCCTTCCTTCTCCGCGATCCCCGGCAGAAAGGCGAAGCGTGGAAAGATTTGCAGATGGTGATGAAGTATCTGGGACTCGAGCTTCCACCCAAGACGGAGTGATTGCAGCAAAGCGATGATGAGTCTGCCCTACGAGCGAAGTTTCGGCAACAACGGTGGGACCCTGTTGCGATAGCTGCGAAATTTTTCTCCGAATCTCGCTTCCAATTCGGCGTCCTCCATCCTCACCATCGCCGCGCCCGTGACCACCGCGAATCCCGCCAGCAACCAGCAGACGAGCAGGCCAGTCACGATGCTCCACGCCAACATCTCGCACAGATGCGCTAGATACACCGGGTGACGCACGCGCGCACGGATGCCACTCGTCACCAGCCGGTCGTCTTGATGCCCTCGGCGAACTTCCGGCAGTCCACCAAGCTGCGCCAGGCTGAAATGCGCACCGGCGCGCGAATAAAGATAGATCCCTCCGGTTAAGAGCAGCAGCCCTGGAACCCAAGTCCAGGGCGCAGAGTAGAGTTGCACCGTTCGCCACGGCCCGGTGAGGGCACCGACCCCGATCCACATCGTGATCCACGCTGGAACCAGCACGCGAAACGGTGAGCGTTCGCTGGCCCGCCAGCGGTCAGCCCGCGGGTGAACCATCAGCCAGAACAACGGAATGGTCGAGTAGACAACGCAAGCAAGCCATCCGAGAATTCGGAGAAGCGGCACCAAAGAATTCTACAGCGGAGAGGGCTCGCCTGAGGGCTGCTCTTCAGTCATCTACCGGATTCCAACGCTGCGAGCGATAATGTATGAATGGCGTCTGCTTTCCTGAACGATCATTGGCTTCCGAAGTCTGTGCTCTCTCTTCGCGACTATGACCGCCACAAATTTCTGCTCGATCTGATTGCCGGCATCACGGTGGGCCTTGTAGCCCTGCCGCTGGCAATGGCGTTTTCCATCGCTTCCGGGCTCACCCCTCAGGCAGGCATTTATTGCGCCATCGTTACAGGATTCCTCATCTCGCTGCTCGGCGGATCGAAGACGCAAATCGGCGGGCCAACCGGAGCGTTCGTCGTAGTGGTTGCCGGGATAATCGCGGTGCACGGCGTCGACGGCCTGTTCATGTGCACCGTGATGGCGGGTGTGCTGCTCGTAATCATGGGCCTGACCGGACTCGGCACCGCTGTTAAGTTCATCCCGCGGCCCGTGGTGATCGGGTTCACCAACGGCATCGCCGTACTGATTGCCAGCACACAGGTGAAGGATTTCTTCGGGCTGCACCTCGACAAAGTTCCCGGAGTTTTCTGGCATAGGATGGAGGCGCTGGCCCAAAGCTTCCACACGCTGTCGTTCGAGGCGACGGCTCTCGCGGCATTTACCCTGCTCGTGCTGATCATCTGTCGCAGCCTGTCTTCGCGCATTCCCGGACCAATCGTGGCTCTGCTTCTGTCGACCAGCGCTGTTTATTTTTTCAAGCTGCCCGTCGAGACCATCGGCACAAAATTCGGCGGTATTCCCGGAGGCTTGCCGCATCTGCATGTGCCTGCTTTTCGAACCGACCTCATCCACGGCCTGCTCGGCCCGGCTTTCACAGTTGCCATGCTGGGAGCAATCGAATCGCTCATGTCGGCGGTGGTTGCCGATCGCATGAGTAACGACCGGCATAATCCGAACGTGGAGTTGATCGC
>Ga0075017_100001130_pt1 | contig 16062 bp, 14 predicted proteins | sample AleBraG_ABR_2012_FD_71475 | JGI IMG/M metagenome (GOLD analysis project Ga0075017, IMG submission 71475) | Freshwater sediment microbial communities in response to fracking from Pennsylvania, USA - Alex Branch Run_MetaG_ABR_2012 | ecosystem: Environmental > Aquatic > Freshwater > Creek >... | reverse complement strand
TGTTGAGGGCTACTCCACCCGGCTGCGTTGCTGGAGGAGAGGTGGCCGATCTGGAGCACGCAGCCAAGAGCAACGGGAAGAGCAGAATCGAGAATGAGGCTGAGAAGAATTGTTGCTTGGACACCCGGCCATCTTGATGCACCAGCAGAATCCCTGCGGTGTGTATCTCTGGACGATCTATTCAGACCAAGAAGGATGTATTGAGTCTTAGAAAGGTCGAGCACCCCCAACGGGATTCGAACCCGTGTTACCGCCTTGAAAGGGCAGCGTCCTAGGCCGCTAGACGATGGGGGCAGGAGCGGCGCCCACGCTAGCGCCTCGAGGTTTCGGTCCTTGATGCCCCTCGCGTGGTTGGTTCCGAGCGAGCGTCAACCGTCCCGGGTTCTCGATCTCGAGCGACTTGGCTGAGCTGGAACAGCGTCACGCCGATGGCCAGGGAGCACGCGCCTATCAGGTGCAGCTCGACGAGCCAAGCGGGCAGATGGGTGGCGTACTGCAGGAAACCGATCGCGCCTTGGGCAAGGCTCACCAAGAAGAGCCTCTTCGCACCTTCGCGAAGTCGGGCGGGACCGCTGGTGCTCTCGAGGATCACCCAGGTGGCCGTGACCATGCCGATGAACGCGAGAGCGGCGGCGGAGTGCGCCATGACGACGTCGTGGAGGGCAAAGGGCAGCCGCTTGGCGACGAGCTGACCTTGGCTCCCGCCAGCGTGCGGGCCAGCACCTGTGGTCGCCGTTCCAAAGAAGACGACGAGGACGAAGACCCCATCGAGCACCCAGGCCAGCCTCCTGGTGGCAGGGTTGGCAACGTCTGCTCGGGCGCCGGGCGAGTAGTCGTAGCGAGAGCGGTGGTGGAGCACGACCGCCAGAGCCAGCATGGCGAGCGAGAGCAGCAGGTGCAGCGAGACCAGATACGGGTTCAGCTTGGTGTAGACGACGATGCCCCCCAGGACCGCATCGGCGAAGACACCGAGCACGAGCAGCCAGCTCAGCACCACGAGGTCACGTCGACGAGGTGCTCGGAGATAGGAGGCGACGACGGTGGCGGCGAAGACCACGATGAGCAGCACCGTGACCAGTCGGTTCGAGAACTCGATCACGGGATGGATCGAGGCCTGGGCGGTCAAGCGGTGCTGGTAGCACGAAGGCCAATCAGGACAACCGAGACCTGAGCCGGTGAGGCGCACCGCAGCGCCCGAGATGATGATCAAGGTCGAACCGATGGCTGAGGCCAGGGTGAACCAGGTGAACTGCTTGGGGGAGAGCCGCCGGGAGCCCGTCGAAGCTCGGGTTGTGCTGTTCACCACGACCAGGAGGCTATCGCTGCGAAGAGAATGGCCTCTCGAGGCGAGCAGCTTCGAGAGCGGGCCTATCCTTGGTCCGATGGCCACGACGCAGTCCTTCGTTCGCGCGACCTCGTGGCGACGCACGGCAGGTGGCTACCTGGCCCTCACTAAGCCACGGATCATCGAGCTGCTCTTGGTGACGACGGTCCCGACCATGATCGTGGCTCAGGAGGGCTGGCCGTCGATCGGCCTGATCGTGGCCACGCTCGTGGGCGGCACGCTGGCTGCCGGTGGTGCGAACGCGCTCAACATGGTGATCGATCGAGACATCGACGCCATCATGGAGCGCACGAAGAACCGACCTCTCGTGACGGGGATCATGTCGCCCACGTCGGCGACTATCTTCGCCATCGGCCTCGAGGTCATCGCCTTCGTCGAGCTCTGGCTGCTCGTGAACCTGCTCTCTGCGGTCCTTGCCGTCTCGGCCACGCTCTTCTACGTGTTCATCTACACGATCTGGCTCAAGCGGCGCTCCAGCCAGAACATCGTCATCGGTGGCGCGGCTGGTGCGGTGCCCGTGCTCGTGGGTTGGGCTGCGGTGACGAACTCTCTGGCGTGGCCTCCGATCATCTTGTTCGCCGTGATCTTCATCTGGACCCCACCGCACTTCTGGGCGCTGGCCATCCGCTACCGCGATGACTATGAGGCAGTCGACGTCCCGATGCTTCCGGTGGTCGCCTCGATGGAGCGGACCACGCTCGAGATCTTGATCTACTCGGTCGCCCTCGCGGCTGCCGCCATGCTCTTCGGTGCGAGCGCTCATCTCGGCGTCCTCTACGCCGTGGTGGCCATGGCCTTGAACGTCATGCTGCTCGTGATGGCCGCCAAGCTCTACGCCCGGGCTCGCCGAGGCGAGACGATCGGTGGTCCGGAGGCCATGCGCCTCTTCCACTACTCGATCACGTACCTGACGCTCCTCTTCGTCGCCATGGCAGCCGATGTCCTCATCAGAAACGCCATCAACGCCCACTGAGCCGCCGAAGAGGCCAGGGATGCGTCCCTGGCAGCTCGGTCTGATCGGGGTGCTGGCCTTGGCCCTCGTCGTGCTCGGGATCCTCGCCTATCCGCACTCGAACACCACCTCGACGCCAGGCAGTGCCAAGGTGGGAAGCCCGGTGCCAGCCTTCTCAGTGCCCTCGCTCTCAGGTGGCTCGAGCGTGGTGCTGGCAACGCCGACGGCCGGCTCGAAGAAGCCCGCCGTCCTGATCTTCTTCGCTTCGTGGTGCAAGCCTTGCCAGAGAGAGATGCCGGCGCTGTCGAAGGCGATCAACGACGGCGCCGCGAAGGGCGCCACGGTGATCGGCATCAACGCGCTCGATGAAGCCAAGCCAGCCAAGGCCTTCGTGGCGAAGAACGACATGACCTTCCCCATCGGCGTCGACCAAGCGGGCACCGTGACCAACGGCAGCTTCGGGTTCATCGGTCTTCCCTACGTCGTGTTCGTCAACCCCAAGGGCATCGTCACCGAGATCCATCCAGGAGCGCTCTCGCCCGAGCAGCTGCAAGCTGGCCTGGCCAAGGCGTCGTAGTCCTCAGTCCCCCTCGAAGCGGAAGCTGAGCGCTGCCATCACGGGTGTGAGCACGCTCCAGATGACGAGGACCACCCAACAGCCGGCGTAGCTGATCGGGGGCCCGAGGGCGTCGTGGATCGCACTCGTCAAGGCGGCGGCGGGAAGGATCTCGGCGATCGTCCGCAGCGCCGAGGGCAGGTCCGAGAGAGGCACCACCATGCCGCCCAAGAGCAACAGGACGATGTAGAGGCCGTTGGCGGCAGCGAGGTTCACCTCGGCCCGCAGCCGCCCCGCCATCGTCAGGCCGATCCCGCCAAAGGCCACCGAGCCGAGCACCATGGCGACCGCGGCGAGCAGTGCGCCCGGCAGCCCTCCGGTGGGGTTCCAGCCGAGGGCGAAGCCGACGGCCACGATCAAGATCGCCTGGAGGATCTCGATCAGGAGCACCGAGAGGAACTTGGCCAGCAAGAGCCGCTGTCGGCCGAGCGGCGTCGACCCGAGTCGCTTGAGGACGCCGTAGCCCCGCTCGAAGCCGGTGGCGATGCCCAGCGAGACCATCGAGGTGGACATCACCGCCAAGGCCAGGATCCCCGGCGTGACGAGGTCGACCGGGTGACGAGGCTCGCCGGTGCCGATCCTGATCTGGCTGAAGAAGACCAAGAGCACGAGCGGGATGCCCAGGGTGAGCAGCAGCGTCTCACCTCGACGAAGCGTCATCGAGAGCTCGGCGAGCACCTGGGCGCGCAGCGCTCTCATCGCCGCCTCCGAGCCCCTCGTCGTCGCTCGGGCAGCGACGGGGCGGGCTCACTGGCGAGGTCACCGACCACCTCGGCGTAGGTGTCTTCCAAGCTGGCGCCGCTGCGCAGCTCACCGAGGGTCGCTCCGTGCTCGGCCAGCCAGCTCCCCAGGCGAGCCACGAGCTCAGGTGAAGCCTCGGCGCCGATCCGGTAGCGACCCGGTGTCTCTTCGAGAACGGTGCTGCCGAGTGCTTGGCTCAAGGCTCCGACCTCCAAGCCTGAGGGGGCCTGGAAGCGGACGCCACCGCCGGTGAGCTCGGCGACGGTCCCCATCTTGGCGAGCGATCCTCGGTGGATGATGGCCACGCGATCGGCCATCGCCTCGGCCTCGGCCATCTCGTGGGTGGTCAGCAGCACCGCCACGCCAGCGGCACGCTGCTCGCTGACGAGCTCTCGGATCGCGACGCGACCGTGGAGATCGACGCCGGCGGTCGGCTCGTCGAGGAACAGGACCCGAGGCTGGCCGATCAAGGCCAGTGCCAGGCTGAGCCGCTGCTGCTCGCCACCGGAGAGACGGCGCCACGGGGTGTCGGCCTGTCCCTCGAGATCGAGTCGGCTGAGCAGCGCGGCTGGCTCCAAGGGGTCGTCATAGTACGAGGCATAGAGCCTGAGTGCCTGGGCGGGCGTCATGATCGGGTAGATCCCGCCTTGTTGGAGCATGACGCCGATCGAGCTGACCAGCTGGCGGTGCTCGGCAACGGGATCGAGTCCGAGGACGGAGACGGATCCCTCGTCGGGTCGCCGGTACCCCTCAAGGGTCTCGACGGTGGTGGTCTTGCCCGCGCCGTTGGGACCCAAGAGGGCGAGCACCTCTCCGTGGCGCACGTCGAGATCGAGGTGGTCGACGGCGGTCTTGTCTCCGTGGCGCACGACGAGAGCGGTGACGCTGACGGCTCTGTCCACGGGCCACACGCTACTGACTGGCTGGAGGCCAACTACTACCCTTGGCCCGTGATCGATCTCCACAAGGTGCGCGCTGATCCGAAAGCCATCGCTCAGGCGCTGGCTCGTCGAGGCGTGAGCGCCGACGAGGTCGAGCACATCGTCGAGCTCGACCTCGTGCACCGCTCGCTGCTCCAGCGCCAAGAGGCCCTCCGCTCAGAGGTGAAGGCTCTGTCGAAGGAGGTCGGCCAGGCTCGCAAGGCAGGCGATGACGAAAAGGCGTCGGCGTTGGCTGACCAGAGCCGGAGCGTGGGCGATGAGGAGCGCGAGGCAGCCGCCGAGGCGGAGATGGCTGGCACGGCCCTTCGCCAAGCGTTGCTCGTGCTGCCGAACATCCCCTCCAAGGACGCGCCGGACGGGGCGGGCCCAGACGACAACCTCGAGATCAAGCGATGGTGGCCTGGCCAGGTGGACGGTGCACCCGAGCCGACCTACGCCGAGCACCAGAAGGTGCCCCACTGGGAGGTCGGAGAGCAGCTGGGCCTCTTGGACATGGAGCGTGGAGCCAGGCTCGCCGGATCGATGTTCCCGCTCTATCGAGGCGTGGGCGCCAGGCTCTTGCGAGCGCTCGGTGCCTTTGCGCTTGACGCGCACGGCGATGCCTATGAGGAGATCCGGCCGCCCACCTTCGCGCTGACCGAGACGCTGCTCTCGACCGGCCACCTGCCGAAGTTCTCTGACGAGGCCTACCAGATGGAGCGCGACGACCTCTGGGCCATCCCGACCGCAGAGGTGCCGCTGACCTCGATGCACCGTGGCGAGATCGTGCCCGAGGCAGTGCTGCCCATCCGCTTCACCGCACAGACTGCGTGCTTTCGGCGCGAGGCGGGAGCCGCAGGTCGCGACACCAGAGGGCTGCTTCGAGTCCACGAGTTCGACAAGGTCGAGCTCTTCGCCTACACGACGCCCGCTCAGGCGAGAGCTGCGCACCTCGACATCTTGGAGCGCGCCGAAGGCCTGCTCCAAGCGTTGGGCTTGCACTATCGAGTGCTCGATCTGTGCACCGGTGACCTCGGTGCCTCGTCCGCTCGGACCTTTGACCTCGAGGTCTACGCGCCAGGGTGCGAGCGGTGGCTCGAGGTCAGCTCGGTCTCGTGGTTCTCGGACTACCAAGCCCGACGAGCGCAGGTTCGGTTCCGACCTGCAGCAGGCGGCAGCCCTGAGCTGTGCCACACCGTCAACGGCTCCGCACTGGCGTGGGCGCGGATCTGGGCTGCGGTGGTCGAGCAGGGCCGACAAGCCGACGGCTCGGTGGTGCTGCCTGAGGTGCTCAGCCCCTATCTCGGCGGCACGCTGGTCATTCCCTGCCCCTGAAGCAGCGCTTCGGTCATTGACAAGATCTTGATGTAGCTCGAGCGGTAGGGTTCCGTGTGGAGGCGGATCACACGGCCTCCGATGAGCGAGAGGTGGGGGCAATGGAGCTCAACGACATGATCTTGGTCAGCATCGATGATCACATCATCGAGCCCGCCGACATGTTCGACAACCACATGCCGGCGAAGTTCAAGGACCGCGCCCCTGTGCTGATGAGGACGCCCGAGGGCCATGACCAGTGGCAGTGGGAAGGCACGGCGGTGGGCACGACCGGGCTGTCAGCGGTGGTCTCGCTGCCCCCGGAGGAGTGGGGCTTCGACCCCACAGGCATGGCCGAGATGCGACCCGGTTGCTACGACATCGACGAGCGGATCCGAGACATGGACGCCAACGGCATCTTCGCGTCGATGAGCTTCCCGAGCTTCGCCGGGTTCGCGGGCACGCAGCTGGACACCATCAAGGACGACGAGCTTCGAAGCGCGGTGGTCTCCGCGTACAACGACTGGCACGTCGAGGAGTGGTGCGGGGCCTATCCGGGCCGCATGCTGCCCCAGGCCATCGGGAACCTGTGGAACGTGGACGCCATCGTCACCGAGATCCACAGGATCGCCAAGAAGGGCGTCAAGGCGCTGAGCTTCGCCGAGACGCCCTACGTCCTCGGTCTGCCCAGCTTCAAGACCGAGTACTGGGACCCGATGTTCAAGGCGCTGTGCGAAGAGGACATGGTGCTCAACATGCACATCGGCCTCTCGTTCAACCTCTTCCGCCAGCCTGAGGACTATCCGAGCGACCACCTGATCATCCTGGCGCCGCAGTTCTCGACCGTGACGGCGACCGACCTCTTGGTCGCGGGCGTCTTCCGCCGCTTCCCTGAGCTCAAGATCGGGTTGTCAGAGGGCGGCATCGGTTGGATCCCCTTCTTCCTCGATCGCTTGGAGCGCCACCTCTCCAACCACACCTGGACCGGTCTTGACATCGGCCACGAGGGGATGACGCCGACCGAGGTCTTCCGGAAGCACTTCTTGGGGTGCTTCATCACGGACCCCTCGGCGCTGATCAATCGTGACCGGATCGGCATCGAGTCGATCGCCTGGGAGTGCGACTACCCCCACTCTGACTCCACCTGGCCACGCAGCCCCGAGAAGGTGATGGCCGAGTTCGAGGGCGCCAACATGTCCGATGACGAGATCAACAAGGTCACCTATGAGAACACCGCTCGGTTCTACGGCTTCGATCTCTTCAAGGACATCCCGAAGGAGCAGGCCACGGTCGGGGCGCTCAGAGCGCTGGCCACCGACGTCGACACCCGCACGACGTCGAAGGCTGAGTACCGGCGTCGCTATGAGGCAGCGCAGAGCGCCTGAGCGCTCAGGATGGGCCTAGAGCCCGTCGAAGCGGTAGCCCACACCTCTGATGGTGGTGATCAGCTGCGGCTTGGATGGGTCGATCTCGATCTGGGCGCGTAGTCGCTTGACGTGGACGTCCAAGGTCTTCGTGTCGCCGACGTAGTCGCTGCCCCAGATCCGATCGATGAGCACGTCGCGGGTGAGGACTCGACCGGGGTTCTCCATCAAGAGCCGCAGGAGCTCGAACTCCTTGCGACGAAGGTGGATCTCCTCGCCTCGCACGTAGGCGCGTCTCGTGTCGGGCTCGAGCCGTATGCCACCGAGCTCGCCGACGCTCTCGATGTCGGTGAGATCATCGCCGCCCTCACCCGGTGCGCGGCGAAGCACGGCGCGCATGCGGGCAACGAGCTCGCGCATCCGATAGGGCTTGGTCACGTAGTCATCGGCGCCGACCTCGAGGGCGACGACGGTGTCGATCTCCTCGCTCTTGGCCGTGACGATGATGATGGGCACGTCGGACTGGTCTCGGATCGAGCGACAGACGTCCAGCCCTGAGATCTTGGGCAGCATCATGTCGAGCAGGATCAGATCGGGTTCCTTCTGGCCGAACATCTCGAGCGCCTCGGCGCCGTCTCGAGCCACGCTGACCTCGAAGCCCTCCTTGGACAGCCCGACGGTGAGGGCCTCGACGAAGGAGTCCTCGTCTTCGACGAGCAGCACCGTGGTGGCCTGCTCTCGACGGACCTCTTTCGACCGCTTCTGCTTCTTCGCCATCAGAGATCCTCAGGGATGGGGAGGACCAGGCTGAACGTGGAGCCCTCACCCTCGCGTGATTGGACCTCGACGAGCCCGCCGTGGTTGACCGCCACATGCCGCACGATCGCCAAGCCCAGGCCTGTGCCACCGGTCTCACGGCTGCGGCCTCGGTCGACTCGGTAGAAGCGCTCGAAGATCCGCTCGAGATCGTTGGCCGGGATCCCTGTGCCGACGTCGGTCACCGAGAGGCGTACGCAGCGCTTGGCTCGAGCGACCTCGTCCGACGTGCTCCGCCAGCCTGCCTGGCCGTCTTCTGCCACCCAGGTCCCGCCCTCGCGATCAGGGAGGTCGTCGCCTTCGATGAGCTTGCCCGTCAGCGTGATCGTCGAGTCCATCGGCGCGTAGGCCACGGCATTCTCCATGAGCGCATGGAGCGCCGAGACGATCTGGCGGTGGTCACCTCTGGTGGCCACCGCTGACTCGGGCTCGATGACCTCGAGAGAGACCGAGGCGTGCTCAGCCGAGCTCCTGATCCGCTCGACGGAATCCAAGATGGCGAGCTTCACGTCGACGAGCTCGTTCGGCCGAGTGAGCTCCGACTCGAGGCGCGAGAGATCGAGCAGGTCGTCGATGATGCGGCTGACGCGGAAGGCCTCCATGTGGATCCGGTCGGCCAGCCGCCGCGCCACGTCGCGGTCCTTCTCGGCGATGAGCGTCTCAGCCAAGAGCCCGAGGGCTCCCATGGGCGTCTTGAGCTCGTGGCTGACGTTGGCGATGAAGTCGCGCCGGATCTCGTCGAGGCGCCGCCGCTCGGTGATGTCCTCGATGACGGCGATGACTCCAAGGGCCCGTCGACCATCGTCGATCTGCGAGGCGTGGACGCCCAGGGTGCGCCTGGGTGGCCCGTAGAGGTCAAGGATCCGCTCGGCGGTCCCCTTGTCCCAGGCTTGCGCCAACAGGTCGGTGACCGCTTGGGCGGCCAGCGCGTCGCCTTGGCGACTGGCCATCATGGTCGAGGCCATCTCGTTTCGATACAGCACGTTGCCGCTCTCGTCGCAGAGCACCAGGCCCAGAGGAAGGGTGTCGAGCGAGCGGCGTAGGCGGATCGCCTCGGCACTCGACTCGGTGACGGCCTCCGTGGCGGCTCCTGTGACCTGCTCGAGATAGCTCAACGCTCCGTCGATGGAGTTCTCGTCCGCAGTCGGACCAGCGCCAAGGCGACCTCCGAGGGCGACCAAGCGCTGTGCGAGCGAGCGACGACCTGTCTTGCGACCGATGAGGAGGCCGATGAGGCCGCCCACGCCAAGGGCGAGCACCGCGATGACGATGACCAGGCCCGACGAGATCGTCGAAGAAGCGGCTTCTATGACGGTCGGCACCCTTCAAGTGTGTCAGACCTCAGCGCGGCGGCCGAGGCCACACGGTTCAGAGGGACCGACCGTTGCGGAGCGACGGCGTGCGTGCGCCGTCGTGGCACAGGGAGGTGGAGCGATGATGCACGAGGCGCTTAGCGCGGGAGGTGCGATCAGGTGGGCTGATGTGGTGCTCAATCCCGATGCCTCTTCACTGCCCGGCAGCGGCACGCTTCAGACCATCACCAACGGCATGGCGGGATGGGGCCTCATCCTCGCCCTGGTGGCGGTGGTCATCGGAGCGGTCACGTGGGCACTGGGCGCGCACGCCCAGAACATGCACCATGCCGTCAACGGTCGTCGAGCGGTGATGATCGCCGGGGGAGCGGCCCTCCTGATCGGGGCGGCGCCGATCCTCGTGAACTTCTTCTTCCACGCCGGTCGGGGGCTGCACTGATGCTCGGGGGCATCGGGTCCTCGCTCTTCTCGGCGGGGGCGAATGCTGCGCTGAACGCGATGGCCCACTGGGTGGCGAGTGGTTCGGCATGGCTGCTCGGCCAGATCGGCGCGGCGCTCGGTGCCACCACCAAGGTCACACTCTCGGCTCCCTGGTTCGTCACCCGCTTTCGATCGATGGAGGGCCTCTTCGCCGTGTTCGCTCTTCCGCTCCTGATCGTCAGCGCCATCCAGTCGCTCCTCCAGCAGCGCGCCTCGATCTTGCTTCGAGCAGCGCTCGTCCAGCTGCCCCTGGCTGCGATCTTGGCTGGTGCTGCCGTCGAGCTGACGTCGATGGCGCTCGCTGCCACCGACGAGCTCTCCTCCGCGGTGGCGAGCTCGGGCTCGAATGAGCTTGGCTCGTTGACGGGATCGCTGGCCAGCGTCCTGGTCCAGTCGACGACCACCACCGGATCACCGATTCCGACCTTCATCACCATGCTCTGTGCGGCGGTGGTCGCGGTCGCCGCCTTGGTGCTGTGGGTCGAGCTCGTCCTCCGGGCAGCCGCGATCTACGTGGTCGTGCTGTTCTTGCCACTGGCGCTTGCCTGCTCGATCTGGCCGGCGCTGGCTTCCTGGTGTCGCCGGCTCGTCGAGACCCTGGCCGCCTTGATCCTCTCCAAGCTGATCGTCGTCGTCGTGCTGGTCGCCGCGGTCGGAGCGCTGGGCGATCAGGCGGGCCGAGGCTTCGCCACGATCGTGACGGGCATCGCCCTGCTGGTCTTAGCCACCTTTGCGCCCTTCACGATGCTCAAGCTGCTCCCGCTCTTCGAGGCATCGGCCGCCTTGCAGCTCGAAGGCCTCCGGCAGCGGGGGACCTCCGCTGCGGTGCACGGGGCTCCTCGTCAAGCGGCTGCCATGGCGTTAGACCAGCTCGGTTCGACGCCTCCTCTGCTGGCGCCGGCTGCGGTGGGCGCCCTCGGCTCCGGCGTCGGAGCGGCGATGGCCAGCGCCAAGAGCCAGCTCGACCAGGTGGGTCATCGATCGACGGAGGATCCGATGGCCGACAGCGCGGTCGGTCGAGGCGCACGAGGTCCAGGAAGCTCGGGTGGGCGAGGAGCAGAGCCCTCCGCTGCGAGCGTGCCGAGCGCGGCCATGGAAGACGGTGTGGCGAAGCGGTCAGCAGCACCGTCGCTCCCCGCACCGAGCTTGACAGTCGAGCGAGACGCTCTTGGTCCGGTGATCAGACCGCCCTCTGCGCCGTCGGTCGACGATGAGCACTGACGAAGCTCGCTATCGGTTGGGTCCGCGCGAGCGGCGAGGTCTGGTCGCCGGGTGGCGACCGGGGCAGGTCCTGTGCGCTGCGATCGGCTGCATGGGAGCCGGTGTGGTGGTGTCGGCATCCACAAGAGCGGTCGCGCTGCTCGCTGCCGTGGTCTGCATCGCCCTCGGCATCATGGCCGGGACCATTCCTCTCAGAGGCAGGACCGTTGATGAGTGGGCTCCGTCTCTCTGGCGGTTTGCTCGAGCCCGAGGAGCGACGACGTTGCTCGATCTCGAGCTGCTCGAGACGGGCGTCTCGAAGAGCAGGACCGAGGTCGCCTGTCTGGTGATCGGCGGCGCTCCGACGGTGGTGCTTCGTCTGCCCTGCCAAGGCGTCTCCCTGCTCGAGGCCGGCGAGCGTGATCGATTGGTCGCGGGGCTCACTGGTGCCTTGAGCCTCTTGGCGAGAGAGGGATCGGGCGTCGCTCGTGTCTCGATCTCCACGGCGAACACCCTGGACGATGGGGCCGCGCTTCGCCGAGACCTGCGACGACGCGGTCGCGGACACCTTGATCCGGCGGCCTCGTCGTATCGCCAGCTGCTCGCAGGGGTGCGACTGGACCTTCCGGGCTCCGTGGTCGATCTTGCGCTCCGGGGTCGAGCCGAGCGGTCGCTGACACCACAGGCAGTTGAGAATCTCCTCGACGAGGCGCACCAGGTCCTCGCCGCCCTTGAAGACGCCGGTCATCCGCGCGGGCGGTTGCTCACCGTCGACGAGCTCGTGGGTGACCTGCAGGCCCGAGTCGGAACCGACCTCCGCCACGAGGACCGACGCATCAGCCTTGAGGCTCGACTCTGCTTCGATCAGGTGGTCCTCGGCGAGACCAGGGCTCGAGCATGGTGGGTTGCAGAGTGGACGCGCGCTTCTGTGACCGCCGAGCTGCTCTCGCCGATCATCCTCGGCACGGTGCCGGTGGCACTGACGGTGGTCTTTGAGCCAGTGGCGCCCAGCGCTGCGCTTCGACGCGCCAGGGTGGCGCGGACGAAGGGAGCAGCTGATGACGAGGTACGCCGCCGCGGAGGCTTCCTCGCTGACCGACGGCGTCAGCGCGAGTCCGAGCATCTGGAGCAGCGAGAGGCCGAGCTGATCGACGGCCATGGCTCACTCCGGTTCTCCGGCTTCCTCTGCGTGATGGCTGAGGGCGAGGACGCCTTGAGCGAACGCTCTGCTGCCGTCGAGCTCGCGGCGGCTCAGGCGGGCCTGCGTCTGCAGCGATGCCAGGGCGATCACGGCGGAGGCCTGGTGGCATCCCTCCCACTCACGACAGGACTGCGATGAGGGCTCGAGAACCACGAGCGCCGGCGGGAACGTCGGCCCATGAGACCACGACGCGCAACGTCGGCGCGCTCTACCCGCTCCTTCGGGACTCAGGCACGGCCGTCCCGGGTGCGTTCATCGGTCTCGACCTGCTCGGAGGTCCGTTCTCCTATGACCCCTTCGAGCTCTACCGGGCCGGCCGGCTGACGAATCCGAACGCCATCGTCTTCGGTCAGATCGGCCGAGGGAAGAGCGCCCTGGTCAAGACCTACGTCTATCGTCAGCTCGCCTTCGGAAGGACGTCGTTCATCCTTGATCCGAAGGGCGAGTACCGCTCGCTTGCCGAGCTGGTGGGCGTCTCGACCCTGCAGCTTCGCCCGGATGGACCGTGGCGCCTGAACCCCCTCGAGATCGTCGGAGCAGGGGGAGCGACGGCACTTGCCTCTCGCCTCCAGCTGCTCGAGGCCCTCGCCGCATCGAGCACGGGCCGACCCCTTGGTCCTCGAGAGCGAGCGGCCCTTGACGCTGCGCTCGGGGCGGCGTGCCTGCTCCACGAGCCGCCCACCATCCCCCAGGTGGTCGAGGCGCTGTTCGAGCCGACGGAGTCGGCAGCCCGGCCCCTCGGGATCTCAGCGGCAGGGCTGGCAGACGAGGGCAGGGACGTCGCCTTGGCTCTTCGACGCCTCGTCCACGGCGACCTAGCCGGCATGTTTGACGCCCCGACCTCGGTCGACGTTGATCTCGACGCCCCGCTGATCGTCTTAGACCTCTCAGCGCTCTACGGCTCGCCGGCACTCGGGCTCTTCATGATCTGCGCGGCCGCTTGGCTGCAGGGCCTCGTCCGGCGTCGAGCGGAGGAGGGTCGACGTGTCCTGTTCGTGATCGATGAGGCATGGGCTGTCTTGCGAGACCTGGCCGTCGCCCGCTGGGTGCAAGCCTCGTGGAAGCTCTCTCGCGCCTGGGGCGTCTCCAACGTCGCCGTCCTCCATCGCCTCTCGGACCTTCGCGCTCTGGGTGCTGAGGGATCCGAGGAGCGAGCGCTCGCCGAAGGCATCCTTCTCGACTCAGAGACGAGGATCGTCTACGCCCAACCGCCCGGAGAGGTCGCAGCCGCCCAAGAGCTCTTGGGGCTCAGCGACATCGAGTGCGAGCTGCTGCCCCGGCTCGGTCGAGGGATCGGGCTGTGGAAGGTCGGGGGCCGCCCGTCACTCGTTCGCCATCTCCTCGGTCCCGCAGAGGAGGCCATGGTCGATTCCGACGCCACGATGCGGGAGCGATGAGGGTCGCCTTCGCATTGGCCGCTCTTGGGGTCCTCGCCTGGGCGCTGTGGGAGGGTCGCGGTGAGGAGCACCGCAGAGACGCCGCCTTCGCTTCGAGATCCGGTCTGGGTGGCCTCGTCATCAGGAAGGATCAGAGCGATCGCGTGGTCCTGGGACGCTTCGCCACCGCCCGGTGGCGAGCGACGAGAACCGAGCTCGCTGCACCTCGGGGCGACTCGGTGCTGGTGCTCGGTCCCACTCAGACCGGCAAGACCTCGTCGCTGGTCATCCCCGCCATCCTCTCGTGGGAAGGCCCGGTGCTGGCGGCCAGCGTCAAGGACGATCTCGTACGAGAGAGCGCGGCGTGGCGACGCCGCCTTGGACCTGTGGGGATCCTTGATCCCGGTCGAGACACGGGTCCGCTCTATCGATCCTTTGACCCGGTGGCGCTTTCCGCGACTTTCCACGAGGCTCGCTCGGTGGCGGCGGCGCTCTGTGAAGCCGGCGCCAGCGACCTTCCCGGGACCGACGCCGTCTTTTGGGGACAGCTGGCGGCCAAGCTCCTTGCACCGCTCTTCCTGGCGGGTCACCTGGCAGGAGGAGGGCTCGAAGCCGTCTCTCGTTGGGTCGACGGAAGGATGGAAGGCGAACCGATCTCGGTGCTGGTCGATGCCCATGAGGACGAGGCGCTCCAGTGGCTCGAGGCCTCCTTTGATCGAGATGAGCGACAGCTCGCCTCCGTGATGGCCACCGTCGAAGCGATCGTGGCCCCCTTGCTCCGTGGTGCGAGCGCGGGACAACCCATCGATCCAGGTCAACTCCTTGCCCAGAGAGAGTCGCTGTATCTGTGCGCACCAGCCCACGAGCAGCGCCGCTATCGGCCGCTGTTCACCGCGGTCACCCAGCTCGTCCTCGAAGAGGCTTTCGTCCGGGCGCGCGCTCAAGGCGGCATGCTGCAAGAGGGGCTCTTGGTGGTCCTCGATGAAGCGGCAGCCATCGCACCGCTGCCCGAGCTCGACGTCCTCGCAGCGACGTGTTCGAGCCATGGCATCACGCTGCTCACCTGCTTTCAGGATCTCGCTCAGATCAAGGCGCGCTACGGCGAACGAGCGCCCACGGTCGTCAACAACCACCGCACCCGTGTGCTGCTCTCCGGCCTGGCCGATCCAGGCGCGTCGGAGCTCTTAGGCACGCTCACGGGGTCTGCCCGCGCCACGGAGAGGAAGCGCAAGCAGCGGGACGGTGGATCGGGTGGCGAACGACGCTCGCTGATCGAAGCCCACGAGCTTCGCCAGATGCCGCCCTACACAGCCGTGGTCGTGAGCGGGCGGCTCCGGCCTGCTCGTGTGGCCCTCAGACCGTGGTGGCGTCATCCACGTCTGCGCGATCGGGTATCGGGCTCGCTCGCTCACTACGCTGCTCGCGATGCATGATCGCTGGGTGATCTGTCGAGTGCGAGCGCGTCGATGAGGGTGGCGTGCGCCGATGTCGGCGGCACGTCCCTCAAGGTCGGACTCGTCGACGACTCGGGTCTTGGCCCGGTCAAGGCCGAGAAGACTCGAGCACCTCTCGACCCTGCGTCGTTGGTGGAGCATCTCGTCGAGATGCTGCGCCCTCTCGCTCCCTTCGACGGCATCGGTGTCGGCTTCCCGGGGGTGATCTCGCACGGCGCGATCAGGACCGCCAACAACCTCGGTGCCCTCTCCGTGTGGGGCGGCTTCCATCTCGGTCAAGCCCTCGAGCAGCGCCTCGGCGTTGAGGTTGCCATCGCCAACGACGCCGACGTCGCGGCGCTGGGGGCCGCGCGTGGCCAAGGCATCGAGCTCACCGTGACCCTGGGTACAGGGGTGGGAACGGGGGTCACGCTCGACGGTGCGCTCCAGAGCCACCTTGAGCTGTCCCAGATCCCGATTGGTGGGGAGCCGACGCTCGATGCCTATCTGGGCGTCGAGGCGCTCAAGCACCTCGACGAGAGCGAGTGGGACGTCCGCTGCCACGAGGTGCTTCGACTCTTAGATCGGGTGGTGACCCCTGATCAGATCTGGCTTGCCGGGGGGAACGCTCGCCGAGTGACTCGGTCGATGCTCGGTGAGCTCGAGCAGAGGACGTGGGTGCTCACCGAGCCAGTGGGGTTGCTGGGCGGCGCCAAGCTCTTCGCTTCGACGCTTCATCGAGCGGGCGGCTGAGCGCTGGTCGCCTCGTCTCGGTGACGGGTGGCGCAACGAGGACCTCGACGTCGTCAGATAGACTTCGCAGGCTCTCTTGGGAGCACAGTGGCGCTCGTAGCTCAACGGACTAGAGCATCTGACTACGGATCAGAAGGTTGTGGGTTCGAATCCCGCCGAGCGCACTTCAATTCCGCCAGTTCGTTGCCAGGCCGTACGCGGCGTCCCCTCTGCTCAGTGGTCCGGGTTGAGGCGAGGA
>Ga0075017_100001129_pt1:0-15000 | contig 16065 bp, 15 predicted proteins | sample AleBraG_ABR_2012_FD_71475 | JGI IMG/M metagenome (GOLD analysis project Ga0075017, IMG submission 71475) | Freshwater sediment microbial communities in response to fracking from Pennsylvania, USA - Alex Branch Run_MetaG_ABR_2012 | ecosystem: Environmental > Aquatic > Freshwater > Creek... | reverse complement strand
GCAGGCTCCGCACGAAGCAGTCCTTCCCTCACCTCAGGGCAGCTTCTGATCCAACGATCGGATCGCCTTGCACGGCATTCGAGTTCCGAGCGAGGTGCTTCCCCGTCGTCGCGGTAAAGCCCGTTAGTCCTTGTCAGGCGTCGGGAGGCGGCAGAGCCAGCGCCCTCGTCTGGAGAGCTCGACGCCACCTTGGAGGAGCTCGGTCGGCGTCACACCGGAGGGGGCTTACACTCGTGAGATGGCCGAACGCAGGAACCCTTCGTCGCGCCCGGACCAAGCTCGGGGCTCTCAGAAGCGAACCGCATCCTCGACAGGATCGACCGCCGGAAGGACCCCTGGGGGCGGATCGGGGGGTCGCCGAACATCGACGGGATCGAAAGACTCTGCAACTGGTCGAGACCGGGGCACTGGTGGATCTGGCAGGCCGGGCTCGGCTCCGTCAGATGGCCGGGCTCGAAGCACATCAAAGGGATCTGGTGCTGGCCGGGGCAAGCCGGCGGACGCAAAACGAGGAGCAAAGCGATCGCAAGGCACCGGTGGGGCGTCCTCGGCTCGGAGATCCGATCAACGTGCTCCCGAGCGGCCCATGCCTGCGTCGTGGGGTTCGGTCGCCAGGCGCGGAGCGCGATCGATCAATCGTGACGCGCCGGCAACTCAGAAGCCACCCACCCCGTCGGGACCGCCTCCCGAGATGGATGAGTGGGTGCTCCTCGATGACGAGATCGCAGAAGAGGTAGGTGCTGAGGCGCCTGTTCGCCGCCGGCCACCGCCGGAGATCCCTGCAGATGTCGCCACGGCGATCCGACGGTCGGCCACGGATGCCACCGCCTATCGCAAAGAGCGGCTTGTCGAGCAGATGGGACGTGCGGCGGAGGCGTTCGACCGACATCGATTCGAAGAGGCCGCCAAGCTCGCCGGTCGCCTCTCCGAAGTCGTCCCCGAGGTGCCCGAGGTCCGAGAGCTCGCCGGTCTCGCCTGCTATCGGAACCGAATGTGGCGACCTGCTCGCCGACAGCTCGAGGCCTACAGGTCGCTTCGTGGTGATCCCACCTATCTCCCGCTCGAGATGGACTGTGCCCGAGCACTCGGACACCCCAAGGCCGTCGAGACGCTCTTCGGCGCCCTGCGACAGGCGTCGCCTGGACCAGACGTGCTGGCCGAGGGTCGCCTCGTACTCGCAGGCACCCTTGCCGACAGGGGAAAGCTGGCAGAGGCGATCGATCTCCTCGAGGAGTCGGGAGCCGGCAAGACGAGACGAAACCCCGGTGAGCGACACCTGCGTCAGTGGTATCTGCTCGGTGACCTCTACGACCGCTCAGGTGACGTACCGCGGGCCCGAGCCCTCTTTGCGCTCGTCGCCTCATTCGATCCTGGTGCCTATGACGTGGCCGAGCGCCTGGACGATCTCGGGCCGACACGACGGAGCACCAAGCGGACCAAGCCGAGAACCCGACCGGTGTCGAGGAAGAAGTCCGAGCCCTGAGCCAGAGCAATGAGATGCCGGGCGGGTCTTGTTCCGCCGGCTTCGGATCTTCCATGGATCGCGCGATGTCGGTGCAATTCGTCGAAACGGCGACTTGAGCGGGGTGCGTTACGCTCGCTCGATGGACATCGAACAGCTCCTCGGAGCAGAGGCGGACAGCCTCCTGAACCACAAGGCAACCGCGTTCCCGGCGGAGCGCCTCATCCTGCCTGGGCCAGATTTCATCGACCGGGTCCTCTCGCACTCTGACCGTTCGCCGACGGTGCTGCGGAACCTCGGCGGCGTCTACAGCCATGGCCGACTCGGTGGTTCTGGGTACCTCTCGATCCTCCCTGTGGACCAGGGCATCGAGCACTCAGCGGCTGCAAGCTTTGCGAAGAACCCCGCATACTTCGACCCGGCGCAGATCTGCGAGCTGGCCCTGGCAGGGGAGTGCAGCGCCGTGGCGACCACCCTCGGCGTGCTCGGAGCGGTCTCACGGAGCTATGTGCACAAGATCCCCTTCATCGTGAAGCTGAATCACAACGACTTCCTCCATTTCCCCAACACCTTTGACCAGATCCCCTTCGGCTCCGTGCAACAGGCCGCCGATCTCGGAGCTGTGGCAGTCGGGGCAACCATCTACTTCGGCTCACCCGAGTCAGACCGCCAGCTTCAGGAGGTCTCTCACGCCTTCGCCGAAGCGCACCGCCTCGGTATGTTCACCGTCCTGTGGTGCTATCTGCGGAACCCCGGCTTCAAGAAGGATGGCGTCGACTACCACGTCTCCGCTGACCTCACGGGACAGGCGAACCACCTCGGTGTCACGATCGAGGCGGACATCATCAAGCAGAAGCAGGCCGAGAACAACGGTGGCTACCCAGCCATCGGCTTCGGAAAGACCGATAGCCGTGTCTACGACGAGCTCACGACCGAGCATCCCATCGATCTCACTCGCTGGCAGGTGGCGAACTGCTACGCCGGCCGGATCGGCCTGATCAACTCAGGCGGAGAGTCGAAAGGCGACAGCGATCTCTCGCAGGCCGTCCGAACCGCGGTGATCAACAAGCGCGCCGGTGGCCAGGGCCTCATCGTCGGGCGCAAGGCGTTCCAACGGCCTATGGATGAAGGTGCGGCGCTGATCCACGCCATCCAGGACGTGTTCTTGGACGAGAACATCACCATCGCCTGAGGCTTCGCTACGCGTCGTCAGCCAGCGAGATGCCAGAGCGAGGCGTCGCCCTGCCGCGCCAGGGGCCTCGATCCGAGAAGCTGGTTGAGATACCAGCGCTGCGGAGCACTGGTGGTGACCCCAAGGACCCAGTGGATCCCCCAGGCCCTCATCGTGAGCCGGATCGCCCGCGTGAGCTGCGGCGTGAGCGGTGATGGCGAACCGGCGGCGAGGTTGTAGAAGGCAGTCGCTGGAGCGCTGCCTAGCCCGTAGCCGATGACGGGATCGATGGCGACCGGACCACCTGGGAACGTCGGGACGCGGAAGTAGCCGGCGGGCATCATGAAGGGGAATCCCAGATCCTCTTGCCAGAGGATGGAGGAGAGGTCCCGGCCCGTCGGATAGGGGTAGGTCATCAGGGCGGCTCCGTTGGGGACGTGAGCGGCGACCAGCGCGCTCACGCCGGCGGGCGTGGAGTATTTCACCCCGTTCTTGGCCTCACCGAGTGGGAGCCGGGGGAGCAGGGGTACCAGGCAAATGATCGCCACCGCGACCGCCAGGAGGGTCGCAGCACGACGGCTCGGCTTCTTCGCTGTGGCGGTCGTCGGTTCCTCAGAGGAGCGACCCGGCGACGTCGACCATGAGGCGACAGCTTCGAGGACAGCGGCGAGCACGACGGCGACGCCGATCGCCGTGAAGAGCGCGAATCGTGAGGGGATCACGTTCTTGAAGACCGCCATGTCTTCAACGATCCGCTCCGGCAACCAGCTGCCCACGGCCTGCGTGCCTGTCGCGCCGGTGGCAGGGGAACCGGCCACGGCCAGTCCGCCGCCGAGACTGAGGATGAAGGCGACGATCGAGACGATGGCCGCGACGAGGACGACGCGCTGGCGACGCAGAACGATCGCTCCGGCGAACAAGAGGATGGTCAGCGGGAGGCCGAGATAGGAGTAGTTCTCGCTGGAGGAATTGGCGAACTTCGACGAGATCGTGGTGACGTGCCCGGTGGCGACGAGGAAGGAGTTCGTCGGATACAAGGGGCCGAGGAGGTCGGCCCGATAGGCCTGCGGGATCAAGATCTCCAAGCCGCTGACGTGTCCCGGCCCGGCCAGGGCATACCAAGCAGGGACCACCAGAAGGACCAAGGACGCTGTGGTGGCGACGGTCGCCACCACAGCGACGTAGCGCCAGGTCTGACGAAGCGTGGACCAGACGAAGGGAAGCGACACCACGAAGGCGACGGCCAGCAACATCGCTGTCGTCAACAGCACCTCGACAGAGGTGAAGAACTGGAAGACGATCATCGCTGCGATGCCCAGACCGAGGAGCCACGCCTTGGGCCGCTGTCGAACGAGTGTCTCGAAAAGGGCGAGGAAGAACAGGGGGGGGAGGGGGACGAAGAGGAGCTGGAAGTGGAAGCTCGAGATGGAGACGAGCTCGTAGGCGCTGAAGCCGTAGGCGAGGCCTGCCACCCAAGCGATCCAGCGTCGAGTGGTGACAACACGGGCGAGCAGGTACATCGCTCCGCCCCCGAGGGTCGGCGCGAGCAAGCAGCCGATGTTGAAGGATGCAATTGGCCCGAATAGGGCGGTGATCGGCCATTCGACGGCCGCCAGCGAGAGCTGGGTGGTATTGGCCAGGAGGTCCACGCCCGCGGGATAGCCGACGAAGGTGGTGAAGAAGGGGTTGTGGAGGTGAGAGACCGCGAAGGGGAGCCACGAGAAGCCCCAGGTATCAAAGACCGCGTCAGATCCGACAGGCAGGTGCGTGGTGATCCCGTTTGAGATCAGAGGCCAGAGCAAGATCAGCGACAGGAGCTGGTAGCTGCCCAGCACCACGAGGGCGACCTTGACACGGCTGAAGCGAGAGTTGACCGGCTCGAGATGGACCGTCGCCGGCGATTCGATCAACTCAGTCCGGCCGTCCACGAGGCGAGGTTAGACAGCGGTGACGGCGTCGGTGGTTGACCGTCTCCCCAGCGTGTGGGGACTCTGCCCACGAGCGCTTGAGCATCGGCGGAGCCATACAGGGCGGTGAGTACACTCGACACGCTGCACAGCGCGCTGAAAGGGGAGCCATGGCCGGGGAAGATCTCACCACAGAGCGGATCGATCGGGTGGTCGTCCGCTTTGCCGGCGACTCTGGTGACGGGATGCAGCTCACGGGCGACCGCTTCACGACCGTGAGCGCCCTTTTGGGCAACGACCTCGCCACTTTCCCCGACTACCCAGCTGAGATCCGCGCACCAGCGGGGACCCTGGCTGGCGTGTCCGCCTTCCAGGTCCACATCTCGGACCACGAGATCTCGACGCACGGCGACAGCCCGAACGTTCTGGTCGCGATGAACCCGGCTGGACTCAAGGCCTCGTTGGGAACCATCGAGCGCGGGGCGATGATCATCGTCAACGCGGATTCTTTCGATGATCGCTCCTTGGCCAAGGCTGGCTACGAGGCGAACCCTCTCACTGACGGCTCGCTGAGCAACTTCGACATCTTCGAGATCCCGATGACGACGATCACGAAGGAGGTCTGCAAAGACGCCGGGGTCAAGCCGCGCGACGCTGAGCGCTCGAAGAACTTCTTCGCCCTTGGGGTCATCAGCTGGCTCTACACCCGTCCCATCGACTCGACGCTCGAGTGGATCAGCACCCGCTTCAAGGCGACACCACTGGTTGCCGAGGCGAACACGCGTGCCTTCCGGGCTGGTTTCGACTTTGGTGAGACTGCCGAGCTGTTCCACGTCCGCTACGAGATCACCCCCGCCCCCTTCACCGAGGGTGAGTACGTCAACATCGCAGGCAACACGGCGCTCGCCTGGGGACTGATCGCCGCCGCACAAAAGGCTGGTCTTCCACTCTTCCTCGGGAGCTATCCGATCACCCCTGCATCCGACATCCTCCACGAGCTGTCCAAGCGCAAGGAGTTCGGTGTCCGCACCTTCCAGGCCGAGGACGAGATCGCCGGCATCGGTGCCGCCCTCGGCGCCGCCTTCGGGGGTGCGCTCGGCGTCACGACCACCTCGGGGCCTGGCCTCGACCTGAAGGCGGAGACCTTGGGATTGGCCGTCAGCCTGGAGCTGCCTCTCATCGTCGTCGACGTTCAGCGTGCCGGTCCCTCGACTGGCCTGCCGACCAAGGTCGAGCAGTCTGATCTGCTCGAGGCCTTCTATGGACGCCACGGCGAGTCGCCTGTTCCGATCATCGCTCCAAAGACCCCTGCCGACTGCTTCGAAGCCGCCATCGAGGCAGCTCGCATCGCGGTGACCTATCGGACGCCGGTCATTCTGCTCTCCGACGCATACCTGGCCAACGGCTCAGAGCCCTGGCTCATCCCCGACGTCGACTCGCTCCCCACGATCGATCCCGATTTCGCTGTTGAGCCGAATGCAGAGACAACCGAAGGCGAGCCGACCTTCCTCCCCTACATTCGAGACGAGGAGACCTTGGCTCGCCCCTGGGCCCCGCCCGGACTCGCTGGTCTTGAGCACCGCATCGGCGGCCTCGAAAAGGCAGATGGTGCCGGAACCGTCTCCTACGAGGGTGCGAATCACGAGCGGATGACCATCTTGAGAAGAGATCGCATCGCTGGAATCGCGAAGTCCTTCAAGCCGACCGAGGTCGACGATGCGACCGGTGACGCGGCGGTCTGCATCGTCGGATGGGGATCAACGCACGGAGCAATCGACGCAGGCGTCGAGCGGGTGCGGGCGAGGGGATTCAAGGCAGCGCACGTCCACCTCTGGCATCTCAACCCGTTCCCGCTCGATCTTGGCGAGGTGCTCGCCCGCTACGACAAGATCCTGGTCCCAGAGCTCAACCTCGGCCAGCTGGTCCGCATCCTGCGAGCTGAGTTTCTGATCGATGCCATCCCCTTGAACAAGGTGAGAGGGATCCCCTTCCGTGCCGCAGAGATCGAGGCGGCCATCCTCGAGCAGCTCGGAGAGATGCCATGATCAGCACCGCGATTCCCCTGACGACCCGGAAGGACTGGAGCTCGGACCAAGAGGTCCGGTGGTGTCCGGGCTGCGGCGACTACTCGATCCTGGCGGCGCTGCAGATGCTCCTGCCAGATCTTGGAGTCCGCCGCGAGAGCACAGTCTTCGTTTCCGGCATCGGCTGCGCAGCACGCTTCCCGTACTACATGAACACCTATGGGATGCACTCGATCCACGGACGCGCCCCAGCGATCGCCACAGGGCTCGCTGTGACGAGGCCCGACCTCGACGTCTGGGTCATCTGCGGTGATGGCGATGCGCTGAGCATCGGGGGCAACCACCTCATCCACGCCCTGCGTCGCAACGTCAGGGTGAACATCTTGATGTTCAACAACCAGATCTATGGGCTGACCAAGGGTCAGTACTCGCCGACATCCGAAGAGGGCAAGGTGACGAAGTCGACGCCATTCGGCTCGATCGACCACCCCTTCAATCCGATCAGCCTGGCCATTGGCGCTGAAGCCACCTTCGTGGCGCGGACCCATGACATGGATCGAGCTCACATGCAGGAGACATTTCGCCGGGCTCACGCTCACCAGGGCGCGTCCTTCGTCGAGGTGTATCAAAACTGCAACGTCTTCAACGACGGGGTCTTCGAGTCTCTGACGGCCAAGGACAACCGGGCATCGATGCTGATACCGCTGAAGGATGGCGAGCCGATCCGCTTCGGCGTCGACCTCGAGCGCGGCGTCGTTCAGCGCAGCGACGGTCACCTGGAGATCGTGGAGGTTGCCGAGGTCGGTCTCGACGCACTGCTGGTCCATGACGAGCACCACGACGATCCTGGTCTGGCCTTCGCCCTCTCGCACCTCTCGCGTGGAGTCCATGAGCCGACGCCGATCGGGGTCTTCCGTGATGTTCAGCGCACGGAGTATGGAGCGGAGATGGCGGCGCAAGTGGTCCAGGCGCAGACCGACAAGGGCGTCGGCGATCTCGCGTCACTCTTCCGCTCTGCCACCTCGTGGACGGTCAGCTGATCTTGAGCGATCTCGTCGCCGGCGACGGCGGCGCTCAAGGCGAGATGGGCATCCTCACCCTGCCCAACGTGATCACGACGATCAGGCTCCTGCTGATCCCCGTCTACTTGTGGCTCCTCTTTGGCCGTCAGCAGTACGGCTGGGCGGGGCTGCTGCTGGGCACCCTCGGCGCCACTGACTTCCTCGATGGCCAGCTCGCTCGTCGACTTGGTCAGGTCTCGACGCTTGGCAAGGTGCTCGACCCGGTTGCTGACCGGATCCTCGTGGTCACCGCTGTCATCTCGGTCGCCTGGGTCGGAGCCGTGCCGTGGTGGTTTGCCGGTGCCACCCTCGCCCGTGAGGTGTTGGTCTCAGGGGCCACGCTCCTCTTGGCGAGCATGGGCGCGGCGAGGATCGATGTGCTCTTCATCGGCAAGGCCGGCACCTTCGCCCTGATGACCGCATACCCCTTCTTCCTCTTCGGGCACGGTCCAGGCGCCTTCCATGCCGTCTTCGAGGTGGCTGCCTGGGTCATTGGGCTCGTCGGGTTGACCTTGGCCTGGATCGCGGCGGCAAGCTACGTGGGCCCGGCACGGGCGGCCTTGAGAGATGGTCGGAAGGGCCGCCAGTCACCTCGTCCGGACTGAGCGCGGTGGTCTAGGGTCGCCCCCATGCAGATCCCTGATGACCTCCGCTATTCGAGCGATCACGAGTGGGCTCGGCTCGAGGGAACGCGAGTCCGAATCGGCATCACTGACTATGCCCAGGATGCACTCGGCGATGTCGTCTTCGTCGATCTCCCGGCAATCGGCAGCACGGTGGAGGCCGGTGGGCCCGTCGGCGAGGTCGAGTCGACCAAATCGGTCTCCGAGATCTACGCGCCAGTTGGCGGCACCGTGGTGGCCGTCAACGAGGGCACTTCGGCCGCTCCGGAGCTGATCAACGCCGATCCCTACGGCGAGGGCTGGCTCTGTGAGATCGAGGTCGACGATCCCGTCGTCGTCGAGTCGCTCCTGGACGCCGCGGCATACCGCTCGCTCACTGGCGAGTGAGCAGCGCGTCTGGCGTTGTCGCCCCTGCCAGTCCCTGCGGTGCGCGGCTACCTTTAGGGTCGTGCTTTGTCACCGCTGCGGCGCTCAGAACTCAGACGGAGCCAACTTCTGCTCAGCCTGTGGCGCCTCCCAGCTCCGAGAGGCCTCGGAGGAGACGCTCACCTTCGAGGTGGTCGATGGCCAGATCGTCGGAGCGAGTGACACATCCGACGCCACGGGGGACGTTCCGGCCGGGGTGGACATCTTGCTCGTGAACTCCGGTCCAACGCTTGGAGCCCGCTTTGCTCTTGAGGCAGATGAGGTGGCAGCGGGACGCAAGACCTCCTCTGACATCTTCCTTGATGACGTGACCGTCTCGAGGGAGCACGTCGTGTTCTCGAGGACCCCCTCGGGGAGGGTCTCAGTCAAGGACGTCGGTTCGCTGAACGGCACCTACGTCAATCACGTGAGGGTGGACGAGAAGGTCCTTGATTCAGGCGACGAGGTCCAGATCGGCAAGTTCAAGCTGACCTACATCTCAGCGAGGGATCGATGACGCAGCGGAGCTACCTCTCGATCGGCGACGTCCTGACGCTCCTGCGCGAAGAGTTTCCCGACATCACGATCTCGAAGATCCGCTTCTTGGAGAGCCAGGGCCTCGTAAGTCCCCAGCGCTCACCATCGGGCTACCGCAAGTTCTTCGACGAAGACGTCGAGCGCCTTCGCTACGTGCTGCGCCAGCAGCGCGAGCACTTCCTCCCTCTCAAGGTCATCCGCGACCGGCTCAATGGGATCGAGTCTGATGAGGTGATGGATGATGCGAGCGAGATCACGCCCCAGACCGTCAGCGCTGCCATCGGCGTGTCCAATGGTGCGCTGCAAGCTACGGCCGAGATCGCTCGCACAGCGTCGTCGATGAGCGCAGCCGCCGAGCGAGGCCCAGATCGTGGCGTGCATTCCCCGGCGGTCCCTGTCGCCGCAGCGACTCCTCGCGTCAGCGATCTCGTCGCCGCGCTGCAGGAGGGACCTGCTGGTGCAACGCCAGCGCCGCCTGCCCCAGCCCCGGTGAGCGTTCCGGCACCCCTGCCTGCTGTCGAAGCTCCGGGAACGTCCTTCACCCCCGAGGAGCTGGCGACCATGACAGGGCTCTCCGAATCGTCGATCGCCTCGCTGGTCGACTTCGGGATACTCCAGCCGATCCAAGTCGGTGGGATGACCTGCTTTGACGAGGACGGAGTCGCCACAGCCAAGATCGCGGCGGCCTTCGAGGGCTACGGCGTCGAGCCGCGGCATCTCCGGCTCTTCCGCAATGCAGCCGACCGCGAGGCTGGACTGCTCGAGCAGCTCATCACGCCCCTCCTTCGCCAGCGCAACCCCGACGCTCATCGTCGTGCTGAAGAGACGGCTGATTCTCTGGGAGCGCTCGGTGGCCGGCTCCGGGCGGCACTGCTGGCCCGAGAGATCAGCAAGCTCCTCGGGCGCTGAGCCGCCCGGTCGACCCTCGAGTCCCGGCGCTACGCTGAGCCCATGGTGCGGGTCACCTTGCGAGCGGTTCGAGTCGATCTGCAGTCGAACACGCCGGTGTTGCTGCTCCAGGAATCCGACGGCGAAGGTCGGACCCTCCCGATCTTCATCGGGACCCCTGAGGCGACGGCGATCGCCTATGCCTTGCAGGGCGTTGAGGTCCCTCGTCCGCTGACCCACGATCTGCTGGTCGACGTGATCAGGGGACTCGATGCCACGCTCGACAAGGTGGTGGTCACGCAGCTCGACGGAGCCACCTTCTTCGCTGAGCTGCACCTCAGCAGGGCGGGAGAGACCTCGGTCATCTCCTCTCGACCATCAGACGCTGTGGCCCTGGCGCTCCGGACCTCGACACCGCTCTTCGTCGCAGACGAGCTCATGGACGCAGAGGGCGTCCTCTTGGCGATCGACGAGGAAGAGGATGAAGACGAAGATGGAGCGGAAGAGGAGGTCGTCGTCGATCAGTTCCGCGAGTTCCTCGACAGCATCAGTCCGGAGGACTTCTCCGGCTGATCAGCCAGAACGACGTGAGGGGTCGACGATGATGCGGCCCCGCACCTCGCCGGCGGCGATCTTCTCCAGAGCACTCGGAACGCCATCGAGTCCAACCACCTCGTCAAGGATGACATCGACCAGCTCGGAGTTGGCGAGTCCAGCGAGGCGATCCCAGAGCTCCAGACGGGCCTCAGCCGGCATCTCGACAGCATCAACACCGAGTAGCGAGATGTTCCGCACGATGAAGGGGTAGACGCTGCTGTGCAGCTCTGCGCCCCCGGTCAAGCCGCTCGCGGCCACGGCGCCGCCATATCGAAGTGAGCGCAAGATGGCCGACAACGTCGCGCCGCCGACACAGTCGACAGCGCCGGCCCAGCGCTCGGTGCCGAGGCGGCGCTCAGGTCGATCGTCGATCTCGTCGCGCCCGATGACCTGGCTGGCGCCGAGCCGCGTCAAGAAGGTCGTCTCGGCCGCCCGACCGGTCGACGCCACAACCTCGAAACCTGCGATGGCCAAGATGCCGACGGCCGTCGACCCGACGCCGCCGGAGGCCCCGGTGACCAGAAGGGGTCCATCGCCTGGTCTGATGCCTGCATGTTCCAGGCGAGCGAGCGAGGCCATGGCGGTGAAGCCTGCCGTCCCGAGCACCATTGCCGCCTTGGCGTCGAGCTTCTCAGGCAGAGGGACGACCCAATCGGCGGGCACCTTGGCCAGCTCTGCGAATCCGCCGTCATGACCCACCCCGATCGCGTGGCCGTGGGCCAGCACCGCCAGACCGACGGCAAAGCGACCGGAGCGATCCTCGACGACGCGTCCAGCGAGATCGACGCCACCGATCAGGGGGGAGCGCCGGGCGACACGATTGCGCGGGCCGGTGACCATCGCGTCCTTGTAGTTGACCCCGGCGAAGTCCACGGCGATGAGGACCTCGCCCTCGAGGGTCTCCGGGTCAACATCGGTCAGCTCGATGGTCGGGCGGGGGTCTTGCTGGGTGATCACGATGGCTCGCACCCAGGTGAGCCTAGAGAGCCCGGATGACGGTGCGGTGGGGCGTATCCTCGCAGCGTGGCATCCACCTCCGCTGCCGCGTCTGAGCCGCTGAGCCTCATCGACGCCGCCCAGATGAAGCTCTCGGCCTCCTGCCTTCGAGCGTGGGGCGATGAGCTGTTCTGGATCGAGGGTCGACCGGATCTTGGTGGCTGCAGGGTTGTGGTTCGTTGGAAGCCAGGCCGTGAGCCCGAACTCGTCTCCCCCGGAGCTCTCTCAGTGTCGAGTCGGGTCCACGAGTATGGCGGGGGAGCGATGTGCGTTCTCGACAGCGACGGCCCCCTGGTCGTGGGCGTACGCGCCGTGGACCAGCGGCTTGTCAGCTTTCGCCCTGGCGACGACGAGGTCGTGGTGCGCGAGGAGCTTGCTTGGGACGCGATCGGTGACCTCTCGGCTGTTCCCGGCCACCTTGCCGTCACTTCGGTCATCGAGCGGCAGGAGCCGTCGCTCAGGCGCAGCATCGTCATGGTCGATCTTGAAGATGGCGGCTGCCACGAGCTCATCGGTGGCCGCGACTTCCTGACCGACCCCCGGATCTCGCCGGCGGGTGATCGGCTGGTCTGGTGCGCCTGGGACCACCCTCTCATGCCATGGGAGGGCGCTGAGCTGTGGACGGCGACCCTCGATTGGGACGGGTCCGAGCCCAGGCTAGGGAAGGAAGAGCGGATCGCCGGTGGTGCCGGCAGGGCTGCGGGGACACCGAGCTTCGCTGATGATGGCTCACTGCTCTTCACGCTCGAGGCCGATGGTTGGATAGGGATCTGCCGATGGACAGCCGCCGACGGCGTCATCGAGCTGATCTCGACAGACGCCGAGTTCCGCGCGCCGCACTGGGAGCTCGGGGAGGCCGAGCTGGTCGGCGTGAACGGTCGGGTGCTGGGAATCGAGCGACGGAGTGGCTTCTGCTCACTGGTCGAGATCATCGATGGGAGGAGCCGCCCTCTCGACGAGCGCCCAGTCCAGCTGTCGAGCGTGGTCGCCTGCGGATCAGGCGTGGCGTGGATGGGGGCCGGATCGACCCGTCTCGGGATGGTGGGCCGTTCTCCGCTGATCGAGGCCGAGTCGGCCGAGCTCGTCGAGCTGGGGCCGACTCCGACGATTCCCGACAGCTCGATTGCCGTGGCACGCCCGATCTTCGGCGCGGGGCGTCATGGCGGAGCGGTGCACGGGCTCCTCTACGCCCCATCCGCTCCGCTGTTCGCTCCTCCCCCCGTCATCGTCTTCTGCCACGGAGGTCCCACAGCTCAAGCGCGCGTCGGTTTCGATCCGATCATCCAGGTCTTCACCAGCCGAGGCTTCGCGGTGCTGGCGGTCAACTACGCAGGTTCCACCGGATTCGGCACGACCTATCGTCGACGCCTCGATGGGACTTGGGGCGTCAGCGATGTGCAGGACTGCGTTGACCTGCTTGAACAGCTGGGGGAGCAGGGTCTTGTCGATGCCTCTCGGGCAGCGATCCGTGGCGGCAGCGCCGGCGGTCTCACGGCACTCCTCGCGCTGACCACTGGCTCCTTTCGGGGAGCGGTGAGCTGGTATGGGGTGGCGGACCTGCTCGCCTTGGCGGCGTCAACCCATGATTTCGAAGCCCATTATCTCGACAGCCTTGTGGGCAGGCTGCCCGCTGAGCGTCAGCGCTATGCCGAACGGTCGCCGGTGAACCGGGCGGCTGAGATGCGGGGCGCCGTCCTCCTCCTACAGGGCCTTGACGATCCGGTCGTGCCCGTTGAACAGGCCCGAGCGATGGCTGCCGCCCTCGAGGCGGCCGGCCAAGAGGTGACCCTCGTTGAGTTCGCCGGAGAGAGCCACGGATTTCGACGCCTTGAGACCCTTGTCGCCGCATTGGAGGCGGAGCTCGCCTTCTACGAGGGGATCCTCCTCGACGTCGCACCGGCGGCATCGTGAGCTCGGTTCGGGCAGACCCCCTGAGCGCATCGGCGCGCTGGGTCGAGCGCGTGCGGCCACACCTCTCGACCATCTGGTTCGACGTGCTGCTCTACGGGCTCTCGGCACTCTTCGCTCTGGTCGTGGCGCTGGCGTCCACGATCCCGCTGTACCGCCAGTGGGGTCAGATCGCCCTCGGTCCCTACCTTGCAGCCACCGGCGCCGCAGCCCTCCTTGCCCTCCTCGCGCCACGTCGGGGCCTGCTCACGTGGCGCTGCTGGCTCATCGTCGGAGTCATCGTGGGGACCGCAGTGATCCCGATGGCTTTCGAGGTCGCCTGGCGCTTCGAAGTCTCGCCGCAGGCGCTGCACGTTCAGCCCGAGGTCGTGGTGGTCGAGAGGGCCGCCGCCGCGGTCGCCTCTGGCCGCGATCCTTACCAAGCCCATGTGGTCAACGGCCGACTTGAGGGACGGGCTCCCGGGCTGCCGGCCTATGAGGCCTTCTTTCCCTATCTGCCCGGCATGACGATCTTCGGCCTGCCGGCCGCCAGCTCGCTCGATCACCGACTGACGGACGGACGGATCTTCTTCGTCGCGGGCAGCCTCCTCTCGGTCAGTCTCGCCCTGCTCTACGCACCGGCCAGTCCGGCGCGACGTCTCCGAGCGCTGCAGGTTGCCGTGGCGCTGCCCTGGGCCACCTTGGCCATGGCCACTGGCGGGGATGACCTGCCCATCGTGGGCCTGCTCTTGGTGGCCGTGGTCCTCGCCCAGCGCAGGAGACCCGGCTGGGCTGGGATCGTCCTCGGTGTCGCATCAGCAATGAAGTTCACTGCGTGGCCCGTTGCCGTCCTGGCGCTCTTCGCCGCCCGGGACCGGACACGACAACGGGCCGTCTGGCGCATGGCGGCCGGCATCGCAGTGGTCACGCTCCCCATGGTCCTGGCGACCCTGATCTTCGATCCTGGGACCTTCGTGGCAAATGTGATCGAGTTCCCGCTCGGACTCTCAGGAGTCGCATCGCCAGCGGGCTCCGCGCTCCCTGGCCACATCGTCATCGCCATCTTCCCGAGCCTGCACCGGATCTTCCCGGTCGTTGCGGCGATCATCGGCCTCAGCGTGCTTGCCGTCTATCTCCGACGGCGTCCGCCGAGCGACGCCATCGGCGCCTGTCGAGTGGCCGGGACGGTCTTGCTGGTGGCGATCCTTCTGGCTCCCGCCACCCGGGTGGGGTACCTGATCTACCCGCTCAACCTCTTCGTCTGGTCATGGATGCTGAGCGAGGGAGACGAGGCCACGGCATTGCTCCAGCCGTCGGCCTGAGCGCAGCCCGCTTGTCAGCGAGCAGGGCTCAGGAATCTGACGAGGCCTGGTAGAGACGGTAGGTGAAAGTGGTCGATTGCGTGCTGCCGTGGAAGGTGGTCGGCGAGATGATCACACCAG
>Ga0075017_100001128_pt1 | contig 16071 bp, 12 predicted proteins | sample AleBraG_ABR_2012_FD_71475 | JGI IMG/M metagenome (GOLD analysis project Ga0075017, IMG submission 71475) | Freshwater sediment microbial communities in response to fracking from Pennsylvania, USA - Alex Branch Run_MetaG_ABR_2012 | ecosystem: Environmental > Aquatic > Freshwater > Creek >... | reverse complement strand
GCCTTTTCACCGGGACGATCGCGAAAGTTGCAAGTCTGGTAGCAATCGTGATCGGCGGCTACGGATTCGCGCACGGGGAACCCGGCGCGAAAAAGGCGCTGGCCGGCGTTGCCGCCGGAACGGGCATTGCGGTACTCGCAGTGAATGTCCTGAGTTGGCTCTGGGGAGTGTAGCGGCTGTTTGTAGCTTCGCCCGCGATCCCGTTGCGTGCCACGCTGAAACGAGAACGATATGCCCGACAAAGCACAGCAGAAACGCCGCACAAATCGAGTCTTCAAGAGCCTGCACAAGCCTCTCACCTACTTGGGCGTGGAACGCACACTCTTCTACTTCGTCTGCGTCGGAGCGGTGGGAGCCTTCAACCTCTTCAATTCCATCCTCGCCGGGATCGCTGTCTTCATAGGCAGCTTTGCCTTCGGCCATTGGGTCACGAACAGCGATCCGGCATTCCTCCGCATCCTCGCAAAGTCCGAACGCTACAAACTGCGCTATGACGCCGCGAAGCAGCAAGTTCCCCGCGTGGAGGTAGTGTGATGCTGCGTCTCGATAAAGTCATTAAGCCCTGGAAGGAAAGTGCGGCTCTCAACGACCACATCAACCTCTATGGCTTCTGGACCGAGACGGCCTGCGCCGTCGACGCCGCCTCCATGTTCGTGGCCACCGCCTTCGCCTTTTCCACCTTTTGAACCGCCGCCATGGCTTTTGCCACCTCCTCCCTTGTCTCCGCCTCCATGGCTTCTGTCCGCGCCGCCATGGCCGCCCATGTCCTTAGGCATAGTAATTTCCTAAACGTGCCACAGTGAGTCTCCGCACATCTGAAACACCGGGGAACTCCAAGCCGCCAAAGGTCATTTTGCAAATTGAGAGCCCTTCGCTCCAGAAAGATGTGTTGCTTCCACCTTGTTCACAGGGGCTTTGAGCTTCAGTCCGGAGATGATAGGAACCGTGCTGATGATAGTCGACAAAGCGCCCGTTCTGACTAAGGGGCCCAGTTGCCTCTTCCATCCCCGGTAGCGCCACGGTTCCGTGTTTGCGGCAGAATTCCGCCAGGGAGATTGCCGAGACCCGCGGGTCTCGGACTCTTAATAAACCACTACCGATCAAACGCTGCAGCCGGCGATTGGCTTATATGCAAAGTTTGCTGGATTCTTCGCAATGACCAGCCATCCGTAACTCTTGCGCTTATGGCCCGGCCTTTGAGCCGGAAGCGAACCGATTGTTCCGAGCGTTTGAGTTTTTGGGCGATCGCCTTGACCGGCTCGTAGCCGGCGCGCACAAATAGTTCTTGTTCCTCCTCCCGCGTCCAAGGTCGTCGATCGTCCTTTCGTTTGCTTTCCTGCTCTCCGTCCAGCCAACCTTGACTTCGGGCGAATCTCGACACCACATATCCCGCGAGTCCTGGATAAAGCGCTCTCGCAGTTTTGATCGCTTCGGTCTTCTTGCGCCCTCCACTTCGATAAAACACTAGCATCATCCGGGGTACAATTACCGAGAGGCGCCGCTGATCGGCTGCAGGGATGTACTGGTCGGACTGGCTGCATTTCATAACTTGAGATCTCCTGAGTATTCAGGATCATCCCCCGTACCGCTCTACGCACTGCTCAGGAGCGCCGATGCCAGAGAACATTGATCACAATGATCCGGCCGTTACCTCTAAGATGGAGGATCAATTTACGCTGCGGAGTTGATTAGGGAGCAGGTGCTACAACTAGTTACGCTTCACAAGTTTTGGGATGCGCAAAGCAAACTGACCGTTCGGATGATCCTAATTGATATTGAGCTAGCCAGAGTTTTGGCGTATACAGGGCTGCATAAAGGATCTTTGACGAGAACTGCATTTGGCTGGTTGAGAAACTCGTCCCGTCATGATCTGAGTTTACGGGTGGGTTCCTCGTCCATGCGGTAGGTACGAACGAAGGGAAAACAAGAATGACCATTCCGGGAGATTGCACCCGCTGGGCAAAGTGGCTCAGTTGCTTGGTCTTTGCGGCACTGAGCGTCTTTACTCTCTGCGCCGATCCTCTTCGATCAGACTCGCGCTCGCGAAACCCGCAGGACTCGAAAACCACGATAGAAGCGAGCAAACCCGAAGCTACCCCCGTTGTCAGCTCCCTACTTGATGAGGCTGAAAGGCTAGGGGAAAACAAAAAGTATCGCGAGGCCTTAGTACTTGCCGATCGAGCTCTATCCACTGCGCAAGCAGCTCACGACGTTGCTGGAGAAGGATGGGCGGAAGTCGACCGGGCAGGCTGGCTGACATCCCAGGGACGGTCGGAGGAGGCTATTGCGGCGTGGGGCAAGGCCGCGAAGGATTGGGTTCGTCTGGATTACGGTCCGGGCCAAATTAACGCGCTGTGTGAGGCTGCGCTCGCCGGGGCGAAATCTCATCCTGACGCTCTCAAGCCACTTTTCATGCAGGCTTTTGTTTCAGCCCGCGCGGAGAAAAAACGCCCGAAAGCAGCTCTAGCAACACTTTATAGTTTTATTGCCACGCTCTATGAGAAGAAGCTGGAAGATATAGCAAGGGAAACAATATCAGTAATTGCAGAGCTTTTGCCGCAAGGCCAGGCGGGCGACTATTTCGATTTGGGTATAGTTGCCGAAGAGCACTCCGATTACCTCACCGCGATCCCTCTCTTAAAGCGAGCCCTCACTCTGGCTCAGAACGTAGACCCGAACAGTGAAGGCACAGCCAATTGTCTAATTGAACTCGGGCGGGCCACGCGCCCCAACCACAGAATCGTCGGGGACAATTACTTCAAGTCAGCGGTACAGATTTTGAGAAAACTTAACCCCCGGCCATTTGTTTTGGCGGAGGCTCTCGCTGTGTTGGGAAACAGCGCGTTGGATGAGGAGGATCTTACAGTAGCGAAATCCTATTTTCTTGAAGAACTGGATGTTGAAAGGGAACATAAACAAGAAGTAGATAACATCGACATCGCCCAGACGTATTGCGCGCTAGGTCAAGTGGCTATGCTTGAAGGGAACCTTTCTGTGGCGCGCGAGTATCTCCAGGTCGCTGAGGAGACTGTCCAACTAGCTGCTCCCACGCCACAACAATTGACAACAGTCCTCAATAGCCGGGGGAACGTTGAAATGCTAATGAACCATTATGCAGACGCAGAGAAATATTTCAGTCGATCTCTCGATATCATCAAAACAATCGCTCCACGGTCAGAGTTACTAGCAGAATACCACGTCAATATGGGGGTTCTTGAGGATGACATAGGAAAGTTGGACGCCGCAAAACAACATTTTAATGCCGCCATCACAATACTTCGGGAAATCTCCCCCAATTCGTTGTCGTTGATTAAAGCCCTCGCAAACCGAGCCGATGTGTATCGCGAACAAAAAGATTGGTCTAACGCAAAGAAGGAATACGTCGAGGCACTAGGTATTCGTAAAGACCAGCTGTCGGACGAGCTTCGTGCCTCCTTGCACGGACGATTGGCTCTGCTCGCCGAAGATACGGGCGACCTAAACGTGGCGGAGCGGGAGATGACACAGGCATTTGAAATATCCCGCAGCCAATTCGTTGGCGCAAGTGAGGAATTGCGTGAGGCCTCTACTCATACCCGGTCTCAGTACGCCGTCGCACTGGCTAGTTACCAACTCCGAACCGGCCGGCCGATGCAGGCCTTATTGACGGTCGAAGACGCACGGGCAACGGCCTTGCTTCGGATGCTGGCCGAACGGCAGGAAAATCTCAGAACGATGAGCGGCGATCAGTGGGTCGAGTATGCAACTGATTTAAGCGATATGCACAATGCCGCGGAAGAAGTGACCAAGGCGGAATCAGCGCAATCGACTGCCGAAGGGGTTCTTCGCGTAGCCAAGATGGTCGGTGCTCCCACCGCCGAGCGTGCGACACTTGAAAAGGCGCTGAAAGCGCAGACCGATGCGCTGGACACCGCTCGATCAAACTATTTATATTTTCACCGACAGGCGGAGAAGAGCTCGGAGAATTTTCAGCGACGAGCGGGGAACGTGTTTGAGGGCTCCCCCGATTTGAAGGGAGCAATAAAGGCCCTGGACCCCGGGACCGTTTTCGTGTTGTACGCGATAAGGGATTTTCACGCATACGTCTTTCTCGTAAGTGGAGGCGTCGACGAAAACGTCATTGCCCATGAACTCGGCTCGCAAGGGCAAACAGGAGGGGAAAAGAAGACTGACCTCGTCAGCTCCATCCGTGACTTCCAGCATCTTGTCTCACACCGGGAAAGCGATTCCGAGGAGGTTGTGACGGCGGGACGTCGGCTGTTCCTCCAGTTGTTCCCGCCGATGATCCGAGAGAAGGTGCTAGCCGCGAAACGCCTGGTGATATCTCCTGACGGGATCTTGTGGGGATTGCCGTTTGCAGCTTTGGTCACGAACGCGAACGGGAAGAGTGAATACTTAGGCGCTCGTGTGCCTATTTCTTATTCGGAATCGCTCGCGCTCTTCCACCAAACCAAATCCCCACGACGACCACTCACCCCAGGGCAGAAACCCGTGGCCCTCGTAGTAGGCGCCCCGTGTTTCAATTGTAGAATGGCTGTAAATAACGCCCTGAGCGGGTATCACGGAGAATGGGCTGGACTGTTTGACCGGGATCATCCGCCAGCAGCGTTGCAACGTACCGAGGATCAGGCAAAGCGAATCGCGCAGTTATATGGGGCGGAGCCATTAATGCACGAACAAGCGACCGAAGGCGCAGTACGAGAGAAAATTGAAGAGGCGGACGTCATTCATCTGGCGACGCACGGCTATCTTCACCCGAACTTAGCAATGGCGTCCGCGTTGCTTTTAGCTGCACCCAAGACGGAACCGAGCCCGGAAGATACTTCGACAGACGGCGCATTACAAGCTTGGGAGATATTCAGCCAGCTGAAACTTCGAGCCGATCTCGTCGTGCTGTCTGCGTGCGAGACAGCCCTCGGGAAAAACGTTTCCGGGGAGGGGATCGTCGGACTGGTCCGAGCATTCGAATATGCAGGGGCGCGGTCTATTGTCGCTAGCCAATGGAGGGTGGAGGAAGAGAGCACGACGAATCTAATGATCGAGTTCCATACTAACCTTCGCGCCGGAATGGCTAAGGACGTTGCGCTGGCCAAGGCTATGGACGCAGTTCGATCCGACCTATCGACCGCCAGCCCATACTTTTGGGCGGGGTTTGGCCTCTGGGGGAATCAGGACAATTCCAACCTGTGGCCTCCCGCGAAGGAAAAAGGTGAAACCGGGCACAGTAATTAGGGTCGTATCGGCTGCTCTTCCCGCGTGAGTATCTCCTTTAGCGAGTTTTCGCGGACGAAGTTGCCGGTTTTGTGATTTGCTTGAACTGCTTTCTCCAACAGATCACGGCTGCGGGGCGCTTCCAGGAGTGCCGCGTCGTATTCGGCCGCGGCTTCTACGAATAAGAAATAATGGCTGAATGCATATGCGCGGCCGACGTGTCGCATCAGACCTTTCGCTTGGGTGTCCCAGTACGCGAGCTCGGCAGCAAGGGTTTTCTCGCTGGCCGGCGAAAGCAGTGAAAACATCACTCGGCTTTCGTTACCTTTAAGGCCCGTGAGGCTAAGAACTAAGCTCCCTCGCGGGTCTTGCGCTTGGTAAGTGCGCAGCGCGTGGCGGACCTTTTCGGAATCCAACTGACCGACCGAGCCGTCCACACCGTCCGCAACCCAGAGATCCTGTCCGTCCAACGTTTGGATTTGTACCTTTACGTAACCAGGGGAAGGAACCCAGCGAATCACCAAACCGCTCACCTCGACCGCACCGTTATCGGGCGGCGAGTAGACGGCAGACTGTCCGCCTAGTGTGGCACCCGCCTCGCCGTAGCTGTCCAGTGCCTTCATAAACTTAATCTGCCAATCATCGGGCTTGGTGCCGGCGGAAGTGGCCCCTATGTCCGGGAGGAGAGGAATTTCGTATGGTGGGTTCCGATCGGTCAGCGTCTTTTCTCCTACGGCCAGTACAAATAGGCGCACTGACCCGCCACGACCGCATCTCACCACCTCGCCGGAATAGATGCGGCGTCCCTGGTCTTGATCGGGGTCAAGCGGTGTTTGTGTCTTGGAACTTGCATTTTTGCTCCAAAATACAGGGGGGTGTACGTACTCGATAACTCCCGCGGGACTATCGCTTGCGTTTGCGGATGTCAAACCTCTTACCAAGAGCATCCCCAGAATTATGGGGCGACAGAAGGTTAAGTTCATCAGTGTCTCCCTTTTCTCGGGTGATGAGCGCTCCGTCCGATCCGCAGAGCATGGCCTGTAGAAGCAATCAGACGCTCGATCGGTGAGTGCACAACGAGTGCGAAGATGACGAGAACGAAATCGGTCCACATAAGTCGTGTCCAATTCACCAGCAGAGCAGCCATCAAAATAAGTAATACCGCACAGGAAGTAAGAATTACGTGCAACCGAGAGGTCGCCTGTTCGCTGGACACAACGGCACTCCGGTGCCACCGAATCGCAAATATGCCGCCGAACACAAATAGAGCAGCGAACAGATCGCCAAAAATGCGCCCCGGCGCGGTTAAGCGATACAAAGGTCTGTAAAGCAGGGTGTGTGCGGCACACGCGTGTACGAAGACGCCGGCAATCGGTAGAGGACTGGTGGGAACGGAGAAATTGTCGGTGGTCTGCTTTGCACGCCCAATGAGTACGATCTTTTTCGTTAGGAGTTCGCCTGGATCGTCCGAGGAGAGCAGTCTATCTGAAGTCAGTGTATGGCGCATCAGGGTTGGCAATGGGCCGAAATCGATCAGGAACTCGCTAACAGCAAACTGATCGTTCTGCTTTCCTTGGATGCGCTGCATGAAGAAACCGAGCAAGCTCGAGATGGGCTTCCATTCGCGGTTGGCGAGAGCCGCGCTTAGGGAAGGACAAAATACCACGCCGTGCCGGGCCGCGTCGCCCGCACGGCCGGTGTAGTCGACTCGCATGAACTCCGACATGCGCGTGGTTATTTCATGGTCTTCCGGATTTGGAACAGTAACGAACGCGGCCATGCCCCTATAATTTGGATCTCCGAGCCATGCTTCCGGATAATTCGCCAACGCGTGGTGGATGGCCACGTAGATCCGAATTTTCTTTTCTTGTGCCTTAGAGAAACAATCGGCGAGGAATTTCCTGTCGTCGGACGGTTGACCACTGCTGCGGTCGAAATCGAAATTAACATCGATACCTATAGCGGCTGGTTTCTGCGCGGCTACAGCGTCAAGGACTCGGGTCAATTCGTCCCGAGGCGTGACGGCTACGCTGAGCGGATTGCTCGGCCTCTTTTCCTTTTCGATGCCGCTAATGTCCACGACTCGCACATCCGTATCGTGGGCTTCACCAGACATTTGCAAGCGCAATTGAAGCCATTCATAAACGCTTTTCTCGACGAGTTGGATGAAATCATACTTCTCTACGTAGGTCATGGCTATCGCAAATACAATGGCAATGATGATCCCCGTCGCAGTCTCGCTTAGAATTTGCTTGCGCCGCTTCTGCAGAACACCGGCTGAAGGAAGATTTGTTTCGCCTCGCTGCGTTCGTTTCACCGCACCGCCTTTTCGCATTGTCAGCGCCTCGCCAAAGTCTCGCGGCTATAGACAAAACAGCATATGCTGGCCGACATAGCTGTGCAACCTCGTTTATTCACCTGGTTTATTCACATGTCTCGTAGCACTGCGGCTCCTGCTTGTCGAACTTGACTGTCGTGAGTCAGCCAGGGGTTGCGTTCGTTGGGATCCCTTCAACCTCGGTCTCCAGGCCCAGCATTCGCTGGACAATGTTTCTCTCCACGACGGATGACAGGATTGTTTAGCGCGTAGGAGCAGCAGTTTGCGGAGCATGACGGGCTGGAATGCTATAAGATCAGACGCTGGCAAAAGCGGAAGTCCCAACTGAGTAAGACAAACTGCGCATTCCTTGTGTTATGGGACGCACCATAGATGAGTGATTGAAGGAAGCGGCGAAAACGGTCAGCCAACACAATTCGTGTCGCGTTAGCGGTCAGGGTTGCTATTGGTTTGCGTTCTACCTTGGTAAGGATGCGTGGAGGTCGGAGATTTGAAGAAGGCAGCGAGAAGAGGGCAAGCCCGGAAGTGACTGGGGGGGAGAATTAATGACGGGAAGAACACTTAATCGGGCTGTGGCCCTGACTGTGGCCCTTAATGTTGGTCTGTGTGGCACGGCTCAGGTCCAGCGCCAGCAGTCCCGCGACGCTGTGAACTGGCTGTCCGAAAAGCTGCGAACTTTCGGCGGTTTCACGGTGAAATTCAAGATTGACACTCCCTCGGTGGTAGGGACAAGCTGGCAATCCCACCATTGGAGTTTGTCGTCGAGCGGCTGCCGTATCAGGGTTGAACACCAAGACGGATCGCACGATGCGCTGCAGGCTTATCTTGGCGACCTCGATCCGACAGGAATCAAAGTCGAGCAAATCGATGTTCTGCGTGCTGCGGATCTCCCGAAAGGAACCACGATTGTAAGCGGCCCGCGTTACGTTTATCAAGTCACAGCGCTGACGAAAAACCAGGAGCACAAGGTCGTCGTCCTAGCCTCTGACAATACCACTGGGCGTTCGAACGGTGTTTACTTCACATTCACGGATTCCGATACTGCACAACGTGCGGCCAAGGCGCTAGCGGTTGCAATCAACGGTTGCCAGAAAAGATAATAGCTGAGCCGCACGAGTCCCCAACGTTTGGCATTTCCGAGCGTTTGCCTTTTTCTGTGCCGTCTGGGAGTTTGGTCACGCCTTGTCGGTAATGGAGCGTTCATCGAAGCTTGGGCGCCGACGCCGGACGGTAACTTGCAGCAGTGGGCGGCGCCACTTTCACCGACGTGAAAGTGGTGGAAGGAAGGTAGGCGTAAGAGGAAGTACATAGTTGACGGGTTGACGAGTGCCATGATTCCTGGTGAGAGCGGTCAGGTGCGGGCGTGGACCTCGCATGCCAACTCGATTAGACGGCTTCCCTATCATTTTGCGTCACAACAAAATCAACCTTGCTTAATAGGTAACAGCGACGGGATACGCTTCGGAAGCGGTTTGCCAAACGCCAGAGTGGGTTGCAGGGTGGTACTCAGCAGGGTCTTGGGCAGAGATTCCGAGGACTCTCCGAATTGAGAAACGCTAGGGCTAAAGAAAGATCTAAACTAATCTTCTGGTAAGACGAATGCGAGCATCGGAGAGAAAATGTCCCAGAGCGAGCCTGTCTGGCTACAGCTTATTCAATTCAATAAGAGAGTGAGCGATCTTCATGACCAAGGTGGGTACGAGGGGGGGATCGCTCTTGCAATTCAAGCCTGTGAGTTAGCAGGCCGATATTACGGGAAAGACAATGTTATTTTCGCTATTTGGTTAAACGAACTGGCGATGCTGTACCAGTCGATGGGGAAGTACGCCACAGCCGGACCGCTCCTTCACCAAGCGCTCGAGATTAAACGGAAGGTCTTGGGCGAGGAGGATTCGGATTTTGCTTTAAGTCTGAACAACCTAGCGGCGCTGTGCGACTCGATGGGTAATTACACCGCGGCCGAAGCACTCTATCGCCAAGCGCTGGAGGTTACGCGGAAGGTCCTGGGCGAGGAGCACCCGGATTTTGCGGGTAGCCTGAACAACCTAGCGAAGCTGTACGATTCGATGGGTAATTATTCCGCGGCCGAGCGACTCTACCTCCAGTCGCTAGAGGTGAACCGGAGAAGCCTCGGGCAGGAGCATCCGCATTTTGCGTCCACTATGGACAACTTGGCCTCGTTGTATCACTCAATGGGCAACCACACCGCGGCCGAACCACTCTATCGCCAGGCGCTGGAGGTTAGGCGGAAGGTCCTGGGCGAGGCGCACCCGGATTTTGCCATCAGTCTGAACAATCTAGCGTCGCTCGACGACTCGATGGGCAATTACGCCGCGGCCGAACCACTCTATCTTCAGGCGCTGGCAGTTACGCGGAAGGCCCTAGGTGAGGAGCATCCGAGTTTTGCTCTAATCCTGAGCAACTTTGGGTTACTGAATAGAGCGATGGGCAACAATGCTGCCGCAGAAACGCTCCTTCGCCAGGCGCTCGAAATTAGGCGGAAGTCCCTCGGAGAGAAGCACCCGAGCTTTGCAAAAAGCCTAAACAATCTGGCGGAATTGTACACGTCGAGGGGCGACTACTCAGCGGCCGAACCGCTCCTCCGCCAAGCGCTCGAAATTAAGCGGACGACTTTGGGCGAGGAGCACCCCAGTTTTGCCACCAGCCTGAATAACCTGGCGATGCTCTACGACTCAATGGGTAACTACGCCGCAGCCGAACCGCTCTATCTTCGGGCGCTGGACGTTAATTGCAGGGTCTTGGGCGAGGAGCATCCAAATTTTGCTCTAAGTCTGAACAATTTGGCGGCGCTGTATCACTCGATGGGTAACTACCCAGCGGCCGAATCACTCTATCGCCAAGCGCGGGAGGTTACACGGAACGATCCACCAACGTAGGGGAGTTTCTTATAAGAGTACCACTACCGCTAGGACCAAAGGCCAGATTCAGTTGATTTTCTGGCGCAATCTTGTAAGACGAAGGAAGCGGCGAAAACGGTACGTCGACGCGCTTCGTAGCGCATTAGCAGTCACTCTTGCTAGTGAGTTGCAGCGCCGAAATACATGAGCTAAGTGATGATGCTAAGGGATGCGCTGCCGTTCGATGGATTGACAGAAAGCTTCTCTCCAATTCCGCGAAGTGCTCCGCCTCCTTTGCGCAGGCAGATAGCAGGAGCCTGCGTAGTTGCATCAGCAGCGGTAGCCGAAGGTGCGGTGTTCGACCGAGGTTGATCGGGCTGCACCAGGGATTCCCCCAGCATTTCTGTTGAGGACTGGAGCCTCAACGTGTCGACAACAAAGAGGCCGGTACTACTTCTGAAACCCTCTGGATTGGTGACTCTACCTCAGCAGCGGACACTCGCTTCGCTGTGACTGCGATGCTCCGAATGACAAGCGCCTCGGTGAGATGAGTCGAGAGTCTAGACTCTGGCGGGACGTGCGTCAAGCGCCATCCAGCAATGCATACTTTCCCGAAACCCGTGAACAATTCGGAATACGAAGCGCCAGTTTGCGCCAACACTGCCCAATCAGGAGACATCCAGGAATCCTGATTCCGTCGTTTTCGGGGCGATGGACTCTTCATGGGCCATCCAACCAGGCGACACCAGTCCTTTCAAATATGTTCCCCAGTTCGCCAGCCTGCTCGCACTGCCGTTTCTCTCAACGAGTATTCCCGGGCCATGTGCAGTAGCAGCGTACGCAACAAAACCTTCGAGGACGGGAATCCGCGCAATCGCGCGACTGCGCCCGAGCGTACTGCCATTTGCTGCCATTCGGCCGGAAGCATCGAAAGACAGCACCGTCCAATTATCTTCAGCGATCCCCATGGCTTAAGCATAGGCCGAAACAGCATCATTTGCTACTTAAGTTAGCGCTTATGGGGCATTGCCCCATAAGCGCTAACTTAAGGAACAGGTTTTAGTGTTCGTGGACCTATGCTAGGTGAATGCGTATCACCGAAGAAGACTGGAAGGTGCTCACGTCGTTACTTCCCACAGGATGGCAGCATATGGCGTGGCGATCGGGTGCGATCGAGCGATTGCGTGGTTTCCCATCGCCTGACGTACTGTTGCGTATGCTAATGCTGCATGTGGCGCGGGGTTACTCGCTGCGGGAGACGGTTGTGCGCGCTAAACTAGCGAACTGGGCCGACATTTCGGATGTGGCTTTGCTCAAACGCTTGCGCAATAGCGAGGAGTGGTTGCGTTTGTTGTGTATCGAGTTGCTTCGGGAAAACGGCGCGTACTGGCTCGAAAAAGGCATCAGTCGGACGATCCGGATTGTGGATGGCACGATCGTCAGAGAGCCAGGCAAAACGGGGAGCCAATGGAGGGTTCTGTACAGCATCAGACTGCCGAGTTTGGTCTGTGACTTCTTCGAGGTGACGGCCACGATTGGCGCAGGAAGCGGCGAGTCATTGAACCGTCTGCCTGTCGGTCCGCACGAACTCATTCTTGCGGATGCCGGCTACTGCTCAGTCGCTGGGATTGAGTATGTTTGGCAACATGGTGCTGATGTTTTGGTTCGCGTCAACCCTCAGAGCTTCGTGGCGTACTCAGCATACGGCAGACGTATCTCCCTCCTCCCGCGATTACGTACTTTATCCAAAGTGGGGCAGTTCGGCGAATGGCGGGTTGTCTTGCATGGTCAAGGTTCGTCGTTTGCAGGCCGGTTGTGTGCAGTACGAAAGAGCGACTGCGCGATTCAACAGGCGCATCGGCGCTTGCAGCGCAAAGCGAGTAAGAAGCAAATGATCACTAGGCCGGGAACACTCGAATTTGCTAAGTATGTGATCGTGTTTACCACCTTCTCCAGCGGTTCGACGGCGGACGTTCTGAGCTCTTACCGTATGCGTTGGCAAATTGAGCTGGTGTTTAAGCGCCTGAAGAGCCTCGCCCAACTGGGGCACGTGCCCAAGCATGACGACCGCAGTTCCCGCGCTTGGCTTTATGGGAAATTGCTGGTCACGCTCCTGGCACAAAAATTGATCCGCATCGGGCGCGATATTTCCCCCTCGGGCTACCCACTCTCGACGCGCGGGACCGTGTAGTCCGTCGCGTGAATTTAGTTTCGCGCTTCACCAGATCCAGCAAGCTATCGAGCCGCACCTCTCCTTGCAGAAAACGCTCTATTCGTGGAATCAGATTGCACAAGCTCTGGCGGAGAAGTCGCGCAAGAGACGACTTCAATTGGCGAAATGGCATGCCTCGTGAGTTAAACTGCCAGCAGGGCAGCCGCGCCTTGCAGTTTCCCTCTCGTCCCTTGCCGTTCCTTCCAAATGCCCTGCGGCCCTAGCATTGCAACGGCGAATTAATTCGCAATTCAGGTCGGACCACTTCCACATCCAAGTCGGGCGTTCCTAGGAATGGTATTGTGCGCAGCCGCTTTAGAAACGGCGCATCGAGTGCGTCTAATTGCTGGTTTACGGGTTGTACCGAGCCAGCCAGGCGGCAATCTCACGAGCCACATCCTCCCGCTGCTCCCACACTGTGGGGAAGTGTGGGGATCCAGGATACGTTACCATGCGCGTTATCTTGCCGCGTGCAGCCAGAACCTCAAATAGCTCTCGCCCCGATAGGCCGGGACGCGCTCGTCAGCAGCGCCGTGCAGTATGAGCAGGGGAGTGGTCACATCTTCCGAATGCATGACCGCGGAGTATACAAGAAATGCGCCGGAATCCTTGTCCGGCCAGCGCCCGTCGAAGTCAATCTGCTGAACGTCGCTTGTCCAAACGAAGCTGGGCCAGTCGGTAATGCCCGCGCCTTCTATGGCAGCTTTGTAACGATGCGTTTGGGTGATCGTCCATGCCGTCATCTCGCCGCCCCCGCTCCATCCATAAATCGTCAGGCGATTAGGATCGGCCCAGCCCTGGTCGATGGCGTAGTCGGTCGCGCTATCCACGTCGCGATAGGCACGATCTCCAAAATGCTGGTAGATGGCATTCATGAAGCTGGTACCGTAGCCGGTCGAGCCGCGATACTGCGGTTGCAGGACGACATAGCCCATGCCGGCAAACAAGCGGACATAGGAGTTGAGCCAAAGGGAGTCATTCTCTTCCGGCCCGCCATGCGGCTTCACCATAAAAGGATATCTCCGCCCCGTCCGGTAATCCGCCGGAAAGGTTACGATCCCTTCCAGAACAATTCCTTGTTTGCTGGTCCAGTGGACAACGCGGACCTCTCCCAATGCGACATTCGCGAGCAGATCGTCGCCTTCTTTGGTGATCCGCGCGAGTGTGTTGCCATGCGCGATGGCAACGTTGGAAGAGTGTCGCGGGTCGCCAACTGTAAACACCCGTATCTCTGGTGCGGAGCTGATCTGTGGTGAGACCGGACCGCTGTCAACCGTCCCTTCGGGCCACCGATAGGTGCGCACCAGAGAATTGTTCTGGAAGTCATCAATCTCGGACTGGACTCCGCGGGCAACGACCACCCAGGCATTTCCCTTTGCGTCTACCGACAACTGCAAGGCGCTGCCCTCGAGACTGGGAGTCCGGTCCACGGGAGTTCCACCGCCGGCCGGGACGGTCCAGACGTGATCGGGGGTCAGAACGGACGAGGTCGTGCCTAGGAATACTAGGTCTCTGCCGGAATGGATCCAGCCAATCCCACTGGTTGCGTTGTCAATGGCCGCCACACGCCGAGAATCCGTGGCGCTGCAAACGTCGATGAAAGAGCGGGCATAGTGAAAACCAATCTTGGGAGTCTGCGATAGAACGGCGAGCGAAGCTCCGTTCTGGGACCATGCAATCTCTGACACATCGCGCGCAGATGGACACCACCATGCACCACTGGAACCGTCGGCGCCGATTACGTAAAGGCTCGTAGGTTGAGCTTCGATTACCGTGTGCACATCTTCCAGCGGATCGGGAAGTCGTGGGTCGGCCAGGATTGCATAGTGTGAGCCATTCGGAGAGATCAGAGCGGAGTGAATGCCCCTCGGCAGTACGGCGAGCGGGATAGGAATGGCCGCGGCGGCGGCAGGAGTGTTTACCGGATGCAACGGCAACGTGGCCAGCTGCGCCATCTTGTTAACCTCGTACAGCCCATAAAGAGCAGAACCGTCTCCGGTGAAGCCGGCGGGCTGGAATTTCTCTGGGATATTGAGATAACGGAGGTCGCCGCCGGAGGGCGCGACCAAGCGCCACTCCGTGTTATCAGGTCCCTTGACGCCACCAAAGGTAACCCGATAGAGAACGCTTTTGCCGTCAGGAGAAACGGCGACGGCGACGGCGGCGTGCAGAGTAGCGGCGTCGTCGAAGGTGAAGGGATGGAGGGTATTTTGACCAGCCGCAGAAATGGAAGCGATGAGCACGAGAATGGACGCAAACGTCAGACTCTTCATACCGTTCCCTTATTGAGGCGCAGGTGGTCGGGTTATCTGTAGTTCGCAAGACTCTTCTTTGTCGATATGCGGCTAGGCACGTCGCCTACATGTAAACGACGTGCCCCTCGAAAAACGTTGGGCTGAGCGAGCCCCCTAACTATTTGTTCGTCACCTGAGCCACGGGAACCCCAGCTATAGGTGGCGATGCAGGCTTCACTGATGCTGGATCAGAGGATGACGCCGGTTTGGCTTTGTGCATCTGCTCCAGCATCTTGCGCGGGTCGGGGTCGTTGGTACGGTCGGCGAAGCAGACCGTCTCGTATTTCCTCCGGATCGCCGTGATGCGATAGTCGAAGCGGATGTTCGAGGTGCCGCCCCCGAGTTCGCGTACCTCGAAGGAGTTCGCAGACTTGTTGGTCACATATAGTCCCCTGCAGTCGCCGTTGGGCACGCGAAAGACCCTATCGTCGGTCGGCAGCTCTCGTTTGAAACATCCCACCTTGATCTTGCAAAAAGCGCGACGTCAGAATGGGCAGCCGACAGAGCTCATAGTAGTGCCTCGTTTTCTGTTCTCTTCCACGTTGCACTGTTGCGGTCTCAGAAAACGATCAGATGAAAAACAGCTCCCTTAGCGGTACTGCCGCAGTCCCATGTCATCACCTCCACGCCGTTGGGGTTGCTCAAGCCACCAGGATAACCCGATATACAGGACGCATTATCGCCGTTAATGGCGACCTGTGAAAGAGTCGCACTCACAAAGCGGTCATCCACCTCAAAGCCGAAGTCTAAGAGCCAGTCGCCGAACTGGTTTTCAGTAAAGTTAATGCCACACGGTGGCGTGGTGGCAGCTAGCCCGGCTAGGGTGGAGTTGAAGCACCTTACAATGCTGTACGGTGGGGTCATCGCGTTTACATACACCATGGCCTTGACCCAGCCGCCCATCGTTCGAGCTTGCTGCACGTTGCTATCGGTGTAAAAACCATCCCCGTTGGGAGCTGTTCCAAAAACCCCGCTGCCGCCGGTCGCGCTGTTGACGCCTACCACGCCATAAGAACCCGCACCCCCGGTAGAGCCATAGACCCCATGGCCGGACACGCTCGTTCCGAAGACGCCGACACCGTTGCCCCCGTTGCTGCCCGCAACGCCGTAAGCAGTGGCGCTGTTAGTCACGCCTTCGACGCCAGTCGAAGTCGTACC
>Ga0075017_100001126_pt1 | contig 16109 bp, 13 predicted proteins | sample AleBraG_ABR_2012_FD_71475 | JGI IMG/M metagenome (GOLD analysis project Ga0075017, IMG submission 71475) | Freshwater sediment microbial communities in response to fracking from Pennsylvania, USA - Alex Branch Run_MetaG_ABR_2012 | ecosystem: Environmental > Aquatic > Freshwater > Creek >... | reverse complement strand
TCCTTATTTGTCGATGAAGGATCCGTACACGGATTTTGCCCGGGAGTTTTCGCGTCGACTGAAAAGCGACGGGGCCACGTTGCAAACGGATAGGGAAGGAGCCTCCGCCACTATTGAGGTCACGCGAGATTCGGTGGAACAACGAGTATTGTCGGTCTCGGCGCGCAATATCCCCACCGAATATGAACTAACCTACACGGTGACTTACAGGGTGCTGGGAATCGATCGGGAATTACTGGCCCCGCAGACCATAAATTTATCGCGGGATTTCAGCTTTGCCGAACAAGCGCTGCTCGCCAAGGAGAACGAGGCCGATATCCTGCGTGGTCAGATGGCGATTGATTTGGTGGGCATTGCGATGCATCGGCTGACCAGCCTGAAGTAATTTGACTGGGCCCATGCTCCTGGTTAATTCCATAGACCGAATTTCGCTGGTGGCGCTGATCGAGCGCTATGGACTGGAAATGCGGCTGGTTGCGCCAGACGAAGTTATTCCAGGATCGTTTTGGGGTGAGAGGGAGGCGGGACTTATCGGTAGCCAGGTGTATGTCCGTCTGGATACTCCGGTTCATTCGGTATTGCATGAAAGCGCTCACTATATTTGTGCGACGCCGGAGCGGCGCGCAGGGCTGCACACCGATGCCGGAGGCGACGACGCCGAGGAAAGCGCCGTGTGTTATTTACAGATACTGCTCGCAGAATTATTGCCCAATGTCGGCCGTGAGCGTATCTGTCGTGATATGGATGAGTGGGGATACAGCTTTCGCCTTGGCAGTACCGCCGCCTGGTATGCGAACGATGCCGAGGATGCGCGTCGATGGCTGATTCATCATGGACTCATCGATCGCCATACAGTGACCTATGCCTGTAGATGATATTCCGGACTTCTCGCGCCGCGCGGTATCGATGTCGCTGCTCGCGGGATTGACGGCCTGCACGCGCGCCGAGCTGTTGGCCGCCAATGTACCGGCGCTGTTTGGTGCATACACGCGCAGGTCAGGAATTGCCTACGGGCCCGGCCCTCAGCAACAACTGGACTTGTATTTGCCGAGCGGGCGGCCGCGCGGTTCGATGCCGCTGGTGGTGTTTTGGTACGGCGGACGCTGGTCCTCAGGCGACAAGAATGACTATCGATTCGTGGCCGCGGCATTAGCCGACTTGGGGATTGCCACAATGATTCCGAATTATCGCCATTACCCCACAGTCAAGATGCAGGGTTTCATGGAGGATGCTGCGCGGGCCGCATTGTGGGCTGCGGCTCAGGCGAGCGATATCGGCGCCGATCCCAATCGACTTTATTTGATGGGCCATTCGGCCGGCGCTCATATGGCCGCAATGGTCGCGCTTGATTCCCGCTATTTCAACGCGGTGGGCAACAAGGTTCCGCCGCTTGCCGGCGTGATTGGCTTATCGGGTCCTTACGATTTCCTGCCGTTGTTGGATGCCGACACCCAAGACATATTCGGGCCGCCCGATCGGTACGCGGAGTCGCAGCCCATTAATTTTGTGCGATCCGGGGCGCCGCCGATGCTGCTCATGCATGGCCTACAGGATGAAACTGTAGCGCCGAAGAATTCACGCAATTTAGCCAGTGCATTGCGCGCGGTAGGTGTACCTTCAAGGCTGCGTCTGTATCACAACGTGGCGCACGCCGACACCGTGGCAGCGTTCAGTGTGCCGGCGCGAAGTCGAGCGCCGGTTCTCGTGGACATCGCCGCCTTCGTGGGTGGTCAGGCGGCGCTGGATACCGCCGGCGCCGTCATCGCGTAGACTCGACCGAAGCGATTGGCCAGAAACGGCTGCAGTTTTATTTCTTCTTGCCGAATGAGTCCGGACTGCGGCAAGTGACCATCCTTCAGCATATCTAACACGGCGCAAATTCCGCCCGCCGTGGTGATTTGAATGGCGCTGCGGACCCGTCCGCCCAAGGGAGCGGCATAGATTTTATTGGCGTAAGTCTCTTGCATGAGTTGGCCGCCCCGCATTCCGCTGACTGTGACAAATACGATAACCACGTCCTGCAACGTAATCGGCACGGCGTTCTCAAGGATATCCTTCAGGAGTTCGCGACGATCGCGCAGCCTTAAGTCGTTAAGCAGCGCTTTCATGATGGCGGCATGGCCGGGATAGCGAATAGTGCGGTAGTTTAAGTTTCTGACCTTTCCCGCCAGCGTTTCACACAGGGTGCCTAGACCGCCGGATGTGTTAAACGCCTCGTAAAGCACGCCATCGAGCGAGAATTCTTCGCATTCCTCAAGCGGCTGGGTTTCGCGCAATTGGCCGTTAACGATGGCTTCGCACGGCTCGCAGTACTCGTTGATGACCCCATCGGTACTCCAGGTCAAATTGTAGTTCAGGGCATTGGACGGAAACTTAGGGAGTGCCCCAACGCGCATGCGCAGGTCGTGAAGTACGTCGAATCGTGACGCCAGATCGCTTGCGACGATGGTAATAAATCCGGGCGCCAGGCCACACTGAGGGATGAAGGCGGTATTGGCGCCGACGCTCAGTTGTTTGACGATTCGAGTACTGGCGACGTCTTCCGTCAAGTCCAAGTAGTGCGCGCCGGCCGTCTTGGCCGCTTGCGCGATGAGGCGAGTGGCGTGATAAGGAGCGGCGCTCAACACGGCGAATTTTCCGACCAGTAGATTGCGCAGTTTGTCGGCATCGTTGATGTCCATGGCGACTTTGGCGATTTTTACGCCGGTCTCCAGCCGATCCAATTGCTGCTGCGATCGATCGATGACGGTCACCGCATAATCGCCCGACCCGCCGGTCAGCTCGGCGATCATCGAGCCGATTTTACCGGCGCCCACAATTACGATGTTTTTCATGATTCACCTAAAAAATTAATGGGGGTATTTTAGCGGCTTAGCCTACGTAAGGTAGGGTGAAAATAGCTATAATTACGGTACAATTGGTGCAATAGTAGGTGTAAATAGGCGAAATGACGTGGATGACATAGACCGTCGATTGATTTCAGCGCTACGCGACAATGGCCGTACCTCCACGGCTGAATTGGCGCGGCTGGTCGGCAGGTCCAGAACCAGCGTGCAAAGCCGTATCGATCGGCTGGAACGACAAGGGGTCATCATCGGATTCGGCGTGCGCCTGGCGCCCGAGCACAGCCAAGGCGCGGTGCGTGCGCATGTCATGATCAAGGTACTTCCCAAAGAGACCCGCACGGTTTCAGCGGCGTTGCGCGCGCTGCCGCAGGTGCGGGTACTACATTCGGTGAGCGGCGAGGCTGACCTGATCGCAGAAGCTTCGACCGGCTCGGTAGCGGAAATGGATCAAGTGATCGACCAAATCGGAGCGCTTGATGGAGTGGAACGTACCAATTCCTCGATTATTCTTTCGACGAAGTTCGAGCGTTAGATTTGCGTGCCCGCGCCAACGCCGCATCCAATGTCGCGAAGGCTTGCTAATGCTTAGGCGATTTATCGGGTGCGCCAAACGGCTCGACATTGTGGAATTTTCCAAAATCGATGCGCAAGGTTCCGTCCGGATCCACTTCCAATATGTCGCTGAAACTTTCGTTCCACCGAATGGCGCTACTGGGATATTCGGAGCGAGCCATCAACACCTGGCCGGTGGTCTCATCGGTGCCGCTCAAGGATAAGATAAACGAAGTGCCGCTCGCATGCAGTGAGGCGGCGGTCTCCTTTTCAAGGGGACTGGTCGCATCGATGACATGCATGATATTCCAGCCCAGGCGGAAAATTGGGTGTTGACCTCGTACCAACGGTAAATCGATGATACGCCGGATGCGAAAGCCCTCGGCTGTAACTTCATTGCGCAGCATGCGCAATTGCGCTGAGGCCTCTTGCACGATGTTTTGACGGGCGTTGGCGGCGCGAAACATCAGCGTGGTTCTTCCGTCCATCGGGCGAACCACTGCGTGCCTGGCAAACAGAAACCGTGCCTTGGGTCGCGAGAAGCGGGCAAACATGATGCCGGTCACGAGTGCCAGCGCCATGAGGCCTACAAAGATTTCGATCATTGCGATCACGTGGCCGTACAAGGTCTGCGGGTGCATGTCTCCGTAGCCCACCGTGGCCAGGGTTTCGACGCTGAAAAAGAAATACCCTGCGAACCCCGGCGGATTCAGATTCGCGATACAGCCCGGAGCCAGGAAGTATAGCCAGCCAAAAAAGGCATCGATGATCACTAGACCGGCGGCAATCGTGGCGAATACCTGAGGCCAGCCGACCGTCATGAAATAGTGGTATAGGTCCTGGAGGATCGGTCGGGCAATTCCCTGGGTGAGGATTTCGCGCTCGCCGAATTTGACGCGCCTGAATCCCCGAGATTTATTGGAGTGGGTGGATTGCGTCATCGATCGAGAATAAAAAACGGCGCGAGTAACAAGTTACACGCGCCGCCGGAATGTCGTGACAGCGGGGGAGTGAGGCTTGCCGGCACGAGATGCTCCTAAATCGACCTCAACGCAGGGCATCGAGGTGGACTCTATGGTGCCAAAAGGCGCGGGCAGTGCGGGGTATCATTCTTGTTCGTCGGTGCAATTTATTTCACTTGACACTACTTCGCCGTCCTTCGACTACCAGATAACAAACAATGGCAACGGCCAGAGTAATGCAGCTGAACCAAAAGTCCTGTTTCAGTCCCGGCGTGAACGCCATGGCAATAAGGACGGCCGCCATTGCGCCGATCGCGACATAGCTTAAGGTCGGGAACCACCACATGACGACCGCGGGAGGCGCTCCGCCGCCGGCTTCACGCCGGCGGCGCAATACGATTTGCGAGACGGCGGTAGCCATGTAAATGAATACGATCAGGGCCCCAGAGGAACTCACCAGGAAATCAAATACCACCTGCGGCGCAAGCGTCGCCGCCAATATTCCGAGGACGCCCGCGGCAGCGCCCATCATCACGGACCACACTGGAACTTTTCGGGCGTTTAACCGCACCAGAGATTCTGGCGCATCACCGCGGGCCGCCAATACAAATAACACGCGGGAACTCACGTAAAAGGCTGAATTCAGGCAGGACAGCACCGCGGTCAGAATAATGGCGCTCATGATGGTGCCGGCGAAGGGGATATGCATGGTATTCATCGCCAACGTGAACGGCGATTCGCCGGATCGCACCGTATTCCAGGGAACCACCGAGACGATCAGAAAGATCGATATCACATAGAACACCAATATCCTCAAAATCACCGCGCTACCCATTTTGGCGACCGCCTGGCCAGGCTGCGCCGACTCGGCTGCGGCGATGGTGGTGATTTCGGCGCCCATCATGGCGAAGAACACCGTGGGCACCGCCGCGAGGACGGCAATCCACCCATGGGGTGTAAAGCCGCCATAGGCGGTCAGGTTGCCGAAGGTTGAACCTTGCGGTGCCGTCCAGCCCAAGGCATACGAGGCAGCGATCACGATAAACACGAGGATGGCGGCCACCTTGATAGAGGCAAACCAAAATTCGAATTCCGCGTAGGAGCGCGCCGACATGAGATTCACGGCCGTCATGACTGCCATTAGTCCGACGCCAATTTGTAGCGGCGAGTACGGTAGCCAATGGGTGAGAATTTTCGCACCGGCAATAGCCTCCACCGGCACGACCAATACCCAGAAATACCAGTACAGCCAGCCCACTACAAATCCCGCGCCGTTCCCAAGACCCGCACGCGCGAACTCGGTGAAGGAACGCACGTTTGGAAGCGCTGTGGCCATTTCCCCCAGCATGCGCATCACCAAGAGAATCAACAGGCCGGTAATACCATAGCTGATAAAACTCGCGGGTCCCCCCGCGATGATGGAGGTACTGCTGCTGACGAACAGACCGGCACCGATGATCCCGCCGATCGAGATCATGGTCAGATGGCGGCCCTTGAGCGAGCGGCTAAGCTCGTTTTTGGCCATTCCCGCGGTGGCGCCTGGAGGGAGTGCGTCCACCGGCGGATTGGATTGAGTCATCGTGAGTTCCTTTTTATGGGTCTAATGCGCCCGTTCATACTACGCCGCTCAATCAATTTTGCTCGACGTTAGGCCGGCTATCTCCCAGTTTCGGTACGGTTTTTCCACCCCATAACTGGCGCTCCCGAATCCACGGCAGCGGGTAAGCCGGATGCGGGCTATCAAACTCCCTCGCCAACCTGTGACCATCCCAAATGGCCTGATTGAGTTGCGCTGGGGCCTTGCAATCGCCAATGCGAAACACATCGTGGATCTCGTTCGCCGCCCACTCGGACTTACGCGCCTTAAGTTCACGCCACAGGCGGTCCTCGGAGTAGCGCGAAGTGACTAGAATCACAGCGTCGATGTCTAGATCGAATTCGCCGCCATTGTCTTTTCGTGGTACGGCTCCCGACGAGGGACCCAGAAGGTCCGGACCAAATTTGTATAAATAACTTAAGCGCACCTTGCCCGGTTCGATTTTATCCACCCAATGATTGACATAGGTTTTGATGCCTTTCTCGAACATCAGACGCTTGTTGTTACCCGATTCCATGACGAACACACCGTACTCGGCAATATCTGAAGCGTCGCATACATAGGTCACCTCTTTGCCCTGGTTCGCCATCATTTCGGCAAGAGTTATGCCCATGAAATGGCCATCGCCGTCGAGAATCAATACCCGCTTACCCGGCACCGGCTTACCGCGCACGATCTGAAAAGGCGTGAGCACATGCGGGAGTGAGTCATCGGCGCCCGGGATGGGTCCATAGTTGGCGCTACGACCGTCTGCGCACCAGTGCGCACCGGTGGCTAGGACCACTTTGTCGGCGCCGTACGCCAATACATCGCCAGCGGTCATTTTTCCCACGCCCAAGTGCACACTGACATTCTTCTTGAGCTTGATGAGCTGCGCCTGCCGGTAAGTGATCACGCGGCCCCATTCGGACAGTCGCGGCAAAGTCGCGACCGATTTCCAATGACCTCCCAGTTCGCTCTCGGCCTCGCGCAGATGGACGGTATAACCGCGTTCACCCAGTACTCGCGCGCATTCCATGCCGGAGGGACCACCGCCCACCACTAAGACCGAGCAGGGCTTTGTGGTCGCCGCAAATTTTTCAGGATGCCAGCCGCGCTTATATTCTTCGTTGACCGTAGCGTTCTGGGTGCACATGATCTGGCCACCCTGCTGAAACTTCGAGACGCAAATATTGCAGCCGATGCATTCGCGAATATCGCTTAGGCGACCTTCGGATATTTTGGTGGGCAAAAACGGATCTGCAATGGACGGCCGCGCCGCGCCGATAATGTCGACCACGCCGGCTCGGATCATCGCCACCATATCGTCGGGACTGGTCATGCGGCCATTTCCGACCACCGGTATCCCGGGACCCAATATCGACTTTCCTTGTTTGATGAAGGGTGTCATCCACCCGGACTTGCGAAAGCGTGAAACGCCGGCATCCTCGCCCCATTCGGCGTAATCGCCGATCTTGAGCGCCACCGCATCTACCACCCCCTCCTTGCGGAAAAGTTCCAGCAGTCGCACGCCATCTTCGTGGGCCTCGACTCCTTCGGGCCCGTGAAGCGTGTCCATCTCGAACCGAATGGTAATACCGCAGCGCGAACCCAACTCACGCTTCATGGCCTGCATCAGTTCGAGGAAAAATCGCGAGCGGTTTGCGAAGCTACCGCCATATCCGTCGGTGCGGCGATTGAACCGCGGCTCCAGGAATTGTATGGGCAGGGTGTCATCGCCCGCCGAAATTTCCAAAAGATCAAATCCCGCCTGTTCGGCACGCTTTCCGGCTTCCACGTACATGCGAATCACGGTGCGGATATCGAGATCGTCCATTTCATAGCCGTACACCGAGCGCGTCGAGAACAGCGGTGACAGCCATTGACTGGGTGATCTACCAACCTCTCGCGATTCCAACGAGGGAGCATTGCCGCCGCTGTACCACAATTGAATTCCCGCGAGGCTACCGTGACGGTGTGCGACGTCGCACATGTATCCCAAATTGACGATGTCGCCATCGTCCCAAATGCGCGCTGAGGTGTACGGGTACTCGTCGGCCTCGGGGTGAATGGAACAGTACTCGGTGAACACCACGCCCCAGCCGCCTTCGGCCTTCATGCCGCGCAAGTGCGCCTGGGCGCCGGGTCGCTCCGAGCCGGGACCTGCACAATGCGAGGTTTGCCAGAATCGGTTACGAGTTCTTTTGGGGCCTATCTGGACCGACTCGAACAGCACGTCATGTTTGGAATCTCGCGGCATTGATTCTTCCCCCGGTTTGCCCATATGTCCTGCAATGACTGCGGGCGATTATACTGGCGCGCGTACGCTAAAAGGCCGGTTTTCGTGGAGTAAATCGCTATGTCCTTCCATAAGAAAATAGTGTTGATCACCGGCTCGACCAGTGGCATAGGGGAAGCCTGCGCCCGGGTGTTCGCCGAAGCCGGCGCCACCGTGATGGTGTCGGGTCGTGACGCAGGCCGCGGCAAGGCCGTGGTCTTGGCAATTCGCAGTGGCGGAGGCGGGGCTGAATTCCTGGCGAGCGATTTACGGGCGCCGGGGGCCTGCGATGCGTTGGTGGCGGCGACCATAGAACAACTGGGCGGTCTGGATGTGTTGGTCAATAATGCCGGAATTCTCTATACGGCTGACGCGACCGCGACCAGCGATGCGCAGTGGCTCGATACCATGGCCGTTAACGTGAATGCCCTGTTTTACTTGAGCCGCGCCGCTGTTAGGCACATGAAAAATGCCGGCGGCGGCGCCATCGTGAATATCGCCTCCGAATGGGGATTGAACGGTGAGACCAATCATGTGGCTTACTGCGCCAGTAAGGGGGCGGTGATTCAAATCACCCGATGCATGGCGCTTGATCATGCGCGCGACCACATCAGGGTCAATTCGGTGTGCCCCGGTGAAATTCATACCCGCATGGTGGACGAGATACTCGCCCAGCGTGGTGGTGACGCGCACACTAATTTACGCGAGCTGGCGGCTGGAATTCCGATGCGCCGCCTGGCGCAGCCGCGCGAGGTGGCCCGTTGCGTAGCGTTTCTCGCCTCGGATGCGGCGAGCTATGTCACCGGCGCCAATTTACCCGTAGATGGCGGCAATGATGCCACCGCGGGGCCGTACCCTTAGAAGGCGGGCCGCCGGATTTCAGTCGCAAATCCGAGGTTTGCCGCCCCCTGGATTCAAGCGCCAAGCCGATGCGCGTCGCCCTCCGGCGAATTGCCGTGTGCGTAGGGTTTGGCGACCACCATATAGATGAGGCCGAATACCAACACCCCGATGGTAGTAACGATCATGGCGTAATTGACATACCAAGGGTCGTTGGGGCTACGAGGCCAGGCCATGTTGATAATGGCGAATACGCCGTAGGCCAAGGCGATGACATTCACAAACCAGCCCCAGGCGCCCACGGTGAACGGGCCGGCCGGCCGCCAGCCCTTGGAGCGTGCCACTAACGCGCCCAACACCACCATTTGAAAGGCTAGGTAAATACCGATGACCGAGAAACTGATGATGGTCGCGATGGCATCCTGCAGCCACATACCTGCGATAGCGATCAGCGCCGGGATCGCGCCCATGACTATTAATGCGACAGACGGCACATGCCTGCCTTCGGACATACGGCTGAGGTATTTACTGCCGAATATCATCTGATCGCGCGCATAGGCGAACAGTAATCGGCTGGCCGCCGCTTGCAGGCTGAGCAGGCAGGACATGAACGATACCAACACAACGATTATCACCGCGCGCAGTCCGACTTCACCCACGGCGGCACGCAACAGCGTCACGATGGGGTCTTTGTCTTTACCGGAAATCACCGCGCCTATATCGGAAATGGACAATACGAACGCGAGGCACACCCAGATGGCGGCAGCGCCGCCGATATAAATGGTCATGCGCATGGCCTTAGGGATCATGCGGCTGGCATCCGGGGTCTCCTCGGCCACATCGCCACAGGCCTCGAAACCGTAGTAACAAAACATGGCCGCCAGCGCCGAGGCAAGAAATGCCGGCAGATAATTATTGCCCTTAGGGGTCACGAAGGTCGAATCGAGCAGTACGGCGAGCGGTTGATGACGAGCGAACAGCAATAGATAACCACCCACCACCAATGCACCTACGAGTTCACAAATGAAACCGAACATCGCCACGCGCGCGAGTAATCGAGTGCCGCTCAAATTGAGCGCGGTGGTAATGGCGATTAACACCAGTGCAATTCCCGCGGTGATTCCGGGGGTACTCTCCACGTTTACAACCTGTGCAAGGTACGGCGCCACGCCGCTGGCCACGCCTGCCATGGTGCAACACAAGGCCCAGGCGTACACCCAGCCCGCCATCCAAGCCCAGCGCTTGCCGATCAATCGACGGGCCCACGGATACAAGCCGCCAGAGATCGGGAATTGTGAGACGACTTCACCAAACACCAGCGCGACCATCAGCTGGCCGAGCCCCACGCCGATATAAGTCCACCACATCGGCGGACCGCCCGCGACGAAGGCGCTCGCAAAGATGGTGTACACGCCCACCACCGGAGAGAGGTAGGTGAACCCTAAGGAGAAATTCTCCCACTTCGACATGGTGCGGTCGAAGTGGGAGACATAGCCCAGGGCCTTTAGTTGCTCGGCGTCGCTATCGAGCGATTTGGCAGCGTTGGTCACCCCAGTATCCTCCTTAGAATTTGTACTGGAAGTCTACCCCAACAGTGCGCGGTTGATTGGTCGAGACGCGGGTGATGGCATAGGTCTGCCAGGCGAATACCGTGTTATCGATGGTGAGCGCCGCGATTTTATTGGTGAGGTTCGTACCCACCAAGGCCGCGGTCCAATTTGCGCCGCTGATGCCGGCGCGTGCATCGACAAAATTATGTGCCGGCAATACTTGTGGATAGGCGGCCTGGTCGCGCGCTGAACCGGTGGCCGATTCCGACACATAGACAAATCCGTTAAGCGCGTCGGTTAACGCGGTGCGGTAATCAACTGACGCCACTGCACTGTATTTCGGGACGTTGATAACGTCAGTTCCGGGAGAAATTCCGGAGCCGATCGCATTGGCCGAAGGCTGATCAATGAACGCCTTGTTGATGGTGCCAGACAATGAAAGGGTCAGGCCAGGAACAATGACGGCCGCAAGTTCAACTTCTGGCCCATAGGACTTAGCGTTGCCGGCATTGGTATTGTAGGGATAGCCGCAGGTCAACGACAACACTTGTTGAATATTGGTCCACTTGATGTAGTAGATATCGGCATTGACAGTGAAGCGCCTATCAGCAAATTTCGCCTTTTCTCCGACTTCGAAGCTCCAGACAGAGTCCGGCGAGTAGTTCGGCTGAGATTGGACCGTTACAGGGTATCCAGGGGCGTTGCAGTTATACGCATTCTTGTTGATGGCGATAACCGCAGCTGTCGGAAGCGGTATCGGCAAATTGAATCCACCTGGTCGAGATCCCTTGGCGATGGTGCCATAGATGTTCAGATCCGAAGATGGCGTGTAGGACAGATTGAGCTTCGGTAGTACGAAGCTGCCGCTGGTGCTCTGGGCCAAAATGGTGTGATCTTGATTCACAGCCGCCGTTCCGAGGCCGGATTGATCGGCATGGTTGTCGTTAGTGTAATGAAAGTATCGCAGCCCGGCCGTCATTTTGAGTGTGTCTGCAAATTTGTACGACGCCTCACCAAAGACGGCACTCTGCTTCAGAACATTGGGATTATTGTCATTGAATATGACACCGTTAGGATTTGCCGCTTGAGCGCTTGGATATGGCGGCAATGAGGGATCCGGGTATCGTAGAGTGCTGTTAATCGGACCGAGATTAGGGTCGTTAGCGGGGCAGTATCCAGCGACCGGGTAGGTTGCAACACCGCACGTAAGAGCGGTCGCATAGCCCGGCGCTTGGTTTTTCGTGATATATCCTGATTTAAGATTGGCGAAATACAATCCCCCTACCCATTGCAAGGCGGTATCGCCTTTTGATGTCAGGCGCAGCTCTTCGCTAAACTGGGAAGTAGGATCTTCTTCGACGTAAAGATTCTGAATAAAATTCGGTACGTAGGCGCCGTTGACGAGGTGGGTGACATTGTTAATATTTTGCAGCGCCTCGGTCGAGTCAGTCGACTGAAAGACATAGCGTTTCCAATAAGCTGTTGCCGATGTGAGCGTAGCCGATTCAAATCCGTATTCAATTTTTGCGCTGGCCAACTTGAAGGAGTCGTAATATGGTTCTGGCTGATCGTAGGGCTGGTAAATAGCAAGGCCACCGGGTTGTTCTTGATAGTTGGCGTATCCATCGGCGTCTATTCGTTGGTACATCAGCGCGGCCGTAATTGACAGATCATCGGACGGCTTCAAAAGCAGCGTGGCTCTGCCCGAAACGAAACGTTCCTGGTTTGAGCCTTTTATGTCTTTTTGTACAGGAGCGTTCGCCACATCGCCGCGCTGGCAATAGTAGGCGCACAGCGACGGCGCCCCGGGACTTCCGGCGGGTTGCGTCGGAGCGGGAAACAGGCCCGGTTGAACGACAATACGATCAATGTAGCCGCTGACATATTTTGCGGTACCCACTAAACGCAGCGCTGCCTTATCGCCGATGGGCAGATTCAGCATCAGGCTGCCATTTCCGTTGGTACCTCCATGTGAGGTCTCGGAAATTCCTGTGTCGGTCGCGCCCTCAAAGACGCCTAATTTAGGCTGATTGGTAACCAGCTTTAACGTACCACCCATTGAGCCGGCCCCGTACAGCGTACCTTGGGGGCCGCGCAAAGCTTCGACGTGGTTCAGGTCGAATAGGTCAGGATCAATGACTGTTCGGCCATTTAATGCGACTGCAGAAGCCGAAAGCGGTGTTTCGTCCAGGTAGAAGCCGACAGTCGCCGAGTTTCCGCCGCCCGAACTTAAGCCGCGCATTTCGAGCTCGGTTTGACCCGGGCCGGCCGTTCGCAATGAAATCCCCGGAACCTTATCCACAATATCTTCGAGACTGATGACGTTTTCGTTTGCGAGGTCCTGCCCGCTTAGGGCGGTCATGCTAATCGCGGTCGCCTGCACCGTCGAATCGCGCTTCTCGGCGGTGACCACGATCTCGGCAAGGCTAGTATCACTAGCGCCGGCAGCGGTTCCCGTCGCGGCCCAGACCGAACTGAATAAAGGCCCCGCGCAAAGGGTTACGCAGAGCGCGGCATGCGCGCCGAGCCTCCGGGCGTCTGCAACGTACAACAGGCTTTTCATGATCCCTTCTCCCAATTTATATACCAAAAGCAGCCTCGCAAGGGCGTGAGCAGTTGCGTGGCCGGATGATTCAGCCGTCCCATTGGCGGTAATTCACGTACTCTTGTGAATCACAGACTCAATTCGTAACATAGCGTTAACTGACACGCAAGTATATTGCACAGTGAGTACTGATGACATCGATACTCGTTGTTGCAAAAACGCCGCAGTTGTGGGCGCAATCTAATCAGGGCGATCAATTGTTATGAGTTCGGCGCCTTCTCGGCGAGTGATTCTCACCGCGGTATTCTCCAGTAGCCTCGGCGTCGGCATGATCTTCGGCTTTCAGCCGCCGCTCATCGCTTTGACGTTGGAGCGGGCTGGATCGTCCAGTTTCACCATTGGCGCCGTCATATCGATCAGTCTTGTCGCAGTGATTCTGTTGGGACCCATTTATCCGCGCATCGTCTCGCTGCTGGGCCTGCGACGCTGCATCGTATTCGGTATGGGGATTGCCGCGTTGACCCTATTGGCGATGCCTTGGTGGCCAGGGGTTGCTGCTTGGCTGATATTGCGGTTCATCGCGGGAAGCGTTCTGGGCCTGACCTGGATCGCAAGCGAGATCTGGATGAACAATGTCAGTGGTACCCAGTCGCGCGGCACCATCATGGGAATCTATGGCACCGTCTTTTCATTGGGCATTATCTGTGGCCCGCTACTTTTGGAGCTCACCGGCACTCATGGAGCGTGGCCGTTTACTGCGGGCGCGCTGGTGCTCTTGGTCAGTCTTTTGCCGCTTGCGGTCTTACGTCGCGTAGTGAGTGAGCCGCAGGCCTTCACTTCCTGGGGAAGCCTTACAGCGGGGCTACGCGCCGCGCCCGTCGTGTTGGGAGCGGCTCTGGTGGCTGGCTTGGTGGAGTCGGCCGACCTGACGTTATTACCGCTTTTCGGTGTGCACGCGGCGCTAAGTGAGCGTGAGGCGCTCATGCTGGTCACGGTGTTCCTGGTGGGCAACGTCATTCTTCAGGTGCCCGTGGGAATGTTGGCCGATCGCTACGGACGCAGGCGGTTGCTAGGGATTTGCGCGTTGTTGAGCGCGATTGGGCCACTCCTATTGCAGGTATGTTTAGGGCAGCCGCTGCTGCTGTGGCCGCTGCTATTTTTATGGGGCGGAACTCTTTACGCCTTTTACAGCCAGGGAGTCGCGCTGATGGGCGAGGAATTCGCCGCAGACCAGCTACCCGGTGCCAACACTTTATTCGTCATGGTGTACTGCCTGGGCGGAGTGATTGGACCGAGCGTGGGGGGACTCGCCATGGATATTTGGCCGCGCCAAGGATTGCAGCTTCTAGTGAGTTCTGCGGCGTTCTTGTTGCTCGTCGGGCTGGTGATTGGGCGGCGCCGTTTGCGCGCGCCGGCCGACTACACCACTCGCGATAAGGGTCGCATACGCACGCCGTCGTCTTCCAAAACGACGAAATAACCAGAAAGAGCCGTGTGCTTTTTTAAAAACTCAACCAACATGGTGCCGGGTGTTTCCGGTAAGTAGTGACGCAACCGGAAATACAGCACGCAGGATGGGGACGCCAATCCGCGTCGAAAAAAATCAATTCCCCGAAATCCCGATCAAATGTGACAATCCAACGTTGCTGTGCCACCGCCATCGCCAAAACGTCCAGATCTGCCGTCGACGCGGCTGCCTCGGCAACCGACTGCACGTCGTGCCCAGCTTCTCGGAGGATGAGGATTGACGGCGCAGGAAAATTCTCATCGGCGAACAGCCGCTGATTCACGCCGACAATTTCTCGATCGCGACAAATTGCTCATCACGCATTGTCTCCGAAGCAAGCGCAAATACTGCTTGAATCGCGTCACGAGTAAGGCGAGGATAGGACCGCAACAAATCGTCTTGCGACCATCCGTCTGCCAATCGATTAAGGATTAATTCGACTGGCAACCTGGTACCCTTGAGAACCGGCTTGCCAACCAGTACATTTGGATCGGCGACGATAATGTCTTTCCAATTCATATAGGCTCCCACGGTCTTCCCGCAAACACGGCTACCAACCGAGTTGAGACTATCCCACCCGGCCAGCCGACAGCAAGCTGTAAACCGGGACCGGCCGATTATCGGCGCTGCGAGAGGCCTTACCCCTATAGTTTCACCATCACATGCCGCGCCACCGTGTAATCCTCAAGCGCATACACCGACAGGTCCTTGCCATACCCGGAGCGCTTAAATCCGCCGTGCGGCATTTCGCTGACCAACATGAAATGGGTGTTGATCCAGGTGCAGCCGTATTGCAACCGCGCCGCGACGCTCATGCCCTTGGCGATGTCGGAAGTCCACACCGAGGAGGCGAGGCCGTACTCTGAGTCATTCGCCCAGGCCACCGCATCGTCCGCATCGGTAAAGCGGGTCACCGAGACCACCGGCCCGAACACCTCGCGCTGTACGATTTCATCGGTTTGCTTCGTTCCGGCCACCAGCGTCGGCTCAAAGAAAAATCCGGCGCCGGCGCGCGCCTTACCACCCGCTGCAATTTCCACGTGCCGGTTGGCCGCCGCACGTTCGACAAAACCTGCGACCCGCGTACGCTGCTCGGCGGAAATCAGCGGTCCCATTTCCACGCCGGCGTCGGTTTGTAGGCCCACTTTAAGCGAACGCACCGCGGCGCCGAGATCGGCCACCAGGCGGTCGTATACCTTGGCGCCTGCATAGATTCGACACGCTGCAGTACAGTCCTGACCGGCATTATAAAATCCGAAGGTGCGCACACCCGCCACTACGGCGTTAATGTCGGCGTCATCGAACACGATCACCGGCGCCTTGCCGCCCAATTCCAAATGGGTGCGCTTGAGGTTGCCGGCCGCCGCGCCCAAGACCTTCTGGCCTGTGGATACATCGCCGGTGAGCGACACCATGCGTACGCGTGGATGGGACACCAACGGCGCACCGACAC
>Ga0075017_100001125_pt1 | contig 16113 bp, 7 predicted proteins | sample AleBraG_ABR_2012_FD_71475 | JGI IMG/M metagenome (GOLD analysis project Ga0075017, IMG submission 71475) | Freshwater sediment microbial communities in response to fracking from Pennsylvania, USA - Alex Branch Run_MetaG_ABR_2012 | ecosystem: Environmental > Aquatic > Freshwater > Creek >... | reverse complement strand
GTTTTTCTTTCTGCGGCGGTTCGCGGCGGCCGCGCCATGCTGGCGGACTTTAGGCTGGGAAGGGACATCCCGCCGATCATTTCCCTGCCTGAGAAAAAGGCTCTTGCTTATCAACCGGGCTGGTCCGCCACACCGGGATGCTACCAGCTCAAGGGGGCTCTGGCGTGGCACGATCTGGCCCAGGCGACTGGCGACGAGAAGTTTCAACAAGCGTATGAGAAGACTGTGGCGCACTTTTTGGAAACTGCCGGTACGTTTCTCCCAGGAGCGGTGGAGCGCGACAAGGTGATGGATCGTCTTCACCCCTTCTGCTATTTTCTGGAAGGGCTGTTGCCGGTAGCGGACCGCCCGGAATGTGCCGTCGCGTACCGTTCCGGACTGGACCGCGTGGCTCATCACCTGCGCGAGATCGAACCGGAGTTTGTGCGTTCTGACGTCTACGCCCAACTCCTGCGGGCGCGCTTATATGGCCACGCACTGGGCATCTCTCCGCTCGATGAAGCCGCAGCCGGCGAGGTAGCGGCACAGACCGCCAAGTTTCAGTTGAGTTCTCCGGATCAACGGATTGACGGCGGGTTCGGGTTTGGCCACAAGCGCGGAGCGCAGATGCCTTATGTCAATCCGGTTTCCACCGCCTTCTGCGTTCAGGCTCTCGCGCTGTGGACGGATTATCAAGGCGGTTTGCCGGCGGCAAGTATTGAAGAAGTGATTTGACCGCTTAGCTAAATTCGGCTATTGTCGCTCTTTTTCGGTGCTGGACAAGTACAATCAACTGCTCAGCCGAACCGTGGAGGTGGCGCAATGAAAGGGGCCTCGGCTCCCTTTCAATAACAAGTAGGATGCCGATATGGGCTCGGTGGCACCCCGAACTCCGTGTTCTGATACGAATCGAATTTGAACGCGATTGCATTCGGAATACCGGCATAACCGATATGAGGGCTAGTTCCAGGTCCAGCTCAAGAGATCCGTCAATTCGCTATCGGCGCCGGTTGCGGCGGTAAAGCCGACATAGGCATTTGTGCCACCAGACAGGACGAACGCGCTGAGGTCGACATTCGCCGACACGACAGGATTAGGATTACTGTCCAAATAGACGCTCAGGGTTTTGGTATTCGGGTCGTAGGTGATAGTCGCTGTGTGACTCCCGGAAAGATCAATCAGGACCGGAGCCGCTAGTCCCGCAGCGGAGTGATCCGGCGAATTCCGACCAGTTCCGTTGCTCTGAATGCCAATATGGGCGCAGGCAACTTGGGAGCATGCGGGATCGTTGAAACCAGTTCCATCGTTGTGGTACGTATCGAATTCGATCGCGATGCTATTCGGAATACCTTGATATCCGAGGTTCCCGCCTCCGCCGCCTACGGCAGAAGTTCCATTCCCTTGGATCACAAACGCAAATCCATCGGCCAGTGTTAGCGTTGTGGCAGAGCTGATCTGGAATTGGAATGATGTTGAGAACCCGGAGGAGACGGGAATGGCGGTGTTTAACCAAGCCGAAGAAGCCTGACCAATGTCGTTGGCGAGCCGCAGCTCGGTTCCATTCAGTACGAAGGGGACGGGTGAGTTCGCGGACCGGTTCAGCGCAAGCGCCGTGAGGTCGATGGAGTCGCTGATGTTCGCCGTGGTCATGGCGGTGGTGGACGTCAGAGTGTAGTTGCTGGTCCCCGAGATCGATATGCCGGAGACAGTTACTGTCTTGCCTGTGCCCGGATTGGGATCGGAAAAGCTAGCGCTCATGTAACCGCGGCTAAAGGTGTCGCCGGCGAAGATTCGATTATCGGAGAGCGTTACCGTCGCGTTTGTTGTGCCATCGAAGGACTTGTTCACGCCGGTCGCGGTCACGGTCAGCGGTGCGGGGCTTACCATCACCATACCGCCTACGTAGCTAATGCCGTAATTGCTGTCCACCGCACCCGAGCAGGTTGTGGGGTAATTCCCGACGTTCCCGCCTGGGTTTCCCGGAACGTAGTACGTGCCACAGCTAAGGCCCGTGCCTAAAACTGAACTGTTCTCATTGTTTACGAGTCCGTTAATCATGGGTGTGATCAGCACGGGACTACCATAGGCAATGCTGGCGCTTGAGGCCGTGATCATCAGCGGTGCCGGAGTGATGCTGACGGGAGTCGCAATCACGCCAGTCGAGGTCATGGTCGTCCCGTTCGCACCGAACGTGTAGTTCGTCGCTGCGGGGCCACCGAGCATGGCCGTGGCACTCACGGTAGTCGCCGAGGCAACTTGAGACGAGTTGAATGTGCCATTTGAAGCGCTGCAGGTCACATTGTTGTGCTGCACGTCGGCCTGCACGGCATTGTTCAGCGAGCAACTCATGTTGTTACTCGGTTCGGTATTGGTTCCGTTATAAACCTTGTTCTGCGGCGTTAGTGTAGCCGTTACCGGTCTCGTTGTGATGTTAGAAGTAGCCGACACACTTGTCGAGGGAACGCTAACAGTCGTCCCGCCGCCACCGAGAGTGTAATTGCTTACAGCCGAGCCACTAATCGTGGCCGTCGCCGTCACCTTGCTTGCCGTCGCAACCTGGCTTGTGTCGAAATTCCCGTTCGTGGCTGCGCAGGTGACAACGTCCGGCGAAATGACGGCCGCCACCGAACACATCATGGGATTCGTCTCCATTGTGCTACCTTCGTAGGTCTTCGGCGGAGCGGAGGTCAGCGTGGCTGTCAACGGCAGCGTTGTGATGTTGGCGGAAGCTGATACTGGAGTTGAGCTCACGGCCGTTCCGGCCGCGCCGAGCGTGTAGTTGGTGGCGGCCGTGCCGCCGAGGGCCCCGGTAGCGTTGACCATATTCGCGGTTGCAACCTGGGTCGTGTTGAATGTGCCGGCCGATGGGACGCAGGTCACATTGTCTCCTGCTATCGCGTTAGCCAGCGAGCAACTCATGTTGTTACTCGATTCGGTATTGGTTCCGTCATAAACCTTATTCTGCGCAGTCAGCGTGGCCGTCGAAGGACGTGTAATGATCTGGCCGTTTTGCGTGTTAACAAGCGTCACCAGATAATTGTTTCCGCCGTTGGTGTCATTGACTACTCCCGCCGGAGTCATGACGTGAGTATTGCCCACGTTCTTGTTATCGTAGGTCTCCGTAAATGCAAGTGTGTCCGGGGACACCAGACTGCCCAACGTGACGGTCGGCGTCGCGGTTGAAGTGAGCGTGCCGTCATAGGTTTTCGTGCTGGCCGCCGCCGTTACCGTGATCGGCCGCTGGGTAATGGTCAAGGTCCCGGGGATGTAGTTCAGGTACTGAGCGTTGTACGTCACGCCGTCGGTCGCCGGAGGGGTGACCGCGCTCGTACAGGCAATCGTATATGTGCCGACGTTGCGAGGCGTGACCAGACTAGCGATGGTGCCGTAGTTGCACGTCACCGAGCTGATGGCCAGCGTGCCGTCGCCGTAGACCGTAGCGGTCGGCGCTGGGATGGCCGCTCCGTAGACGATGTTCGGTTGCGCGTTGGCAATCACAAACTGATGTGGCACTTCGGTGTTGACGATATTGGAGTCACCGCTTTCCTGGTTCCTCATGCCGCGTACGCTCACCACCGACGTCACGAAGTAGTAGTAGGTCGTGTTGTAGCAAGTTGATGTGTTGCAAACGGCGCTGCCGCCCTTGCCGGAATGGTAAGGAGGCATTGTCTCGCTGACCATGTCGTTATAGGTGGGCGTAGGGGTGCCTCCGGGGCTGGTATTGAAGAACGTTGGAGTGCACGATGTCGCCGGAGCAATGATGGCGCAGCGATAGATGTTGTAGTTCGCGATCCGACCCACACTCGGAGGCGTCCACGTCAATGTGATGCCACTCCCGGTATTCGTTGCCGTCAGGGTGGATGGAGGATCCACACTGGACAGAAGCACTGTGTCTTGGTCGATTTCGCCGGCGTCGGTGGCTAAGGCGCCCCCGTCGGTCGCAAGAGCTCCGCCGTCAGTAGCAAAGACCCCTCCGTCGGTGGCGAAAGCGCCCCCGTCCGTGGCAAACGCCCCGCCGTCGGTGGCGAAGACTCCGCCATCGGTGGCTAAGGCTCCGGCGTCGGTGGCTAAGGCTCCGCCGTCAGTAGCAAAAACCCCGCCGTCGGTCGCCAAGGCACCGACGGATAGTCCGCCGAAATTGTACCCGGTTCCAATCTGCTGCAGATTGAGGGTAATCCAGTCGGGTTGGTCAAGGAAAAGCTGCCCTGTGGTCCCGTCGTAATTCACGTCTAGCGGAGGACTGACCTTCCCCAGGGGGACCGTGCCGTTGCTCCAGTCGGGAGTGGAGACGGCGGGGCCTTCCAGGCGGACTTCAAACGGCTCACCGCTCTTGATGAGCGTGCCATCGCAATGGAGCTGAGCGGCCTGGGTGGCCAGTTGATTCGGCGCCAATGGCCCGTAGTACCTGACCCGATACTTCTGAAGACCCGGAACGAGACCCATGGGGATGCTCGTGGACAGAAAGTTCTCGCTTAGTGGTAGCAACAAGCCGTAGGAATAATCGACCTGCTCGATGCCCGACTTATCCGTTAATCCGCGAGTTTGGTACAGGTAGTTCATGATGCTGGGATAATTCGGCATGCAGTTGGGTTTGGTGGACAAGCCCGCGTGCCCCAGGCCGAGATTGTGGCCCAACTCATGCATCAACGTGCCTGCCTGCACTTGCACGTTTCCGACCTGATCGGAGCTGGGAATATCGGATCGCCACAAACCGAGCGTCACCATGAAACCTCCGCCGGGCCGATGAGCAATGCCGGAATAGCTCTTAGGAATGTTCGTCGGCTGCAAGGTGTTGGGGTCGATGGGCTGACCAGCGGCGTTGAAGGGGCCCGCCAGCGCATGAGCAAAGAGCGAGTAATGGAAGATGTATCTGCGGTTTTGTGCGAAATGCGGGCTGATCTTCAATAAGCTGTTGCCGTCTCGCACCGACGCAAAGCCATATTCAAAACTTAGCACCGGATAGGGTACTTGGTAGTCGCAAGTGTGTTTTGCGGTGCTTTGGCAGAGCAGCGTGGATTCTGCGATGTCCGCTCCACCTTGGGCGTAGGCCGCGGGAATGATGAAGCTGCACGGCGCGTTCCCACAGATAGATTGAGCCCCCTGGTAGTTATTGCCGACGTCGGCATGCAAAGAAATTCCGTGGAGAGAAAAGGTGTTAGCCACGGAGTTCAACGCGGCAAGCTGGGGCATGTGATGATGAGCGCCAAAGCCATCCAGCCCCCCGGTTCCATCGCCGGTACCGCTCATCCCATCGAACTGGATGAGAATGTCTTTCTTGTTGGGATTGGCGCCCATGGCCGGAAGATTCACGCACGGCTCCGCCGGGTAATCCGCGCAGGTGCCGAAGGTGGCGGGAGAGACCGCCGTATTGCGGTGCAGTCCTTTGGTCTCCCAGATGTCCAGGAGGCCGTCGTTGTCGGTGTCCTGGACGTTCACGCTCGCGACAATCGCGGCCCACGTCAGGCACGTCTGACTGTTCCCCACAGTCGCCAGAGTTGAAAATGAAGAGGCGTTGGCAGCCAGATTGATTTTGTAACTGGGATTATCCCAGCGCCCGCCCTGAGCACCCTCGAACGGGTCGGTGTCCAGGGTTTGGCCGTTGACGGAAAGGGGCGAAGAAAAGCCCGGCTGCCCGTTCGCCACGATGCCAGTGATTCTAGCGGCGGCAAACGGCGAAGCCTGATAAAACCCAGCGACGTTCTGTGTCAAACCGGCCGATTGCTTATTCATGGTGAAGGCGCCGTTGTAAATCACCACCGCGCGAAGCGGCGCTATGGTTGGAAGACCAGGCACCACAATTCTGTAAATCACCACCAGGCTGGCGCCGTTTGTATAAGTACCAATTCCCTTGGGGCCCGCGTCGGGAAGCTGCACCGTCTGGTTGCCATTCGCCTGCGGGTTGTTATTGGAATCAACCGGTAAGTACCGGAGCACGTCCGCGCGGTAGACGAACCCATATCCAGCGATGCCACCGGAGCTCGAGCAAGCCCCGTTCGGACTCTGCGGGTTACCCAGCGCCGCGCCTTGAATCTTGTTTGTATTGAAATAACCGATGCTGGCGCCGGGAGACGGCGAGCTTTCTACAGTCGACCAGTACAGAAACGCCGCGATCGGCTGCGCCCCAGAGGGCACCCCCGTCATGTTGATCTTGCCGGTGGCCCAGCCGTTGACGCCAGTTCCTCTCAGGCCGACACCAGCCACGGCGTAATCGCCGGTCACGAACCAGTTGTTGAAAAAATTCAGCGCGTCACCGGCCCACAGGGCCTGGGAAAACAGCACAAGAACCCCGAAGAGAATGACCTTAGTCTGACTGACGCGCAGCATCTTCGTTCTACCTTTCCGTTGCTTTCATTTGCGAAGCGAATCCCCTCGCGGCCTGGCGGAAAGGCGAACAGGGCTGCATCTTCCCCCAACTGCCGGCGTTTTGACTTTCGCCAAATCGCTCTTAAACGATGATGACCAACGTAGCACACTGAGTCAATAGGGGATAGTTATCAAGAGCGGCATTTCGATTCCAGTACCAGATGTACTACTGAGCGGAGCCACGCCGGGCTTCGGGTAAGAGAGGGTCCTCGCCGGCAGCGCCGCGAATGCTGAGGTATTTTTTATAGGAGTCGGCGAACCCCGCAGTCTTCAACCCCTCGCGCGCGCGTCCTTGGTAATAGTACACGGGCGGAAAGTAGCCGTAGGTGGAGAGATCCAAGAAGAGCGACAGAGCCTCGCCGCGGCGTTTGATGCAGCGGTCGAATTCCGAGTCGGCCTCCGGAAAGCGCTCCATCGCCAGGTAAGCCAGGCCCAAGTCAAATCGACCCGTCCAGGTGTCCAGCAGATTGTTGGCGTCGCTAAAACTCCTGACCGCGCTACGGCCAACGCCCTGCTTCAAGGCAATCTCCCCTTCGATCAATTTGGCATAGGCTTGCGGCTCGGTCTGGAGTTCGCTGGCCAGACCGGCAGCCAGCTCTCGCGCCTTTTCCTCTTCCCCAAGACTGGCGTAGACCTGACCCGCAACCAGCCGGGTCTGAAATGCCTTGCTATTCTCCAAGGCCAGTTTGGCCGCCGTGAGAGCGGCGCCGTTCTGCTTTCGCAAGACTTGCACGTGGGCCAACATCCAGTACTTGGTGGCGGCGGCGTCTTTGTCCGGTTTAAGCGCGGTCAGGTCGTCCTCTATGCCCTTTTCGAGAATCTTGACCGCGTCTGAGTAGCGGCCCTGGTAGACCGCCAAGTCGGCCAATCCGGTGGCGGCATCGGAAGGAAGACGCTTTTCCAGATTGTGATAGGCTTCGGCGGCCGGCGCTGTCTGTTCCTGGCCGAGACTGGCGAAGGCCTGGATGAGGTTGCCGTTGACATAGCCGAGCTGTATGGTGGTCGCCGCCTCCTTGGCGGCGCCGGCAAAGTCGCCGCTGTAAGCCAGATCCATCGCCAGATTGGAGTGATAGACGGCGCGCTTGGGAAGAATACTCACCGCCCGGCGCGCCAACTCCAGGGACTTGGGTATGTTGTGCAGGTGTACCAGGCAGACGGCAATGTTGGTGTAGGCGCCGGTATCGGCGGGATAGCGCTCCAAAAGGGCCCCGTATTCCTCCACGCACTTTTGGTGGTCGCCGGTCAAGAAGTATAGGTAACCACGCGTGCGATAGCGCTCGCGCTCAGTCATGTGGCCGGTTCGCTTGATGGCCTCGCGGATGTACCGCTCGGCATCCTGGAATCGGCCTTGGTTGCGAGCGGCGCTGGCCATGATCGTGTAAGCCATGCCAAAGTCCGGGTCGAGATCGAGGGCCCGCGAAAGATGGTTCTGCGCCTCCGCAAACTTGCCCGCCGACAAGTTATCGAGACCCGAAGCGTACTCGTGGACGGCTTCCAGATTGGCCGAGGAGAGAGTCTCCATGGACAAACGCTGCCCCGATTCGGAAGTGCTGTCGCCCAAGGCTTTGCGCAGATTGGAGCCCAGTTTGGTGACCGCAAAGAGAACCTGGTCTTTGGCGGGCGCAGTGGCCTCCGCGTTGGCCAGGATCTTGCCGGTCACCGCATGGACGGCCCGAAGCGCAAGCTGGTACTTGTCGCCACGCCGGTCAATAGAGCCGGAGACCACCACATTCAGGCCTTGGCTGGCGGCGATGGCTTCGGCCTTGGGTGCGTCGAACGCTCCGGAAACAACTTGCAAGCCAAGATCGCGCATTCTGGTCCGGTCATAAGCGCTGATGAAAGAGGCTCCTTCGAGCGCGAGCTTCAGCGTGGACTCCAGGGTGCCGCTGAAAACCGAGTCTCCGGTGTGGTTGTTGAAATCCGAGATGAGCACGGTCATGGGAGCAACCGGCGCGGGAGCGGCCCGGTTCAGCAGCCGGTAAGCGCCGTAGGCGCCGGCCATCAAAACAACCGCCACGCCCACTGCCAAGGCGATCCATTTACCGGTCTTGGACCTTTCCAGCATCGCCATGGGCGGCGTTACGATCGCACTTTGCCCCGCAACACTGACCTGGTTGAGAGTGCCTTGCTCCCAATCGCGCAGATCCTTGGCCAATGCGGCCACACTCTGGTAACGATTTTCCGGATTGGTGGCCAAGCTCTTGAGCACGATATCGCTCAAAGCCTGGGGTATGTTCGGATCGAGCTGGACCGGCGGTGGGGGCGGTCCTTGCGTCCGAAGCAGCAAGCTGGCCAGCGCAGTTTCGGCCTGGAACGGAACCTTGCCCGTGAGCAACTGATAGAAGATAATGCCGAGCGAATAAATGTCGGACTGTTCGTCGGCGGGCAGGCCCTTGGCTTGCTCCGGAGACATGTAGGCCGGTGTGCCCATCAACGCTCCGGCGTGCGTCAAGCCGGTGGCTTCCATCGAGCGCGCCAAACCGAAATCCATCACCACCACCCGGCCGTTGGGCTCGAGCATGACGTTCTGAGGCTTTAAATCCCGGTGAATCACGCCTTCCGAGTGCGCCGCCTCCAGCGCGACGCAAACCTGCCGCAGAATCCCTACGATCTCTTGAGGTGTGAGTTTGCGTCCGTCGAGCAACCGTTCTTCGAGCAACATGGATAGATCCTGTCCCTCGATGAACTCCATCGTGATATAGCGGACGCCGGTGGCCACCCCGAGATCGAAGATACGGATCACGTTGCGGTGGGTGATTTTCCGCGCGAGAATCAGTTCCTGCTTGAAGCGCTGCAGGATGCTGGGATGCCCGGCCAGCTCCGGACGGATCACCTTCAAAGCCACTAGCCGGTCCAATTCGCGGTCTCTCGCTTTGTAGACCGCGCCCATCCCGCCTTGGCCTAAAAGCTTGATGATTTCGTAGCGATCGCCGACCAGGCTGCCCACTTCCAGCGATACCGTTCCCTCGGGAACTGAGGAATCCGCTCGTGTCGCCCGCGACCAATTGACGACATCATGGTTGGTGGGCAATAGCGTAGCATCGGCATCGTCAAAGCCCAAGGAAGCGCCGCATGCGGGACACACCGAAACTCCTGGCGAACTGGTGGACCGGCAGCGGGGACACTGCACAACCCCCGCAGGTGCTTCCATATACGTCTAGTTTACAGCATCATGAAAAAACCGCCGGGCGAACGGAGAAGGGGATAGAGGCTGGTAAATGGCGGTGACGTTTCCTTTGTGCCGAGGTGCAGTGGACGGCCCTTAGGGCTTTGCGGACAGCGGCTGCCAGAGCTCAATCTTATTCCCATCCAGGTCATAGATCCAGGCAAAGCGACCGTAGGATTCATTCATTCGTTTGTCGTCGATCTTTACTCCCTCTTGTTTTAAGCGGTCGAGCAAAGCATCCAGATCGTCCACGATGTAGTTGATCATGAACGGTGCGGGGCTGGGATCGAGATACTTAGTGGAGGCGGGAAAAACGGTCCAAACCGTAACGTGTTCCTTTTGCGGGTCGTCGTGTTCGCGCCACGGAAGCATCACGCCTTGGCCTTTGTCAGCGAGTCCAAGATGCTTCGAATACCATTCGCGCATCTGATCGCGATTCGCGGATTTGAAGAAGACACCGCCGATTCCAAGGATGCGCCCGCGCTGCTCCATTTTGACGGGCGGCTTCGACTTTTCCGGTTGCGGAGTTTGCACTTCCTGTCCTCCTATTGAGCAGGTCGAGATGAGCAACAGCCAGCCGAGCGCAATCGTGTTCCAGGGTCTTCGTTGCATGTGGATTATTTTTCGAACAACCCCTTTAGTTTTTTCAGGAAGTCCACCCAGCCGGATTTCGTGTCGGCGAACTCGTCGTCCCAGGCTGCTTCGGGGCCGAAGCCGGACTGAACCAGACGGAGGCGCGTGATTCCTCCGCCCAGCGATTCGATGTAGTAATCGACACACATTTTTTGTACAACGCCTGTGTCCACCCGGCCTTCGCGGCCGTAGGTGATGGAACGTTCGCTGCAAGTACCGAAATGCTTACCGGGCTCCCAGGCGGTGATGGTGGTTCTACCTTCCATCCCCGGGCCCCAAGAGAAATAATATTCTCCGCCGACGCGCGGATCGACTCGGGCTTCGGGGGCGAACCATTTCGCAATCTGTTCGGGGTCGGTGATGGCCCGGAAAACTTCATTGCGGGTCGCCTTTATATCGATGACGGTCTCGTGGGATCGGCTCATAGTTCACTCCAGATTTGCGGATTCGCTTGTCGGCTCTTCCAGCCTGACGGCGGGATAAACGGCGGAGAGCAGGCGGAAACGCCGCCCTCCTTCGGCCCGCTCGTTATGATATTTCGCCGCGAGGCGCGCAATGGAAGCGGTCATCTCTTCGGCGAACGCGGCCCGGGATTCAGCGCTAGCAAAGCGGATCTCGGTTTCCAGGGTAAGCGTGGCGAGGCGTTTTCCGGCGCGGCGGGCGCGGATGCAGAGACAGGCCAGCTCGCGAATCATGCGCGCAGCGGTAGAAGCGAGATAAGCCGCGGAGAAACGGTCGGCAGTCACGCGATCGCCGGTCTGGGGAGCGATCAGGAATTCGCGGGCCACCGCGCGCACCACGCGTTCCATGCAATTGCCTTTACGGCGTTCCTCGATCAACTCCAGGAACCCTTCGCGCTCTAGTTCGCGCAGATGGTAGTTCAGTTTCTGCCGAGGCACGCCGAGGCGGCGGGCGAGTCCGGCGGCGGAATCGGGCTCAGTTAATTGTTCGAGGAGACGAAGTCGGCCGGGCTGGAGTAAGACGCCCGCTTTTTCGGGGCTCTGTACGATTTGCAACGCCGCCAGCATGGATCGATTTAAACACCGGAACACTCTTCTGTCAAGACAAATCTTCTTGTCGGTACTATTCCCAGCCGGGCAACTTAGGACACGCTTTCACAATTACGGTCGCGCATTCAGGCGGCGACCCGCTCCCTGCAGGGTTGCGGATCTGAACGAAGCGGAATGTTAGCGAAGTCATGAAGCGGTGTACTTAGCGACGCCGGGGGAACTTCACTTTGGCGTGGTGAGGTTCTACTTGCTGGCGCAAATAGCGCGGGCGCGGTGCCATTCCTCAATCGTCATCAGCGGATCCGCCGGTCGGGCAACCTTGTGGGCTTCCTCCTGCAACTTCTCCACGCGCTCGTTCATGGCGGGATGCGTAGACAAATACTTGAGCGACGCTGTACCCATCGAGCTGGCAAGTAATCGCCGCAGAAAGCTGGTCAATCCGTCCGTACCAATCCGTGCGCGGGCCAGCAGAGCCACCGCCGCGAGATCGGCCTCTTCTTCGTCCGCCCGCTGATAGCTAAGATTCGCCAGGCGTGCTCCGGCCTGAATTGCGGCTGGCGTTCCGCTGGAATCCACGGCCATGAGCGAAAGCAGCGCTCTGCCCGAAAACTCTCTGGCGATGGCGCGTGTGCTATGCCTTTTGATCACATGCTGCATCTCGTGCGCCAGCACTCCAGCAAACTCCTCCGGGGTTTCGGCTTCGTCCAACAGGCCACGGAAGACCACGACATAGCCGCCGGGCGCGGCAAAAGCGTTCACCACGCCCTGGTTTACGTAAATCACGTGAAACTCATATTTAGTTCCGGCCACTGAAGCCAGACGATCCACAATCGGCTGCAATCTTTGCCGCGCCGCTGGATCTGTGCAACGGGTGTTCTCCGGCGCAAGAATGGTGGAAACCGCCAGCCCGAGCCGATCCTCCATAAACGCCGGCGTAAAGCGCGCGGCCTGATCGGCTGCAAAACGCACTCCCCAAACATAGAGAACGGTTGCGACGACCGCGATGCCGATGCAGCAGAAGAGTACGGCCGGCCAACCCCGCAAATCCAACTGAATTGCCGGGCGCTCCGCGCCTCCATGTTGCCGCATGGCCTCCATGAAATCCGTGTTCTCCACGATCAAGCTCTCGCCGGAGAGCCGTTCCATGCGGATTGGCTCGCCATAGGAACCGTCGGCGGCGATGCGTAGTCCGGCATATTTCCAAACCATCGCGTCGCGGCCAGCGATGGTAATGTTCAGACCCTCACTGTCTAAATCCACTGTGGCCGGATGACGAATAGACGCCTGGCCATCGTAGTAGCGGGCTGCAAAGCGGCTGTCGAGAGGTCGAATCATGGTAGATCAATCTTAGAACTCAAAATCGAAGCCCAAGAAATCGGCGAAGCTTTCGCCCAGCGCTGAAGTGGCCCGTGCATCCTGCCGAATGGAAGACACTTCCGGTTCGCCCGCTAACTCAATGTGCTGCGTCCAGAACCGCAAGGTGCGCAGCATCGCCCACGACATGCCCAACCCAATCGTCGGAACGATGATCAGGAAGTTGCCCACCCAAAGCCACAGCAGCTTTCGTCCGGTTACGGTACAGCGAAAGCGGGCGCCAGCGAAGGTAGTATGAGCCCAATAGTACCGGTGCTGAAGGGCGCTCCACCATGCCCAGCCGATTCCAAACGAACATAGGCCCAAAGGAAGCGCAAACAGCCAGGCCACCAACAGATCCTTGGCCCGGCCGGAAAACTCAAAAACATGGTCGCCAAAATATGTTTGCGAGAACAGCAGCCTCCGCAACCGGACCTGGAGAGCCGGCACGTAGAGTCCCAGCGTGATCACCGACAGAAGCCAGCCCACCAGGCTCGCGCCAAGGTAGCGAAGAGCCGAGCCGCGATACGAAAAGCGGATGCCGCGCCAGGACAAGCGATTCAGGCGATAGCGATATGCGCCGACTCGAGCCACGGGCCACAAAAGCAGGAATGCGGCGGCGGCGGAAAACTGGGCTATCTCCGCCGAATAGCGAAAGCGCCAGAGAGGCAGAATCACGGGAAACAGAAAAATGAAGGCCAACACTGGAAGCGCTCGCAGCCAACCGAGCAGAAGCTCCTTGCCCGTTCCGTGAAACGCGAACCGGTCGCCTTCAAACTCCGCTTGACCGCAAACATACCGTCGGACCTTCGCCTTGCCCCAGAAGCTATAGGTGCCGAGCGTCAACAGCGACAACAGCAGATTGAGAACGCGAATGGCAAAGAGTATGTCGCCCTCGGCCACAAGGAGCACCTTGGACACTGGAATATTGCCCGGCGGGGCTGTTACTGGCGGAGCCGCCACCGCCACCATACCCTCCTCCGCTCCGGGCGCAATCGGGAGTTCGGGCGGAGGCTCGGCGGGAATTGGCTCCGGGGCCGGCAGTAAATGCAAAAGCAACAGTCTCCTGTCCACGGATCTGGCGCACAGCCGGTAGAGAAAACCAAAGACAACCACGCCAACCACGGGCATCAGGCCGAGAATTACGGCCAAGGCGATGAGAACTTGATTGAAAGACGGGTTGGTTTTGCTGGCCCGCATCCCTTGGCTCGCCACCCGGCGTAGCGCTGCGTAGTTCATTCGGTTGGCATCGTCGCTCCGCCCCATCAATTGATAGAGCTGGGCCAGGCGGAGCATCTTTTGAGGTGTCTGCGGGTTGCTGGCATTCGGGATCCGCAGGTCTGCCATCTCCAGGCTTGCCAACTCCTGTTCCAGCTTCTCTGCCGCATGCGGATAATCGCCGCGGTCCTGGTAAATAGTGCTCAACTTGTCGGCGGTCGTGATCACCACGTCGCTATCATTGGCCGTAGCCCGCTCATTCAACGTTGTGAAGCGCGCGGCGGAGTGTTTTTCATCGTGCGCTCTTAGATACGCCTCGGAGAGCAACCCGTATAACCGGAGCATCCGGCGCTTCGACGCCTGATCAGTTGGCTGGCGCGCAACCAGGCTGGCTTCGCCGGCCTCCGCCGCTTGCTGATACTTGCCGAGATCCATTCGGCAACGCGCGATGTGTTCCAAGCAGTCCGCCGTACCAGCTTGATCGCGAAGCTGCCGGCTCACCTGGAGCGCGTCATCAAAGGAGGCCTCCGCCTCGCCGGTCCGCTTCTGACCTTGGAGAAAATTGGCCAGGTCGAGCAGCCCCTGATAATACTCCTTACTTTTCGCCGAGTGAACGCTCTTCTGCAGGTCAATAACGCCGTGATACATCTCTTCGGAAAATTTCGAATTCTGACGCCATGCGGTCTGGTCCGCGATATTCTTCATCTGAACGGCCAGCCTGGGATCAGCTCGCTTCCACAGCTTTCCTCGAATGGCGAGCGCCTTTCGATACTCTTTTTCGCTAGCGGCCCAGTCCTTGGCGGATTGATAGAGACGCGCCGAGCCCTCCACCATGTCGGCATACTTTTCAGTTTTAGGTGCCCCTGCTTTGTCGCGCATCTCCAGCGCGTAATCCATAGTCCGGCGGGCTTGAGCGTGATCGTTTTGATACTCGTAGACCCAGGCTTCCGCTGCGTACACGTCGGCGACCCTTTGATCGTTAGCGCCAAACAGTTTCTCGCGAATCTCCCGAGCTTCTCCGTATAGAGTTTCCGCGTCCCGATAGCGCTCAGTGTCCGAGGCTGCGGCGGCAAGCTTGATGAGAAGATCGGAAAAATGAGCGTCGGCCGGTTTCACTTGCGCACGCATCTGCAAGGCGCGATCCAAATAGCCGCCATTTTTTGGGCCGCAGTCCTGCTCCTCATCAGAGCAAAGCGCCGCCACTCGCACTAGAGTTTCGAACAATCGCACGTCCCCGGCGCCGAACGGCTCGGCGATTTTCAGAGCGGCTTGCCAGGCCGACAGATCGTATTGAGACTGCTCCGCGGCGCGTACTTTTTCCCGCCATTGTGCGTTGGCATCGCGCTGTGGTTGCGCCCACGCGGGGGCGGAAAGAAGAATGACAACAACTAATGACCTGTGCACGGCTTAGAGAGATTATCCTATAGTTCGAAATAAAAAAAAGGCACGAATGCACAATCTTTCCAAGAACTTGTTCTCTAAACCCCAGTAAAATTAGTAATTTGCTATTTTGGTGTGAGCAATCAGCCTGTGACGGCTTGGAAGGCCGCCTCCTGACGAGTCAAGGCAACAACCCGGCCTCACGCTCGAAACGAAAACACTGCGGCGATCGCTTTGTCCGAAGGAGTTCGAACTCGAGGCCGCCTTTGTCTCCGTCCGCCCCGCATGGAGCGTGCGCCGCCTCCAGTGCGACGCAAACCTCCCGCGGAATCGTCACGGTCTCCTGAGGCGTGAATTTGCGTTCTTCGAGCAAGCAATATGGATAGGTCGAACTCACGGTCCACACCTCCCGCCCCTTCGCCCGCCGCGAAACTGATGAGACCTTTACGAGTCACAACCTTTACAATTCTCCAATTCACTGAATCCAAACCACTTCCAAAACCGCCCCCGCGCCAAATCCACTCCCCCATCCGAAAATGCAATCAGGAGCACGAATGTCATCCCAACGTCGCATCAACGCTTCGCGCGCCAACGGAGCCCTATCCAACGGCCCCAAAACCGAATTTTCCAGCCTAAACGCAATCAAGCACGGCGCCTACGCCAAATCCATCGTTCTACCCAACGAATCCGCCGCGCGCTTCAACAAATTGCGCGCCGAGTACACCCGCGCCCTCCAGCCAACCAACGAAATTGAGCTCGATTTGATCGAAGAAATGGTCATTTGTCGCTGGTTTACGCGCCGTGCCTGGGCTTTGGAATCCGCCAGCGTCACCTACAAAATGGACGAACAGAAGGACCAAGTCGAGGCCAAACACCGCAACTTGGAGGAAGCCTTCCGCACCGCTATCGCACACAAAGATATGTATGATAACGGCCACGCTCTGCCTCACATCCAACGCTCCCAGGCCCGCAACCTGCGCCTCTTCCACAAGGCCCTCGCCCAGCTCCTGG
>Ga0075017_100001124_pt1 | contig 16117 bp, 15 predicted proteins | sample AleBraG_ABR_2012_FD_71475 | JGI IMG/M metagenome (GOLD analysis project Ga0075017, IMG submission 71475) | Freshwater sediment microbial communities in response to fracking from Pennsylvania, USA - Alex Branch Run_MetaG_ABR_2012 | ecosystem: Environmental > Aquatic > Freshwater > Creek >... | reverse complement strand
CCCGCAATTCAACGAGTCCACCGGCTTCGTCGGCGCGGCGGCGATCTCCCAGGCTCGCTTGTTCAATACGCACCCCACAGGCGCGGCGCTCAAGCGCGAGAGGCTTACGGCACTCATGGGCGATGGCGGCATTCAGGAGTGCGGCTATGCCCAGAACTGCGTCGAGATTTGTCCCAAGGATATTCCTCTGACCCGGTCTATCTCGGAGGTTGGCCGCGACGTCATGACGCAAGCGATCGGTGATTTGTTCAGAAAATAGGCCACCGTTTAACGAACAAGGTGCGCAGCAACGCACGAAATCACTTTGTTTTCGTCGATCCATCAATCAGTTAACAAGAGCAAAAGCCGTGCTGGACGGCCTTTCTCGTGCTAACAGTAACCTCCGGTAACACATTACCGAGTATCTACCTTCGTAACTGAAGATTGGCCCAAAGGTGGGGTATTTGCTTTTTGCGAGGCTGGGGTACAATAAGCCCTCGCTTCGACTCTGGCATGGTTTGGCGTTCCGAGGCTACTTCGTGAAAATGGGAACACAGCGGTCGGTAACTCTGGCTGTTTTGCTCGTGGGGCTGCTCTGCAGCCCGGCGCTTGGCTTGCGCCGCACTACCAAGCATGCGCACCACACGGGCAAAGGACGCTTCCGTCGCCTGTTTTGGAACCCGATGTTCCGGCCGTCTCACGATTCCCTCTTACGCCAGAACGAGGAAATTGACCGGCTCGACCTGCCAAGAATTTATGATGACGACGAACTGGAGCAGTTGAAGCTCAGTGAAGCTCTGGTTCCCATCAATCAAAGCCAGTACCTGCGCTTTGATCCACGGCTCGATCCGAATCGCCGTTATTGCCGTCCCTGGACCCGCGATTTTCTCGAGGACCTGAGCCAGGCCTACTACCACCGCTTTCACGATCAGATTCAGGTCAACTCGGCCGTCCGAACGGTCTTAATGCAGCGCAGGCTTCGCCGCCACAATCGCAACGCCGCTCCGGAATCGGGCGAAACCGCGTCGTCTCACCTGGCCGGCCTCACAGTTGATATTCAGCGCCGGGGCATGAGTCGTGACCAGGTGCGTTTCGTGGAACGGTACCTCTTCTACTTGCGAGCGCTCGGGCTGGTAGAACCTGAAGAAGAGCGCCATCAGTGGGTCTTCCACGTAATGGTTGGTGAGGGCTACGCCGACTGGCGCCAGACGCAAACGATCGCGCCCATCGCGCCGCAGATCCCGGTCGAGGCCGTGCAGGCCGCGAACAAATAGTCACCCCGTCCTTTAGAATCCTCCCAAGACCATGATCGCCCTCATGGCCGGGCTGCCCGGCACTGGCAAGACTACAATCGCACACGAACTCGCGGCTCAGACGGGTGGCGTTGTCCTGAGCAAAGACGCGATTCGGGCCGCGCTGTTTCCACCCGGGGACATCGAGTACTCGACTCAGCAGGACGACTTCTGCATGGAAGTCATGCTGCAGACTGCCGCCTACCTGCTGAGAAAGAACCCTCCACGGTTTGTTTTTCTCGACGGGCGAACCTTTTCGCGCCGCTACCAGATTGACCGCGTTCTCGACCGCGCTGCGCAACTCGGTCAAGAGTTCCGCATTTTGGAGTGCGTCTGCTCGGACGCGACAGCAAAAGAACGCTTGCAGGCGCAGCAGGCATCCGGGGAGCACGTTGCGGCCAACCGTGACTACGCTCTGTATCGGCAGGTGAAGGCACGATTCGAAGCGATCACACTGCCGAAAACCGTTATCGATACTGACCAAGCTCTTCCTGTATGCGTGAGTCACGCCTTGAGCGCATTGCGCTGAATTCGCCTTCGCGATCCGCCTCGCGCCATATACAATCTTTCACTTGCGCCGAGACATCGGCGTCTTCCCAATGACCAAGCGGCTTGTGCGCTGTGCTTTTTCCCAGTACCTTGTGCCGGCAGATTCACGAATCGGCGACCATCATTGGCACCCACGCAGTTGTCGTAGAATCTACGATGCCGTGCCCGAGCGAAGAGTCATGTACCTGAGTTCTTAAGGAGCAAATATCGATGCGCAAATATCTCGGTATCATTCCCGCTGTTTGTCTGATTTCGGCTGTTGTGTGGTCGCAGGCAACACCGGCGGCGAAGAATGGGGCAGCACAGAAGGCCTCCACAGCAGCAAAGCCCGCCTCACCGAAAGCAGCCGGTTCAGGCGAGCCCACCGCCGTCATCGACACCACCGCCGGCAAGCTGCGCTGTAAGTTGTTTGAGAAAGAAACGCCGATCACGGTGATGAACTTCATCGCCCTCGCCAGCGGCACCAAGGACTGGAAAAATCCCGTGAGTGGCGCAACCAAGCACAATACTCCGCTCTACGACGGAACCATCTTTCATCGCGTGATCCCCGGCTTCATGATTCAGGGAGGAGACCCTGCAGGTAACGGCAGCGGCGACGCCGGTTACACCTTCAAAGACGAGATCGTCTCCACCATTGCTTTTGACCGCCCGGGGCGCCTGGCTATGGCTAACTCCGGTCCGAACACGAACAGTTCGCAGTTTTTCATCACCGAGGTTCCTACGCCGCATCTGAACGGGCACCACACGATTTTCGGCCAATGTGATGAGGCCAGCGTTGAACTGGTCAAGCAGATTGCCCGGATGGCTCGTGATCCCCGCGACGACAAGCCGTTCCGGGCGGTGCGCATCACTCACATTACGATCGAGCGTGGAACAGTGACTCCGGCGGCCACGCCCAAACCCGCAGCGGGCAAGCCCGCCGCCAATTGACTGCTGGCCGGCGGCTGACTAATTACGAACCACTACTGGAAAGGATAATTCATGGCAAGGCAACCCGGCACTTATGCGATCTTCAACACCAGCGAAGGCACCATCGTGTGCCGTCTGTTTGAAAAAGAGGCACCCAAAACCGTTGCCAACTTTGTCGAACTTGCCGAAGGTAAGCGCGACTGGGAACATCCCGTGACTCACAAGAAAAGCAAGGATCGGCTCTACGACGGCACTATTTTTCACCGCGTGATCCCCAATTTCATGATTCAGGGTGGCGACCCGGCGGGTACCGGTTTCGGCGGACCGGGTTACCAATTCGAAGACGAGACCAAAGGCTCGCCTCACAAGTTCAACAAGACTGGAAAGCTGGCCATGGCCAACTCCGGACCAAACACCAACGGCTCGCAGATCTTCATCACGGTAGCCGCCACAGACTGGCTGACCGGCAAGCATACGATTTTTGGCGAGGTGGTCGAGGGGCAGGACATCGTCGACAAGATTGCAAATGTCCCGCGTGGCCGGCAGGACAAGCCGGTGAAGGACGTGGTGGTAAAGTCGGTTTCGATCGAGCGAGTGTAGTTCTCCGGCGCCGGAGCATCTGTTAAATAAGAATCCCGCCTGCGTAGGCGGGATTTTCTTCTTCCGGAGAACTGACAACTGAAAATAGCTCCTATACCCCAATCACCCCCACCAACTCCTTCACCGATGCCACGCTCTTATCCAGCTGCCCCTTCTCCTCGTGGGTCAGCTTGATTTCGATAATCTGCTCGATCCCCTTTGCTCCAAGCTTCACGGGTACGCCTACGTATAGGCCATGCACGCCGTACTCGCCTTCCAGGTAAGCAGCGCAAGGCAGAATCTTCTTCTTGTCTTTCAGGATTGCTTCCACCATCTCGGTGACCGCCGCCGAGGGCGCATAATACGCGCTGCCCGTTTTCAGATACTTGACGATCTCCGCGCCACCGTCGCGCGTGCGCTGAATGAGCCGTTCCAAGGTGGCCGCATCCATCAGTTCTGTGATCGGAATACCCGCCACGGTCGAATACCGGGCCAGCGGAACCATGGTGTCACCGTGTCCGCCGAGCACGAACGCGGTCACGTTCTCAACGCTGACCTTCAGCTCCTGCGCAATAAAGGTGCGGAAACGCGAAGAATCCAGCACTCCCGCCATTCCGATCACCCGCTCTCGCGGAAACCCGCTCATCTTGAACGCTGCCTGCGCCATCGCGTCCAGTGGGTTCGAAACGATGATCAGGATGCTATGCGGCGAGTACTTCACTGCCTGGCTCACCACGTCCTTCATGATCTTGTGATTGATATTGAGCAGATCATCGCGGCTCATGCCTGGCTTGCGGGGTACTCCGGCGGTGATGACCACGATGTCGGAATTCGCGGTGTCCGCATAATCCTGCGTGCCGATGACGTGGCTGTCGCGCTTCTCGATCGGCATGGCTTCGAGCAGATCGAGCCCCTTGCCCTGTGGCACGCCTTCGATAATGTCGATTAGAACAACATCGGCCAGTTCCTTGGACGCGATCCAGTGGGCGGCCGTCGCGCCCACATTTCCTGACCCTACGATGGTGACTTTCTTGCGCATGAATATCCTTTCTATGAAATCCTTGGCGGAAACAGAGCCTGCTTTTTATCAGAACAGAAATTCAACCACAAACCAGACGAGAGCACACGAGGGGAAGCACAATGGAGCTTACCCTACGGCTACCTCTCGTCCCTTTTTGGTCTTGAACGCTAACTCGAAGCCGCAGTCTCTGATCAACCCGGCCGTGCGGCATCTCAGACCTCAGCCAGCACGGTCGACTCCATGTTCTGAATGATGTAACTGGCAAACTCACTGGTCTTCACCTTGGTAGCGCCTTCCATCAGGCGCTCGAAGTCGTAGGTGACCTTCTTCTGCTCGATGGTGCGCTCCAGACCGCGCTCGATCAGGTCAGCAGCCTCTCCCCAGCCCAGGAAGCGGAACATCATTACACCCGACAGGATCACCGAACCCGGATTGATTACATCTTTATCCGCATACTTCGGCGCCGTGCCGTGCGTCGCCTCGAATATGGCATACCCATCTCCCACGTTCGCTCCCGGCGCAATGCCCAACCCGCCGACCTGCGCCGCACACGCGTCAGAAATGTAGTCGCCATTCAGATTCGGTGTTGCCAGCACTGAGTACTCGTCTGCCCGCGTCACCACCTGCTGGAAGATCGAGTCGGCGATGCGGTCGTTCACCATAAGCTTCTTTTTCCAAGCGCCTTTGCCGTGCGTAGCATAAATCTTGTCGAGGACATCTTTGACCTCGGCATACACCGATTTGCGGAACTCTTCCGTCGCAAACTCCAGGCCCGGCTCGACCAGATTGCCATTCTCCTCAACGCTGAGGTTCGGATTCTTATCTTTGTTGTCGACAATCCAGCTCTCGCGCTCAGTGACAACTTTGTCGCGAAATTCCTCAGTGGCCAGTTCGTACCCCCACTTGCGGAAGGCACCCTCGGTGAACTTCTGAATGTTGCCCTTGTGCACCAGCGTGACCGATTTCCGCCCGCTCTCCAAGGCAAACTGAATGGCCATCCGCACCAGGCGCTTCGTGCCGGTAACGGAGATCGGCTTGATGCCAACCCCGGAATCCAGCCGTACCTGCTTCTTGCTCCCCTTCAACATTTCTTTGTTGAGGAATTCAATCAGCCGCGCCGCGTCGGGAGTTCCCTGCTCCCACTCAATGCCGGCGTACACGTCTTCGGTGTTCTCGCGGTAGATGACCACATCCATACGCTCAGGATGCTTCACTGGCGAGGGCGTGCCCTTGTAATACTTCACCGGCCGGATGCAGGCATATAGATCCAATATCTGCCTCAGCGCGACGTTTAAGGAGCGAATGCCACCGCCGACCGGCGTGGTCAAAGGCCCCTTGATGGCGACGCGCAGGTCCCGGATTGCGCTTACAGTGTCATCTGGGAGCCAGGTTTTGAAATTAGCCATCGCCTTCTCGCCGGCGAAAACCTCGTACCATACCACCCTGCGTTTCCCCTTGTAGGCGCGTTCCACCGCCGCATCGAAAACGCGAACCGAGGCCTTCCAGATGTCGCGGCCGGTTCCGTCGCCTTCGATGAAAGGAACGATAGGATTGTCCGGAACCTGGTACCGACCGTTTGCATAACCGATCCTGGTCCCGCTCGTCGGCACCGAGATCCCGTTGAATGAAGCCGCCATTACACTCCTCCGCCCTGATCGAGTAAGAGCGACAATTATAAAGAATCAGCCTCCACATCGGGAAACGATAGCGAGTCAACCGGAGAAGACGAGCCAGTTCTGCGCAATTCCTGAAGGAACGGGAATTCGTTACGAAGGGAACGTAGCCAGCGCGGTTCCAAAACCTGATTCGCACACGCCCCGGTAGAATGCTTTTATGTCGTGTGTGCAGGCGCAGAAGGCTACTAGCCGGATGAGAACCTCGCTGGTATTGGTTTTTGCGGTGCTGGCCACGTTTATGCACGCTTCCGCACAATCGATCCCTCACGAGTTAGAACCGATACCTGCCGACGCGGTCACTGCCTTGCCCGCCGTCAGTCGCACGTTGCCAGCCTCTCCATTCGCTCTGAAAGTCCTGCCTCCCACCCACGCGTTTTGGGATCGCGAGAATCTCTTACTGTTCGCGGGTGTGGGCGTTATGCGCACCCTGGATTACACATCCACACATAACATGCTCAGGCGAGGGCGAGAGGAGCTTTTGATACCCGATGATGTGGTCAAGAACGATGCTGGGTTTGCCTCTCTGGAGGCTGCCGCTTCGGTCACGTCGATCGGCATCTCCTACATTTTTCATCACTATCGCCACCACACCATGGAACGGTGGGTTTCCATCGTCCACATCGGTGTGACCGGTTTTGGCGCCGCACATAACTACGCGCTGAAGACCAAGCACTGAGCCTTACCCTTTCCCCACATTTCTGCCATAATCAAGCCCCACCGGTGCTGGGCCGGCGAAAGGGAGTACTGGATATGCGCAGACGGGTGTTTTCTTTGCTGGGCGTCTTTATAGCGGCGGCGGTTTTATCCGGCAATGCGCTTGCGAAGTCGCGGCCTGACCGCACTCAGTTCAACCGGGATATTCGCGTGGAATCCGGTGAGAAGACCGGCGACGTGACCTGCTTCAACTGCTCGATCTACATTCGGGGTGAGGTCAGCGGTGACGCCACCGCCTTCCGCGGACGGATTGTTGTGGAAACGGACGCTTCCGTTGCCGGAGACGTGACTGCTTTTCTCGGCGATGTGCGCGTCGAGCCCAGTTCTAAGGTCGCCGGCGACGTGACGGTATTCGGTGGCGCTCTTCACCGCGATACCGGCGCAGCTGTCGCCGGGGACGTAACGTCTTTCGAGAATAAGGTCTGGGTATTTCTGATTCTCCTCATCCCCCTAGTTTTTGTTGGGCTGATCGTCGCCTTGATTGTATGGCTGGTTGAGCGAAGCCGAAGATCCGTTCCAGTCGCTGCGTAGGTCACAGCCGTCTCGACAGGTTCACTGCAGCACACGGGCATAGATTTCGCGTACCTGTCGGCAGGTCTTCAGCAACTCCGGTTCCAGCCCGTCCCCAAAGCTGCGTCCAAGCACTCCGCAAACCAGTCTCTCTGTCGCCTCACGACTGTGTTGGGAATGCGGCAACCACTTGGTCGCCCGTTCCGCCACCAGGCGAATCACGTGATCGACGGTTCGAAACAGCTCGGCCGCGTGATCCATTTCGGCGGCGGCCGGCTTGGCCAGCACCCCCGCCGCTGCACACCGCCACAGGCGTTCCCGCAGCGTTCCCCCGTTGTTGCAAATGCTGTTCTTCACCAGTAAATAGCTGGTGAGAAAATCAATGTCGTAGATTCCGCCCGCCGATGTTTTGAAATTGACAGCACCAGATGCGGCTACCTCCAGCTTTCGCCTCATTTCAATCACTGCAGGCAGAAACGTGGCAGATCCAGCAAAACGACGAAATAGCGTTTCCGTTGCTCCCAACGTACGCTTCGCCACGGTCTGCGATCCGGCCAGAAAGCGCAGCTTGGTATAAGTCATAGCCTCCCAAGGCTGAGCCTCGTGTTGAAAGTATGACTCTAACTGGGATGGAGTCTGGAGTAGATCACCCTCGTGTCCACGCGGGCGCAATCGCGTGTCCACAGTGAAAACGATTCCCTCGCGCGTGTATGCCGACAGCACTTGCATGAGTTTCTCGGCGGACTTGGTCAACCCCACAGCGTCCCGGCCTTCCTCGTAGACAAACAACATGTCAGCGTCCGAAAACACATCAAATTCCACCGTGCCCAGCCGGCCAAGCGCCATCACCGCCAGACCTTCCGGGGCGCCCGCAATCCTGAACGCCGTGGCAATGGCATCCTCGGCCGCCGCACTCGTCGAGCCAAGTGACAAGTAAACATCTCGCAGTTCGGTAATGTCCCGCACCCCTGCCGCGAACACCCGGTGCCTATAGTGCCTCCGCAAAAGAGATAGCTTCTCACTGTACGAGTTCGAAGCCCCAGCGATGTAAGCGAACACGGGGTCACTAACCGCAGCAGCGTAGTCTTCTCCGTGCCCGAACCCGCCATCCGCCCGGCCTCCAGGCGTCCCCCGGAACAGATAGTCGCTCCCGACCCGCGCACTCAGGTTCTCCAGTTCCGCTAGGGTTGCGATTTCCTCCGGATGCCGGATCAAAATCTCGCTCAGGTGATCGCTCGTGTCGAATAGCAGAAGGGCCTTCTCCAGCGCCTGAGCGTGGCGGCGCACAGCCGCGTAGCGCTGAGAACTTGTTAGCGCGGAGCTAAGGAAGCGAAACAGATTGCGCCGCGCTTGCGCGCTCAGGTCTTCACGGCGAGCGATGGCGTGGAGTTCGGGTGAGTCGGCGGACAAGCGCTCCAACAATTGGCGGTGAGCGTGGTCCACCGCCGGCTCAACCAAGTTTCGCAGCTCGAACTCGGCCTCGGGCGAATTCGGATATTCACCGGCTCGGTGGGAATGAATGATCCGGTTATAAATCTCCGATACTGCGGCCATCCTGCAGCGTAGTGTTCCGTGAATGTCGTCAATTTGGTCCTCACCGCCGAGGCAGCCTGACAGCGACTTCTGCAGGGCTCGCAGCTCAGCATGGCTGGATGGCAAGTGGTGCGTCTGCTGGCCTTGCCACAACTGCAAGCGATGTTCCACATGACGCAGAAATTCATAAGTCGTCGTGAGTTCGTGGAATTCCTTGCTGCTCAGATGCTGCTTGTCGTGCAGCTTCTGCAGGGAAAACAGAGTTCCTCCTGACCGCAGCCACGGCTCCCTTCCCCCGTATACCCTCTGCAGGCATTGCACCAGGAACTCGATGTCCCGAATGCCGCCATGGTCAAATTTCACATCGATCCGCTCGCCAGCATCAGGGTCAGCGAGGCCCCGGCGACGCCGGTGCATCCTTTCGCGCGACTGCAAGGCTGTCTCCGTCGCCGCAAAGTTGACTCTTCCGGATGGCGTGCCACCGCCATCCCCTTGCCCGCGGGACTCCGCAGTTCGTGACCGGCCAGCCTCCTCATACTCGACATAGACGTAGGGCTGGACTCCACGTAGGAAGCTGCGCGCCAGCGACCGGCTTCCGGCGGAGTACCGTGCCTTGATCAACGCCTGGCGCTCCCAGTCCTGGGCCGTCTCGGCGTAGTAACCAAGAGCATGACTCAGACTGACAGCCAATTCACCCTGACTACCCTGCGGACGCAGCCGCATATCAATCCGGAATACCGGACCGGCTTCCGTCACTCGCGAGAGAATCTGGGTCAATTGCTGGGCCAGGCGAACGAAGTACTCGTGATTCGATATCGCAATATCCGGTGGCTCTTCTCCGTCGCCGAACACGTACAGCAGGTCGACGTCTGAGTTGTAGTTCAGCTCATAACCACCCAACTTTCCCAATGAAAGGACCACAAAAGGCGTGTTCACCAGTCGGCCCTCGCTGTCCCGATGCCGAGGAGTTCCGTAGCGGCGCTCGAGCTGGCTTTCTGCCTCGCGCAGCGCATCCTGGATCAGCACGTCCGCCAGCGCCGAGATTTCAGCCGTCGTTTCGGCCAGCGGCGCAAGCTTCAGGCAGTCCCGCAGCATGATGCGCACATACTCGCGCCGCTTGAAGCCCGCCAACAGCAGCGAGACATCGGTTTCGAGCGATCGCGAGCGGAACCGCGCCAGACTCGCACACAATTCCTCGTGCGAAAGACTACGATCGAGGTTGCGTTCACCCAGGCTTTGCAGGAGATCGGGGTCCTGAAGGAGGGTCTCTCCCAGGTAATGGCTATGTCCAAAGACCACGATCGCGTAGTGCGCGAGGAAGTGATGTTGATTGAGCAGGCGCAGCACCGCGTCGCCCTGACCCGTCAAACGTTCGAGCATGATGAGGGCGGAGTCGGGATCAGGAGAGTCGGTTAGCAGCGACGGAATCGCCGCCGCCAGCTCAGGCGAGACCCGCTCCGACACCTGTGCGAGCATCTCTGCCGCGTGCGCCACGTTCTGGAATAGGATCTTTTCGAGCGAAGAATGGACCGCCTGGTTCAGGCTGGCTGCGGATGCGCTGCCGCTCGGCATGGGCCGCGGAACATTTGGCAGTCTGCTCTCGGACAAGGAGGTCAGCTCGCGGTCTCAGCATAGCACGGTGGGGATCCCACAAACTGTGTGCTGCTCGTGGCTCGCTCCTATTCCCTGCGCTTGCCAAAATATTTCCTCACGCCGATCACCGTGTAGCGTCCCCACGGGCCGTTCGTGCCCAGGTCGGCCGGGCCCAGATTGCGATCGCGGGCGCCCAACCGCTGAAACAGGAAATGCTGTGTCACCCGCACCTGCAGGCCATATCCAACTTCAACGCCCGCGCCCCAGGCTCGCTCCCAGCCGATGGCGTCCATCGACCCTGTGTACAACGCTTGCGGCACGTTTTTCCCGAACAGGAAGTTGGGCATACCAAAGAACATCAGCCGCCGCAGTTGGGTACGTGCGAAGGGATGCACCTCCACATAGCTCGACAGCATATAACGCGCAAACAGGTTGCAAGGAGCGTCGGCGCCGCCGTACTGGCGCGCGTTGGCCGCACACATGTTGGGGTCGGGCTCGTTGTGCGGGGGTGCGATATCGAACTGTGCGTATCCCCACAACATATCGCGCGGCGAAAACATCTTGCTCTGTTCTTCCGGGACGTTTCCTTCCTGCGCGAAACATACGCAGGACATGCCAATGCAAACCGCAACCCACAGCAGGTGCTTCATCGGGCCTCCAGCACGAAATTGTGCGAATGATGCGCTCACGCGGAACTCGGGACAGAAGGCGCGGATGTGCCCTTCCCCTCATCGACCCCAAGCGTTTGAGCGGCGGGACATTGTACTACTGACCTGAACAGGAATCGTGGCAGAGTCATCCCGCGCTCATGACTCAGCCCGCGAGCTGTTTCCGGTGCGTCCGTTCTTCGTGCCCTTTTTTCCAACCTCCGAGTTGCAGTGCGACCGCGAGGCACGAGTTGCGGAGTTCATCGGCATGAGCACGATCTACCAACGTGCGGGCCACGACCATTCCGCCGATGCTGAGAGCCGCAATCGCCTGCGCGGTGGCGCGGTCGGGGCGCGTCTGATCCGGCAAGCTCCGTTCCAGCACGCTGACCATCGCGCGGAATACGGTCTCGAAAGCGCGCCTTGCCGCAACACCGCTACGCGCGACGTCGGTGGGCAGCGCCACCATCGGACACGAATTCTCCACGTCCTCAAAATGCTGGCGCGACAGATAGGCGCTCACGACCTGTGCACCCACATCCGTGGATGAAAGATCCACGTGTACGCCCTCCCAGCAATTCTTCCAGTCGGGATCGGTGAAAAAGCAATTCATGACTTCGGCGTACAGATCGCTCTTACTCTTGAAATAGGAGTAGAAGCCGCCGTGCGTGAGTTTCGCACCCGCCATGATCTGGGCGATCGAGACATTCTCGAAGCCGTGGCGGTTGAACAGCCTGCGGGCGCTGTCGATGATCTTCTTCTTCGTCTCTACGCGATGAGCAGCGGGGTAAGGCATTGATCTCCTCCAGAACAGGACAATCGTAGGACGGTCGGGAACAACTAACGCTCTGAGCATAATATTATCTTGAACATATTTTGGGTTGATGTTTCCATGCACTGGCTGCGGAAAATCCGCAGACTTATCCGGCCTGAACCTGGAGGCGATTGTGCATAGTCCCGATAACCTGTTTACTCTCCCTTCTACCCGACGCCGCTGGATCACCGGCGCCGCGGTCGTCGTTGGCGGTATTGCCGTTGGCGCGCGCGAATCATGGGCGTCCGCCGATGACGGCGTCTCTCGTACCGCGGAGGCCATTCATCAGGAGACCATCTTCAAAGCGAGTCCCAAACGCATTTACGACGCGCTGACTGATGCTGCGCAGTTTCAGAAGATCGAGCTGCTCGGCGGCGCCATGAAAGCCACGGACCTCGAGGCCAAGCCGGCGGAGATCAGCCGGGAACCGGGCGGGGCGTTCTCCATATTCGGGGCGTACATCGTGGGAAGGCAGCTGGAACTGGTGCCCAGCCAGCGCATTGTCCAGGCGTGGCGCGAGATTAGTTGGGACGCGGGCGTGTTTTCGATTGTGAAGTTCGAACTTAGGGAGCAAGGCTCGGGAACCAAGCTCGTTTTCGACCACACCGGCTTCCCTGCCGGTGCGGGCGAGCACCTGGCGGCGGGATGGAAGTCTCACTATTGGGAACCACTCGAGAAGATGCTGGGGTAAGCGCGCCGGACGTGCTTCCGGATTTTGTTCCCAGGTTAGCGCCCAAAGAACGGGCGCGAACCCGGGGCACCGGGCGGAGTGGGGGAACTCTCAGAGGCGTCACATTGGTAGACGTGTAGTTTCGCTTCCTGTGAGTGGTGGGGCTGCTCGCCAGATCCCTCGCCCCGCTCGAGAAAACGCGGGGCTTCGGGATGACTGTCCCATGGAAGGATGGCGAATTGAGTCACTGCCTCGATAGTTTGGACGAGCGCGACGGGCCACGTACTTGCCTCCCACCCTAGCGGAGAGATCGCGCTAGGATGGTGCACCTTTCAGTTGGAATGGTACACGCCGAATTGAGGTAAAGGTGGCCGCCCGGCTCCGCCGTTGTTCCAAAAGCAGGTCCTTCGCTTCGCTCAGGATGACAAGCTTTGTGACGAAGGCAGAGGTGGTGCGGGCTGGCGCGAACTGTCACGCAGTTTCGCGTCCCACTCTTTCGCAAGAAAGCCGAATGAAAAGGGCCACACGACGCCATATGGTGTCTGGGGCCGCGTCGCTGTCCACGTACTTGCCTCCCACCCTAGCGCAAAGAACGCGCTAGGATGGGGCACCCCTCAGTTGGAATGGCGCAGGCGGAACTGAGTAAAGGTGGGCCGTTTGCCATGACTTAGGACCACATCGATGAGTGCAAAACAAGAGTCAGAAACGTTGATGAACGCGATATTGCCGCTGGCGAAAGAGATGTTGAGTCAACACGGCGAGTTCCACCCTTATGGCGGATATATGAAGCTGAATGGAGAAATCGTAGACGTGGGGGCTGAGGACCCAGATACGAGCCACCCCAAGTCGAAAAACCTGATTAGCGTCTTGCGGAAGTCGTTACGAGAATTGGCGATTTACCACCAGTGCAAAGCTGCGGCAATAGTCTTTGATGTTGTTGTGCGCTTGCCACAATCCGATCGCAAGAGTGACGCCGTTCAGGTGTGCGTTGAACACGTGGACGGCTATTGTGCGGCGGTTTTCTTTCCATATCAGAAGGTCCACAACGAAATAGTCTATGGTGAGACCTTTGCACAAGGAGGCAAAAGCGAAATTTTTGCGGTGACCTAACAACTGAACCTGGCGCACGGGGTATAGGGTGCCCTTCCACCTACTTACCTCCTATCGGTTGGGTGGTGCAAGGAGCAAGACATGAGTATGCACCCACCGGGTGGCTCCCCCTACACGGGGTGGTTCCGTTTTCGGCCTACGTAAGCAGCGACACTGATGACGACGATGGAAATGACAAGCAATTCGAGACCTATCACCCAGCTGCGCCATTGTGATGGGTTGACCAGTTGCGCGTATAGATATATGGCCGTGGTGTAGACACCGACCAACGCGAATCCGGCCACGACAAAGTAGGCCATCGCTCTTACAATTCTCATCGCGTGTCCTCTGCAAGTGGACACTTCTTCTTAGATATCGTAATACAGCGCGAACTCGTACGGATGGGGGCGCAGGCGGATCGCATCCACCTCTTTCGTCCTCTTATAGTCGATGTAAGTTCGCACTAATTCCTCGGTGAACACGTCGCCCTTAAGTAGGAAGCCGTGGTCTCGTTCCAAGGCGTCGAGCGCGTCTTCGAGCGAGCCCGGCATCGACGGCACTCGCGACAGTTCCTCCGGTCCGAGATCGTAGATGTCTTTGTCGAGGGGCTGGCCGGGATCGATCTTGTTCTCCACGCCGTCGAGTCCCGCCATCATCATGGCCGCGAACGCCAGGTACGGGTTGCAACTCGGGTCGGGCGGACGGAACTCCACGCGCTTTGCCTTGGGTGACGCCGAATACATCGGAATGCGACATGCCGCCGAGCGGTTGCGGCGCGAGTAGGCAAGGTTTACAGGCGCTTCAAAGCCGGGCACGAGGCGCTTATAGGAATTGGTCGTGGGCGCGATCAGCGCCGAGAGCGCGGGGCCATGCTTGATCAGCCCGCCGATATACCACAGCGCCAGTTGCGACATCCCGGCGTAACCGTCTCCCGCGAAGAGCGGCTTCCCTGCTTTCCATAGCGACTGGTGGGTGTGCATGCCGCTGCCGTTGTCCTGGAAGAGCGGCTTGGGCATGAACGTGACCGTCTTGCCGTACTGGTTGGCCACGTTCTTCACGATGTACTTGTAGAGCATCATGTGGTCAGCGGAGCGCACCAGCGAATCGAACTTGAGGTCGATTTCGGTCTGGCCGCCGGTGGCGACTTCGTGGTGATGGCACTCCACTTCCATGCCGCAGCTCTGCATGGTCAGCGCCATCTCGCTGCGGAGGTCCTGGTAGTGGTCGGTGGGCGGCACGGGAAAGTAGCCTTCCTTGAAGCGAGGGCGGTAGCCGAGATTGTTTTCCTTGCGGCCGGAGTTCCAGCGGCCTTCTTCGGCGTCAATGAAGTAGAAGCCGTGCTGCTCGCGCTGGTCGAAGCGGACGTTGTCGAAGATGAAGAACTCGGCCTCGGCGCCGAAGTAGGCGGTATCGGCGATGCTGGTGGAACTCAGGTAAAGCTCGGCCTTGTGCGCGATGTAGCGCGGATCGCGGTCGTAGCGCTGCTTGGTGACGGGATCGATGACGTCGCAGACCATCACCAGAGTTGGCGCCTGGGTGAAGGGATCGAGCAGGTAGGTCGAGGGGTCGGGGATGAGGAGCATGTCGCTCTCGTGGATCGCGGCCCAGCCGCGGATGGAGGAGCCGTCCATGCCGAAGCCTTCCTCAAACGAATCTTCGGAAAACTGGTCGATGGGATAGGAAACGTGGTGCCACAGGCCGGGCAGGTCGGTGAAGCGGAGGTCGAGTATCTTGACTCCGTTCTTCTTCACGAACTCGAGGACAGCCTTCTGGTCGGCCTTGGCGTCTTTCTTGCCTTCAGACATAAATCGCTCCTTGCGCCGGGACACACGCCCGCGCGAAATCAACGCCGCCGGCGTGGGCTTCAAGCCTGCGCGCGAAGTGGCGGTCAAGACTGCTCATGAATATATGGGATATGTTTGCCGCCCCGCGCAGACTTCCGGCGGCGCGAGGCAGAGTGAGTCTAGGAGCGGGGAGCGCAGGCCAGAAATTGATAGTTCTTATGGGCTGGATAAGAACCGATTATGTCGAGGGATGTCTTTCCATCGCATGGGCTTGGGCGGTGGAAAATGAGGGAAAACTTCAGCGTCGGATGTGCGTGGTGCGCTTCGCGAGAGCAGACCTTGAAGGCCGCCGGAAATTGATGGTTTCTATTGGCGGAATAAGAATTTATGATGCGGTGTCTCGGAGGCCGGTGTTCCTAGTTGCTCGTATCGTGCACGCATTCTCTGCCATTGCTGTGGGTTAGCTATCGAGGCCGGAGATGCTGTGCGCCAGGTCCTTCGCTCCGCCTGAAGAACGGCTACGCTCAGGATGACGCCGGCCAAAGGATAGTTGGGTAAGCTGCGACGTGACGTTGCTCCACTTCTATGGATTTCGACCAACTCGAAACATTCCTTGAGGTCGCGCGCCTTTCCAGCTTTTCCCGGGCGGCGGAGAAGCGTTTTCGCACTCAGCCAGCCATCTCGTCGCAGATTCGCGCACTCGAAGAAGAGGTGGGCGCTAAATTGCTGGATCGCTCCGGGGGGAAGGTTTCCATCAC
>Ga0075017_100001123_pt1 | contig 16126 bp, 13 predicted proteins | sample AleBraG_ABR_2012_FD_71475 | JGI IMG/M metagenome (GOLD analysis project Ga0075017, IMG submission 71475) | Freshwater sediment microbial communities in response to fracking from Pennsylvania, USA - Alex Branch Run_MetaG_ABR_2012 | ecosystem: Environmental > Aquatic > Freshwater > Creek >... | reverse complement strand
CTTCATCTCATCGAAAATCGTGAACGTGTCTTTGAGGCTGTAAGCCACGCCCTCCATGATGGCGCGAACAACGTGCCCGCGGGTGTGCGAAGCAGTCAACCCTAGCAGCGCTGCGCGAGCATTGGGATCAAGATGCGGCGTGCGTTCGCCCATCAGATAAGGCACCCAGAACGCGCCCTCAGAACCGGCAGGTGCCGCGCTCGCCTCTTCCGCAAGAACGTCGTAGGGATCGCGGCTGTCTTTTGCAAGCACACAGAATTGATCGCGGAACCAACGCAACGATAATCCCGCAGCCTGCGTAACGCCCATCACGTGCCAGCGTCCTGGGATCGCGTGGCAAAACGTGTGCAGCCGCCCCTGCGGATCGAGTGCCGGACGATCCGTCGCCGCGAACACGACTCCAGAAGTTCCGATCGTGGCGCTGACTGCGCCTGCGCGCGCGATGCCCATACCGACCGCGCCCGCCGCCTGATCTCCCGCTCCGGCGACGACCGGAGTTCCGATGCGCAACCCAGTGGCTTCCGCGCCCGCGGCCGACACTTTCCCGCACACTTGCGCCGATTCGTACAGCGCAGGGAGCATTCCTTTTTCGACCCCGGTCTTGCTCAAAACCTCCGCCGACCAGCACCGGTGAGCCACGTCGAGCAGCAACGTTCCGGAAGCATCCGCCACGTCGATAGCCCGTTCTCCAGTGAGGCGAAAGCGCACATAGTCTTTGGGCAGCATCACGTGCGCGACGCGAGCCCAGTTTGCCGGCTCGGTCTCGCGCACCCACAGCAGCTTGGTAAGCGTGAAATTGGTGAGAGGAGGATTGCAGGTGAGCCGGATCAAGGCATCGCGGCCGAACAATTCTTCAAGTTGGCGGCTTTGCGCCTCGCTCCGCTGATCGCACCAGATGATGGCACTTCGCACCACCTCATCGCCGGCGTCGAGCAAAACCGCGCCGTGCATCTGGCCGGAGAACCCGACACACGCGATCTCGTCGGCACTCCGACCTGAAGACTGAAGCGCCTTCCGCACCGCCAATCCGCAGGCTCGCCACCAGTCGCGCGGATCCTGCTCCGCCCAGCCCGGCCGCGGGCTGACGAAGGGCTCGTGTTCTTCCGATCCCGAGGCGACAACTTTCCCCTGCTCGTCCATCACGAGCGCCCGCGTGCCTCCCGTACCCACGTCGATACCCAGATAACCGATGTTTCCTCCTCCTCCCGTCGCTTAGGCGATTGGGCGATGCGAAATTTCCCGACGCTCCGTCGCTGCTTCCCTGACCAGAGGTGTTTTCTCTTTGGGCGTTTCCTGGGACTGTCGGCTCAGAAAGAAATCCAGGTTTCCGCGCATCACCAGGTGCGGTGCCAGCGTCACTTGATGGGACCGGTTGCCGCCCTCAGTCAGGAACTCGTGCAACATGCGAAACGCCATTCGGCCCTGAGTGCGCGGGCGCTGGTAAATTGTGGCCACCACAGCGCCGCATCGAATCTCGGGCACCAGATCGTGGAACAGATCCGTGGTGATGATGGTCAGACGCTGCAGCAACTTTGCGTCGCGAGCCGCCTTCAGCACGGGAATCGAAGCTTCGGTCGTCACGTAGACTCCCGACAGTTCCGGATATCTCTTAAACAGCTTGCAGCACTTGCTGTAGGCCTCCGCTTCGATGCCGTGATCCTCAACCGGCTTCAGCAGATGCAGATTGGGATAATAAGACTGCAGCGTACTTTCAAACGCGGCGTACTTTTCGGCATGTTCCGTGATCGCCGTGTCAAAGAGAGTGATCGCGACGTTCCCCTCCCGCCCGCCGAGAAATCTACCCATCAGATCGGCCGCAATTGCTCCGCTGGCGAGGGTATCGATGGCCACGATTCCCAGCCGGCCGCTATGGGGCGCGTCAGTGGCTACACAGACAACCGGAACGCGGGCCCGCGACGCGCGGTGTATCAGCGGACGCATGGTTTGCGGGCGGCTGGGGAAGGTGATGATGCCATCGACTTTCTCCGAGAGCGCCGATGAAAACGCTTCTTCTTCTCCCTCGCTCAGCCGCGGGTAGGTTCGAAATTCGATCTCGACATTCTCCAGCAGGACTGACGCGGCCTCTTCGCGAATGCCCGCTCGCACCTCGTCCCAGAACGACGTAGTTCCCTTCAAGGTGTTGACCGAGATCCGAAGAGTCCTCTTGGAGGACAAGTACCGGGCCGCAAGGTTTGGCCGATACCCCATGGATCTCGCCATCTGTAAAACTCTGGCTTTGGTAATTGGACTCACGCCGGGGCTGTCATGCAGCGCGCGATGCACGGTACCGATCGAGGTACCGAGCGCCCTAGCCATATCGTGGAGAGTAACGGGAGGCTTGCCCATCTTCTTGCTCGCGTTTTACCGACCGCATCCAACCATTGCAAACAGGCCGGGTGAAGCGGTTTACCCAGCCCGAACCGTAAACGTTAACGGAACCGGCTGAAATGCGCAAGCGGACCATCGCGAACGTAGTCGACGGGGGAATCGCTACTTTTTCGAAGTGTGCATTGGAGTGAGGTCGCCTTCCACGCGTTTCTTTTCGTCCGCAATGCCGGACAGGCGATAAATCCAGCCGCAAATCGCATCGCGCCAGACGGCGGCCTCTCCGGCCTGATATTGCAGTCGTGCCAAAACATCGCGGTAGCGTTCGTCGTCGATGTGGCCCTGGAGCACCCTCCATTGCGCTACAAAATCCCGGGCGCGGTCGGCGCCGTCGTAGTGCGAATCGTAGATATGCTGGATCACCGTCTTTCCCGTATGCAGCACATGCTTATACGGCACGTGGTGAAAAAACAGGAGCAAGTTGTCAGGGCAGTCAGCGACTGATTCGTACAACTTTTGTACAGCCGCAGGATACTGGCCGATAAATCCAGTTCCTGTCACCACGGTGCGATCCAGCCCGATCCCCGCATGATCAGCGCGGTGCCATTGTCCCCATCCATTCTCTTCGGACGACTCAGGCCCCGGATCGTAGTGATTGCCCAGAATGTTCGTGAGCGTGCCGGCGCCGAGTGGGCCGGTATAACTCTCATAGACAGGCCAGGAGTTCAGTTGCATGCGGGTGAGAGTCTGAACCACCAGCGGGTCGCTGCCGAAGGTGAGTCGAGTCCATTCTTCGATGATTGTCTCAGCGCTGAGGTTGGGGTCCCACGCCAGTCGTCCGAAGCCGTAGAGGTTCGCCATGGCCAACGGACTTCCAAGCCAGTTCGCATCCATGCCTACGTTCGCGACACCAACGAAGCCGCCTGTCGCGCGATGGAAACTCCGGCCGGCTACCAGATCCTTCACCGTAGTAGGACTTGTGCCGGTGGGCATATCCTTTAGCTGGTCAGTCTCGACGTGCATGTCGAAATCCAGCGCTTCCTTCCACATGGGGACAAGAAAGCAGAGATGCCGCTGCTGCCCGGTATATTCCTGCGTGATTTGCAGTTCGATGGCTTCGTTGGTGCGGCGCAGCCCTGCAAAAAGCGGGGAAACCGGTTCGCGCACCTGGAAATCGATGGGTCCGTTCTTGATCTGCACGATGGCGTTGTCGTCAAATGCGCCGTCCAGCGAATGAAAATTATCGTAAGCCGCCTTGGCGCGATCATTCTTCATTTCGCGCCAATCCAGATGGTGGTTGTAGACGAAAGCGCGATAGAACACGACGCCCCCGTGCGGCTTAAGCGCGCGTGCAATCACGTTCGCCGCGTCGGCATGCGTCCGGCCGTAAGCGGATGGCCCGAGCCGTCCCTCAGAGTCGGCCTTCACAACAAAGCCGCCGAAATCCGGTATCTGCTTGTAGATCGCGTCGGCCTTCTTGCGCCACCACTCGGCTACCCGCGAATCCAGCGGATCAAACGTGTCCAGCCCGCCAATGATCTTGGGACTGCTCAGATCTACAGACAAGGAGAGTTGAACGCCCCAGGGACGAAACTCATCCGCGATGCGGCTGAGTTGCGCGATGAAGCTGTCTTCCAGAATCCCGGGAGCGGCATTCACGTTGTTGACCGTGCAGCCATTGATCCCAATCGAAGCCAGCAAGCGAGCGTATTCGCCGGCGCGGGTCAAGTCCGAGCGCACTTTTCCGTCGGCGAAGAAGATGGAACGTCCGCCGTAGCCACGCTCGATTTGTCCGTCGAGGTTGTCCCACTGGTTTACCCAACGGATCGGAGCATAGGGCAGCTGCACTTCATCGATGGCCGCGATGCTCTCGCCGCGAGCAATCTTGCTCAAGAGCGCAAAAACACCATACAAAACCCCGCGGTCGGTGGCCGCGGTCACCAACAGACATTCAAATCCCCGAACCTTTGCACTCTTCAACCAGTATCCGTCGGCTTTCAGTTGCTGAGGCGGATTTAATGCCGGGGCCAGTGCACGCACTTCCGTGAACGTTCCCAGAACGATGGCATTCTCGGTAGGTGAGCCGGCACCAGCACTCAATGGCCGGCCCGACATCGCCGAAACTCCCCGTAATAATTCCTGCTGTGCGGTTTTGAGCACCGGCGAGTCGCCGAGCAAGACGGTCTTGGTCGGGAACCGCTCGTAGTTCTTCGCTGCTTTGGGGTCTAACGCGGCGTACCGTAACCACGCCTCGGCACCGGTTTCGGCGTGAACCAACGGCGGCAGCATCGCCGCACTTATCACAGATGCCCACAGCAGTACAGTTTTGGACGGAGAGAAGGCCATTGTGCGGCGCAATTATCGCGTCATCCGAGTGCGATCTTCGTCGCGGGTTGACCGCAATGCTCACTTCCCCTTGACCGGGGCCTTGGCCAAGCGTAATCTCGCGTGGGAAAAATCGCTGCTCCGCTCACATCTCCGAAGGAGGCTGTTCATGGTTCCTCTCAGCGCACTCTGGCTCCCGATCGTGCTGTCGGCCGTGATTGTCTTCATCGCCAGTTCCATCATGCACACGCTCCTGCCGTACCACCGCGGCGACTACCGCCAACTCCCCGACGAGGACAAGACTCTCGGCGCGCTCCGCGGCGCAGGTCTCACCCGCGGCCTATACGTTTTCCCTTTCGGCACCCACAAGGACATGAAGACGCCTGCCGTGCAGGAAAAATATAAGCAGGGACCGGTGGGGATGATGACGGTATTTCCCAGCGGTCCGCCTGTTATGCCGAAATTCCTAGGCCTGTGGTTCGCCTATTGCTTGGTTGTCTCCTTTTTCGTCGCCTATCTCGCCGCGCACACGGTGGCTTCGGGCGTCAACTACCTGGCGGTGTTTCGCGTTGTGGGCACGGCCGCATTCCTCGCCTACGGTCTGGGACACATCAGCGACGGGATCTGGAAGGGGCAAACCTGGAGCTTCACCATCAAAGGAGTCCTCGATGGACTCGTCTACGGTCTGCTGACTGCGGGAACTTTCGGCTGGCTCTGGCCGCGCTAACCAACTGTTCCGCACACGGAGGTCGCACCGCGATTAGGCGCAGCAACCAGATGGGCCTTAGCCGGCGTCCCGCCAATCGAGAACGACTTTCCCACAATGGCCCGAGCGCATCGCCTCCAGGCCGGCTTCGTACTCGCGGTAAGAGAGCCGGTGCGTGATGACCGGCGAAATGTCGAGACCGCACTCCAGCATGATCGTCATCTTGTACCAGGTTTCGTACATTTCGCGGCCGTAGATGCCCTTGATGGTCAGCATGCTGAAGATCACCTGATGCCAATCGATGGCCATTTCGCCCGCGGGAATGCCCAGCATGGCAATCTTCGCGCCGTGGCTCATGTTTTGCAGCATCTCGCGGAACGCCGCGGGATGTCCCGACATCTCGAGGCCTACGTCAAAGCCCTCCTGCATTCCGAGTTGCTTCTGCACTTCTTTGAGCGGCGTGACCTGGGGGTTCACTGCCGAAGTAGCGCCCATCTTTTCGGCGAGCGCCAGCCGGTAAGGGTTCACGTCCGTGATGACCACAAACCGCGCGCCCGCATGTCGCGCCACGGCCGCCGCCATAATGCCGATGGGGCCGGCGCCGGTGACCAATACGTCTTCGCCGAGCACCGGAAACGATAAGGCCGTATGCACCGCGTTGCCGAACGGATCGAAGATCGCTGCGACTTCTGGTTTAACCTTGGGATCATGCCGCCAGATGTTCGACATGGGCAGCACGATGTATTCGGCGAAAGCCCCCGCGCGATTCACTCCGACTCCCTTGGTATGAGCGCAAAGATGGCGGCGCCCGGCCAGGCAGTTTCGGCAACGGCCACAGGTCACGTGTCCTTCCCCGCTCACCAGTTCTCCGGGATGAAAATCAGTCACATTCGAGCCAACCGCAACGATTTCGCCCACGAACTCGTGGCCAATCACCAGCGACACCGGAATGGTGGACTTGGCCCACGCGTCCCACTCGTAAATATGCAGATCCGTCCCGCAGATTCCGGTGTACAGGACCCGCACCTTGACGTCATTCATGCCAAAGTCCGGCTCGGGCACGTCTTCGAGCCACAGACCACGGCTGTCACGGCTTTTTACAAGGGCTTTCATCTATGATCCTCATTCTGAAGTGGGTTTACACCAGAAGTGTATTCCATGTTACTCGCCCCGGTGTGGAATCCTTGTTATAGAAGAGTATCGTCGGGACTTGACGGAAACGTTTCCGTAGAGGAACTTCAGCAGATGGACGCGCGCCAATTCGCTCAGCACTTCGAGAAGGTCTTCGGGGATCGGCCATTGATCTTCCGCGCACCCGGACGCGTCAACCTGATTGGAGAACATACCGACTACAACGATGGCTTCGTCATGCCGGCGGCTGTCGGATTCTCGGCCTATGCAGCAATTGCCGCGCGGCGTGATCGGAAACTGGCGATCCGCTCCGATGAATTACCCGGCGATTTTGAATTTGATCTCGACCACCTGCCGCAGCAGCGCACCGGCGCGTGGAGTGACTACGTGCTGGGCGTTGCCAGCGTTCTGCGCCAACGCGGGCACGCGCTGGCGGGAGCGAACCTCCTCGTGCACGGGGAAGTTCCCATCGGCGCGGGGCTCAGTTCGTCTGCGGCCATCGAAGTGGCTTCCGCGCTTGCCCTCTTGTCCTTGGGCCAGACCCAACTGCCGCTACCCGAGATCGCCAAGCTCTGCCGCGAAGCCGAGAACAGTTTTGTCGGCGCCCAGGTCGGAATCATGGACCAGTTCGTCTCCTGCATGGGCAAAGCAGGGCATGCATTATTGCTCGATTGCCGTTCGCTGCAGTTTAAGTTCGTTCCCATTCCTGCCGATATCCGGCTAGTGGTCTGCAATACGATGGTCAAGCACGACCTGGCCACCGGCGCCTACAACACGCGGCGCAAAGAGTGTGAGGAAGGTGTGCGATTCTTCGCGAAGCTGGATCCTGCGATTCAGGCACTGCGCGATGTGCCCGTGCGAATGCTGGAACAGCACGCGACAGACCTTCCCGCCGTGATCTGGAAGCGCTGTTCCCACGTTGTCCGCGAGAACCAGCGGACGCTGGATGCGGCGGACGCTCTGCCTGCAGGCGATTTGGCCCGAGTCGCGGAACTAATGGCCGAGTCGCACCGTAGCCTGCGCGACTTGTACGAGGTCAGTTGCCGGGAACTCGACATCATGGTCGAGGCGGCCCAAACCTTGCCCGGATTTTGCGGCGGCCGCATGACCGGCGGCGGCTTCGGCGGATGCACCGTGAACCTTGTGCGCGACGAGAGCGCCGCGGACTTCGCAGCACAAATCGTCGAACGCTATCAACAGGCAACCGGAATCAATCCCCAGGTTTACATCTGCTCCGCCGAGAGCGGAGCCCAGACTCTCGGCGCAAGTTCTTAGCTGGAACTCGTCGGCCCGCCGACGTCCGCTGACCAGCCCTGCAGTTTGACCAGCCAGTTCGCGGGCTCGGGGAGAATCGCGAACTTCGGCAGATCGCCGCGCACCATCGCGACTTCATCGCAGCAATGAAATCTCGGGCAGGCGTGGCAGTCTTTGTAAATCTTGTCCGGGATATCCTCGCGCTGCGCCACGGAGAATCCCTGCCCCGCGAAAAAATCCGGCTTGCGCGTGAACAGGCAAATGCAATCTACGCGATGGCGCTTCGCCTCGGCCAGCAGAGCTTTTACCAGACGTCCGCCGCCGCCTTTGCCTTGAGCCCACGGCGCAACCGTGATGGAACGGATCTCCGCGAGATGCGTGCCGTACAGATGAAGCGCGCCGCACCCGATGATGTGGCCGTCATCCTCGAGGACGACGAAATCTCTGACGTTCTCGCATATTTCGGCCAGCGTGCGCGGCAACAGTGTGCCGTCCCCGGAGTATGCCGAGATCAACTCGTGAATGTGTTCGGCGTCGGGCAGGATTGCTTTACGCGTGTGCATGAACCTCCTCGCGGAGAGACGCAATCCTCTCCCTGGTAGCGTTGATTGCCTGGCGCACCCGCACGGGTGCGGTTCCTCCGGGGACGTCGTGAATTGCCAGCACGGCAGCCAGCTTCAATGACTCGTAGAAGTCCTGACCAAAAGCCGGGCTCAAAGATTGCAAATCGTCCAAAGGCAAATCCTGCAGCTCGCAATCTCTCTCAAGACACATCTGCACCGCTTTGCCAATTCGTTCGTGTGCCAATCGTGAAGGGACGCCCCGATTGACCAAATAAGTGGCGGCTGCCCATGCGTTCATGAACCCAGACTGCGCCGCCTGCAGCATCCGTTCGTCACGAAATTCCACGGCCTTCATCCAGCCAGTAACGAGCGGTAGCATCTGCAGGACTGTGTCCGAAGCGTCGAACAACGGCTCCTGTGTTTCCTGCAGATCTTTGTTGTAAGCCAGAGGCAGGCCCTTCAGCGCAACCATTAGCCCGGTCGCATGCCCGAGAACGCGGCCACTCTTGCCCCGCACCAGTTCGAGCAGGTCGGGATTCTTCTTTTGCGGCATCGCGCTGCTGCCGGTGGAATAAGCCTCCGGCAGTCCGAGGAATCCGTACTCCTGCGAAGAAAACAGGATCATCTCTTCCGCCCAACGGCTGAGATGCATGGCGAGAAGCGACAACGCGTTGACGAACTCGAGCGCAAAATCCCGATCGCTCGTAGCGTCAATGCTGTTTGCGGTGGGTGCATCGAACCCGAGGCTCTCAGCCATGAAGGCCCGATCCAGCGATAGCGTTGCGCCTGCAACGGCGCCCGATCCCAACGGGCAGACATTCAGCCGCTTGCGGCAGTCTGCGAGCCGGTCCGCATCGCGTAGAAACATCTCGACATAGGCCAGCAACCAATGCCCCGTCAGCACCGGCTCGGCCTTTTGCAGATGCGTATAGGCAGGCATGGCAGCGTTGCCGGCCTGTTCCGCACGATCTGCCAGCGCGCCGCAAAATTCGGCGAGCTCGCTCCGTAACTGATCGATCACGGCCCGCACGTAGAGCCGCAGGTCAGTCGCGATCTGCTCATTGCGGCTGCGCCCGCTATGCAGCTTGTATCCCAGTTCGCCGATCAGCGCGACCAGCTGCTTCTCGACGAAGTGATGGACGTCTTCCGCTTCGCCATCGTCCAGAAATGACGGCGCCGCTGTCGCACGCTCGCCAATCTGCTCCAGCCCCTGCAGAATGCCGATCAGTTCGTCGGCCGACAGAACGCCTGCGTCCTTTAGCGCGCGCGCATGCGCCCCGCTGGCCGCGAGTTCGTAGTGCAGCAGCCGCCGATCGAAGCCGAACGACCGCTGCCAGCGCTCGAAATCAGGGTCCAGCGGTTGCCGGAACCTTCCCGACCACATCTTCATCAGGCAACCTCCACACGTGAGCGGGCGCGCGACCGCGAAGGCAGCCCGAGAATGCGGATGAATCCTTCCGCATCCTTCTGGTCGTAGCTGTCGCCCATGGTGAACGAAGACAGATCAGTGCGGTAGAGCGAGTTCTCCGACTCGCGGCTGATCACGGAAACATTTCCTTTGAACAGCGACAGAGTGACGCCGCCCGTCATCTCCTTCTGGGTGCTCTCGACGAAAGCATCCAAAGCCTCGCGCAGCGGCGTGAACCACAGGCCGAAGTACACGAGTTCCGCGTACTTCAGCCCGATGTGCTGCTTGAAGTGGGCGACGTCGCGCTCCAGGCACAGAGCCTCCAGCTCGCGATGAGCCGTGACCAGCAAAGTTCCGCCCGGAGTCTCGTAGCATCCCCGCGACTTGATTCCGACGAAACGATTCTCCACCAGGTCGACCCGCCCGATCGCATTCCGGGCCCCAATTTCGTTCAGCAATTCCACCAGCGACACCGGATCCATTTCCATCTCGTTCACCGCAACCGGAACGCCCCCGGCGAACCCGATGCTTACCTGCTCTTCCATGTCAGGCGCCTCCTGCGGCGAGCGCGTGATTTGCCAAGTGGTCGGCAAAGGCGCGTTCCCCGCATCCTCCAACTCACCACCCTCGTGGCTGATGTGCCAGAGATTTCGGTCGCGGCTGTGAATCTTCTCGCGGCTCGCCGCCACCGGAATCCCGTGCTGCTCGGCGTAATCGAGACAGTCTTCGCGCGACTTCAGCGACCACTCCCGCCACGGCGCGATGATCTTCAACTCCGGCGCAAGCGCCTGATACGTCAACTCGAACCGCACCTGGTCGTTGCCTTTTCCCGTGCATCCGTGAGCCACCGCGGTCGCCCCTTCGCGCAGCGCCACTTCGACCTGATGCTTCGCAATCACCGGCCGAGCCAGCGAAGTTCCGAGCAAATACTTGTGCTCGTAAACGGCCCCGGCTTTCAGCGCAGGAAAGACGTACCCGGTCAGGAACTCTTCCCGCAGATCCTCGACGATCACCTTGCTGGCCCCGGTCGCATAAGCTTTCTCGACCACCGCTTCGATGTCGTCACCCTGGCCAACGTCGCCCACCATGGCGATGACGTCGTACGAATAGTTTTCCTTCAGCCACGGAATGATGATGGACGTATCCAGTCCACCGGAATAAGCGAGAACAATTTTTTCAGGCATGAGCGCTCCTTACGGGCAGGCGAACCGCGCCGCCCAGCAATAAATACAGAATGGCTTTCTGAACGTGCAGACGATTTTCTGCCTGCTCGAAGATGACGGAGTTGTCGGAATCCATGACCTCGTCGGTGACTTCCTCCCCGCGATGCGCGGGCAGGCAATGCATAAACGCCGCATGCGGCGCGGCTTCCGCCATGAGTTCCCGATTCACCTGGTACGGTAGGAAGATGGCGGCGCGCTGCTCGGCTTCCTGCTCCTGTCCCATGCTGGCCCACGCGTCGGTATAAACTGCATCAACACCGGCAACGGCAGCGTGCGGATCAGTAACCAACTCGATTTGAGCGCCGCTCTGCTTCGCGATCTTCCGGGCGTCGGCAACAATCCGCGCATTCGGCTCATAGCCCTTCGGCGTGGCAATCCGGATCGACGATCCCAGGCACGCGCAGGTCAGCAGCAGCGAATGCGCCACATTGTTGCCGTCGCCGACATACGCGAGGCACATGTTTCGCAGATCGCCGAACCGCTCCTGCAGAGTGAAATAGTCCGCCAGCGCCTGGCAGGGATGCTCCAGGTCGCTGAGCGCGTTGATTACCGGAACCGACGCATACCGGGCCATGCCCTCAATGGTTTCCTGCGCGAACGTGCGCAGGACGATGACGTCGACCCAGCGCTCGAGATTGTGCGCGATGTCGCTCAGCGCTTCGCGGGCATCCAGTCGGCCCTGCGTTTGATCGACGAACATCGCCGTCCCGCCCAGGCCCGCCATCGCGGCTTCGAACGTCAGTCGCGTTCTCAGCGACGGCTTCTCAAAGAACATCACCATCTGTTTGCCCGCCATCGACCGTTGAAAAACGGACGGACGCGACTTCATGAGTTCTGCCAGATGTAACACCGCTTCGACGCCCTGCGATCCAAGATCGCGGGTCGAAATCAGGTCGGGACACCAGAAGATGCCGGAAAAAGTTTCCGGCGCCACCTGTGGTCTGCTTTGCAATGGACTGTTCAACGTTGACTCCTCTTTCTCAAACTTCACAGCGCTTGTTCGACTTGTGACGGCAGCCCGATTCATGCGCAGGTCACCTCTGTCCCGCAAGGCAGCTTGGTCAAGTAAAACTGCGGCAAGGACTCTGCTTCCGCGGCAGGCAAAATCCTCACCCGTCCCACACCCTGCTTCAGCGCCTGCTTGCACGCTTCCAGCTTGGGCAACATCCCTCCGCTGATGATCGATCCCGCCGCCAGATCCTCGGCCTGCTTCGTGCTCAACCATGGAATCACTGTTCCTTCGGCATCCTTCACTCCGGGCACGTCTGTCAGGAAGATGAGCGCGTTGGCGTGGCACGCCGCCGCGCATGCCGCGGCCATTTCATCGGCGTTGACGTTGTAGTATTCGCCGTCCGCACCCAGAGCCATCGACGCGAGGACCGGAATCCCTCCCTGCTGCCATAGCGCTTCGATCCAGCACGGCTCCGCAAAACAAATCTCGCCGACAAACCCCAGATCGTTGCCGCCCACCAGTTTCTTGCGGGCGCGGAAGCTCATCCCATCGCCGCCGCAGAACCCAACCGCCGGCATGCCCGCGGCCTGAATGGCCGCCACCATCTTCTTATTGACCATTCCGCCCAGCACCATGAGCGCCACGTCGCGCGTTTCCGCATCAGTCACGCGAAGCCCGCCTACGAATTTGCTTTCCTTGCCCAGTTGTTTCAGCACTCGAGTCAGCGCGCTTCCGCCGCCGTGCACCACGGCCACGCGATGGCTGTCCTGCGCCAACTCCGCAATGGCGCGGGCGCATTTGCGTAGAGTTATAGCGTCCTCAAGCGCCGCTCCTCCGATTTTGACCACGATTGTCATAGCAAGCCCGTCATTGCAACCCTTCGTCCTCCGCCCACCCATACATCAGGTTCATGTTCTGCACTGCCTGCCCGGCCGCTCCCTTGAGCAGGTTGTCGATGCAGGAGATCAACACCAGCCGCCGCTCATCTTCCGCCAGGCAAAATCCGAGATCGCAGTAGTTCGTGTGCAGCGAGAACTGCACTTGCGGAAGTTTCGGTGTCTCGAAAACCCGCACCCACCGTTTGCCCGAATAGAAATTCCGGAAGCACGATTCCACCCCAAGCGGCGTCATCTCGCGGCTCAGGTGCACATAGATCGTCGACAGAATCCCGCGCGGAATCGGGAGCAGGTGCGGCGTAAAGATCAACTCCTGCGCCTTCAATTCCAGTTGTTCGAGAATCTCTCCGACGTGTCGGTGATTGAATACCGAATAGGCGGACAAGTTGTCGGCGACTGACACGAAGTGGGTTTTGGCCGTGGGTTCTTTGCCCGCTCCCGACACTCCGGACTTCGAATCGGAAATAATCCCGCGATTGCGATCGACCACTCCAGCCTTGAGCAGCGGCGCCAGTGCCAGGATCACCGAAGTCGCATAGCAGCCCGGATTGGCTACCAGCGCGGCATTCGCCACCCGGTCGCCATTCAGTTCGGGCAGCCCGTAAACCGCTTGCTCAGTGAGTTCCGCCGCCGTCACAGCGTTCGCATCCTCAAAGCTATAGACTGCGCGATGCTGTTCCTGCTTCAACCGCCAAGCCCCGCTCAGATCGATTACCCGCAGCCCCTGCGCGATCGCCTCCGGCACCAGTGAGCGCGACGCCTCATGCGGTGTCGCCAGAAACAGCAACTCCACCCCCTGTTGCTTCAGCGCCGGCCACGACAGCGGACGCAGGGGGTAGCCTCCGTTGCCGGAGAGCGCCGGAAACACGTCGGCCAAGTCCGCAGCGCTGCCTTCGTCGGCGGTGCGCCGCAGCAACGTCGGCTTTGCGACTCGGGGATGCCGCTCGAGAATTCGCGTCAGTTCCAGGCCGGAATATCCGGTCGCGCCCAGCACTGCGGTTTTGAGTTTCGCGGCCATTTGTTGTTACAGCCCGAAGTCGCTAGCTCAGCATCTCCTCGATCCGCCCCGCCAGCTTGCGAGCCTCTTCTTTATCGGGACACACAATCAAAATGGTGTCGTCGCCGGCGATCGTGCCCACCACCTCAGACCAGTCTGCCTCGTCCAGGGCCGCCGCCACCGGCTGCGCGCTGCCCACGATGGTCTTGATCACCAGCTGGTTCTGGGCTGATCGAATGTCCAGCACAAACTCCCGCACCAGTCGCGAGACCGGCGGCAGCGCCACGCCGGCTCCATTCTCGCCCTGCGGCAGGGAATACCCGTGCGAGGTCTTGCTCAGATTCAAGTCGCGGATGTCCCGCGATAGCGTGGCCTGTCCCACCTTGAATCCGCGCTTGCGCAGAACTCGCTGCAGACTCTCCTGGCTGGCGATGGATCCGTGCTTCAGCGCATCCAGGACCGCCCGTTGCCGCAGTGTTTTATTCATAATGAATAAATATTCATACAGATGAATAAATATTTCTCCATCTTACGGACCCGGCCGGAAATGTCAAGAAGAAAGACCGTCCCTCGTTTACTTTCGAGAGCCGCCACGACGCAAACGAGTCTGCCTCCGCGTCTCGGGAAATCCCCACGCGAACCGCCGCCCCTTGATAAACTACTTCGCGGTCCAAAAGCGCAGTCGACTCACGTTCGGGAGATCGGATGAACCCAAAGCCCACACTGCCGGCGGAACTGATAGCGGAGTTTCTCGGCACTTTTGTCCTTATGCTTTTTGGCACCGGCGTGGTTGCCATGGTCGTTCTGTTTCCCTCCGGGAATCCGGGTGAGACCATTCACGGCGGCTTCACCAACATCACTCTGGGCTGGGGGCTGGCCGTGACCATGGGCATTTACGTTGCCGGCAAAGTGTCAGGAGCGCACCTGAACCCCGCCGTGACCCTGGCGTTCGCGGTGTTTCGCGGATTCCCATGGCGCAAAGTGCTGCCGTACTCGATCGCACAAACCGCGGGAGCCTTCGCGGCCGCCGCTCTCGTCTACTGGAATTACCTCCCTGCGTTCCGCCTGGTGGATCCGCAACTGGAGCGAACCGCCGGAGTGTTCACCACGTTTCCCGCTTTCCCCACGCTGCCCCAGGCAGGATTCCTCGATCAGGTCATCGGCACGGGCCTGCTGGTGCTGCTGGTGTTTGCCATCATCGATGAATTCAATGCGCCGCCTGGAGCAAATCTCGCGCCTGCCATGATTGGCTTGGTCGTGGTTGCCATCGGCATGAGCTTTGGCGGAATGCATGGCTATGCCATCAATCCGGCGCGCGACTTCGGTCCCCGGCTCTTTACCGTGGTCGCCGGATTCCGTAACAACGGCCTGACCGATGGAACTCGCGTGTGGTGGATTCCAGTCGTTGCGCCGCTTCTCGGCGGCTTGGCCGGAGCAGCCATTTACGATTTTGGCATTCGGCGTTTCTTGCGTCCCGGCCGGTAGAGACGTTGCTCGTAACGTCTCTTCTGCCACGCTGGCCACAATAGGGGGGTACTGTGAAATACGTTCTAGCGCTGGACCAGGGCACAACCAGTTCGCGAGCGCTCTTGTTCGATCCGGAGGGAGCGATTCGTTCGGTCGCCCAACAGGAATTCGAACAAGTCTTTCCTCAGCCCGGATGGGTCGAGCACAATCCCGGCCAGATCGCCTCCTCTCAAATCGCCGTGGCGCTGGAGGCGCTCACCAAAGCCGGTGCGCGGCCAGCCGACGTGGCGGCCATCGGCATCACAAACCAGCGTGAGACCACCATCGTGTGGAATCGCGACACGGGCGAGCCTGTCTACAACGCCATCGTCTGGCAAGACCGTCGCACCGCCGACTTCTGCCAGCGCCTCAGGAGCGAGGGCCACGCTCCCTTGATCCAGCAGCGCACTGGCCTGCTGATTGATTCCTATTTTTCTGCCAGCAAAATTTCCTGGATTCTCGACAACGTTGCCGGCACGCGCCCTCTCGCCGAAGCAGGCAAGCTTGCGTTCGGCACGGTGGATAGTTGGCTCGTCTGGAAACTCACCGAGGGCCGGGTTCACGCCACTGACGCCAGCAACGCGTCACGGACCATGCTCTTCAACATTCACACTGGCGCCTGGGACCGCGAGCTTCTCGTTCTATTTCGACTTCCAATCTCGATGATGCCCGCCGTGCGTTCTTCCAGCGAAATCTATGCGGAAGTAAGCGGAACAAATGGGCTGGAGGGAATTCCTATCGCAGGCATCGCCGGTGATCAACAAGCGGCATTGTTCGGCCAACGATGCACCCAGCCCGGCCTGACCAAGAACACGTACGGCACCGGCTGCTTCATGCTGC
>Ga0075017_100001122_pt1 | contig 16126 bp, 18 predicted proteins | sample AleBraG_ABR_2012_FD_71475 | JGI IMG/M metagenome (GOLD analysis project Ga0075017, IMG submission 71475) | Freshwater sediment microbial communities in response to fracking from Pennsylvania, USA - Alex Branch Run_MetaG_ABR_2012 | ecosystem: Environmental > Aquatic > Freshwater > Creek >... | reverse complement strand
TGCTGATGCTGACCGCGAAGGACGGCGAGCTCGACGAGGTCGAGGGGCTCGACGTAGGCGCCGACGACTTCTTGCGCAAGCCCTTCGAGAACTCGATCCTGCTCGCGCGCGTGCACGCGCTGTTGCGTCGACACGAACGCGGTCGACCCCAACAGCTGGTCGTCGGCTCGGTCTCGCTGGACCCGCTGCGGCGCAGCGCCGTCTCGTACGGTCGCGACGTGACGTTGACCCCGCGTGAGTTCGCGCTGCTGGAGTACTTGATGAGCCGCCCCGGCCAGTCCCTCGCCAAGTCCGAGATCCTCAACGCGGTGTGGGGCAGCGACTTCGACGGCGACCCGAACATCGTCGAGGTGTACATCGGCTACCTGCGGCGCAAGATCGACATGGTGCCGCACCCCTCGTTGATCAGGACCGTGCGCGGCGTGGGGTACTGCGTACGCGCGGACTGATGGCGGCCAAGAGCCAGCTCTCGATCCGGGCGCGGCTCACCTTGTTCTTCGTCCTGGCGATCGCCGCGATCTTGACCTTCACCGCCGTTGCGCTGGTGAACCTCGTGCACCACTCGCTCCAGACCCAGGCGACGAGTCAGGTCGCCTCGGAGATGATCCAGACGCAGGAACGATTCACCAACAATCCGACGTCGTCCGAGAAGTTCGTGACGCTCCCGATGCACAACGACGTCGTGATCCAGGTCACGAATCTCGCCGGCACCCAGGTGTGGGCGGCGAGCGTGGTGATCGCCCGCGATCCGGTCCTGGCGCGTCCGGTGCCCGATCCGTCACAGACCAACGGGCTCGGCGTGAGGATGATCGCGCGCAAGCATCCCGAACCAGGGCTCGCGACGCTGAGCTCGGGTCAGATCGGCATGATCTCGACGAGTCGGGGCCCCGGTCTCATCTACGGGTTCGTCTACGGCGGGGGCATCAACCACAGCCTGGACGTGCTGTTGGTGAGCCTGCTCGTCTCGTTCCCGCTGCTCTTGTTGATGTCGGGGGGGTTCATCTGGATGGGTATCGGTCTCGCGCTCGCGCCGGTCGAGTCGATTCGTCGTCGCGTCGACGCCATCGCGGCCCAGGACCTCACCCAGCGCGTGCCCATCACGGGGGGCGACGACGAGATCGCCCGCATGGCCCGCACCGTGAACGCGATGCTCGACCGCCTCGAATCGTCCTCGCAGTTCCAACAGGAGTTCGTCTCCAACGTCAGCCACGAGCTGCGCAGCCCGCTCACGACGCTGCTCGCCACGACCGAACGGGCGGCCAACGACCCCGACAAGGCGAATTGGACCGACGTGGTCGACGTCGTGATGCGCGAGGGCCGCCGTCTCGACGTGCTCATCGACGACCTGTTCTGGCTGGCCCGCCACGACGAGCACCAGGTGGTCACCCAGAGCACCGACGTCGACCTCGACGACCTGTTGTTCGAGGAGGCCCAGCGCGTGCGGTCGTTGAGCGACCTGAACGTCGACACCGCCGCGGTGACGCCGACGCGGGTCGTCGGGGACCCCGCGATGCTCAAGCGCATGATCCGCAACGTCGTCGACAACGCGGTTCGCTACGCCAACCACGAGCTTCGCTTCGACGCGCACTACGAAGACGACGAGGCGGTCGTGTGCGTCGCCGACGACGGTGACGGCATCGACGTCGCGCACAGCGGCCGGTTCTTCGAACGCTTCGTCCGTGCGGACCCCGCGCGAAGCCGCCATTCGGGCGGCACGGGACTGGGCCTGTCGATCGTCTCGGAGATCGTCGAGCACCACGGGGGGAGCGCGCGCTTCGTCGAGGTGCCCTCGGGGTCGACGATCGAGTTGCGGGTGCGTCGCGACGGCGTTGGCCACCAGCACTGACGCCGTTCCATTGAACGCGTTCGAGGCCTAAGGTCATCGCTATGGACACCTTGGAACTGGCCCAGAGCACCGCCGATCCGCTGTGGAGGGTCGGGATGTCGTTCTACTTCGACCCCCAGACCCGTGACCGGGGCCGGGCGCTCGGTCTCAACCCCTTCGAGTACTACGGCCTGGGTCGCGGCGGCACCCTGGGCAACGTGGACACCGGCGTCGTCCAGGACGCGTTCACCTTCTGGCACCCGCGCAACATCGAGCGCATCTGGACGGCACCGGCGGCGAGGGCCGATCCGGTCGCCATCGCCGCGGACTACCTGGACGCGGCGTACGACTTCGCCGAGCGCACCTTCGGCGCCGTCGACGTCGACGTGCTCGCGGCGTTCTCCGACGCGGTCGCGCGCGTCGCGCACGGCGTCCCGTCGGGGACCCACCTGCTGTTCGACGGGTACATGGGCTACGCGACGCCGACCGACCCCGTGCGCTCGTCCTACCTGGGCGCGATCTTGATGCGCGAACTGCGCGGGGGTGCCCACATCGTCGCCGTGCGCGAGGCGGGGCTCAGCGCGCTCGAGGCCAACTACGTCGACGACCCGGGCCTCTTCGCCATGCACGGCTACCTCGAGGACGAGGTCCCCGTCGTGACGCCCGAACTCGTCGAGCGCAAGCGACGGGCCGACCTGGCGACGTCGGTCACGATGGCCGGTTTCTTCGAGGTGTTGAGTGACGACGAGCGGGACCGTTTCCGCGATGGGGCGATGTGCATGGACGAGGCGCTGACCACTCCCGTGCCGGTGTCGAGCTAGCCGCCATGGCCGCGCCGGTGCGTCGACGGACGGTGCGCGGTCCCTTCCTCACGCTGTTGGTGTGCGCGGTGGTCGTCGAGATCGCCTGGACGATCTTCCTCGGGTTCCACCTGCCGCGTCACTACGTTGCGCTGCACTGGGACATGGCGTGGGTCGGCATCGACCTCATGGAGATCGCGCTGTTGTGCGCGACCGCGTGGACGGCGTGGCGCATGAAGGTCCAGTTCATCATCTTCGCGAGCGTCACGGGCACGGTCTTCGTCATGGACGCGTGGTTCGACATCACGACGGCGCGTCGAGGTGACCTCGCCCAGAGCGCGTGGCTCGCCGGCGTCACCGAGATCCCCATCGCCATCGCCCTGTTCTGGAGCGCGTGGCGCGCGACGCGTTGGTTCATCACCGACGCGCACGCGGTGCTCGACGACGCCGGCGCCTCGGGTGGCGACCACGCGCCGAGCGCGACCTGACTACGGGTAGACGATCCCCTCGAGCGCCAGGAGGTACCGCTTGACCGCGTCGCCGCCGCCGTAACCGCCGATTCCGTTCGCGGCGACGACGCGGTGACACGGCACGACGATGGGCCACGGATTCGCGTGGTTCGCGTTGCCGACCGCGCGCATCGCCCGGGGTCGGTTGGTCGCGCGCGCGACGTCGGCGTAGGTGCGAACCTCACCGAACGCGATGTCGCACAGGGCCGCCCACACCTCTTGCTGGAACGCCGTCGCGCGAACGGGAGCGAGCGAGACGTCGAACGCTCGGCGATCGCCGGCGAAGTACTCCTGGAGTTGTCGAGCGGCCTCGGCGACCGGCGTGGGGGCTTCGCCCCGAGACGCCCGGACACGTTGGTGGGGCAGCGCGATCTCGACCAGGCCGACGTCGGACCCGACCACCCCCCAGACACCGACCGGGGAGCGGACGTTCAGCACGAATCTCTGCATCCACCCTGTCTATCGCGACTACCGTCTCGAAGGTGGAGAAAATTGTCGTGTCCAACGGCGACGTGCAACTAGTCACCTTCGTCGACGGCGAGGGTCCGACGGTCGTGCTGTTGCACGGGTGGCCCGACACCTCGTCAGTGTGGGACGAGGTCGCGCCGGCGCTCGTCGACGGCGGCTACCGGGTGGCGGTACCGGACCTGCGCGGGTGCGGCGAGAGCTCCAAGCCCGAGGCCGTCGACGACTACTCGGGCCTCCACCTGGCGGGCGACGTCGCCGCGATCATCGATCGGCTCGACGTCGATCGAGTCACATTGGTGGGTCACGACTGGGGCGCGAGCCTCGGCTGGGTCTGCGCGTCGTTCATGCCCGAGCGGGTCGAACGTCTCGCGGTGCTGCAGGTCGGACATCCGACGGCCTTCTTCGGCGCGGGGATCGATCAACAGATCAGGAGTTGGTACATGCTCTTGTTCCATCACGCGGGTATCGCCGAGGCCTTCCTGCGCAAGAACGACTACCAGGCGATCCGTTCGTGGGCGCATCACCCGCGCGCGCAGCAGGTCATCGACGAACTCGAGCGCGACGGCCAGATGAGCGCGCACCTGCGCTGGTACCAGGCCAACGTCGCGCCCGACGCGTTCGTCGTCGACCCGCCGGTGATCCCGATGGTGCAGGCGCCGGTGATGGGCATCTGGTCGAGCGGTGACATGGCCCTCGGGGAGCGCCAGATGGTGACATCGGGCGATTTCTGCGCGAACGGATTCCGCTTCGAACGTCTCGAAGCACTCGGTCATTGGCTGCAATTGGATGTTCCTGATCAGATATCTTCGATGCTTCTCGACTTTTTGGGTACTTAGTCCTTCGGGGCCTCTTTTACGCGGCTGCTAGAAACGTGAGTATGAAAATTGCGCTCCATAGGGAGTCGCGCGCCGGTGAGACACGTGTCGCACTCACGCCCGACGCCGTCAAGACCCTCGTCACCGATGGATGGGAGGTGGAGGTCCAACGCGGTGCGGGTGTTCGAGCCCACTTCAGCGACGACGCCTACGTGGCCGTCGGCGCGGCCATCGTCGACTCGCCCGCCGGTGACGTCAACCTTCGCGTGAACCCGCCCACGCTCGACGAGGTCGCGAATCTACCCGAGGACTCACTGCACCTGTCGTTCCTCTCGCCGCTGCTGGCCCAGGACATCGTGCGCGCGCTGAACGACCGGCGGATCACCGCCTTGTCGTTCGACCTGCTCCCGAGGATCTCGCGCGCCCAGTACATGGACGCTCTGTCGAGCCAGGCCACGGTCTCGGGCTACCGCTCGGCGCTCGCCGGCGCCACCTACTTCGACCGGTTTTTCCCACTTCTCACCACCGCCGCCGGAACCATCCGTCCGGCGAAGGTACTCATCATGGGCGTCGGCGTGGCCGGCCTGCAGGCGATCGCCACCGCCAAGCGCCTCGGCGCCAAGGTCCGCGCCTACGACGTGCGCTCGGCGGCCAAGGAAGAGGCCGAGTCCGCGGGTGCGACCTTCGTCCAGCTCGGCGTCACCGCCGACGCCGCCGGCGGCTACGCCCGCGAGTTGACCGATGAGGAGCGCCAGCAGCAACAGGCGGCCCTGCTCAGCGAGGTCGCCAACGCCGACGTGGTGATCACCACGGCCGCGGTCCCGGGTCGCAAGTCGCCGATCCTGCTCACGACCGCCATGGTCGAGGCGATGGGCGAGGGCTCGATCGTGATCGACATGGCCGCCGACGGCGGCGGAAACTGCGAGCTCACGGTCGCTGGTGAAGTCGTCGAGCACAACGGCGTGCAGGTCGTCGGACTGACGAACCCGCCCGCCCAGATGGGTGCGCACTCGAGCTTCCTGTTCGCGAACAACGTGCTGAAGCTGCTGGCGCTGTTCGGCGCGAAGGGCCAGTTGGCGCCGGACTGGAACGACGAGGTCGTCATCGGCGTCACCGTCGCTCGTAACGGCGAGATCAACCATGGACCAACGGCGGAGGCCCTCGGCCTGGCCCACGTGGCCATCACCCCCGAATCGAAGGAGACCGCCTGATGGGCAACACCTTGTTGCAGTACGCGACCGTCCTGATGCTGTCGATCTTCGTCGGCATCGAGATCATCGCCAAAGTTCCGAGTATCCTGCACACGCCGTTGATGAGCGGCTCGAACGCGATCCACGGCGTCATCATCGTCGGCGCAATGCTCGTCCTCGGCGGCGCAACGACCAACCTCCAAGAGGTGCTCGGCTTCCTCGCCGTGATCCTCGCGACCATGAACGTGGTCGGCGGTTTCGTCGTGACCGACCGGATGCTCGAAATGTTCAAGCCCAAGCCCACCAAGCCCAAGTCCACGTCGAACGATGAGGTGGCCAAGTGAGTCGCGAAACACTCATCGACCTGCTGTACCTCTTCGCGGCGACGACCTTCGTCCTGGCGCTGAAGGGGCTCGGCAGCCCCAAGCACGCTCGCAAGGGCAACATGGTTGCGGCCTTCGGCATGCTCGTCGCCGTCGTCGCGACGTTCTTCAAGTACGTCGACGGTCACTCCCTGCGCCACATCTGGCTGATCCTGCTCGGCATGTTCATCGGTGCGCTGATCGCGGTGCCGACCGCGCGGTTCATCAAGATGACCGCCATGCCGCAGCTCGTGGCGATCTTCAACGGCGTGGGTGGTGGCGCCGCGGCGCTGGTGTCGATCACCGAGTTCATGCACATCAAGGCGAGCCATCCGGCCACGTACGTCACCCTCGAGGTGCTGTTGGGCGTCCTCATCGGGACGTTCTCGTTCGCCGGTTCGGCCATCGCCTTCGCCAAGCTCCAGGAGTTGATGACGGGTCGTCCCATCACGTACCCCGGTCAGCAGGTGATCAACGCCATCGTCGGACTCGTGGCGATCGTGCTGATCGTGACGATCCTGTTCACGTCCTCGACGGTGCTGCTGTGGATCCTGCTGGCGGTCTCGGCGGTGCTCGGCGTCATCTTCGTGCTGCCGATCGGCGGTGCGGACGTGCCGGTGTTGATCTCGCTGTTGAACGCCTTCACCGGCCTCGCGGTCGCGGCGTCGGGCTTCACGCTCGGCTCGAACCTGCTGATCGTCGCCGGTACATTGGTCGGTGCCTCGGGTATCTTGCTGACGCGCATGATGAGCAAGGCCATGGGTCGAAGCCTGACCAACGTGCTCTTCTCGGCCTTCGGATCGAACATCACCGCCAGCGGCGCCACCGAGCGCGCGGACGGCGCGTCGGTGCGCTCGGGGACACCCGAGGACATCGCGATCCTGCTCGGCTTCGCCAGTCGCGTCGTGTTCATCCCGGGCTACGGGCTCGCCGTCTCGCAGGGACAACACGTGCTGCGCGAGCTGGCCGAGTTGCTCGAGTCCAAGGGCATCGAGGTCAGCTACGCCATCCACCCGGTCGCCGGTCGAATGCCCGGGCACATGAACGTCCTGCTCGCCGAGGCGAACGTCCCCTACGAGCAGTTGGTGGAGATGGACGAAGCCAACTCCGAACTCGCCACGACCGACGTCGCGTTGGTGGTGGGCGCGAACGACACGGTGAACCCGGCCGCGCACGACGACCCGAGCTCGCCGATCTACGGCATGCCGATCATCAACGCCGACTTGGCCGAGAACGTCGTCTTCTTGAAGCGTTCGATGCGCCCCGGCTTCGCCGGCATCGAGAACGAGTTGCTCTACAACCCCAAGACCACGCTGGTGTTCGGTGACGCCAAGGACACCCTCACCAAGATGGTGGCCGCCGTCAAGGCTGGTTAGTCGGTCAGGACGTTGAGCGTCGCGAGGACTTCCTCGCTGAGCGACTGGAACGCCGTCGCGTTGGACCGCACCTGTTGGGGGTTCGACGCGCCGGCGATCACGCTCGCCACGGGACCGTGGCTGAGCAGCCACGAGAACGCGAGGTCCAGGATCGAGACGTCGACCTCGTCGGCGAAGTTGAGGAGCGTCCCCACGCGCGCGCGCAGGTCGTCGCTCAACCAGTGGGCGCTGCGCTCGGGCGCCATCAGCGACAGGCGGGTCCCCTCGGGAATCGGCGCGCCGGGCTTGACCTTGCCGGTCAGCAGTCCGTTGGCGAGCGGGTAGTAGGGCAGGAAGGCCAGACCGAGCTCCTCGCACGCGTCGAGGACGCCGTCGCGTTCGGGTTCGCGGTAGAGCAGCGAGTACTGGTTCTGGACCGACACGAACGTCGGCCCGTCGCCGGCGGCGTCGCGCGCCTCGCGCAGTTGGCTCGCGTTGAGGTTCGAACATCCGATCTCGCGCACCTTGCCCTCGGCGACCAGTTCGCCCAGCGCACCCATCGTGTCCGCGATCGGTACGGTGTCGTCGGGGGCGTGGAGCTGGTAGAGGTCGATGTACTCGGTGCCAAGTCGGCGCAGCGAGTCCTCGCAGGCCCGGCGCACGTAGTCGGGGTGCGCGCCGAAGTGCTGGTCGTCGATGGGCATACCGAACTTCGTGGCGACGATCGCCTCGTGGCGTCGCGTCCCGAGGGCGACGCCCAGAAAGACCTCGGACGCGGTGGCGCCGTAGATGTCGGCCGTGTCGAAGAAGTTGATCCCCGCGTCCAGCGCACTGGTCACGACCTCGGTGGTGGCCGCCTGGTCGAGGCGGGCGCCGAAGTTGTTGCAGCCGACGCCGACGACCGAGACCATCAGTGCACCAAGTGCGCGCTCTTGCATTGTGACCCTCTCCACGTGCTGCTCCGAGTGTACGCAGTCACTTCACACGAACGGTCGCCCACTACGATGGAACCGGTCATCATCAAAGGGAGTCCCATGAAGGTCACTGTCGATTTCGATCTCTGCACGAGCAACGCAGTCTGCATGGGTATCGCGCCCGAGGTGTTCGAGGTCCGCGACGACGGGTTCCTCTACGTCCTCAACGAGAACCCCGGACCGGAGTTCGACGAGCAGTTGCGTGAAGCCGTCCTGAGCTGCCCCAACGGCGCGATCTCGCTCGAGGAGTAGACCATGACCGGACCGCGCGTCCGCTTCGCCCCGTCGCCGACGGGCTTCTTTCACGTCGGCTCGGCCCGCACCAGCCTCTTCAACTGGCTGTTCGCCCGTCAGACGGGCGGCACCTTCATCCTGCGCATCGAGGACACCGACACCGAGCGCAATCGCGCCGAGTGGCACGAGGGCATCCTCACCGCCATGGCGTGGCTCGGGCTCGACTTCGACGAGGGGCCGTTCGAGCAGAGCGCCCTGCTGGGCGACCACGTGGCCGCCGCCGAGACGCTGTTCGAGAACGGATACCTCTACGCGTGCGACTGCACGCGCGAGCAGATCGACGAGCGGATCAAGGGCAACGCCAAGCCGGGCTACGACGGCCACTGCCGTGAGCGCGCCGTCGCGCGATCGTCGACGACCGCGCTGCGTTTTCGCGTGCCCGACGGAGGCACGACGACGGTGCACGACATGATCCGCGGCGACGTCGTCTTCCCCCACGACAGCTACGAGGACTTCATTGTCGTCAAGTCCAACGGCGCGGTGCTCTACCCACTGGCCAACGCCGTGGACGACCGCAATATGGCGATCAGCCACGTCATCCGCGGCGAGGACCTCCTGCCCACGACGCCCAAGCAGGTCATGATGTGGGAGGCGCTCAACCGGTGCCCCGGCGTCGAGCCGATCGAGCACCCCCAGTACGCGCACCTGCCGATGCTCGTGAACGAGCAGCGAAAGAAGCTCTCCAAGCGCAAGGACCCCGTCGCCGTCGAGTCCTATCGCGACCAGGGCTACCTGCCCGAGGCCTTCGTCAACTACCTGGCGCTGCTCGGCTGGAGCCCTCGCGGTGACGAGGAGATCGTCGATCGCGCGACGCTGGTCGAACAGTTCCGACTCGAGGACGTCTCGCACTCGCCGGCCTTCTTCGACGTGAAGAAGTTGACCCACATGAACGGGGAGTACATCCGGGCGTTGACCCCCGAGGCGTTCGTCGAGCGTTCGGCGCCGTGGGTGAGTCCGTGGAACTGCTCGTGGCACCCGACCGACCGCGACGTGCCGTGGCGCGAGGCCCAGTTCTCGCTCCAGCGCTACGTCCAGATCGCGCCGCTCGTGCACGAGCGGATCGCCACGTTCGGCGAGATCGCGCCGATGATCGCCTTCTTCTTCCTCGACGAGGTCGCGTTCGACGACGCCGCCTTCGCCAAGACGATCGCCGGCGATCCCGTCGCTCGTGACCTGCTCGACGCGGCGATCGGTCGATTCACCGACGTCGAATGGCGCGCGGGCGATTTGCACGAGGCGACCCAGCAAGTGGGCGAGTCGTTCTCGTTGGCGCTTCGCAAGGCGCAGGCGCCGATCCGCTGCGCGGTCACCGGCTCCATCGTCGGTCCGCCGCTGTTCGAGTCGCTCGAACTGCTCGGACGCGACGAGACGCTCCGGCGACTGCGAGGAGCACTGGCGCGGTCCGCCGGGTGATCTTCGGCCCGATCAAATTGGTGCTGCGCATCATTTCGCTGATGGTGACGATCGTGGTCGTGTACTTCGCGGTGACCTTCGTGCAGATCTGGCTGACCGGACACCAGCACTCGTCGTCCAACGCCCAGGCGATCTTCGTCTTCGGCACCGCCGAGGACAATGGCGTGCCCTCGCCCGAACTCCAGGCCCGTCTCGATCACGCGTTGGCGCTGTGGAAGGACCACCGCGCCCCGTGGATCGTCGTGACCGGTGGCAAACGCCCCGGTGACGTCTACACCGAATCGGGCGTCTCGGCGACGTACCTCATCGCCCACGGCGTCCCCGGGTCGGCGATCATCCGTGGTTACGGCAGCGACACCTGGCAGAACGTGGCGACCTCGTTGCCGTCCATGCAGCGCAACCACATCGTCACGGTGTTGACGGTGACCGACCCGTTCCACGAGGACCGGGCCATGGCTATCTCGTCGTCCCAGGGCCTCACGCCGTTCCCGTCGCCGGTGGACGACAAGTCGATGTCGACGTGGAACTACTACTTCAAAGAGACGTTCGAGGTCGGGGTCGGTCGCATCATCGGATTCGAGCGATTGAGCCAATGGACGGGTGGTTCTGCGAGCAGGTGAGAGGCGTTGGCGGCTCTCTCGCAATCTCGGGTAGGATTTTCGAGCCCTTCGGGGGTGGTGTAATTGGCAACACAACTGGTTCTGGTCCAGTTATTCAGGGTTCGAGTCCTTGCCCCCGAGCGAAGTGACGCGTGATTCCACACGCGTCGCCTCATGGTCCCATCGTCTAGTGGCCTAGGACATCACCCTCTCAAGGTGGAGGCACGGGTTCGAATCCCGTTGGGACTGCGCTTTGACTTCGACCCTTGATTGTGAGGAGTCCAAGGGATAGGTTCATCGCGACGATGGCGTCGGGTGTGTCCAGACTCTCGCCACCGCGAATGCCGTCAATGGGCGGCGTCGAGGAGGTGCCGGATGCGTGACGTCGTGCTTCGCCAGTACGCGGTCTCTCTCGACGGCTTCAGTTGCGCCGACGACTCCGAGTTCCAGCGCTACGTCTTCGACCTCGTCGACCCCGAGCTCGACGAACAGATCGTGGCCGACCTCCAACGGGCGGGGACGCACATCATGGGCGGGGTCACCTACGCCAACATGGCCGGCTACTGGCCGCAGGCGTCGGGGGCGATCGCCGAGGTGATGAACAGGGTGCCCAAGGTCGTCTTCTCGCGCACGCTCGAACGCGCGCCGTGGGCGGAGTCGACCATCGCGAGCGGCGACACCGCGCAGGAGATCGCACGGCTCAAGTCACAACCGGGCGCCGAGATCATGGCGCACGGCGGCTTTCGCTTCACCCAGTCACTCGTGCGACTGGACCTCGTGGACGAGCTGCGCCTCTACGTCTTTCCCGTCGCCCTCGGCCACGGATCGTCGATATTCGCCACCGTCGAGTCGATGACTCGCTACCAGCTCGTGTCGAGTGCCGCGTACTCGTGCGGTGCCGTGTTCAACACCCTGCGCCGAATCGAGCGAGTGGACTAAACCACGGACGCGGAACGGGGTCGTCGACCGGCGGGCGTCACACGAGATCGAGCGCGGCGTCGAGCGGCTCGTACCCCGGCGCGGTGCGCCGCCACGGATACGCGTCTTCGAAGCGCTCGGCGAGGTCGAGCAGTCGAAGGTCGTGGTAGTGGCCCGCGGTCACCTGGAGTCCGAACGGGACGCCCGACTCGAAGTTCCGATAGGGCACGGTGATCGCCGGGTGGCCGGTGACGTTCTGCATCGCGGTCGAATAGACCTGCGGCGGCAGGCCGTGCACGTCGGACCGGGCGTCGAGTCGTCCGTCGGCGAGCCACCCCTCGCTCGCCACCGTCGGCGTCAGGAGCACGCCGTCGTCGCCCAACAGTTCGTCCATGGTGCGCACGTAGAGGTAACGCCGTCGCCGCGCCGCGAGGTAGTCGTCGATCGAGACCGCCAGCCCGGTCGTGAGGTACTCCTGGGTGGCGACGTGGAACTCGCCCATGTGCCCGACGACCCACTCACGTCCGAGTGACGCGACGTGTTCGGCGGTGGTGACGGTGAACCAGTCGATGTCGGGGTCGCCGTCGGGGAAGAACCCGTCGGCGTCGTGCCACTCGACCGATGCGCCGACGAGGTCGGCGAAGGCGCCGACGGCGTCGTGGAAGAGTGAGCGCACCGGCGCCGGGAGTGGTCCGAGCGGTGAGGTGCGATCGGCGGCGACGATCCGCACCGGCCGGTCGTCGCGCCGCGCGACGTCGGCGAGTGACCGCGGAGGCGACGACGGGTCGCCGGCGACGGGTCCCCTCATCACGTCGTAGAGCAACCGCAGGTCGTCGACGGCCGTCGCGAACGGCCCGTCGGTCGAGTAGTCGATCCAGTCCGGCGCGGGCCAACGCCCGACCATGCCGTTGGTGGGTTTGATGCCGACCAGTCCGCACAACGACGCGGGGATCCTGATCGACCCGCCGCCGTCGGTGGCGGTGGCGACACCGACCAGCCCCGCGCTGATCGCCGCGGCCGATCCGCCACTCGAACCGCCCGGGGAGAGGTCCCGGTTCCACGGATTGCGGGTCACCCCCGTGGCCAGGCTGGCGGTGAAGCCCTCGATCGCGAACTCGGGCAGCGTCGCCTTGCCGAGCGGGACGGCACCGGCGTCGACGAGGCGTTGGGGCACGACGCCGTTGACCATTGCCAACGGCGCGTCGCGCAACGCCAACGACCCCTTGCGGGTCCGGTGCCCGCGCCACTCCTCGAGGTCCTTGATGAGGGTCGGCACGCCGACCAGGGCGCCGCGGACCCCGTCTCCGCGATCGATCGCCAACGCGATCGACAACCCCTCGTCGAAGGCCTCTTCCGCCAGGACGTTGAGATCGGGGTTCGCGACGTCGAGCCGATCGATCGACTCACGCAGCACCCGGGTAGCGCTGACCCGGCCGTCGCGGACGGCGTTCGCGACGGCGTTGATCGGACCGACCGGCGTCGCCACGGCTCAGATCACCGCCGGGTCGCCGCTCTCACAGATGAGCGGTTCGCCCTCCTGCGCCCACGCCGTCATCCCGCCGGCCAGGTTGACGACGCCGAAGCCCTGTTCCACCAAGAACGCGGTCGCCCGGGTCGAACGGGCGCCACTGCGACAGACGCACACGATCGGTCGATCCACGTCGAGGGATCCGACGTGGTCGGGGAGCTCGGCCAACATCACGTGTCGCGCGTCGGGCGCGTGGCCCGCGTCCCATTCGTCGTCTTGGCGAACATCGAGCAGCAGCGCACCCTCTCGGGCCATTCGCGCCGCCTCGGCGACGTCGACGTTTCGAATCTCGGCCATATCTCATCCTTTGACTGGTGGGTGCGCACAACGAGCAGCGAATGGAATCTACTCCTAGACTTTTCGCATGGCACAACGAGACCTGATATCGACGATCACCACCGACGAATTGGTGCCGTTGTTGGACACCGACGAGCGTCTCTTCCTGGTCGACGTGCGCGATCCGGACGAGGTCGCCGACTGGCAGATCCCCGGCGCGCACAACATCACCCTCGACACGCTCGAGCGCCGTCTCGACGAGTTGCCGGCGAACGCGCACCTCGTGACGGTCTGCGCAAAGGGTGCGCGCGCCCGCCAGGGAGCCGAGATCCTGGCGCGTCACGGCATCGCGAGTCAGGTCCTCGAGGGCGGCATGGGCGCGTGGGCGTCCACGTTCGATGCGGTGGTCGGTGACTTCGCCGGGGCCACCGTCGTCCAGCTGCGACGCCGGGGCAAGGGCTGTCTGTCCTACGTGGTGGGTGCGGGCGAGTCGTGCGTGGTCATCGACCCGGCGCTCGACATCGGCCAGTACATCTCTCGAGCGCGTGAACAGGGCTGGACGATCACCCACGTCCTCGACACGCACCTACACGCGGACCACATCAGTGGTGCTCGGGCGCTGGTCGAGGCGACCGGGGCCGCGTTGTGGCTCAATCCGTCTGACCCGTTCACGTTCGACTTCGAGCCGCTCAGCGACGGTCGCGCCATCGCCCTCGCGCCGGGCGTCGAGTTGACGGTCTCCGCGGTCAGCGTGCCGGGTCACACCGAGGGTTCGACGATGTACCAACTGGGCCACGCGGCCATCTTCACCGGTGACACGGTCTTCCTGGAGAGCGTCGGACGGCCCGACCTCGCCGATCAGGCGGAGTCGTTCGCGCACAACCTCTACCGCAGCCTGCACGAGCGCGTCCTGCCGCTCAGTGACGACATCGTGGTCTTTCCCGCGCACTACGGCGCGGGCGTGGAGATCCATTCGGGCGTCTTCGTGGCCCGGCCCCTCGGTGAACTGCGCACGACGCTGCCTCCGCTGGCGCTCAGCGAGTCGGAGTTCGTCTCGTGGGCGATCGCGAACGTCAAGGACCGACCACCCAACTACCAGCACATCGTGATGGTGAACGCGGGGACCGAGTCCGTGGGCGACCAGGCGCCCGAGCTCGAGCTCGGACCCAATCGCTGCGCGGTCGCCTGAGCGCTCAGGCGATCTTCCACGTCGTGCCGTCGGGGCCGTCCATGACCTCGATGCCCGCACCGACCAGCAGGTCCCTCAGTCGGTCGGCCAGCGCGAAGTCGCGACCGGCCCGCGCCGCGAGTCGCAGATCGAGCAGGCCCGCCACCAACGACGACGGGTCGATGTAGCCGTCGCCCCCAGTCGACGCCATGCGCGCCAACGTCGCGATCGCCGAGGCGGCGCCCTCGCCACCCTCACTCGCGCGAGCGATCAGTTCGTCGACGCCCGTGGGCTCGACGGGCGCCGGCGCGTGCTCGATCGTCGAGGTCGGTTCGAACGATCGGATCGCCGCGAGGTCGACGCTGGACCCCGAGGCGAAGGCCAGTTCCTCGCCGCCGCGGCGCCAGTAGACGTTTCCCTTGCCCGCGACGCTCAGCGTCTGACGTTCGAGGTCGATCAGGGCCGCCGTGTGTTCGTCGATCCCGAGCACGCCCACGCCCTCGGGGAGCTGGCGCTCGAGCAGCTCGAGCCGGTCGCGACCGAGGTAGCAGTAGCGCGTGTCGTAGTTGCCGCCCTCCGCGTTGTCGAAGTGCGGGATGATCGCCGCCTCGATGCCGGTCATCGACAGCACGTCCAGGCCGTCGAGCCAGTGCACCGTCGCGCCCACCTTGTAGATCTCGTACACGGGGACCGTGTACCGGCCGAGCGTGAGTGCCGCGGCCGAGGCGTAACAGACGACCCCTCCCTCGCCCAGCACCGCCTTCAGGTCCTCGGCCAGGCCGACGGGACGCCACTGGTGCACGGCGTAGCTCGGACTCCCGGGACCGGAGAAGACGTAGTTCGCCGCCCGGACCTCCTGGCGAAAGACCGCCCGCGCAACGTCCGACGAATCGGCGAAGTTGAGGAACGACAGGGGCTTGATATCCACGTGCAGCGACGTCGAGAAGTAGTCGACGATCTTCTCGGTCATCTGGGGAACGTTGGCCTGAAAACCGTACGGGGTGTCGAGCGACACGGCCCGGATTTCCGTGATCGGCTTGAAGAGTTGGCGGTGGACCTTGGTCATGCTCGGTGCCGTTTCGCCCGAGCCCATCAGTGCGAGAATGCCCAGGGTCACAGACCGCATCGTAACGGTTGGCGGGGACGTGTGAGCGGCCCAGTGGGTAGGTTGGGGACATGAGCACAGTGGTGATTCAGATGCGCGACCGGGCCAAGGACAACGTCGGCGCCCCCATGGTGGTGTGGGCGTTGGCGATGGCCGTCGTGCTCTTCATGTTGCAGGCGCGCTTCGGTTCGCGCGACGCCGTGTTGTGGGCGGGCGTGGGCGTCACGGCCGTGTTCGGCGCCTACCTCGGCTGGCACCGGCGCGTGGGGGCCGCGTTCTTCGCCCCCTTCGTCAGTTGGATGGTGGCGTGGTTCCCCATGATCATCGGCGCCATGATCCGGGCCGGCTTCATCAAGGGGCTGGTGTCGGGGCTGTTCTGGATCACGATCGGCTGGATCCTCATCGGACTGCTCGAGTTCGTGTGGCTCATGCTGGTGGGCGCCTTCGTGCGGATGCTGCGCGGTGCGGGCCATCACGACGAGCCCGACGTGGTCATCTACGGACCCGACGGGGGTCAGGTCTAACCT
>Ga0075017_100001121_pt1 | contig 16126 bp, 12 predicted proteins | sample AleBraG_ABR_2012_FD_71475 | JGI IMG/M metagenome (GOLD analysis project Ga0075017, IMG submission 71475) | Freshwater sediment microbial communities in response to fracking from Pennsylvania, USA - Alex Branch Run_MetaG_ABR_2012 | ecosystem: Environmental > Aquatic > Freshwater > Creek >... | reverse complement strand
TGCGGAAAGGATAAGCGCTGAAAGCATCTAAGCGCGAAGCCTGCCTCGAGATGAGATCTCCCACTGGGTTAACCAGGTAAGGCCCCTGGTAGACGACCAGGTTGATAGGCCGGAGGTGTACGCACGGTGACGTGTTCAGCCGACCGGTACTAATCGGCCGAGGGCTTGGGTTTTTTCTTCCTCATGCTCGTGCTCGCTCTGGAGTCCTCATGCGAGGGCTGTTGCAGCCATTCGGCTGCCAATCGATCGCATTGAAATTGCACAAGGTTTCCGGTGGTTATAGCGGCAGGGAAACACCCGTTCCCATTCCGAACACGGAAGTGAAGACTGCCAGCGCCGATGGTACTTGGGGGGGAGCCCCCTGGGAGAGTAGGACGCCGCCGGATTTTTTCGAGAGAGGCGACCCCGCCGTGCACACGCACTGGCGGGGTCGCCTTTTTTCATGTCCGGATCCAATTCGTGCACCGCTGGTGCTCCGCCGGCCGGTACCCTCGCGGGCCCGTCGCGCGTGTGCGTTCGTCGCGCGCGCCTGCGAGACGACCTCGAACGACGGCGAGACTCCCGCCGGGCTGAGGCCCGGCAACTGACGAGAGAGCGTGGAACCACTGATGGCAGAAGGACGCAGCGGATCGGGCCGGTCCCAGGGCGGGAGCGGCAAGGGTCGGGGCCAGGGTGGTCGGGGCCAGTCGGGCGCGGGCAAGGGAGGGCGGCCGAGCCAGGGGAACGGGAGCTCCCGCGGCCGCGGGGGCGCCGGCGGTGCGTCTGGCGGTTCGTCCGGCGGCGGCCGGAGTGGGGGTCCGAAGAGCGGCGGCACCCGAAGCGGCGGTCCGAAGAGCGGCGGCACCCGAAGTGGGGGTGGCGCCTCGAGCGGTCGCCCCTCGAGCGGGCGCTCGGCTCGTCCCGATGATGCGCGCGGTCGCGGGCCGGCGTCGCGCGACGAGCCCCGTGGTGGTGGCTTCGGTCCGTACACCACCGACGAGCGCGACGAGGAGACGCGGGCCAAGCGCAACGCACCGCGCCCCGCACGGGGTGAGCGCGGGCAATCGCGGCGTGGTTCCGGCCGTGGGTCCGGCCGTGATGCGGAGTCCGGGGAAACCCGGCCCAATCGATCCGCGCTGCGGGTCGTGGGCACCCGGTCGGCGGCGCCCAAGAAGGGTACGGGTACCCGGAAGGCCGCGCCCAAGCGGAGTGCCGGGAAGCAGACGCAGGGGGGTTCCTCGGCCCGGGCACGGCGACGCCGTCGCGGGCCCGCCGGCGTCCAGGACGAGATGGCACAGCTCGCGGGGCGCGACGCCTCCCGCGCGCTGGGCACGCTCATGGCCGCGGCCGACGCGTACAGCGCCGACCGTGAGCGCGAGGCGATCCGGATCCTGCGTCCGCTGCGCGACCGCATGCCCGGCTCACAGAGCGTGCGTGAGCTCATGGGCCTGTCGCAGTACCGGGTCGGCAACTTCAACGCGGCGTCGAAGGAGCTCGAGGCCTACGCCGAGCTGAGCGGCGCAGTCGATCAGCACCCGGTGCTGATGGACTGCTACCGCGCCCAGCACCGCTGGAAGAAGGTCGCGGATCTCTGGGAGGAGCTCGCCGCCGTGTCGCCGTCGGCCGACGTCGTCACGGAGGGCCGCATCGTCTACGCCGGCGCGCTCGCCGACCAGGGCAAGCTGCCCGACGCCCTCGCGTTGCTGCGCAAGCGCGGCGAGATGGTGAAGCAGCCGAAGGACCACCACCTGCGCGTCTGGTACGCACTGGCGGATCTGGAGGAGCGCGCCGGCAACCTCGCCCGCGCCCGCGAGCTGTTCCATCAGGTCGCACGGGTCGAGCCCGGCTTCGCCGACGTCGCCGAGCGGCTTGCCGCCCTCGGGTAGCTGTCGCACCCCGGCCGTAACGTCGGATCACTTCCCCGGCTCGGTCACTTCCCCTGTTCCCGTCGACCAACCGGTCGAGAAACCCGGAGGAAGTGGACATGGCGAGGAAGAGCGCGGACACCCCGTCGAGTTCGTCGGAGGTGCAGCTGAACGTCGCGGTCGTGAGCGGGGTCTGCTCGTCACCGCCGGAGGTGCGGGTGCTCGAGTCGGGCACCCGGGTCGCGTCGCTGTCGGTGCGGGCGCCGGCCCGCGGTGGAAACGGCACGGACGCGGGGGAGCGGGCAACGTCGGTACCGGTCACGGTGTGGGACCCGCCCGCCTGGGTGGAGGAACTCGACACCGGTGCGGCGGTCGTGGTCGTCGGGCAGGTGCGTCGCCGCTTCTACTCCCGGCCGGGTGGTGTCGGTTCGCGGGTCGATCTCGAGGCGACGGCGATCGCCCGCTCGCGTGATCGCCGTCGCGTCGATGCGGCCCTGCGCCGGGCCACGACCCTGCTCGCCGACCTCGGGTGAGCAGCCTCCGGCGAGCGCCCGGCCGGCCGATCTGGTGTGACGGCTCGATGAACACCGCGGTCGGCGGCCGCCCCATCCATGGGTGGGGCGGTGGCGTCGGTAGACTCGGTGTGTTCGTCGCCCGTAGCTCCGGCACGGGACGACGGGCGGGCGGGACGGTGGCCCCCAGCCGGCGCCTGTCCTTCGAGACATGCGAGACCGCACCACCCCGCAACACCCCGCACCACGTCGAGCGAGCGACACCGGGGCGCGACCGCCTCAGGGCGCGCTTCGGGCACGCGGACCCGGCACCAGCAACACGGCAAGTGACAACCGAATGAGGACGAGCCCACACAACGAGGTGAGGGACGCGTGACAGAGACCACTTCCCCCGCGCCGGAACGCATCGACGATGTCGTGATCCGGTTCGCCGGTGACTCCGGCGACGGCATGCAGCTCACCGGTGACCGGTTCACCGACGTGAGCGCCGTGTTCGGCAACGACCTGGCGACGCTGCCGAACTACCCGGCGGAGATCCGGGCCCCTGCGGGCACGATCGCAGGCGTGTCGTCGTTCCAGGTGCACATCTCCGACCACGACATCGTGACGCCCGGCGACTCGCCGAACGTGCTCGTGGCGATGAACCCGGCGGCGCTCAAGGCGAATCTGCACGAGCTGCCGAAGGGCTCCACGATCCTGGCCAACGAGGACGCGTTCGACGAGCGCAATCTCGCCAAGGTCGGCTACGAGGGCAACCCCCTCGAGGACGGCTCGCTGTCCGAGTACCAGCTGGTGCGCGTGCCCATGACCGCGCTCACGCTCGAGTCGTGCAAGGAGCTCGGCGTGAAGCCGCGCGACGCCGAGCGTTCGAAGAACTTCTTCGCGCTGGGCCTGATCTCGTGGATGTACACGCGTCCGGTCCAGCCCACGCTCGACTGGATCGACCAGCGCTTCGGTTCGCGCCCGCAGGTGCGCGACGCGAACCTCGCTGCGTTCAAGGCCGGCTTGCACTTCGGCGAGACCGCCGAGCTCGTGCAGAGCTACCGCATCGAGCCGGCGAAGCTGGAGGCGGGCACCTACCGCAACATCACCGGCAACCTGGCCACCGCCTATGGGCTCATCGCCGCCGGGCAGTGCGCGAGCCTGCCGATCTTCCTCGCGTCGTACCCGATCACCCCGGCCTCCGACATCCTCCACGAGCTGTCGAAGCACAAGAACTTCGGGGTGCGCACGCTGCAGGCCGAGGACGAGATCGCCGCGTGTGCCGCGGCGATCGGCGCCTCCTTCGCCGGCAACCTCGCGGTCACCACCACGAGCGGCCCGGGCCTCGACCTGAAGGCCGAGTCCCTCGGCCTCGCCCTCATGCTCGAGCTCCCGCTGGTGCTCGTCGACGTGCAGCGGGGTGGCCCCTCCACCGGTCTGCCCACCAAGACGGAGCAGTCCGACCTGCTGCTCGCGATGTACGGCCGCCACGGCGAGTCGCCGTTGCCGGTCGTGGCCGCGCAGTCGCCGAGCCACTGCTTCGCGGCGGCGTTCGAGGCCGTGCGCATCGCACTGAAGTACCGCACGCCGGTCATCCTCCTCACCGACGGCTACCTCGCCAACGGTGCGGAGCCGTGGCGTCTCCCCGACATCGACGCGCTGCCCGACATCTCGGTGCCGTTCGCGACGGAGCCGAACCACGGCGAGGAGTTCTGGCCGTTCCTGCGCGACCCCGAGACCCTGGCCCGTCCGTGGGCGATCCCCGGCACGCCCGGCCTGCAGCACCGCATCGGCGGCATCGAGAAGCAGGACGGCACCGGCAACGTCAACTACGACCCGAAGAACCACGAGTTGATGACCCACCTGCGGGCCGACAAGGTCGCGGGCATCGCCAGGGACATCCCCGACCTCGAGGTCGAGGGCGACCTCGACGCCGAGATCCTCGTCCTCGGCTGGGGCAGCACATGGGGCCCGATCCAGGAGGCGGTCCGCAAGGCCCGCACCTCTGGTCGCAAGGTGGCCCACGCGCACCTCGTGCACATGAACCCGTTCCCGGCGAACCTCGGCGACGTGCTGGCGCGCTATCCGAAGGTGCTCGTGCCGGAGATGAACATGGGTCAGCTCTCGAAGCTGGTCCGCGCCGAGTTCCTCGTCGACGCGCAGTCGCTCACGAAGGTGCAGGGCTCTCCCTTCAGCGGTGCCGAGATCGAAGACAAGATCGTGGAGATGATCGATGCCTGAGAACACTGACAACGCCAACCTCGAAGGCGCCAACCTCGAAGGAGGCGGCGTCGCCGTGAAGCTCGGCCGCAAGGACTTCCAGTCGGACCAGGAGGTCCGCTGGTGCCCCGGCTGCGGTGACTACTCCATCCTCGCCGCCATGCAACTCGAGCTCGCCGACATCGGCGTGCGCCCAGAGAACCTCGTGTTCGTGTCGGGCATCGGCTGCGCGGCGCGCTTCCCGTACTACATGAACACCTACGGCCTGCACTCGATCCACGGTCGTGCGCCGGCCGTGGCCACGGGTGTCGCGCTGGCCCGCCCCGACCTCGACGTGTGGGTCATCGGCGGCGACGGCGACATGCTCTCGATCGGGGGCAACCACCTGATCCACGCACTGCGCCGCAACGTCAGCCTGAAGATCATCATGTTCAACAACCAGATCTACGGGCTCACCAAGGGCCAGTACTCGCCCACCAGCGAGGTCGGCAAGATCACGAAGTCGTCGCCGTTCGGTTCGCTCGACACCCCGTTCAACCCGGTGTCGGTCGCGCTCGCCGCGGAGGCCACCTTCGTCGCCCGCGCCAACGACATGGACCGCAAGTCGATGACGCACGCGTTCCGCCGGGCGCACGAGCACCAGGGCAGCGCCTTCGTCGAGATCTACCAGAACTGCAACGTCTTCAACGACGGCGCGTTCGAGGGGATCACCTCGAAGGAGACCCGGGGCGACATGCTCATCAACCTCGAGCACGGCCAGCCGATACGCTTCGGCTCCGACAACGAGCGTGGCGTCGTGCTCAACGAGTTCGGTGAGTGCGAGATCGTCAACGTGGCCGACGTGAGCGAGGACCGCATCCTCGTGCACGACGAGCACCGCCCGGACCCGTCGCTCGCCTTCGCGCTGTCGCGCCTGTCGTTCGCGCCGACGATGCCGACGCCGATGGGTGTCTTCCGCGACATCACCCGCCCCGCCTACGAGGACGAGGTGCAGCGCCAGGTGGTGAACGCAGTGGAGAAGCAGGGTCCCGGTGACCTCAAGAAGCTCATCCATTCCGGGGCCACCTGGACCGTCGAGTGACGACGGAGCCAGGCGGTCGAGTGGACCGTCGCCCGACCATCATCAGCGATTCGGGGCTCCCTTCGGGGAGCCCCGGTCAATTGTGTACGGACGGTCCGGCCTAAGGGCGATCGAGGTCGCGGAACACCATGCCGGTGCGCGGCTTCGGCGCGAAGAAGGTGGTCTTCTCCGGCATGCGGATGCGGGCCTCGGCCGCGGCGCGGATCGTCTCCACGCTGACGGCCCGGAGCAGCACCGATGCGTCGGCCACGCCCTTCTCCACGTGGGCGGCGCAGGTGGCGCCGTCGTTGCGGTAGGTGAGGGTCACGCCGGCGGTCTCGAGCGCGGGACGCAGGCCCGCGTCGAAGCGGGCGGAGTCGACCTCGCGCAGCTCGGCGGGCTCGTGGCCCATCGCGTCGTCGAGCGCGGCACGGGGGACGAGCAGGGCGAGCCCCTGGGAGTCGACGAGACCGAGGCCGCCGTCGCGGGCCATGGCCGTCTCGAGTGCGGCGACACCGTCGGCCGTGTTGGGGCCGAGATCGGTCACCGTGAACATGGGCTCCGCGGCGGCGCGCAGATCGAGGTCGCCGACGCCGTGCAGCAGCCGGTGGATGGCGCGCACGCAGAGCTCCTCCGGTGCGAGCTCGACGACCAGGCACATGATCGCGTCGGCGCCCGGGTCGTCGATGCCGGCCTCGGCACGCTCACGTCGGTAGTTGCCGCCGGTCTCGAAGCGGTGATGACCGTCGGCGAGGACCAGCTCGTGGGCGGCCACCGCGTCGCGGATCGCCGCGACCTGCCCGGGGTCGTCGACACGCCACAGCTCGTGGCGGTTGCCCTCGATGTCGGTCGCCACTGCGAGGGGCGCGCCGTCGGCGGTGAGGAGGTCGGTGAAGCCGGGGAAGAGGGTGATGCCCCAGATCGGGTCGAGGTTGGCGCGGGTCGCGCGCAGCAGCTCGAGCCGGTCGGACTTGGCCTTGGGCAGGGTGCGCTCGTGCGGCATGATCCCGCCGTCGGCGTTGTCGAGTGCGAGGGCGCCGAGCACGCCGGTGGTGCTGCGCGGCCGGCCGTCGTCGCCGGTGAAGTGCATCCTGTACACCGAGAACGACGCGCGGTCGTCGGCCGCGAGCACGCCGTCGCGCTCCCACTGCTCGAGCGCCGCGGCCGCCCCCTCGTAGGAGTCGGGGAGGATGAGGCGGATCGCGTTGTGAGGGTCGCGCGCCTGCAGGGCGGCACGATCGTCGGGGTCGATCACGTCGTAGGGTGGCGCGCACACGGCGCTGATGTCGCCGTCGGGCTTGCGGTCGTGGCCATCACCACCGTCGCCGGGGACGGGCGTGACGTAACGGAGTCCGGGGAAGGGAAGAAAATCGGGCACGGGCGCGCTTCGTCCTTCGAGGATGCTGGGGACCTCCCGGATTCTCGCACACGCCCCCCGCCGCGCCGGAGCCGAAAGGGTCGATTCACGATGCAGTCCGCCTACGAGGCCTTCCAAGAGGGCAGTCGCCTGCTCGCTTCGCAGAATCCGCACGCGGCAACGATCGCGCTCGAGCGGGCGCGCGATCTCGAGCCCGACCAGGGATCGGTGCGCGAGGCCCTCGGGCGTGCCTACTACCGCACCGGCCGGTTCGCGAAGGCAGGGGAGGAGTTCGCCGTCGCGGTGGAGCTCGACCCGGTCAACGACTACGCGCACTACGGCCTCGGTCTCGCCCTCCTCAAGCAGCGCGACCATCTGGCTGCCCGCCGCCACCTGAAGCTGGCGGTGGCGATGCGCCCCGACCACGCCGACTACCGGGCCGCGCTCGACAAGGTGCTGGCCGCGGAACCGGCCGAGGATCGCGCGTGAGCACGTCCGGCACCGCCGGCGCGCCCGGCACGCCCGGCGCGGTCGTGGCCCTCGATCTCGACGGCGTCATCTGGCGGGGCGCCGAGCCCATCGCCCCTGCGATCGAGGGTGCGGCGCGTCTGCGCGCGGCGGGTCTGCAGGTCGTGTTCCTGTCGAACAACTCCTCGGTGCCGGTCAGCGGCGTGGTCGACAAGTTGCGCGCGATGGGCGTGGAGGCCCAGCCCGGCGAGGTCATCACCAGCGCGCTCGCGGCCGCCCACCTCCTGCGGCGCGATCTGGCCGCGGGGGCGAAGGTGCTGGTGTGCGGGGGTCCCGGCGTCTACGAGGCGCTGGCGGCCGAGGGCCTCACCGCGGTCGACGACGGCCCCGCCGACGCCGTGGTCGTGGGCCTCAACCGCAACTTCTCCTACGACGTGCTCGCCCGGGCCTCGGCCGCGGTGCGGGCCGGCGCCCGCTTCGTGGCGACCAACCTCGACAACACGTATCCGGTGCCCGAGGGGCTCATCCCGGGGGCCGGGGCGATCGTGGCCGCCGTGGCCGCCGCGGCCGGCGTCACGCCCGAGGTCGCGGGGAAGCCCGCGCACCCGATCGCCGACCTGGTGCGGGAGCGCTTCGGACCCTCCGGCGTGATGGTGGGCGACCGCCCGAGCACCGACGGCGCCATGGCCGACACGCTCGGCTGGCCCTTCGCCCTGGTGCTCTCCGGGGTGACCAAGGCGGTGGCCCCACCCGGGGGCGAGGCGATCCCCGACCCGCCGCCGCCCTTCGTGGCGGCCGACCTCGGCGCGCTCGTCGACCCGCTCGTCGCCTCCCTCCTGCACTCCTGAGCCCGGCCGGCCACCCGCCGGTCCGAATCCGCCGGGGGAGACCGGTGCGGAGGGGTGGGGCCGCGTATCCTGCCCCGGTGACCGTGCGCCGCCGTCTCGATGCCGAGCTCGTGCGCCGCGGCATGGTCGGGAGCCGCCGCCAGGCGGTGGAGGCCATCGCCGCGGGGCGGGTGTTCGTGGGTGGCAGCCCGGCGAGCGGACCCACCCGGATGGTCGGCCCCGACGAGGCCCTCAGCGTCACGGGCGAAGGTCCCCGATTCGTGTCGAGGGGCGGCGAGAAGCTCGCCGGCGCACTCGCGCAGTTCCACGTGCCGGTCGCCGGTCGCCGGGCCCTCGACGCCGGCGCCTCCACCGGGGGCTTCACCGACTGCCTGTTGCAGGAGGGCGCCGCCCACGTGGTGGCCGTCGACGTCGGCCGGGGGCAGCTGGCCTGGTCGCTGCGGGAGGACCCCCGCGTCACGGTGATGGAGCGCACCAACGTGCGTGCGCTCGAGCCCACCGACATCGGCGGCGCGGTCGAGCTCACCGTCGCCGACCTCTCGTTCATCTCGCTCGTGACCGTCGCGCCCGCGCTGGCCCGCTGCACCGCCGACGACGGCGACCTCGTCCTGCTGGTGAAGCCGCAGTTCGAGGCGGGGCGGTCCCGCATCGGCAAGGGCGGCATCGTGCGTGACCCAGCGGTCCACTGCGCCGTGCTGCGCGAGGTGCGCGACGGTCTCGCGGCCGCGGGCCTCTTCGTCACCGACATCGTGTGCTCGCCGTTGCGTGGCGCCGACGGAAACGTCGAGTTCCTCGTGCACTGCGACCGCGAGGGCCCGGCGCTCGGCGACGACCGCCTCGACGCCGTCGTGCCCGCTCCCGAACCGGAAGCGACCACGGAAGAGGTCACCGCGTGAGCGCGTCGCCCGGTACACGCCGGGTCGGCCTCGTCCCCCATCCCTTGCGCGACACCGCCACCGCGCTCGCGGCGCAGGCTGCGCAGCGACTCGAGGCGCAGGGCATCGAGGTGCGGGTGCCCGGTGCCGACGCCGACGCCGCCGGGCTCGGCCGCTACGCGGTGCCCAACGAGCAATTCGCCGACGGGCTCGACGTCGTCGTCTCCCTCGGCGGCGACGGCACGATGTTGCGGGCCGTCGACCTCTGCTACGAAGCCGGCGTGCCGGTGCTCGGCGTGAACGTCGGCCAGCTCGGCTACCTCGCCGAGGTGGAGCCGGTCGACTTCGACGTCGCGATCGGCCGCATCGAGACCGGCGACTACGAGGTCGCCGAACGCATGGTGCTCGAGATCCGCGTCGAGTCGGCCGGGCCCGCGCAGGGCCGCTGGTTCGCGCTCAACGAGGCGGTGCTCGAGAAGCTGCACACCGGCCGGCTCGTCCGCCTCGGTGTCACCATCAACGGCACCTTCTTCACGACCTACGTGGCCGACGGCGTCATCGTGGCCACGCCCACCGGCTCCACCGCCTACTCCTTCTCTGCGCGCGGGCCCATCGTGTCGCCGCGTCAGAGCTGCGTGCTGCTCACCCCGGTGTCACCGCACATGCTGTTCGACCGCTCGCTCGTGCTCGCCGCCGACGAGGAGCTGCGCTTCGACGTGAGCGACGACCGCAGCGTGGTGCTCACCGCCGACGGGCGTGAGCTCGGCGAGCTCGCGGCGGGCGACGCGGTCACGTGCACCGGTGGGCCGCATCCGGCGCGCGTCGTCACCTTCGGTCCCCGTGACTTCCACCAGATCCTCAAGGCCAAGTTCGGCCTGTCGGACCGGTAGGGAACGCTCACCGTGCTGCACGAGCTCCATGTCGTCGACCTTGGTATCGTGGCCGATCTCAGCGTCGTCCTCGGCGAGGGCATGACCGCGATCACCGGTGAGACGGGCGCGGGCAAGACCCTGCTCGTCGAGGCGGTCGAGCTGCTCGTGGGCGGGCGGGCCGACGCCGGCCTCGTACGCGACGGCGCCGACGAAGCACGCGTCGAAGGTCGCTTCACCGACCCCGACACGGGTGACGAGCTCGTGCTGGCGCGCGTGATCCCCCGCGACGGCCGCAGCCGCGCCTACATCGACGGCAGCCTCGCCACGGTCGCGCAGCTCTCGGAGACGGGCGCGCGCCTCGTGGACCTGCACGGCCAGCACGCCCACCAGTCGCTGCTGGATCCTGCGGTGCAACGTCGCGCGCTCGACCGCTACGCGGGTGCGCCCGCGCTCGAGGCGCTCGCCACCTACCGCGAGGCGCGTGCTGCGATCCGCGAGTGCGACGCGGAGCTCGCCGCTCTGGGCGGCGACGAGCGCGCCCGGGCCCGTGAGGTCGACCTGCTGCGCTTCCAGACGCAGGAGATCGCCGAGGCCGCGATCGTCGACGGCGACGAGGACGCGGCGCTCGCGACCGAGGAGGCGCTGCTCGCCGACGCAGTCGCGCACGGCGAGGCGCTCACCCGCGCCTACGAAGCGCTCGAAGGCCCTGCGCTCGACGCGCTCGGCGAGGCGGTCGCCGCGCTCGACGGCCGTGCACCCTTCGCCGAGCTCGCCGCGCGCGTGCGCGCCGCGCAGGCGGAGGTCTCCGACATCGGCCACGAGCTGCGCGTGCAGGTCGACGGCGTCGAGGAGAACCCCGAGCGGGTGGAGACCGTGCGGCGGCGTCGCCAGCTGTTGCACGACCTCATGCGCAAGTACGGCGAGACCCTCGCCGAGGTGTTGGGGTACGGCAGCGAGGCGGCCGCGCGTCTGGCCGAGCTGGAGGGCTGGGAGGCCGCCGCCGCGGCCCTGGAGGCGCGGCGGGCGAAGCACGAGCACGCGGCAACGAAGGCGGCGGCCGCGCTGACCGCGGCCCGGACCGCGGCGGCCGAGCCGCTGGCCCGGGGCATCGAGGTGCACCTGCACGAGCTGGCCATGCCGCACGCCCACCTCGACGTCGCGGTCGAGCCTGGCGAGCCGTCGGAGGACGGCACCGACCGCGTCACGTTCCTGCTCGCCGCGAACGCGGGGGAGTCGGCCCGCCCGCTCGCCAAGGCCGCGTCGGGAGGCGAGCTCTCCCGAGCGATGCTGGCCGCCCGCGTGGTGCTGACCGAGGCGCCGCCCACCCTCGTGTTCGACGAGGTCGACGCCGGCATCGGGGGCGAGGCCGGAGTGGCGGTCGGCCGGCTGCTCGGTTCGATCGGCGACGAGCACCAGGTGTTGTGCGTGACGCACCTCGCCCAGGTGGCCGCGTTCGCCGACACGCAGGTGGTGGTGGAGAAGCAGGTGGTGCTCGACAACTCGGGCGCCGACGAGGAGAGGTCCGACCTGCCGCGCACGATCGCGGCCGCGCGGGTCGTGATCGGCGACGAACGGGTCGCCGAGCTGTCGCGGATGCTCGCGGGAGTGGGCGCGTCGGCGCACGCCCGCAAGCACGCCGAAGAGCTCCTCGGAGCTCGCGCGGGCGGCCGTGCAGCGGGCTCCACGGCGAGGGCCAAGGCGCGCCGCTGATGGGTCTCCGCAGTCGGAAGCGTTCCCGCGCGCCCGCTGAGATCACCGCCGTGGCGCGCGTCGACCGCCGCACGAAGGACATGATCCTGCGCCTGCAGAGCGGCGAGATCGCGGTGATCAAGCATCGCGACCTCGATCGCGTCGCGGCCGACGGCCTCATCGAGGCGGGCGTGGCCGCCGTGCTCAACTGCGACCACTCGGTGTCGGGCCGGTACCCGAACGGCGGCCCCATCCGCATCGTCAACGCGGGCATCCCGCTGCTCGACCAAGTGGACCCCGAGCTCATGGACGTGGTCCACGAAGGCGACGTCCTCACGATCGACGGCAACGAGATCCGCCGCAACGGCGAGCTCCTCGGGGCCGCCCACGTGCTCACCGCGCTCGAGATCGAGGCGGCGATGGACGCGGCGCGCGCCACCATCGGGGCGGAGGTCGAGCGCTTCGCGGAGAACACACTCGAGTACGTGCGGCGCGAGGCCAAGGTGTTCTTCGAGCCACTCACGCTGCCGCCGCTGCGCACGCGCTTCGAGGGTCGCCACGCGCTCGTCGTCGTACGTGGTCACGACTACCGCGAGGACCTGCTGCACCTCAAGGGCTACATCCGGGAGTACAAGCCCGTGCTGATCGGCGTCGACGGCGGCGGCGACGCGCTGCTCGAGCTGGGCTTCAAACCCGACGTCATCATCGGCGACTTCGACTCCGTGTCACAGCGTGGTCTGCACTGCGGCGCCGAGCTGGTGCACCACGTGCACCCCGACGGGCGCGCGCCCGGGCGGGAGAACCTGCTCGAGTGGGGCGTCGACTACGTCGAGTTCGTCGTCGACGGCACCTCCGAGGACGTCGCCATGCTCCTCGCCTACGAGTCGGGCGCGCCGCTGATCGTGGCCGTGGGCACGCACGCCACGATGGTCGAGTTCCTCGACAAGGGCCGTCCCGGCATGGCGTCCACCTTCCTCACGCGCCTGCGCCTGGGCCCCGTCCTCGTGGACGCCAAGGGCGTGAACCGTCTCTACGAGGGGCGCGTGCGCCGCCTCGACATCGTGTTGCTCGTGGGCGCGGCGCTCGTCGCCATGCTCGTCGTCGCGATCGTGGCCGAACCCATCCACGTGTTCGCTCGCGGTCTCTGGGTCACCCTCAAGGACACCTTCGGCGGATGATCAACTTCCGGTTCCACGTCGTCTCGCTTATCGCGATCTTCCTCGCCCTCGCGCTCGGGGTCGTCATCGGTGCGGGCGTGATCGACCGCGGGGTGGTGAACACCCTCAACGATCGACTGGACAGCGTCGAGAGCAAGTCCGACCGCATCAAGAACGAGAACGACGCGCTCACCGACGAGAACTCGAAGCTCTCGGGCGTGATCAAGGGCCTCGAGCCCTTCGCGGTCGACGGCCGCCTGGTGGGCGAGACCACCGCGGTGCTCGCGGTGCGCGGTGTCGACGAGGGCCAGGTGAAGGCGACCGCCTCCGCGGCGCAGACCGCCGGCGCCACCGTGCCCGGCATCCTGTGGATCGAGGACAAGTGGAACCTCGCCGACTCGGGCGCGGTGAAGGACCTCCAGGACGCGCTGGGCGTGACCATCAAGAACAAGGCCGAGTTGCGCACCGAGGCCTGGCGCCAGCTCGGCGTGCGGCTCGCGACCGCGCCGTCGGAGGTGGGCACCGACGACGTGCTCGCCGCGCTCGTCGACGCCGGCTTCCTCGCCTACGAGAGCACCAGCGGTTCCGACTCCCTGTCGGCGTTTCCCGGACGCGAGGCATCGGTGACGTTGGTCACCGGCACCACGGCCAAGGTCCAGTCCGACGTCGTGGTGCTGCCCGTGGCCAACGGGCTGCAGGCGGCGTCGGTGCCCCTCGTGGTCGCCGACCAATGGGTCGAGGCGCCGGACGGCCCGTCGCGCGGTGACGCGGTGCAGCCGCTGCGCGACAGCAGTCTCGGCCGCACGGTGTCCACCGTCGACGACCTCGACCAGCCGATGGGGCCCACCACCGTGGTGCTGACGCTCGCCGACCTGCTGCGCACGCCCCCGGTGGTGGGGCACTACGGCTACGGCCCGGGCACCCAACCGCTGCCGTCGCCGGCGCCCTCGTGACCCAGCGCCGTCGGCGCAGCCATCACCGGGCCGCGGCGCTGGTCGTCGCCCTCCTCGCACTCACTGCCACCATCGGTGGGGTGTTCGGTGGGGCGTTCGGTGGGACGGCCGGCGCAGCCCCGGCGGCCACGAACGACGCGTCCCCGTCGAGCGCGTCGCGCGTCCTGATCCTGTCGTTGCCCACGATCACGTGGTCCGACCTGCAGCGCGTGCGCACGCCCAACCTCGACCGCATCTTCGCCACGGGCGCGGTCGGCAACCTCGTGACCAACGGTGTGTTGCGGCCCGCGCCCCTCGCCGACGGCTACCTGTCGCTCGGCGCGGGGGCCCGGGCGACGGCGGGTTCCACGAGCAGCAACAGCACCGGCCTCGGCTTCGGTGTCGACGAGCGGTTCGGCCGCGACGACGCCGGCACCGTGTTCCGCAGTCGTACCGGCACCGCTCCGGGCGACGGACTCGTGTTCATGGACATCAACGGCGTCACCGAGACCAACGACGGTGGGCTCTACGGCGCGAATGTCGGTCTGCTCGGCGACGAGCTGGCCGATGCGGGCATCAGCCGGTCGGTGATCGCGAACGGCGACGGCAGCGACCCCAGCGTCCCCGCCACCCGCGTGTCGCCGTACCGCCGCGCTGCGGTCGGCGCGTTGATGACGAGCGCGGGCAAGGTGCCAGGCGGCCAGGTCGATCGCGCGCTGCTCCAGCAGGATCCCGGCGCGCCGTTCGGGCTCCGCCTCGACGACACCGAGGTGGCCGACGCCTTCGCCACTGCATGGCAGCCGAAGTCGGTCGTGCTGGTGGAGGGCTCCGACCTCGTGCGCGCCGACGTGTCGGGGCGCTTCGCGTCGGCGCCGCAGGCCGAGAAGCTCCGCGACCAGGCCTTGCGGCGCACCGACGCGCTCGTCGGGCAGCTGCTCGAGCGCGTCGACCTCTCGCGCGACCTCGTCATCGTCGTCGCGCCGTCGACGCACGCCGACGACGACTCGCTCTCGGTCGCGGCGGTGGCCGGCCCCGGCTTCGCTCCCGGGCTGCTGCGTTCCACCACCACGCAGGCCGACGGGTTCGTGAACCTCACCGACGTGGCGCCCACCGTGTTGCGTGCGTTCGGCCTCGACCGCCCCGACGCCATGGAGGGCCGGCGCATCGAGAGCGCGCCGAACGCCGACTCCGTGGCGACCCGCGCCGCACGGCTCGCGAACGTGAACCGCGACGGGCTCTTCCGCGACGGCCTCATCGGCGCGTCGATGGGCGTGGTGCTCGGCGTGGCGTGCGGGTTGGGGCTGCTCGTGGTGCTGCTCGCCCGGTTCCCGAAGCTCCGCTTCGTGCTCGGTCTGGTGGTGTTCGCCGCGGTGTGGGAGCTCGCGTTCCTCACCGCCGTGTACCTCGCCGGCCCGTTCCACTTCGCGCGCCACGGCGGTCGACCCGCCTACTGGGCGTTCGTGCTCGGCCTCGCGTTCGTGCTCGCCGCACTGATCCTGCTCGTCGCGCGCCGCCAACCGGTGGACGCGATCCTCGTCGCGCTGGGCTCGGTGGTGGCCCTCCATCTCGTCGACCTCGTGACCGGCGCCCACCTGGAATGGAACACGGTGTTCGGCTACTCGCCGACGATCGGCATCCGTTTCGTCGGCGAGGGCAACATGACGTTCGCGCTGCTCGGCGCGGCGGCCGCGTTGTTCGGCGGTCTGCTCGCGTGGCGGGTGCCCACGCGACGCGGACGGCAGATCGCGATCGGACTCCTGACGGTGACCGTGGTGGTCATCGGGGCGCCGTTCTGGGGCAACGACTTCGGTGGCGCGATCTCCGCCGCGCCGGGGTTCGCGCTGTTGGCGTGGCTGCTGCTCGGGCACAAGGTGCGCTGGCGCACCATCTGGGTGCTCGTCGTCGTGTCGGTGGGGGCGGCGGTCGCGGTGGGCCTCCTCGATCTTCTCCGTCCGCCCGAGTCGCGCACGCACGTCGGCAAGTTCTTCGAGAAGGCCTTCACCGACTTCTCCAGTGCGACGCTCGTGATCCGGCGCAAGCTCCACGAGAACCTCGGGGTGCTCACGCACTCGTTGCTCGCGGTGTGTCTCCTCGTCGCCCTCGCCATGGTGCTGTGGCTCTGGTTCGCGCGGCCCCGTTCGCTGCGGGTGCTGGTGGACCGGATCACCACCGCGACCGCCACCGGCCTCGCCCTCGTCGTGGTGGCAGTACTCGGGTTCGCGCTCAACGACAGCGGGATCTCGATCCCCGGCATGATGGCTGCGGTGTTCGTCGCCACCCTCGCGTTCCTCGTCGCCCGCCGCTACGGCG
>Ga0075017_100001120_pt1 | contig 16127 bp, 8 predicted proteins | sample AleBraG_ABR_2012_FD_71475 | JGI IMG/M metagenome (GOLD analysis project Ga0075017, IMG submission 71475) | Freshwater sediment microbial communities in response to fracking from Pennsylvania, USA - Alex Branch Run_MetaG_ABR_2012 | ecosystem: Environmental > Aquatic > Freshwater > Creek >... | reverse complement strand
GCCGCCCGCATCAGAGTCGAAGGAGCCGCGTCCGACATCGAGCCCGAGCACTTCGTGTCCTTGCGACCGCGGGCTGTCCACTCGCCGCACACGGCCACGCCACGCACCACCCTGCTGTCAAACGGCCGGTATTCCGTCATGCTCACCAGCGCGGGGTCCGGCTACAGTCGCTGGCGTGACCTCGCCGTCACGCGCTGGCGCGAGGATCCGACCCGCGACGATTGGGGCAGCTTCGTGTTCCTGCGCGACGTCGACAGCGGGGCCGTCTGGTCGGCCGGATTCCAGCCGACCTGTGCCGAGCCAGGCGACTACGACGTCACGTTCAGGGAGGATCGTGCGGATTTCAGTCGGCGGGACGGCACGCTCACGACCCGGCTCGAGGTGGTCGTTTCGGCCGAGAGCGACGCCGAGGTGCGCCGTGTCTCGATCACGAACCAGGGCAGCCGCGCCCGCCGGGTCGAACTGACCTCCTACTCCGAGATCGTACTCGCCGCGGCGGCGGACGATGCAGCGCATCCCGCGTTCTCGAAGCTGTTCGTGCACACGGAATTCGCCGCAGACGCGGCCGCGATCCTCGCGACCAGACGTCGCCGCTCGCCCGGCGAACCGGAGGTCTGGGCCGCGCACCTCGCGGTCGCCGAGGGAGAGCCGCTCGGCGAGCTGCAGCTGGAGACCGATCGCGCGCGCTTCATCGGGCGCGGGCGCGAGCTCAGCGCAGCGCTCGCCATGACCGGCGGTGGGTCGCTGTCGGGCACGGTCGGTACGGTACTCGATCCGATCTTCAGCCTGCGTCGCCGTATGCGCATCGCGCCGGGCGCGACCGCGAGCGTGGCGTTCTGGACTGTTGTCGCGCCGACGCGCACCGAAGTGCTCGACCTCGCGGACAAGCATCGTGATGGCGCGGCGTTCGACCGCGCCGTGACGCTGGCGTGGACGCAGGCGCAGGTGCAGCTGCATCACCTCGGCATCACCTCCGACGAGGCCGACCTCTTCCAGCGCCTCGCCGGACGCGTGCTCTACAGCGATCCGGCATCGCGGGCTTCGTCCAAGGTGCTGCTGCGCGGTCAAGGCGGAGTGCAGGCGCTGTGGACCCACGGGATCTCCGGGGACCTGCCGATCGTGCTCGTGCGGATCGACGACACGGACGACGTCGACATCGTGCGGCAGCTGCTCCGGGCATTCGGCTACTGGCGCCTGAAGCACCTGGCCGCCGACCTCGTGATCCTGAACGAACGGGCGCCGTCGTACGCGCAGGATCTGCAAGTGGCGCTCGAGACGCTGGTGCGCCCGGAGCCGGGGCGTACCGTCGCCGCTACGGTCGCGCAGGGCAACGCCTTCATCCTGCGTTCCGACATCATCTCGACCCAGACCCGCGCGATGCTCCTGACCGTCGCGCGCGTCGTGCTGCTGAGCCGCCGCGGCAGCCTCGCCGAGCAGCTCGAGCGCCTCGAGCAGAGCACGCCATTTGTTGCGCCTCCCGGCGCCGCGCCGCGCGACTCTATTCCGCCCGAGCCGCCGACTGTCGTGCCGGCGCTCGAGTTCTTCAACGACTTCGGCGGCTTTGCCGCCCATGGGCAGGAGTACGTCACGATCTTGCGCGATGGGCAGTGCACGCCGGCACCCTGGCTCAACGTGATCGCCAATGCCGCCTTCGGCTTCCAGGTGGCCGCGGAAGGCGGCGGCTACAGCTGGGCCGGCAACAGTCGCGACAACCAGCTCACGTGCTGGTCGAACGACCCGGTGACCGATCGCCCCGGAGAGGTGCTCTATGTCCGGGACGACGACAGCGGCGCGCTGTTCGGCCCGACGGCGTCGCCGGTCAGGCATCCGGGCGCTACCTACGTCGCTCGCCACGGTCGAGGCTACAGCCGCTTCGAGCACACGGAGCGCGGCATCGCACTCGAGCTCCTGCAGTTCGTGCCGCTCGACGCTCCGCTCAAGGTGTCGCGGCTGTCCATTCGCAACGTCTCGGGACGGACGCGCCATCTGTCGGTGACGGCCTATGTCGAGTGGATCCTCGGCACGTCGCGCGGCCAGTCGGCGCCGTTCATCTGGACCGAGATCGACGCCGTCACCGGCGCGATGCTGGCGCGCAACCTGCTCGGTCGCTCGGGGCCCCGCGTCGCCTTCATCGACCTCGGCGGCCGGCAGACCTCCTGGACGGGTGACCGCACGGAATTCCTTGGCCGCAACGGCAACCTCGCCTGCCCGGCCGCGCTGTCGAGCACGGCGCCGCTGTCCGACCGGGTAGGAGCGGGCTTCGATCCGTGCGGTGCGCTGCAGACCTCGTTCGAGCTTGAGCGCAACGCCGTCGTCGAGATCGTCTGGCTGCTCGGCGAGACCGCCACGGCGCTCGAGGCGCAGTCCCTCGTCGGGCTCTGGCGGGCCGCCGACGTCGACGCCAGCGTTGCCGCGGTGCGAGCGCACTGGAGCGGCGTGCTCGACGCGGTCGAGGTCAGGACGCCGGATCGTGCGTTTGACATCCTGCTGAACGGCTCGCTGCTCTACCAGACACTTGCCTGCCGCGTCCTAGCACGCAGCGCGTTCTACCAGTCGAGCGGCGCCTATGGCTTCCGCGATCAGCTGCAGGATGGCATGGCGCTCGCCGTCGCTGCGCCGGCGCTCACGCGCGCGCACCTGCTGCGGGCCGCCGGCCGGCAATTCGCCGAGGGCGACGTTCAGCACTGGTGGCTGCCGGAGACCGGTCGTGGCGTGCGTACCCGCATCTCCGACGATCGAGCATGGTTGGGCTACTGCGCAGCTCAGTACGTCGAGACGACCGGCGACCTGGCGATCTTCGACGAGCCAGTGCCGTTTCTCGACGGGCCGGAACTCAAAGAGGGCGAGGCCGACCGGTTCTTTCAGCCATCGTCCTCCGGCACGAGCGCAACGTTCTACGAGCATTGCGCCCGCGCGCTCGAGCACAGCCTTGCGCTCGGCGCGCATGGGCTGCCACTGATCGGCACCGGTGACTGGAACGACGGCATGAACCGGGTTGGCGCCGCCGGGCGCGGCGAGAGCATCTGGCTCGCATGGTTCCTGCACGCCACGCTGATGAAGTTCGCGGCCTTCGCCGACGCGCGTGGCGAGGAGCCGCGCGCGCGGCGCTGGCGCGCCCATGCCGAGGCGCTGCGCACGGCGCTGGAGCGGGACGGCTGGGACGGGGACTGGTATCGGCGCGGCTTTTTCGACGACGGAACGTCGCTCGGATCCGCGGCGAACGCGGAATGCCGGATCGACTCGATCGCCCAGTCGTGGGCGGTGCTGTCGGGCGCAGCCGATCCGGAGCGCGCGCGGCGTGGCATGGCGGCCGTCGACGATCACCTGATCCGCCGGGACGCGGGCATCGTCCTGCTGTTCGCGCCGCCCTTCGAGAAGTCGTCGCCGGACCCCGGCTACATCCAGGCATATCCGCCCGGAATTCGCGAGAACGGGGGCCAGTACGCCCATGCCGCCGCCTGGTCGATCATCGCGTTCGCGATGCTCGGCGAAGGCGACAAGGCGGCTGAGGTCTTCTCGATGCTGAACCCGATAAACGCGGCTCGTACCGGCGCCGATGCGGTGCGTTACGCGGTCGAACCGTACGCCGTCGCGGCCGACGTCTATTCCATTCCTCCGCACGTCGGCCGCGGCGGTTGGACCTGGTACACAGGCTCCGCGGCCTGGATGTATCGCGCGGCCCTGGACTGGATGCTGGGCATCCGTGTGCGAGGCGCGAGCCTGGTGCTCGATCCGTGCATTCCGCGCCGCTGGCCCGGGTTCGAAGTCACAGTGCACTACCGGGGCGCGCGCTACGACATCGCGGTGCTCAATCCCGCCGGCGTCAACCGCGGGCTCGTGAGCCTCGAGCTCGACGGCGAATCGCTACCGGCGCAGCAGGGGCGCGTGCCCCTCGTCGCTGACGGACGCACGCACCGGGTGCACGCCACACTCGGTTGACCCTGCCGCTGCGCGTCCTCGTCAGCGCAGCGGCGACAAGCCGCCCGCTTCGAGACGTCGGCGCGGCGGCCGGGCATCCGAAGGGCGCACCTGACCCGCAGGCGAAAGCCCACTAGCCCGCGATCCATCCCTCGCCCATGGCCAGCACCGCCAGCGCCATGACGCTCGTCGCCAACCAGCCGAGTGCCTTGAGGCGCCGGCTGATCACGAATTGTCCCATCACGTCGCGACGCGCCGCCATCAGCATGATCACCACCATGATCGGTACGGAGATGACGCCGTTGAGGACGGCACTCCAGTACAGGGCCTTGATCGGGTCGATGGGCGTGAAGTTGAGCGCGACGCCGAGCAGCGTCGCGACGGCGAGGATCATGTAGAAGCCCCGCGCCTGCAGGAGCCGACGACCGAGCCCGATTCGCCACTGCAACGCCTCGGCAACGGCGTAGGCCGCCGACCCGGCCAGGATCGGCACGGCGAGCAGTCCGGAACCAACGATGCCGACGGAGAACAGCAGGAACGCGAACTCGCCTGCCAGGGGCCGCAACGCCTCTGCGGCCTGCGCGGAGCTGCGAATGTCGGTGACGCCGTGCAGGTGCAGCGTCGCGGCAGCCGTCAGCATGATGAAGAACGCAATCAGGTTGGAGAACGCCATGCCCATGTAAGTATCGATCTTGATGCGACGCAGGCTGCGTCGCGCCTGCTCGGGCGCCGCGCGCAGTGGCTCCTCCCCCTCCGTCGCGCGCTGCTCCTCGACCTCCTGCGAGGCCTGCCAGAAGAACAGGTAGGGGCTTATGGTGGTGCCGAACACTGCCACTACGGCGACCATGTAATCGATCTGCAGCGACACGGGCGGGAGGATGGTCCGGTAGAGCACCTCGCCCCACGGCACTGTCACCACCAGGACCGTGCCAACGTATGCGAACAGTGCGAGCGTGAGCAGCTTCAGGATCGGCGCATAGCGCGGAAATGGCACGAACACCTGCAGAACGAGCGAGACCACTGCAAAACCGACGGCATACCAGTGTGCCGGGCCGCCGAGCAGCAGCCTCAGGGCAGCACCCATCGCGCCGATGTCGGCCGCGATGTTGATCGTGTTTGCAGCGAGCAGCAGACACACGATCCCGTACAGCAGCCCCGGCGAATACTGGCGACGGATGTTGGCCGCAAGTCCCTCGCCAGTCACCCGTCCGATTCGGGCACTGACGATCTGAATCCCGACCATGAGCGGAAACGTGAAGAGCACCGTCCAGAGCAAGCCGTACCCGAACGCGGCGCCCGCCTGCGAATAGGTCGCGATCCCACTCGGATCGTCGTCGGCCGCCCCGGTGACGAGACCCGGCCCCAGCCTCTGCCAGAACGACTGGCTCTGCGGCGCGCCGACGGGTTTCGTGTTCGCAGACACCCGCTACCAGATCCGCGTCTGCCGACAGGCGATCTGAACGGACATCAGGTCGGCACCGCCGCGCAAAACGGGCTCACAGCTTCGGGATCCGAATGCGGCTCACCATCAAGGATCCCGACACCGCGAACATCAATACCAGGGGGTGCATGTCGAGCTGCCCCAGCCGAATCGTCCCGAACCAGAGCGACTCCCCGATAGCACCGCGCCAGGTTGCGACCACGAGTACCAGGACGAGCAGCAGCGATGTCGGGATCGGCGTGCCTTCGAAGTACGTGACCTTGCCGATTTCCGCAGAGATCGCTTCGGCCGTGACGTTGTAGCGGGCCAGACGCGATACGCCGCAGGCGACGAACAATGCGAGGACGACCTGGTCCAGGCCGCCGCGCATGCCACAACCATATGCTATCGCCGCGGGCGCGACGCCAAACGAGATGACATCGGCCAGAGAGTCGAGCTCGCGCCCCATCGCCGAGGCGCTTCGCCGCCAGCGCGCCACGCGGCCGTCCAACACGTCGAAAACGAGTGCGACAATGACGAGGGCGGACGCGAAGTAAACGTATTCCCGGTCACCCGTTTTCAGGTACGACATCATCGAGAAGAGCGCGCCTACACCGCCCGTCGCATTGCCGAGCGTCAACCAGTCGGCGAGATGGAATTCCCGAATCATCGAGAATGGCTTGCTCTTCGTCATAGGCAGCGAGCATAGGCCTCATCGGCCTCCTGCGACAGGTCATCGCCGATCGCAGTGCCTGACCGCAACGAACGTTTGGACATGCGCCGACGCCAGCGTTGCCGCGCATTCTTTGTGCGATAGCGAACCGACTCCGGAAGGGCCGGCCCTGCAACATGGCAGTCGACACCCGATACCGAGGAAACGGCAATGACCCTGGGAACCATTCTGCTGATCGTCGTTGTGCTCATGCTGATCGGTGCGATCCCTGCCTGGCCGCATAGCCGGAGTTGGGGATACGTTCCGAGCGGCGGCCTCGGCTTGGTGCTGGTCGTCGTCGTGGTGCTGCTGCTGACCGGGCGCCTTTGAGGCCTCGGCGGGCCGCGGTCCGTCGGCAGCGTCCTCACGCCCCCCTCTGCGGGGACCTCGCGGATTGGTCACCCATCGAGGACGATCGACCGGCGCCAGCGTTCCGGGATACGACGGAGATCACACGCAACGCAACTCCCGCACAGCGCAGGCGTCGATGGCGTGCGGCAGCTAGTCATTTCGAGGTGCACCAGCGTGCGTGACGTGATCCGCTGGTTGGGTGGACTGCTGATCGCTTGCGCGCTGACGGCGTGTGGCGGCGGACGGACCGACACCATCCACCCCAGCCCGAACCCGGCTCGCGGCACGCTGCTGCAGAACCCGCCGGAACGGCTCGCGACGCTCTCTGCCGCAAGCCTGCTGGCAAGGCTGGCCGCCAACTCTGCGCCGCCGGGCGTTCCGCTCGACGTAAGCGTCGCCGCTAGCGAGTACCTGCTCGCGCAAGGCGGCACACCCTTGTGCGACATCGCCGTCTATCACATCCGTTACGCCACCGTCGGCGACGCCAACGAGTACACGACCGCGTCTGGTGCGCTGATGGTGCCCTCGGGCCTCGATGCGCGATGTCGCGGCGCCCGCCCGATTGTCCTCTATGCGCACGGCGCCTCGACCAGCCACGCATTCAACATTGCGGACCTGACCGGCCAGCAGAACGCGGAGGGACTGTTCCTGGCTGCGTTCTTTGCGTCTCAGGGTTACATCGTCGTGGCTCCGAACTATGCCGGCTACGACACGTCGACGCTGCCATACCATCCCTTCCTGGTCGGTGACCAGCAATCAAAGGACATGATCGATGCACTGGCCGCGGCGCGCAGCGCACTGCCCGCCGCCGACGCGCCGTTGACGGTGGATAGCGGTCGGTTGTTCGTCACGGGGTACTCGCAAGGCGGCTACGTCGCGATGGCGACACAGCGGGCCATGGAGGCCGCGGGCCTGCGGGTCACCGCCGCAGCGCCCATGTCAGGTCCGTACGCGCTGGCGGCTTTCGTCGACGCCGCATTCTTCGGCGAGGTCGATGGGGGCGCGCCGGTCGTGACCACGTTTCTGATCACCGCGTATCAGAAGGCATATTCGGATATCTACACGAGCCCCGCCGACGTATTCGAAGCGCAGTACGCGACCGGCATAGACTCCCTGCTGCCATCATTAACGTCGAGGAGCGAGCTGTATGCGCAGGGCAAGCTGCCACAATACGCGCTGTTCAGCCCGGCGCCACCCGGGCCGGCCTTCACCGACGGCATCACGCCGTCGGCTACACTGACGGCGCTGGCACCGGTCTTCGCGCTCGGATTCGGCGCCAACGACCTCGTCAAGAGCAGCTACCGCCTGAGCTACCTGGCCGATGCACTGGCCAACCCCGATGGCGCGTGGCCGGCTTCGACGACCGGGGTCGCAGCAGCGAGCCCCGGCCAGCCGCTGCGTCGGGCGCTCAAGCTGAATGACCTGCGCAGCTGGACGCCCGTCGCGCCGGTGCTGCTGTGCGGCGGTGATATGGACCCGGTCGTGTTCTGGCTCAACACGCAGCTCATGCAGGGCTATTGGGCCGCGCACGTGCCGCCACCTGCATCGATCGCCGTGCTCGATCTCGAGTCGCCCGCGTTGATTAATGACCCGTATGCAGGTCAAAAGCACGACTTTGGACTGGCGAAGCAGCTCGTTGCCGCCGACGCGGTCCTGCACGGCGCCACGGACGTCGGGGCGTTCGCTGTTGCCAGCGCCTACCACGCGACGCTCGTGGCGCCCTTCTGTTTCGTGGCAGTCAAGTCGTTCTTCGACAGTCGATAGGGCGCCCGCCACCGATCCGGCCGAGGCGGCGCGCATCGGCGCCAGGCCGCAAGTGCCGTCATGCTTTGGCTGGATCAGGCGGCGCCCGGCAGGCCCTCGCGGTAGCGCACGTCAGAGAGCAGCCGGCCCATTTCCTTCGTGACGACCGCGTAGCACTCGCAGGCGCGCAGTTCGAGCCCGGAGCGATCGAGCACCGTGATGTGACCGCGCCGGTAGCTGATGATGCCGGCCCTCTGCAGCTTGCCAGCCGCCTCGGTGATGCCTTCGCGACGCACTCCGAGCATGCTCGCGACGAGCTCCTGCGTCATGACGAGCTCGCGCGCAGGCAGCCGGTCCAGGGTCAGCAACAGGAAGCGGCACAGCTGCTGCTCCACCGCGTGGTGGCGGTTGCAGGCGGCCGTCTGCGCCATCTGTGTCATGAGCGCCTGGGTGTAACGCAGCATCAACTGGCGCAGCGGGGCGCCGCGGTCGAATTCCTGGCGGAATAGGCCGGCTGACAGGCAGTAAGCATGCCCGGCGGTCTGCACGACGGCCGAACTCGGCGTGGTGTCACCGCCCATGAACAAAGAGACCCCGACCACGCCCTCGTTGCCCACCCCAGCTGATTCCGCGGACGCGCCGTTCTCCAGGACATGATGCAGTGAGGCGATGGCGGTCGTTGGAAAATAGGCGTTCTTGAGTTGTTCACCGGGCTCATAGAGCATTTGGCCCAGCCGTAAGGCCACGAGTTCCAGATGTGGGGCGAGGCGCTCGAGCTCCTTCGGCGGCAGTGCGGCGAGAAGGCGGTTCTGGCCAGGGCTGTGCCGCGACGCAGCCGCGGGTGGCTGCCTGGCTACTGGCGCACCGCCGCCTCGCTCACCCGCCGGCGGCGCAGTCACTGCGGCCTGCGCGGGTCCGGCCGCGGTCGTCGTTCGGAGCGATTGACGGGAGTTCATGGGCGCGGCCCTATGGCCGTTCCGTCACTTCTACGCCGATGCCGCGGTAGCCGATGAAGCGGCACGACTGCGTGAACATCGGCTCCCCGCTGACGCGATACGTCTGCCTCTTTCCGTCCGGCCTCGTGCGACTGAACAGAAAGTCCAGGAACGGCTGGCGCGCGTCGATAGTTGCCCGCAGGGCCGCGCGCTCGGTCTCGTCCCAGCCATCCGCCGGAGCAGCCGAACTGCCATCGAGCGGATCGACGCGAACCCCGAGCATCTCCAGCGCCGGGCCGGACACCTTCGTGTACTTGCCGTTCTCGTCCTGCTCCCAATACCAGTCGGAGGCGAGCTCCGTCAGGCTCCGGTAGCGCGCCTCGCTCTCGCGCAGCTCGGCCGTGCGCTGCTGCACGGTCTGCTCGAGGAGCCTGTTGTAGTCCGCGAGCCGCCTGTACAGGAGCCGCACTTCGAGCATGTTGCGGATGCGCGTCTTGACCTCCACGAGGTCGAAGGGCTTGCTGACGAAGTCCCTGACGCCCGCGCTCAGGGCGCGCAGCTTGTGGCCGGGCTGCGCCGTGATGACGAGCACCGGCAGATAGCCATCCGCGTCGTTGGTCTTGAGCGCCTCGATGACCTGGAACCCGTCCATCAGCGGCATTTGCAGGTCGAGCAGAATGAGGTCATAGCGGTCCCTGCGGTGCAGGGCGCAGACTTCGGTCGGGTCCATGGTCGACCGCAGCTGCGTGTAGCCGGCATCGCCGAGCATCTGCTCGAGCAGCGTGACGTTGGCCAGCTGGTCGTCGACGATGAGAATGCGGGCGCCGAGGATATCGGATTCAGCGATCATTACTGGTTCACCATTGGGGTGTCGCCTGTCGTAGTCGCAGTCGCACTCACGGTCACAGCGGGCGCTGTCGTTGCAGCACTGAGCGCGCGATCGAGCGTGTCCATGAAATCGCTGACCTTGATGGGCTTGGTGAGATAGCTGCAAAAGCCCGCCTCGAGGCATAACGCGATGTCGCGCGGTACCGCGTTGGCGCTCAACGCGATGATCGGGATGTGCGCTGTTTCCGGATCAGCGCGCAGAATCTTCATGGCAGCCAGGCCGCTGAGGCCAGGCAGGTTGATGTCCATCAGTATCACGTCGGGTTTGAAGGCACGAGCCAAGTTGATCCCGAGCTCTCCTTCTGCCGCGCTGAGCAGACGCAGGTCCGCACGGCGATCGATCAGCTGCTGCACGAGCTCGAGATTAGCCGGGTTGTCCTCGACGTATAGCAGCGTGCGCGGCGGTGCACCCATCGGAGCCCGCGCGCGCTCCAGCGTCGCCGCATCGGGCGCCGACGCTGGCAACCGAGGTGTCGCGGCCAGGCCGAATTCGACCCAGAACAGGCTTCCTACCCCGACGGTGCTCTCGACGCCTATGTTCCCGCCCATCCGTTCCACCAGGCGCTTGGTCACCACGAGGCCGATGCCGGTACCCTCTTCCGCGGTGACGTCCCTGCCGAGGCGGTTGAAGGGCTGGAACAACTGCCCCAATTGCGCCGGCGTGAGCCCCATGCCGGTATCGCGAACGCCGATGCGGATCGTGCGCGGCGCGTCCTCGGTGTACTCCACGACCACCGTTCCTTCCGGGCTGTTGTACTTGACGGCGTTGAACAGCAAGTTGATGAGCACCTGCTTCAACCGGGTGCGGTCGGCCGCGACGAATTTGTCGCTAGCAAAGGACGGAAGCGTCAACTTGATGCCGCGCTTCTGCGCCTGCGGCTCTATCATCGCGCGGCACTCGAGCATGACCTCGGCAAGGGACACGGCCTCGCGTGACAGCGTCGCCTTGCCCGACTCGATCAGTGCGAGATCGAGGATTTCGTTGATCAGCTCGAGCAGGTACCAGCCGGCGTGCAGGATCTGCACGATGCTGCGCTTCTGCATTGGCGTCGGAGGCGGGGAGGCCGTTTCCAGCAGCTGCGCGAACCCGAGGATCGCATTGAGCGGCGTGCGCAGCTCATGACTCATGCTCGACAGGAAGTCGGACTTGGCGAGGCTGGCTTTTTCCGCCAGCGCGAGCGCGTCGTTGCGCTCCGACTCGATGCGTCTGCGCGCCGTGACATCGCGCAACACGCCGGTGAAATGGCGCTTGCCGCCGAGCCACATTTCGCTCACCACGATTTCCAGAGAGACCGTGCTGCCGTCCTTGCGACGGCCGTTGACCTCGCGGCCACGGTCGTCGGCAGCCGATGCGGGGCCGATGCTGAGCTGCTCGAACGAGCCGTTGGGCTGGTCGCGGCCCAACTCGGGTACGAGCAGACTGAAATCCTGGCCGACGAGCTCGTCGGCCGAGTAGCCGAACATGCGCTCGGCAGCCGGGTTGACGGTCTGGATGACGCTGCCGCCGGCGTCGCTGGTGATCATGCCATCGCCGATCGTGCGCAGTATGGCGTTGATCCGCGCGGCGCTTTCCTGCAAGGCTTGCTGCACCGCGTATTCGCTGGTGACGTCGCGGAATACCAGGACGGCGCCGACGATCTCGCCGCTCAGTGCGCGGATCGGCGCGCAACTGTCGGCAATGGCATGCTCGCTGCCGTCGCGGGCAATCAGCACGGTGTGGTTGGACAGGCCCTGTATCGTCCCCTTTGCCAGCGCGTCGACCACGGGCATGACCGCGATCTGCCGCGTCTCCTGGTTGATGATGTGGACGACTTCGCCTACGTCGCAGCCCATGGCCTCCGTCGTACCCCAGCCCGTGAGGTGTGCTGCCGCGGCATTGAGGCTCGTGACCTTGCCGACGGCGTCGGTGGTAACCACCGCGTCACCGATCGAGTTGAGCGTGACGGCGAGCAGTTCCTCGCTGACCCGCAAGCTGGCATTGACCGCGTGCAGTTGCCTGTTGGCGTCCTCCTGGCCCTCGAGCAGGCGCTTGGTAAGGCCATGGGCGCGCGTCTCGAGCCTATGCCGGGTTTCGCGGTAGAGGAAATAGGCGAACGACAGTGCGAACAGGAACGTCAGCACGCTGGCGCCGACGATCAGCGCAAACAGGCTGCGCGTGGTCGACTTGAACGCCCGCTCATCGCGGCTGAGCGCTGCCTGCCAGATCGCGACTAACGCGTCCATCTCTTCGCGAATAGAGTCCATGAGGTGCTTGCCACGGCCGCTGCCGACGGCAGCCAGCACGGCAGGCATGTCGCCCGTGCGGCGCAGGGCGATGACATTCAACGTCTGGGTCATCTTGGCCGCGACCAGGGGTACCAAGGCATCGAGGTGCCGGCTTTCCTCGCTACCCGGGCTCGGGCGACGCAACTCCTCCAGCATGCCGGCTATGCGTGTGCTGCCGGGCACAGACGGTTCGAGGAACGCCTCGTTCCCGGTCAGTGCATAACCGCGCTCGCCGGTCTCGGCGTCGCGCAGTGCGGCCATCAGCTCATACGCCTGGCCAATTGCCTTCTGGGTTTGCTTGCGCGCCTCGGCCGCCCGGCCCACCTGCGCGACTGCCCAAATCGACGCCACCGTCACCAAGACCACGAGCAGGGTCGCGCCACCAAGCGACAGGCCGATCCTCCAGCTTGTCTTCGACGATATTGTCGGCTGCGCACCGTCGCCGGATGTGTCGGCGATCACGCGGACTGGGTCAGCTTTGGCGGTTGCCGATAGTGCACTTAACAATGTTGGAGACATCCGTGGCCTGGGAACGCCGGCCCGACAGGGAACGTCCCTCGCCGGCCCGCTGACGCAGAGCATTGCCAGGCCCCGGGAAGCCGTGAAAGGCATGGCCTTGCGCTTTCACATCTTGCCGGCGCATCGCGGGCAGCGTCGGTGCGCTAGCCAACATAGGGGCCGCCGTCAGAACGTGACAATGCACGGGACGCCCGGCTCATCGTTCCTCAGGGGCCGCGCCAGTCAGCGCGGAGGTGCGTACAACGCACCGAGTGTAATGACCAAAGAGGTCCGCAGAATAAGCATCGCGGCGGCGTCCTACGCTGGATCAAGCGAGCGGACATCGGGCAGAGAGCAAGGGAAATGGTGGCTAGGGCGGCTAACGAAAAGCCCGCCTAAGCGCTTGTTCTTGCTACTCCTGCTTGCCGCGAATTTGCGAGTGCTCCCAGAATTGCCCCCGACCACCGCCGACAGCAGGCCTATCAGCGAGGCGTAGGTACTGCATCAGGAGGGCCTACCTACCGCCGGCCCGCAGCGGCGGCGTCTCGTCCGCTGTTGAACCCGAAGGAGACGGTAGCGAGTGTCCGCTTCGCAGCATCAAAATTCCTGCGCGGGCAGCCGACTTTGGAGGGACCGAAGAGACCCACGCTCGGCGGTCGGCGCACGGCCGGCCACCTCGTGTGACGCCCGTCACCGCGTGCGCAGCAGGCACCGGACGTCCGGGCGAATGACGGCTGCATCACAGAATCGATCAGGCGCGATAAGTCACCTTGCAAGCGTCCCGGCCCGGAAGCCTGCGCCCGATCATGAAGATACGACCGAAAGTTGTGACACTGCTGGCTATCGCGTTCGCTACGCTAGTGGTCCTCGTCCTCAGCATCGGCGAAGCCGTGCTATTGCCACGCTTCGAGCAGGTCGAGGCCGACAATGCGCGCACGGCGATGACGCGCATCGAGGACAGCATCGGCACCGTACTCGCGATGCTAAACGTATCGGTAACCGATTGGGGTGACTGGGCCGACACATACCGCTACATGGGGGACCACAATGCGGGCTTTGAATCCGAGAACCTGAAAGTGCTGCAAATGAAGCAGCTGCACCTGACAGTGCTGGCGCTCAGCGACACCCAAGGCAAACTGGTTTGGTCCCACGCATTCGACCCGGTTTCCGAAGCGCCTCTGCAACTTGACCTGTTCGCGGGTGGCTCACTGCCGGCAGACTTTCCGTGGCGGGACAGCCTGAGCAGCGGCCGTGCTCGCAGCGGCCTCATCGCGACCAGTCACGGCGTGGTGTTCGCCGCCATCTATCCAATCCTCGATGGCTACGGCAATGGTCCGTCGCGCGGGATCGTACTGATGGGGCGGATGCTGGCCGCGGCCGAACTGGCAGCCATCGGCGCCCGCGCCCATACCGCCGTCCGGTTGACGGCGATAAGGGACGCTGGAGGCCACTTTCCCGGCATCCCGCCCCCGGCAGGTGCCGGTGACCGGATCGTAACCACCGACGAGGCCACGCAGGTTTCGAAGACATTTGAGGACATCTACGGCCGACCGCTAATGACGCTGCGGGTCGACGTTCCGCGCGAGATCACAGCCAGCGCCCGCGCGACCTTGAGGTCGGCGATGGCCTTTACGGTCGGCGGCGCCATCGCTGTCCTGCTGTTGATGCTGATCGCACTCGACCGCATCGTGCTGGCGCCGCTCGGCCGCGTCACGCGACACGCGATCGCGCTCGGCTTGGGCGACGACCTGACCAAGCGGCTCAACCTGAAGCGGGCCGACGAAATTGGCGCACTGGCGCACGAATTCGACCGCATGGTCGAACAGGTCGCCGAGTCGCGCCGCCAGCTGGTCGATAATTCCTTCAGTGCCGGTATCGCGGAATTCTCGCGTGGGGTACTGCACAACATCGGCAACGCCATGACGCCACTCAGCGTGCGGCTGGCCAAGCAGCGGGAGCGCCTGCTCGGTGCGCCCACCGCCGACGTCGAGCGGGCGCTCGAGGAACGCGAGCGGGCAGGTGCCGATGCCGCTCGCGTGGCCGACCTGGACGAGTTTCTACGTCTCGCGAGCCGCGAGCTGGCCGAGGTCGTCAGGGCCGCCGAGGACGACGCGGGCGTCATAACGCTGCAAACGGCGATCGTGCAGAACGCGCTCGCCGAGCAGCTGCACTCCACGCGAGCGCCAGCCGTGGTCGAGAGCGTGGAGCTGCCGGCTGTCATCAGCCAGACCGTCGAGATCGTGCCGGACTCGTGCCGGAACCAGATCAGCATCGAACTCGACCCGTCGCTGTACTCGATCGGCACAGTCCGCACGGCACGCACCGTGCTGCGGCTCGTCGTCCAGAACCTGATCATCAACGCCGCCGAGGCCGTCCGTGCCGCCGGCCGCGGCCGTGGCGTAGTGCGCTTCTCGGCCGCCGTCGTGCACGAGATCGGCCAGGACAAGCTGCTGCTGGAGTGCGTGGACACAGGCGTCGGCATCGCCGCCGAGAACCTCGCGCGCGTCTTCGAGCGCGGTTACTCGACTAAACGAGACAGCGGCAACTTTGGCATCGGCCTGCACTGGTCTGCGACGGCCGTCAATGCACTCGGCGGCCGGATCTGGGCGACCAGTGACGGCCCGGGACACGGTGCGACGTTGCATCTGGTAATGCCTCTGTCCGGCGCAACCGCCATCCCGAGCACCGCAGCAGCCTGAGGTCCGCCGATTCGGCTGCTCCTCGTCGGTGCGACGTTCCCTCCCTGGAGTGTCCGTATATGGACCCCACCCCACTTGCTAGCACTCCGCTTTCTGGCGACGAGGTACGGCTGCTCACGTATATCCGGCCTCAGGTTGACCTCGGTCAGCCGAGGTCGGGCCACGATGGGCTATTCGCGCGTCGGCTCCTCATTGCTTTGTCGGGCTTCGCGCCCGTGGACACTCCCAGGCTATTCCGACGCCGGTTCGACCTGTTCGCCATCACTCGGGATGCGCGCAACCGCGGTGGATGACCTCGTCTGTTCAGTCGGGACGCATGGCGTTCAGACGGCCATGTGCTCCGGTTCGTAGTTCGTTCCGTGTCTTAGCATCGCCCAGGCGACCCGCGCCATCTTGTTGGCAAGTGCGGTCACCGCGACGTTGGGATGAGCGCGCTCCGCCAAGGCCAATGCCCAGCGACTGAGCCGGCCGGTCTTGCCGGGCGCCGTGCGCAGCGCCGAGCGTGCGCCGTGGATCAGCAGCGTGCGGATGTACGTGTCGCCGCGCTTGCTGATCCCGAGCTGCTTCTCCTCGCCGCCAGAGCTGTGTTGGCGCGGCGTCAGACCGAGCGCTACCGCCAGGTGCCGGCCATTCTTGAACTGCCGCCCGTCACCGACCATCGCAACCAGTGCCGAGGCGGTCAGCGGGCCGATACCACG
>Ga0075017_100001118_pt1 | contig 16131 bp, 12 predicted proteins | sample AleBraG_ABR_2012_FD_71475 | JGI IMG/M metagenome (GOLD analysis project Ga0075017, IMG submission 71475) | Freshwater sediment microbial communities in response to fracking from Pennsylvania, USA - Alex Branch Run_MetaG_ABR_2012 | ecosystem: Environmental > Aquatic > Freshwater > Creek >... | reverse complement strand
ATGGCCGAGAACGAGGCGCTCGCGACCGGGCGGCGCCCAGCCGTACTTGCCGGTCGCGATCTCCACGTCGGTCCCGCAGATCCCGACGGCGACGGCCTCGACGAGGATCGACCCCGAGGCAGGATCGGGTTCAGGCACGTCGCTGTAGTCGACGCTGTCCTGCGTCTTGGGGACGACTGTGATGGCCTTCATGGCGTGCTCCCGTCGATTGGCTCGGACAGACCGTAGCGACCCTGGGATCGACGCTCCGCCGGTTTGGGCGAACAGTCCTCGATGTTCACCTCGGTCCGGTGGCGCGCCTACCGTGGCACCGTGACGACCGAGCGCGAGATCACCGAGCCCGTGGACCTGTGCCTGCCCTCCGGACGGCTCAACCCGGCGGCCGTGGGCTGGAGCCGGGTGCCGTTGCACCGGCCCAACCTGCGCGGCTGGGGTCGCGCGAAGCGCTGGGAGTACTGGGGCATCGTCACGCCGCAGCACATCGTCGGGCTCACCGTGTCGTCGATCGACTACGCCGGGGTGGAGTCGGTCTACGTCTTGGACCGTTCGACGGGCGCGGAGGTCGTGTCGGACGCTGTGGTGCCGCTCGCGAAGGGCGTGGTGCTTCCCGCCGCGTCGGGGACCGGCGGCGCGCACGTCGAGTCGGGACCGCTCCGGATCGACCTCGACGAGGTCGAGGAGGGCACCCGGATCCGCGCCCGCACCGCGGAGGTCGACGTCGACGTCCTCGCCCTGAGGCCTCCTGGTCACCAGAGCATGGCGGTCGTGGTGCCGTGGTCGGACCGTTCCTTCCAGTACACCGTCAAGGACGTCGGTCGGCCGGCGCGCGGGGTCGTGACCGTCGGCGGCGCGGCGTACGACGTCGATCCTGCGACCTCGTTTGCCGTGCTCGACCACGGACGCGGGCGGTGGCCCTACTCGATCACGTGGAACTGGGGTGCGGCGTACGGCACCGTCGAAGGCAGGTCGGTGGCGCTGCAGGTCGGCGGGAAGTGGACCGACGGCACCGGCTCCACCGAGAACGCGGTGGTGCTCGACGGGATCGTCCACAAGATCGGCGACCAGCTGGCGTGGGACTACGACCGCGACGACTGGATGCGGCCGTGGCGGATCAGCGGGGACACCCTCGACGTCGCCTTCCATCCGTTCCACGAGCGGTCCGCCCGCACCAACCTGCTGGTCCTCGCGTCCGAGACGCACCAGTGCTTCGGGCACTACGAGGGCTGGGTGCTCGGACCTGACGGGGACCGCACACCGGTCGACGGGATCGTCGGGTGGGCCGAGGAGGCGCGAAACCGCTGGTGACGGCGGTGCTACGTCGCGCGTCGAGTGGCCGGAAGCAGAGGCGCACGTGCGGTGGATCCACCATCATCGAGCGATGAGCGACCACCCGGCCGAGACGATCTCCTACCCCGCGCCCGGCAGCCGACCCGTACGGCACGTCGGGGAACGGACGGCCCCGCACGTCATCGTGCTGTTCGGAGCGGCGGGCGACCTGTCGCGACGCAAGCTCCTCCCGGGGCTGGTCCACATCGCCACGTCGTCGCTCGCCCCGCCGATGCGCATTGTCGGCACGTCGCTCGAGGACTTCGACGACGAGCAGTTCCGCGCCTTCGCCCGGCTCGCGGTCGAGGAGTTCGGCGGGCACCACGAGATCTCGCCGGTGCAGTGGGACGACTTCGCCTCGCACCTCACCTACGTCCCCATGGGGGCGGGTGCCGACGCCTTGAAGGCAGCGGTCGCCGCGGCCGAGGCGCAGTTGGGCGAGGGCGTCCGACGGCTGCACTACATGAGCGTGCCCCCGAAGGCGGCGTTCGACGTGATCGCGACCTTGCGCCAGGCCGATCTGGTCGCCAACTCGCGCGTGATCATGGAGAAGCCGTTCGGGACCGACCTCGAGAGCGCGGTGATCCTCAACGACCACCTGCATGAGACGTTCGAGGAGAGCCAGATCTTCCGGATCGACCACTTCCTCGGCAAGGAGGCGGCCCAGAACATCCTGGCGTTCCGGTTCGCGAACGGGTTGTTCGAGCCGATCTGGAACCGCAACTTCATCGACCACGTGCAGATCGACATCCCCGAGACGCTCGGCCTCGGCCAACGATCCGCGTTCTACGAGTCCACGGGCGCATACAAGGACATGGTCGTCACGCACCTGCTCCAGGTCCTCGCCTTCGTGGCGATGGAGCCGCCCACGGCCCTCGAGCCGCGGGCGATCAGCGAGGAGAAGAACAAGGTCTTCCGCTCGATGCTCCCGGTCGACCCGATGAACGTCGTGCGCGGCCAGTACGCCGGCTACCTTGACGAGCCCGGCGTCGCCCCCGACTCCGACACCGAGACGTTCATCGCGCTGCGCTGCGACATCGACAACTGGCGCTGGGCCGGCGTGCCCTTCTACCTGCGCACGGGGAAGAGGATGGCCGAGGGTGCCCGGATCATCTCGATCGCCTTCCGCGAAGCGCCCCGCACGATGTTCCCGGCGAACTCGGGTGTCGGCTCGGCCGGCCCGGACCACCTCACGTTCGACCTGGCCGACGCGTCCAAGGTGTCGCTGTCGTTCTACGGCAAGCGGCCGGGGCCGGGCATGCGCCTGGAGAAGCTGTCGATGCAGTTCTCCACGGAGGACACCAGCAGGGCGCGCGACGTGCTCGAGGCCTACGAGCGGCTCATCCTCGACGCGATGCGGGGCGACCACACGCTCTTCACGACCGCGGACGGCATCGAGAGCCTCTGGGCCCGGTCGGCCGACCTGCTCGAGGACCCGCCGCCGGTGAAGCCCTACGCCGCCGGCACCTGGGGGCCGAACGCGATCCACCAGCTCATCGCCCCGCACGCCTGGCGGCTGCCCTTCGAGCGGGTCTGGCGCGAGTCGCGCTGACGCGCGCGCCCGAATTGGTTTTCTCGACACCCTTGTCGGTAAGATTCCGACACCACTGTCGGGAACCCTGGCCGAGACCCGGGACCCGACTCACCGTCGAGCGCGGCGCCCGAGCGTGTCCGCACAGGAGACCCGCATGACCGAGAACTCCCAGCCCCGTCCCACCCGTCGTGTGTCGCCCCGGCTCCGGCCGCTCGGTGCGGCGATGGTGGTCACCCTGCTCGCGCAGCTGCTGGTCGGGATGGCCAACACCTTCTGGCTGTCGCTGCCCGAGTCCGGCTCCGGCTGGAACGAGGCGGCCCCGGCCGCGCTGCTCAGCGCCCACCTCACGGTGGGGACCGCACTGCTCGTCCTCGCCGTCTGGATCGCCGTCCTCGCCGTACGGGGACGCTCCCGAGGCTGGATGATCGCGTCGGCCGTCGGCATCCTCGGCCTCCTCACCGCGTTCGGGGGCGGCTCGATGTTCATGGGCGACACCAGCGACGACCTCGCGTCCTTCGTGATGGCTGTCGGTGCAGCAGTCGCGATCGGCGCCTACTCCCTGGGCCTCTACCCGGGCGCCGCCACGCGGCCGGCGCCGACGTCGTGAGCGACGAGCCCGCGACGGCCGCCGACCTCGGGGCCGGCAGCGTCGACACTGAGCAGCAGCGGCCGGTCGGCACCCTGACGCGGGTCACGCGGGTCGTCGCCGCGGCCGGCGTTCTCGTGGTCGTCTGGGTGCTCCTGACGGCGTGGCCTGTCGTCGTGCACGGCCACCCGCTCTATGCCGCCCTCCTCGCGATCACCCTGGTCCTCTCGATGTACGTCGGGCTCAGCACGCGACGTCCGCCGTCGGAGCGACGGCGGCGCCGGCGCGTCCTGCGGATGCTGCTCATCGTCGGTTCGGTGGGTGCGATCGGGCTCGTGGCATGGCTCAAGCCCTTCACGGCGCAGGAGCCCGCGCTCGCGGCCATGCAGTCGGACCCGAAGGTGGCGGTCGCGGAGTACCCGACCCAGATCGTCATGACCCCCGCGGGGACGCCCAGCACCACCGCCGTGTTCTTCCAGCCGGGTGCCAGAGTGGACGCGCGAGCCTATGCCGCGGTGCTCCGACCGCTCGCCGAGGCGGGACACATCGTCGTCATCCCGAAGCAGCCGATCGGGATCGCGTTCCTCGCCACGACGGCCTTCGAGTCGGCCCAGGCGGCGTACCCGGGCGTGACCCGCTGGGTCGTCGGCGGCCACTCGCTCGGCGGAACCGTGGCGGCCATCGACGCCGACGACCACGACACCGACGTCACAGCTCCGGTCGTCGGGCTGCTGCTCTACGCGTCGTATCCCGCGACCGACATGAGCACCTCGCTCACGGCCGCGGTGCTCTCGATCTCGGCGAGCAACGACGGTCTGGCCACACCGGCGAAGATCGACGCGGCGAAGCCGGACCTGCCGAAGGCGACGACCTACACCGTGGTCGAGGGCGCCGTGCACGCGTTCTTCGGCGACTATGGTCCGCAGCCGGGCGACGGCACGCCGACCATCACGCACGACGCCGCGCGCACGCAGATCTCGACCGCCAGCGTCGGCTGGGTCACCACGCTGGCCCGCTGACCTACGGCAGCGCGACGCCGGCGGCGTCGATGGCGCGTTCGACACCGCCGTCGAGGATGAACTCGTAGGCCGCGGCCAGCTCCGGGGCGAGGTAGCGGTCGGTTCCCGGTCCCGGCACCGTCTCGCGCAGCGCGCGGACGACGGCTCCCGTCGCCGGACCCGGCAGCAGCGGCGCACGGAGGTCGATGCCGCGCGCCGAGGCGAGCAGCTCGACGGCGAGGATGCGGCGCAGGTTGTCGACCGACTGACGCAGCTTGCGCGCGCCGGACCAGCCCATCGACACGTGGTCCTCCTGCATCGCCGAGCTCGGGATCGAGTCGACCGACGACGGCACGGCGAGGCGCTTGTTCTCCGACACCAGTGCGGCCTGCGTGTACTGCGCGATCATCAGCCCACTGTCGACGCCCGGGTCGTCTGCGAGGAAGGGCGGGAGGCCGTGTGACCGCGCCTTGTCGAGAAGCCGGTCGGTGCGTCGCTCGGAGATCGACCCGAGGTCGGCCGACACAATCGCGAGGAAGTCCAGGACGTACGCGACGGGGGCGCCGTGGAAGTTGCCGTTGGACTCGACGCGGCCGTCCGGGAGGACGACAGGGTTGTCGACGGCTGCGGCGAGCTCGCGCTCGGCCACGAGACGCGCGTGGGCGATGGTGTCGCGGACGCCGCCGGCGACCTGCGGGGCGCAGCGTAGCGAGTAGGCGTCCTGCACCCGGGTGTCATCGACGAGGTGCGACGCGACGATCGGCGACCCGGCGAGGGTCGCCAGCATGCGTGCCGCGCTGCGGGTCTGGCCGGGGTGCGGCCGGAGCGGTTCGTGCAGGTCGGGCTGGAAGACCCGGTCGGTGCCGAGGAGCGCCTCGACGCTCATGGCGGCAGTGACGTCGGCGACGTCGCACAGCTGCTCGAGGTCGGCGATCGCCAGGATGAGCATGCCGAGCATCCCGTCGGTGCCATTGATGAGAGCGAGGCCCTCCTTCTCCTGCAGCACCACCGGCTCGATCCCGGCGGCGGTCAGCACCGGCCCCGACTCGACGATCTCGCCGTCGTCGCCCCAGACGTGCCCCTCCCCCATGAGGACGATCGCACAATGCGAGAGCGGGGCAAGGTCGCCGCTGCAGCCGAGCGATCCGAACTCGCGGACCACGGGGGTGATGCCCGCGTTGAGCAGTGCGGCCATCGTCTCGGCGACGACGGGGCGGATCCCCGTGCGCCCGGACGCCAGGGTCTTCAGGCGCAGGAACATCAGCGCGCGCACGACCTCTCGCTCGACCGGGTCGCCCATCCCCGCGGCGTGCGAGCGGATGAGCGAGCGCTGCAGCTGGGCCCTCAGGTCGGGCGAGATGTGGCGGGTGGCGAGCGCGCCGAACCCGGTCGAGATGCCGTACTTCGGCTCGGCTGCGCCGGCGAGCTCGTCGATGCGCGCCCGTGTCACCGCCATGCCGGCCCGCGAGCGCTCGGTGAACTCCACCCGGGCGCCGTCGCGGGCGACGGCGACGACGTCGTCGATCGTGACGCCGCGGTCGTCGAGCACGACCACCGTCGAGGTTGCGGTCATGGGGAGCACTCCTTCGTCGAGGACGTCAGCGGACGCGTGCGCCGGCACGGAGGACCGACCGTACGAGAGGGACACCCGGACGGTAGGCCAGGTGCAGGTGGCTGGGCGCGTCGAGCAGCACGAGGTCTCCGCGCGCCCCGACGCCGAGGTGCCCGACATCGGTGCGCCGTAAGGCACGCGCGCCGCCCGCGGTCGCGGCCCAGACCGCCTCGGACGGCGTCATGCGCATGTCGCGCACGGCCACCGCGATGCAGAACGGGATGTTCGTCGTGTACGACGATCCGGGGTTGCAGTCGGCTGCGATCGCGACCGTGACACCGCGGTCGAGCAGCCGTCGCGCGTCCGGGTAGACCGCACGGGTGGAGAACTCGGCGCCGGGCAGCAGCGTGGCGACCGTGTCGCTGGCCGCCAGCGCCTCGACGTCGTCGTCGGAGGTGTGGGTCACGTGGTCGGCAGACGCGGCCCCGACCTCGACGGCCACCTGCACGCCCGGCCCCTGCTGCAGCTGGTTCGCGTGGATGCGCGGGCGGAGGCCACGAGCCATGCCGGCGCGCAGGATCTCGCGCGCCTGGTCCCCGTCGAACGCTCCGCGGTCGCAGAACACGTCGATCCAGGTGGCGTGCGGGGCGCAGGCGTCGAGCATCGGTCCGGTGACGAGCGCGACGTAGTCGTCGACGCGGTCGGCGTACTCGGGCGGGACGACGTGGGCGCCGAGGAAGGTGATCTCGTCGACGTGCGGCGCCGCAGCCCGCAGCGAGCGGGCCTCGTCCTCGACCGACAGCCCATAGCCGGACTTGCACTCGGTCGTGGTCGTCCCGCTCGCCGCCGCCTCGGCCACGAGCCGGACGACGTTCGCCGCCAGCTGCTCGTCGGTGGCGACCCGCGTCGCGGCGACGGTCGAGCGGATCCCGCCCGCGGAGTAGGGCTGACCCGACATCCGCGCTGCGAACTCCTCCGCGCGGTCGCCGGCGAACGCGAGGTGGCCGTGGCTGTCGACGAAGCCCGGGACCACCGCCGCACCGGCGGCGTCGATGCGCTCGTCGACCTCGGCGGCGGGGGCCGAGCCACGTGGCCCGACCCACGCCACGGTGCCGTCGACGACGAGCACGGCGGCCTCACGGACGACCCCGAGAGGACCGACGCCCAGCGTCGGATCGTTCGTGACGAGCTCGCCGATGCCGTCGACCAGCACCGAGCCGCGATGGGTCAAGCCGCTCAGCCGTTCTCGCGCATGGGGATGCGGACGCCGCGCTCGTCGGCGACGTCGACCGCGCGGTCGTAGCCGGCGTCGACGTGCCGGATCACGCCCATGCCGGGGTCGTTGGTGAGCACGCGGAGCAGCTTCTCGCCCGCGAGCTTCGTGCCGTCGGCGACCGCCACCTGCCCGGCGTGGATCGAGCGGCCGATGCCCACACCGCCGCCGTGGTGGATCGAGACCCACGACGCACCTGAGGCGACGTTGACCATGGCGTTCAGCAGCGGCCAGTCGGCGATGGCGTCCGAGCCGTCGGCCATGGCCTCCGTCTCGCGGTAGGGAGAGGCCACCGACCCGCAGTCGAGGTGGTCACGACCGATCACGATCGGTGCCGACAGCTCGCCCGACGCGACCATGTCGTTGAACCGGATCCCTGCCAGGTGGCGCTCGCCGTAGCCGAGCCAGCAGATGCGGGCGGGCAGCCCTTGGTAGTGGACGCGCTCCTGCGCCATGGGGATCCAGCGCTGCAGGTTCGCGTTGTCGGGGAACATCTCGAGGATCGCAGCGTCGGTCTTGGCGATGTCAGCGGGGTCTCCGGACAGCGCGGCCCAGCGGAACGGGCCCTTGCCCTCGCAGAACAGCGGACGGATGTAGGCGGGCACGAACCCCGGGAAGTCGAACGCGCGCGCGTAGCCGGCGAGCTGCGCCTCGCCACGGATCGAGTTGCCGTAGTCGAAGACCTCGGCGCCCTTGTCCATGAAGCCGACCATCGCCTCGACGTGCGCGGCCATTGCCTCGCGGGCGCGCACCGTGAACTCCTGCGGGTCCTTCGCGGCGTAGGTCCCCATGTCCTCGAACTCGACGCCGATCGGCAGGTACGACAGCGGGTCGTGGGCCGAGGTCTGGTCGGTCACGATGTCGATCGGAGCATCCATCGCGAGCAGCTGCGGGACGAGCACCGCCGCGTTGCCCAGCAGGCCGATAGACAGCCCCCGGCGGGCGTCACGCGCCTCGACCGCCAGCTCGAGCGCGTGCTCGACGCTGTCGGCCTGCACGTCGAGGTAGCGGTGCTCGATCCGGCGCGAGATCGCGCGAGGGTCGCAGTCGATGCAGATGGCCACGCCGTCGTTCATCGTGACGGCCAGCGGTTGCGCGCCACCCATGCCGCCGAGGCCGGCAGTCAGCGTAATCGTGCCGGCGAGCGTGCCACCGAAGTGCTTCTCGCCCACGGCGGCGAACGTCTCATAGGTGCCCTGCAGGATCCCCTGCGTGCCGATGTAGATCCACGACCCGGCGGTCATCTGGCCGTACATCGTGAGACCGAGATGCTCGAGCCGGCGGAACTCCTCCCAGGTGGCCCAGTCCCCGACGAGGTTGGAGTTGGCGATGAGGACGCGCGGCGCCCACTCGTGCGTGGTGAAGACGCCAACCGGCCGCCCGCTCTGGACGAGCATCGTCTCGTCGCCCTTGAGGGAGCGCAGCGTGCGCTGCAGCGCGTCGAACGACGCCCAGTCGCGCGCGGCCTTGCCGGTGCCGCCGTAGACGACGAGCTTGTCCGGGTGCTCGGCGACCTCGGGGTCGAGGTTGTTCTGGAGCATCCGCAGCGCGGCCTCCTGCGGCCAGCCCAGGGTCGAGAGCTCGGTGCCGCGGGCGGCGCGGACGGGGCGGGGACCGGAGACGGTGGGCGCGGTCATGGGGGCTCCTGGGGCTCGCGGCGGTGGGACGAGCACATTCCAGCGGTTCGCGACGCCGCACGCTGCCGGTCTACGTGATTCACTGTCTGGGATACCAGACAGGTGACGAGTCGAGGAGGAGCACGGTGCCCTCGAGCAACGTCCCGGCCGCCCGCCAGGCCCTCGCGATCCTCACGTACCTGGCGGCGCGGCCGGGGCCGGCAGGTGCCACCACCATCGCGCGCGAGCTGGGCCTGCCACGGTCGACGGCGTACCACCTGCTCGCGGAGCTGCGGACGTCCGACTTCGTCGTGCACCTGCCCGAGGAACGCGCCTACGGCCTCGGGGTCGCGGCCTTCGAGATCGGCTCGGCCTACCTGCGGCACGACCCGCTCGAACGGCTCGCCCGACCCTTGCTCGTCCGGCTCGTGGACCAGACCCGCGAGACGGCGCAGCTCGGGATCCTGCAGGGCGCGGAGACGGTCTACCTGCTCAAGGAGCAACCCCGCTCCCCGCTCACGCTCGTGACCGACGTCGGCGTACGGCTGCCTGCACACCTCACGGCCAGCGGGCGCGCGATGCTCGCGCACCTGCCCGCTGCCCAGGTGCGCGCGCTCCATCCGAGCAGCGCGTCGTTCACCAGTCGTACCGGACGCGGGCCGACGTCGTTGCGCGAGCTCCGCGAGACGATCCGTGCCCAGCGCAACCAGGGCTACGCCGAGGAGGACGGACAGGTCTCGGAGGGCTACGCCTCCGTGGCGGCATGCGTCTTCGACCACGGTTCGCGGCCGATCGCCGCCGTGGCGGTGACGTTCGCCGACGACGCCGACGCCCGGCGCAGGGCGAGGCTGGGGGCCGCCGTGATCGCGGCCGCGGACTCGCTCACCGGGCGGATCTCCGGCCGCCGACCGGCGTAGCGTCCGGCGCCACCGGGCGTTCACCGAGCGTTCACCTCAGGTCCGCTCGGGTTGGTCCCGTCGTGGGTCGCGCGCCTTCTAGCGTTCGTGGGTGATGACGGGACCCGCGCTCGCCAGCTCGGGGCGTGACAGCACACGGATCGTGACGTCCGGGGCCGTGTCCGCGCTCGGGACGTGGAGCTACAACGTCGGCATCGCCGTCTACGCCTACCAGGAGACCCAGTCGACCGCCTGGGTCGCGATTGCCACGGTCGGCCGCTACGTCCCGGCCCTGGTCATCACCTGGTGGGGCAGCCGTCTGGCCGCACGGTTCCCGCAGCGGACGGTCGCGGTCTCGGCGGACCTGTTCTGCGCGCTGGTGATGCTCGCCCTCGCGGCCGTGGCGTCGGTCCACGGCTCGCTTGTGCTCGCGATAGCCCTCGCCGCCCTCAGCTCCGGGGCCGCGCGCGTGCAGAACTCCGCGGTGCTGGCCGTCGCGGCCGACGTCGTGACCGAGTCGCGGCTCGCCCGCACCGCGCTCCTGCTCAGCACGTGGGAGTCGGTGGCCACCGCCCTCGGCCCCGCCATCGCGGCGGTGGTCCTGGCAGTGACGACGCCGGCGGCGCTGTTCGTGCTCAACGGGCTGACCTTCGCGATCAGCGCCTCGCTCGTGGCCGGAGTCGCCGCGGCCGCCAGCCGCCGGGTCCGCCCGACGTGGACGGACCACGGGCCGTCAGCAGTCGAGGCCTACCGCGGCTCGGTCCGCACGGTGTGGCCGCTGCTCGCGACTCGGACGATCGCCGCCTTCGTCTACGGGATCGACATCGTGCTGCTCGCCGTCATCGCGACCGAGCAGCTCAACCAAGGCACCCGCGGGTACGGCTGGTTGCTCGCCGGTGCCGGTGCCGGCGGGTTGGCCGCCGCCTGGCTGCTGCGATCGTGGTCGGTCCTGCGCACGAGCACGGCCTCGGGCGGCGTGGTGCTCTACTCGCTCCCCCTGCTGACCTTCCTGCTGCGTCCCGACCTGGCCGAGAGCCTTGTGGTGCAGGGGCTCCGCGGCTTCGGCGCCGTGGTCGTCACCGCGACCGTCGTCGCAGGTCTCCAGCGGGGCATCCCGTCGTCGGCATCCGGACCGGTCTTCGGGCTGACCAACTCGCTGGTGCTCGCCGGCACGTGCACGGGCGCGGTCGCCGCCCCGCTGCTGCTCGGTGCGTTCGGCCTGCGGGCGACCATCGTGGTGGCGGCGCTCGTCCCGGTGCTGCTCCAGGTGGTCGTCCTCCCCGGGCTGATTGCGTTCGACCGTACCGGCGCCGCATCGCTGGCTGCGCTCGACCCGAGGGTCGATGTGCTGCGCCGGCTCACGCTGTTCCGGGACGCGACGCGGGCGACGCTCTACGACGTCGCGGACCGCGCCGCCGAGGAGTCGCCGGCATCGGGACACCGCATCGTCGTCGAGGGCGACCTCGCTGACGCGTTGTTCGTCCTGGTCGCCGGCAGCGTCGACGTCACGCTCGGGACCGGCGACTCCGAGACGTTCGTGCGCACGATGACGAGTCCGTCGTACTTCGGCGAGATCGGGCTGCTGCACGGGGTGGCCCGCACCGCGACCGTGACCGCGAAGGACGGCGTCGTCCTGTGGCGGGTGCCCGCCGACACGTTCCTCGACGCGGTGGCCCAAGCCGGCCTGTCGAGCGCCCTCACCGAGAACGTGCGTCGACGGTTCACCCCGAACGCCGACGACCCGGCCCCGACCGGCCGGATCGTCTGAGCGTCTCGGTCGCTCAAGCCCTTGGGCGACGGGCCGTACTGGTTCGGCCCAGGAGTCGTGTCGAGCAGGCAGAGCACGAGGACGGCACCGATGCCGCACGGAAGGGAGAAGAACCACCACCAGCCGGACCGGCCGTGTCGTGCAGTCGTCGGACTGTGACCGCGACGTTCGGAATGACGAGGGCTAGCACCGCGGTGAAGTAGACCAGCCGACACCGCCACCGCGGACCGTGGTGTGCAGTACGTGGACCAGCCCGAGCGCACGCAGGAGCACGACGATGTCGAAGACGACGGACCACCGGTAGTCGCTGCGGCGTGTGCGGCCGGAGAACGTGGCGTACTTCGACACGCACGTCCTGACAGCTTCAGCGAAACCCATGCCCGCTCCTCGGGAGCACACCGGAGGACGGCATCGAGGATGGTCGGAACACCGCTCGACGTCGTCGCACGCGATGCTGCGCAGCCCGACGGGTCGCGGTCACGAGATGCGTCCCGGAGGACCGGTCAGGTCGACGCGGTGAACGTCTCGCGCCAGGAGTGCTCCGGCTCGTAGCCGAGGACGCGACGTGCCTTGTCGATCGACAGGAGCGTCCCGGTTCCCTCGACGGGACGCCGCAGCTCGACGCCAGGGAACACGAGGTCGGCGAGCTCGGCGCTCGGGGTGCTCATGCACGTGTCGGCGTTGGCCACGATGAACACGTCGTAGCCGGTGGCGTCGAGCTCGAGCGCCTTGCGCACCGCCTGGGCGCCGTCACGTGCGTCGATGTAGCCCCAGGCGTTCCACTTGCGCGCCCACGGGTCGGCGTCGAACGCCGGGAACGCGGCGTACTCGTGCGGCTCCATCACGTTCGAGAAGCGCAGCCCCACAATCTTGGTCCCCGGGTTCCAGCGGCAGAAGTGGTGGGCGATCTCCTCGTCGACGGCCTTGCCCAGCGAGTACGACGACTCGGGACGGACCCGGTAGTCCTCGTCGATCGGCAAGTAGGGCGGCGGCGTGTCGAGCGGAAGCCCGAGGACTGTCTCGCTGGAGGCCCACACCACGTTGGTGATCCCGGCGACGCGCGACGCCTCGAAGACGTTATAGGTGCTGACCACGTTGTTGGCGAACGTCGCGGCGTTCGGAGCCATCCCGGGCGCGGGTATCGCGGCGAGGTGCACGACGCCGTCGACACCGTCGTAGCGGTCGTCGACCTTCGTGAGCGCCCCGAGCACCTGGCCGTAGTCCCTGAGGTCGACCCGGGTGACACCTTCGGTCCAGCCGGCGGGCACGACCTGGTCGAGGACCACGACGTCGTAGCCGTGCGCCTTCAGGTCGGCCACGACCGCGCGGCCGAGCTTGCCGCTGCCGCCGGTCACCGCGATGCGCGTCATGTCAGCCCTTCGTCCCCTCGTGAACGCCCCGGGCGAGTCGCGCGGCGCGGGCGTCGCCGACCGGCGAGTCCATCAAACGACGGTACGGCACGGTCAGCGGGCGGCTCGGCCCGTGCAGCATCGACTCTGCATCGGTGCTCGCGAACAGCTGGGCGAGCCGTGCCACCACTCCGCTCCACCCGGTCTGGTGCGACGCGCCGACCCCGGCTCCGTCGTCGCCGTTGTAGTACTCGTAGAACAGCACCTCGTCGCGCCAGTGCGGGTCGGTCTGGAACTTCTCGGTGTCGCCGTACACCGGCCGACGGCCTGACGCGTCCTTCGTGAACGTCGACACCAGCCGGTCGCTCAGCTCGTGCGCGACCTCGTACAGCGTCATCTCGACGCCGGAGCCGGTCGGGAACTCCACGCGGAAGTCGTCGCCGTAGTACAGGTAGAACTGCAGGAGTGCGCGCACGAGCAGCAGGTTGATGGGGAACCACACCGGACCGCGCCAGTTGGAGTTGCCGCCGAACATGCCGCTGTCGGACTCGGCGGGCTCGTACTTCACCGTGTAGCTCTGGCCGTCGAGCTCGAGCGTGTAGGGGTGCTCCTCGTGCCACTTCGACACCGAACGGATGCCGTGCGGGCCCAGGAATCGCTGCTCGTCGAGCATCCTCGCGAGGATGCGGCGCAGCTTCGTCTCGTTGACGAGCGCCAGCAGCCGCCGGTCCTCGACGCCGGGGACGCGCGGGTCGGCGATGCCACCGAGCAGGTCGTCGTTGCGGGTGAGATAGCGCGCGACCTGCGCGCTCACGGCAGGGAAGCGCTCGAGCAGCTCCTTCTGGAGGACCGACGTCGCGCACAGCGGCAGGAGGCCGACGAGGGACCGCACCTCGATCCGACGGCCCGTTCCGTCGGGCAGGCGGAGCACGTCGTAGAAGAAGCCGTCCTCCTCGTCCCACATCTCGTCGGGGTGCTCCCCGAGCGGGTCCATCGCCATCGCGATCTGGAACCAGTGGTGCACGAACTTCTCGATGAAGCTCTCGTAGGCCGGGTCGTGCTCGGAGAGCGCCATCGCGATCTCGAGCATGTTCTGGCTGAAGAAGGCCATCCACGCCGTGCCGTCGGACTGTTCGAGCGTGCCGCCGGAGGGGATGCCCTTGCTGCGGTCGAAGACCCCGATGTTGTCGAGGCCGAGGAATCCGCCCTGGAACACGTTCTTGCCGGACGGGTCCTTACGGTTGACCCACCAGGTGAAGTTAAGCAGCAGCTTGCCGAACGCCTCCTGCAGGAACTCGACGTCGTCGGCGGAGACGTCGAGCTCGTCGCCGTCGTCGGACATCTGGCGCTCGAGCCCGTACACGAGAGACAGCGCCCACGCGTGCACGGGCGGGTTGACGTCGCTGAAGTTCCATTCGTAGGCCGGGATCTGACCCGTCGGGTGCAGGTAGCCCGACGACAGCATCAGGTCGAGCTGCCCCTTGGCGAAGTCCGGGTCGACCATCGCGAGGGCGACGGTGTGGAACGCGAGGTCCCAGGCCGCGTACCAGGGGTACTCCCACTTGTCCGGCATCGAGATGATGTCGTCGTTGACCATGTGGAACCACTCGGCGTTGCGCACGCCGTCCCGGCGTGGGGAGCGCAGCGGGTGTCCGCCGTGCTCCCGCAGCCAGGTGTCGAGGTCGAAGTAGTAGTGCTGCTTGCTCCACAGCATCCCGGCGAGCGCCTGACGCAGCACCGAGGCGGCGTCCCCGTCCATCGACGGCGGGGTGATGGCGGCGTAGAACGCGTCCGCCTCGGAGCGACGCGTGGCGAGCACCGCGTCGGCGTCGGCGATGCGGTCGGGACCGGTGGGATCCTCGCGGTCGAGCCGCAGCGTCCACGTGACCTCTCCGCCGGCCGGCACGTCGGCGTGCAGGTGGACGGCGACCTTGGTGCCGCTCCGGCCGTTGACGGCGTCCGTACGACCGTGGACGAGGGCCTGGTCGATGCCGTCCTTGACGTACGGGGACGCGTTCGCCGTGCCGAAGAGGCGCTCGGTGTTCGACTCGTTCTCCGTGAACATGAGCTCGGCGCCGACCGGTGCGTGCAGGACGTAGCTTCCGACGACGGGGTGCGTCACCCGGACCGCAGGCCGAGCACCCTCGATCGCCTCGAGCAGCGGCTTGCCGTCCGGGTGTCCCCACGACCAGGTGTTGCGGAACCACAGCGTCGGCAGGACGTCGATCGGCGCATCGGCGCCGCCTCGGTTGCGCACCGTCACGCGCATGAGAAGGTCCTCGGGCCCGGCCTTGGCGTAGTCGACCTCGACGTCGAAGTAGCGGTCGTCGTCGAACACGCCCGTGTCGACGAGCTCGTACTCGCGGTCGCCGAAGCCCCGCGCGGCGTTGGTGCGCACGATGTCGTCGTAGGGATAGGCGGACTGCGGGTACTTGTACCGCCATCGCATCCAGGAGTGCGTCGGGGTGTTGTCGACGTAGAAGTAGTACTCCTTCACGTCTTCGCCGTGGTTGCCCTCGGCGTTGGTGAGGCCGAAGAGACGCTCCTTGACGATGGGGTCGTTGCCGTTCCACAGCGCCAGCGCGAGGCAGACCAGCCCGCGCTCGTCGCTCACGCCGGCGAGACCGTCCTCACCCCAGCGGTAGGCACGCGACCGGGCCATGTCATGGGTGAAGTACGACCAGGCGTCGCCGTCGTCGCTGTAGTCCTCGCGCACCGTGCCCCACTGGCGCTCGCTGAGATAGGGACCCCAGCGCCGCCAGGGCACGCCCTCGCGCGCCTCGCGCAGCCGCGTCTCCTCAGCAGTGAGCTCCATGTCGACCTCCCGCGCACACCCTAGGCAGTACGCGCCGGTCGGGCAGCGCGCAGCCGGATGTTCACGCGGACGTCACCTGGCGCCGGAGGCGGGAGGTCGAGCGCTCGAGGTCAGCGGATCCAGGAGATGCGCGGACCGACCTGGGCGTTGACCTTGCGGTTCTCAGCCTCGAGACCCAGTCGTCGTCGGCCGGGCTGCGGGATCCGGGTGGCGGTCGGCCGCCTCATGGTCCGCGAGTGGCGTGACATGCTCGGGCGACGGCAGATCCGCATGGTGCGCTCCTTCGCGGCCGGATGCGGCCGCACCACAAGTATCCCACTATCCGCATGCGGATGCTGGGTCGCGCCTCGGTGCTGCCCGCTACGCGGGGAGCGAGTCGGTCACGTCGACCGCCAGCATCCCGCTGACGTCGATGGAC
>Ga0075017_100001117_pt1 | contig 16138 bp, 9 predicted proteins | sample AleBraG_ABR_2012_FD_71475 | JGI IMG/M metagenome (GOLD analysis project Ga0075017, IMG submission 71475) | Freshwater sediment microbial communities in response to fracking from Pennsylvania, USA - Alex Branch Run_MetaG_ABR_2012 | ecosystem: Environmental > Aquatic > Freshwater > Creek >... | reverse complement strand
TTGCACAGCAGGCGAAACACGTATGAGTACGCTTCGCTCGTGCTCGTGGTCAGGATCAAAGACTCGGGATCGATATCGAAGGCGTCGTGTTGTTCCCGGTAGTAAGCCGCGACGGCCTGGCGTGCGCTCAGCAATCCCTTCGGCTGCGGGTCATAGTCCATCGCCGCGGGGTTCACCAGCGCACCTAGAATCGTCTCCGCATCGTAGGAAAGCCCGGCCCGGGTCGGATTGGATACGGTCAGATCGATCAGCTCGACGCCCGCCTTTTCCAACTCACGCTGTACTTGCGTGAAGCGGTTCGGCGCCAGCTTCCAATTTGTGCGAGATGAGAACATGAGCCAGTCACTCGCCGCCATGCCGAGGCCTTACGGCTGCAGATAGAATCCCAGACTCTCCGGCGGCGGCAGCGTCTTCTGGTTGTTGTACTGCCGTTGCGCCTGGTGTGCGGCCACGATCTTCTGCTGAATCTCGATCGCGAGATTGTCGTAACGCACCAACACGTTGTCCAGCCAGTACGGACGATTCTCCCGCAGCCACGCTTCTTCGTACATCTTTCGCAAATGGGTAGTCGAATCGCGCAGGTCCTGTAGCCGCCCATTCATGGCGTTGATATCCTCGAAAGCATCTTCCACCCTCTGCGGGTCCGCCTGGTTCTGGTAAGCGTCCAAGTAGAAGTGGCCGATCTCGTTCGCGAACTGGACTTTCATTCCCAGCGCATCCAGCCGCCAGCCGGCAAGGATCATGTCGTCAAGGGTCGATTGCTGCGCCCGCGCCTTCGCGCGATTGCGATAAAGCGACTCCAGAGCGTGTTCCGCGCTCAGCCGCAGCTCGTGCATCACCGGCAGCTGCTTCGTGACCGACACCGCCCCGCCTTCGCTGAACGGATCGGACCAGTACAGATTGTCCATCGCCCCTTCGTATCCCGCGCCTGCCAGCAGTGCGTGGCAATGATCCAGATTCTCCAGGATGTCGCGGAACGTCGTATCGTCATTCCGGTAGAAGGCCCAATCGTAACTGTTCTTGAACGCGTCGATGTTGGATTCGCCCGGCTGCCATCCCGCCGACGCGCCAAACACTAGTGCAGGCCACGTCATGTCGAACAAGGCTTCGCCGTCGTCGTCCCAGGTAGTGTTCAACATTCCCATGGCGCCGTATCTTTGCCCATCGCGCACGAAGTTGCGGATATTCACGTATGCGACATCAAGCCTTGGCCAGATGGCGTTCCAGTTGTTGGCGCCCGGCGCTACCACCACGCGCAGCCCGGCGTCCGTATAAGGCTTGATGATGGAGTCGAAGCTGGGTTTGGCGTCATACTCCCACGGCACCGCAATCATGTCTTTGGGAAGAATGCTCAGCAGCTCCGGATACTTCACTGCAATGTCACCCCAGAACATCAGCTCCTTGTGGTAGGGCTTCAGCACCTCAAACACCTTCTGCAGGTGCTCCATGTACACGCGGCCCAAGCCAACCTGGTCGGCGCGCGCTTTTGTCTGGCCTCGTCCTAGTTCGAGCGTCTCATCGGCGCCGACGTGCAAGAACGGTCCGGGAAACAGCGGTACCAGTTCGGAATACAGGCTCTGGATGAATTCATAGGATTTCGGATTGGTCGGCGTCAGCACGTGCCCGTGGGGCGTCTCGGCGAGATCGGAATAGATTTCGTATTTCAACGCATGGTGCAGATGTCCAAATGTCTGCTGCTCCGGCAGCAGCGTGACGTAATATTTCTGCGCATAGGCCACCAGTTCTCTGATCTCCTCCGGCGTGAACGCGGCGTCCTTGGGAGCTATCAGCGGCTGGCTCTTGAAATCGAATACGTGCTCAATGTACAGCGCAAACAGGTTGACCTTGTACTCGGACAAAGTTCGAATCTCTTTCTTCATGTAGTCGAGCGTGGGAATCGGCCCGCGACTCAGGTCGTCATGCACGCCCCGCCACTTCATGCTCGGCCAGTCTTGGATCGATACCTCGGGGCAGACCAGCTTCTTTCCGTCCGGACGAAGCAACTGCCGCAGCGTCTGCACACCGTAGAACAGGCCTTGCCCCGTCTTGCCGGCGACGATGATGTGGGATTTGTCGGAGTAGATGAGATAGCCCTGATCGTCAAAATTGGTCTCTGGCTTCAGGCCTTTCGCCTCAAGGGCGGCACGCAGGCCTTCGTCGTCGAGACGACCCAGCACGATGGCGCTCGCTGCCTTTGGCGCCCCGTGAGCCGCTTCCACAGGGACTTTCAGGCCTGACTGATCGTGAATCTCCTGGGCGAGCATCTCTGCTGCGATGCGATCTTCGCTCTCGTGACGGGCCTCGATCAGGATCTTCGTGTCCGCATCGACCACAAAACGCCCTTCGCGGACATCCACTTGTTTGGGCGCAGGCAAGAGCTTGAGCAGCTCAGCATAGGGAGGTTGGGCGAAGACGAGACTAGAAGTCGAAATGAGAACAAGAAAAAGAACGCGCAGACACGGGTGCAGCATCAAAAGGGACTCCCAAAGGTTAGAGAATGGCAACTGGCGAGCCTAGTCGGGTGGCGTCTGTGCTGTCAACGTGCTGCGACCCTTGAGCGAATCCTCTGGCAAAAAGGGACTGCGGTAAGAATTCCCGTAGCCAGAGCAGATGCTCCAAAAGCAACCATGACCACCCCTATCTCCCAGCTTGCAAAATGGCTCATTGGAGAAATAATTGTTGGAAGGACGATGTAAAGAAAGCCTACACCCGCAAGCCCTGCTGCCAGACCGAAAACAGCAAACACGAATCGGATGCGCGGGATTGTGTGTGGTAGTAGGCCTACCGTCACTGCCAATAGCGGCATGGCGGCCTTCGTGAGGACGGTGCTAGTGGTATTGCGCTCGAAGTAGTACAGAAGAACCACCGCTAAGCTTGCTCCGAGCCAGAATGCCCAAGCCTTTTGTATGACAGTGCTGAAGTCTTCCAAACCGGAACAGATAAGGAGCGTCCACGGAAGCATCCAGAGAGTGGTAATCGCAAGTTCGTGCCAGCGGTTCATTGGGATTCGAGTGGTCATCCCTTCCATCGTATAAACGACCCCATAGTCCAAAAGAAGGCCCGTCGCTGCTGCTGTGAGTTTTGCAATTCCGCGTAGCACAGACAAGATCATAGGCAACCAACTTTACCCGCCGCGCGAATCGCAGAGTAACGGAGCCTACTCGGCCCTACTTCACAAACGCCTCTTTATTCACTACGTACGGCATCTTTGTTACATCCCCGCCGTAGTTCCCTTCCAATACATCGATCAGGCCCTGCACGCAACGGCCGGCCATTCCCTTCTCCGGATCTTTCGATAGACGCGTGATCTTCGCCGCGCTCGCAAAATGAGGATACAGCCGGCAGCGATCTTCAATGGCCGGATCCCTCAGCGGAGAATTCGTAGGCAGAGGCTCGGTCTCATAAACATCCAGCGCCGCCCCGGCGATCCATCGTTCTTTCAGCGCATGCGCCAAAGCCTTCTCGCTGACCACAGATCCACGCGAGTTGTTCACCAGGTACGCCGTCGGCTTCATCATTTTCAGTGTCTTCTCATTGAACAGGTGATACGTCGGAATGGGACCTTCGCCCTCTCGCAATAAGGGAACGTGCACGCTCACAAAGTCCGCTTCCGAGAGCGCTTCATGCAGCGTCGTGTACTTGATCCATGTCTTTTCCCGGCAGATGCCGAGTTTGTAGCGCAGGTCCTTCGTCTCCTGAATGGCGTGAATGTAGTCGCGATTTTCGAACGCAGGGTCGTAACACAGGATATTCATGTCAAACCCGGTACATTTCTTGATCAGCGCCAGCCCAATTCGCCCGGTCCCGATGACCGCCACACTCTTGCCGGTCACTTCGTCTCCGAGAAACGGCAGGTACGGATGCCAGTAACCCCACTGGTTGTCCCGTGTAAGGTGCTCGGCCGTCCACAATTTGCGGGCCAGCGCGCCCATCATGAAGAAAGCGAACTCCGCCGTGGCTTCGGTCAGAACATCCGCCGTGTGCGTGAACGGAACTTTGTGCTTGTTGGCGTCCGCGCGATTGATGTTGTCAAAGCCGACCGCGATCTGCGCCACCACCTTCAGCGTTCCTGTGCCGGCCTCGAACACTTCCGCATCGATCTGGTCGCGCAGGGTGGTGATCAGGCCGTCTATTCCTGACTTCACCTTCTCGAGGATTAAAGTCTTGGGCGGCGCCTCGGGATTGGGATAAATCTCGACTTCATACCCGCGTGCACGCAGTACGCCGGTCGCATCGCCAATATCGCAGGTCACAAAGACACGGAATTTCTTCTTCATCAATGGAAAGGCCCTCTCCGGCTCAGGTTGAAAGCGCCCGGCGGGCACTGCCTCGCACGAGGAATTCTCGCGGATTCCCCGCACTCGCACCTGCCCTCACCTCAGGCGCGGAAAAACATATTACTCCATGGTGTGGATTTGGGGCGGGTGACGGAAAGGACGAACCTGTCCGCCCGGGGGTTGGCGCGACCCGTCCTCGACGGGTCGCCAGTAGACTCAGATTCTCATCGATGCCAACGATTCAGAACCCGGGCTAAACCGACGGCGCATAAGCCATTGACTCTTTCTCAGCATGGAGCGCCTTCTTGACTTCCGTGAGTTCGGTTGCCTCCTTGGCGATGTGCTCTGCACTGACTTCAAATTCCTTGATCAGCTCCCAGGGCGCACCGGAGTCGCCAAATCTGTCCTTCACGCCGATGGCGCCGGTGATTACAGGCACTCCGTAAAGGGATGGCGATTCGGTGATCACTCCGCTGACTCGCCACGCCAGGGCTCCGATCTGGTGCTCCTCGGCGGTAATGACGACCCCGGTATCTCGCGCGGCGTGCAGGATCGCGGACTGATCTATCGGCTTCAACGTGTGCATGTTGAGGACACGCGTTTCGTAGCCGAACTCCGCCTTCAGTATCCACGCCGCCCGCATGGCTTCCGGCACCATCGGTCCGCACGCGATGATCGTCAGGTCCTCTTCCTCATTGCGATAGTCGCAAGCAATCGTGGTCTCAAACGCTTCCTGAAAATTCTCGGCCTTGTGACGGAAACGAATCACGTTGGCTTTGCCGAATACAAAGGGAGTGGTGCGGTCGGTGACCACCGGCGTCGCCTCGCGCGCAAAGCGTATGTATTTCGGCCCCACATGCTGCAGCAACAGGTAGTCGGTGGCTTTCTGCGTCTCCGGTGCGTCGCAGGGAACGACGACCGACATGTTGGGCAGACCACACATGGCAAACAGGTCTTCCAGGGCCTGGTGTGTCGCGCCATCCGGGCCCACCGAAACGCCACCATGTGCGCCCGCGATCATCACGTTGAAATTTCCATAGCACACCGACGTCCGAATCTGGTCCAGATTGCGCGCCGCTGCAAAGGTCGCATACGTCCCCAGCACGGGCAGCTTCCCTTCCTTCGCCAGACCTGCGGCCGCTGATGTCGCCGATTGTTCTGCGATACCCATGCTGATCCAGCGACGCTTCCGGTCAGGGTAGCGCGCATAAAAGTCGCTGATCGTAATGGAACCTGAAATGTCCAGCCCGAGGCAGACGACCCGTTCGTCGCGCCCGTCTTCCGCCAGCGCCTGGCCAAAGCCCTTGCGTGTCGGCTCCATCTTCGCCTTCATCTTTGCTTCGGTGTTCCACCAGTAATTGTGGCCGAACTTCGGCATCTTGGCTTCGAGCTTGTGCTCCACTTCTGCCTGATATTGTTTCGCCTTTGCGAGCAGCTGCTCGACCGGTATCTTCTCAGTCAAGCCGAGTTCGGCAAGGCCCCTCATCATCTCCTCGTGATTCGGCGACCGGCCATGCCATCCGGCGACATTCTCAATGAAGCTCACGCCCTTTCCCTTCACCGTCTCGGCGATAATCGCCACCGGCTTGCCCAGCCCGGCCTTCGCCTTCTCCAGCGCCGTGACCACCTGTGTCATGTCGTGGCCGTCAACGTAGAGAACCTCCCAGCCGAAGCTGCGATATTTCTCTTCCAGCGGCTCGACATTCATAACCTCGGCCACCGGTCCGTCGATCTGCAGCCGGTTTTTGTCGATGATGGCCACCAGGTTGTCCAGGCCGTGATGGCTGGCCTCCATCGCCGCTTCCCAGACCTGCCCTTCCTGCTGTTCGCCATCGCCCATAATGCAGAACGTCCGGTAGTTCTGGTTGTTCAGTTTGCCTGCAAGCGCGATCCCCACGGCAATGCTCAAGCCCTGTCCCAGCGAGCCGGTCGACACCTCGACTCCGCGTAGCTTCAGCCAGTGCGGATGCCCCTGGAACGGCGACGACAACTTCCGCAGCAACACAACATCCTCAATCGGGCAGAATCCGGCGAACGCTAAGCCAAGGTACAGGCTGGGAGCCTTGTGACCGGTCGACCAGATAATGCGATCCCTGTCTCGCCATGAGGGGTCCTGGGGATCGTGATCGGCCACGCGCAGGTAAAGAGCGGCCGTGATATCCATGATCGAAAGCGTTCCACCGGCATGCCCCGAGCCTGCCGCGCAGAGCGCCACCAGGTCATATCCGCGCATCAGGTTGGCAGCGTCCTTCAATTCGTCAGTGGAATATTGCCGCAGGGTCTCGCCGCTGCTGGAATTCTTGATTGCCATGAAAGTCTCTCCTCACCCGCCGGATGGGGCCAGGCACAGCCCGGCGTAAGCGCTTGCAAGACGAGACTAGGCCGGAATGCACGTCGGCTCAGTGAGAGACATCACAGGGAAATGTGACTTATATACGCTGAAAACAGGAAGGAAAAAGCGGCAGCGATTACCGCTACTGCCGCACTGATCACTGCTTCACAGGCTGAGCGCGATTACAGGTTCTTCTGCGCCCACTGCTCGATCCAGCCAAGGGCTTTCTGCAGGTTCTCCAGCGAGTTCGCTACGCTGAAGCGCAGGTAGCCTTCGCCGAAATCGCCGAACGCTGTGCCCGACAGGCATGCCACGCCGGCCTGCTCCAAGAGCGCATCGGCCAGCTTCTTCGACTTCCATCCCGTCTGGGTGATGTTCGGGAACACGTAGAACGCTCCCTTGGGCACGCGGCAGGAGAATCCCTTGATCTTGTTCAGGCCCGCCACAAAAACATCTCGGCGCCGCTTGAACTCGTCCCGCATGTGGTCGACCGAAGCCTGATCTCCGCGAAGGGCTTCAATTCCCGCGACCTGCGTGAAACTGGCGGTGCAGGAGTTGGAGTTGGTCATCAGGCGCGTCATGTGCGCTGCCAGATCGGCCCGCATTACGCCATAGCCCATCCGCCAGCCGGTCATGGCGTAAGTCTTCGAGAAGCCGTCGAGCAGGATGGTGCGCTCCTTGAACCCGGGTACCGACATGATCGAGTGATGCTCGCCCTCAAAGATCAGCCGGCTGTAAATCTCGTCGGAAAGCACGAGGATGTTGCGGTCCCCGATAACCTCTGCAAGGTCGCGGACGTCGCCCTGGTCCATCACGCCGCCTGTGGGGTTCTGCGGCGAGTTGACGATGATCAGCTTCGTGCGGTCGGTAATCAGAGCCTTCAGCTCGCTCACATCCAGGCTGAAATCGCGATCCTCGCGCAGACGAACCGGGATGGCGTGCCCGCCTACGTAGTTGATCATCGACTCGTAAATCGGGAAGCCAGGGTTGGGGTAAATGACCTCATCTCCCGCATCAATGAGCGACAGGATCGCAAAGAAAATAATAGGCTTCCCGCCCGGTACGACTACTACCTCGTCGCTCGAAACGTTGACCCCGCGGGTTCGGCTTACATACTCCGCAATGGTCTGGCGCAGCTCGGGCAAGCCCGCCGCAGGCCCGTAGTGTGTCCAACCCTTGTGCAAGGCTCCAACTCCCGCTTCCACGATGTTGCCTGGGGTATCGAAATCGGGCTCGCCAATCTCGAGATGGACAACCTGCTTGCCCTGGCGCTCGAGCGCGCGGGCTTTGTTCAGAACTTCAAAGGCGGTTTCGGTGCCCAGCCGTGACATGCGCTCAGCGAGGCGGAGTTCGAATTGTGTGGCTTTTTCCATAGTGGCAAGGACAGGCATTATACCCCCTTCGAGGCTGGCTTGGCCGACAGCTAATTGTTTCGCCGACGTGCGGATCTGTCAGGGATGTAAGTCACAGGGTGGCGTGACGTGGCTGCGCAATGTCTGGCCATTGACTTCACTGCGGATGAGAGGAAACGGAACAGAGACGGGAGATATTACTCCGAGATAGTGGACTCTTCGCTCTGCGCCCTGAGGATGCGCGCCACCGAGTAGGGTGCCCGCCGCGCCGGCTCGTGATAATGGCGTACCTGCATTTCACCCAGGAGCCCTACTGCAAGCAAGTTCATGCCCCCAAGAAGGAGCACTGCCCCGAACAGCATCAGAGGGCCATGTTTGCTCATCACGTCAGCCTGGTGCAACAGCTTTTCAGCGATCAGAAAGCCCGCCACTCCAGTGCCGCTCAGGATGCTCAACATCCCCAGCGTCCCGAAGAAGTGCAATGGCCGGGAAAGATAGCGCAGCAGGAAACGAATCGTGATCAGATCGAAAAATACCCGGAAGGTGCGCGTAATGCCGTAGTGCGATGCACCGCGTTCGCGGTTCACGTTCCTGATCGGCACCTCGATGATCGAAGCTCCGTGCCACGACGCCAGGGCGGGAATAAAGCGGTGCAGCTCGCCGTAGAGCGGGACCTGCTCCAGAATCTCTCGGCGATAGGCCTTGAACGTAGTCCCAAAATCGTGGATGTCCACTCCGCTCAGCTTGGCCATCAGCCAGTTAGCGCACCGGGAAGGAATGCGCCGTAGCCAGAAATTGTCGATCCGCTGCTTACGCCAGCCGCTGACGATGTCATACCCGGCCGCGATCTTTTCTAGGAAGATCGGGATATCCGCGGGATCGTGCTGCAGGTCGCCGTCCATGGCGATAATGTACTCGCCACGCGCGTGATCGAAACCCGCCGCCAGCCCTGCCGTTTGCCCAAAGTTCCGCCGCAGCTTTACTACTGTCACGCGGCTATCCACCGCCGCAATTTCACGCAGCAGGCTGAACGTGCCATCGTCAGAACCGTCGTCGACGAGAACAATCTCGAAGGTTTCACCGTTCGCCTCCATGACGGCCTTCAGGCGGTCGTAAAGATCGGTGATGTTCTCCTGCTCGTTATGCAGGGGGACAACGATGGAGTACTTGGGCACAGATTTTTATTATACCTCGGTTCCAAAACAGGCTGCTTCATTATGAACCACAACTGCCACCCAAAACACGTTACTGCCGCTATAATGCACCGGACCGGGGGATCGGTATCCGCAGTTCACCGATGATTCCAGCCTCTTTACTAAAGAGGCAACATCGCCAGGGAGACGCGAAGAATGGACACCATTCTCATCGTAATGGTCTGCAGTCTGCTCAGTGTCACTACTGCCCTCACGTTTATGGAGCTGCATCGCATCCGAAAGCATCTCGAGGGCAAAGGCAAGACACAAAGCACCTCTGCCGCCGCAAAGTAGCGCACTCGATTTCGCTGTCTCCCATCTTCTGGGGCGAGCGCGCTGGATTCCGCTCGCCCTCAGACGAGGACGTTCAATCCCGTCGTCCTACAATCCGGGATTCGGTGGGTACGCCGGGAGATCCGGCGGACGCGCAGGCAGCTTCTTCGGATTCGCCTGCATTTCTTTCAGCACCAGTTCTAACGCCTTCTCCAGTTGCGGATCCTGTCCCTTGATCACCAGGTCCGGCCTGTTCTCTACTTCTACGTCTGGCGCGACGCCACGGTTCTCGATCAGCCATTTGCTGTCGAGTCCATAGAGTGAGAACTCCGGCCTAGTGATATAGCCGCCATCGATCAAGGGAATCTGGCCGCGGATGCCGCGCACTCCGCCCCAGGTTCGTTCCCCAATAAGCGGCCCCAGCTTGTATTGCTTGAAGTAGTAGCTGAAGAAGTCTCCGTCAGAAGCCGCGTAGTGATTCGTCACGCACACCATGGCACCATGAAAGACGTTGCCGGGAATTGTGTTCGGTTCCCAGTTGCGGGCAGACTCCATCCCTGCCAGCACCCTGCGCAGGCGCTCAAAGATGAGCTGATCGACGAATCCGCCGCCGTTGTAGCGGACATCGAAGATGATTCCCTCTTTCCGAATCTGCGGGAAGTACTGCTTCACAAATTCGTTGAGCCCTGCGTCTCCCATATCGGGGAGATAGACGTACCCTACGCGTCCGTTGGTCGCGTCTGCCACTTTTTTGCGGTTGGTCTCGACCCAGTTCAACTCTCTCAGCTGATACTCATCTGGAATCGGGTTGACCTGAACGTTCCGCGCTCCGTCCTCAGAGGGTTTGGAGTTGATGGAGAGCGTGACGTTCTCGTTTGCGGTGTTAATAAATAACTCGTAGGGATCCTGCGGCACGCGCAGCGGGCGCCCGTTCACCGCCAGCAGGTAGTCCCCTTCTTTCACGTTGACTCCCGGCTCGGTGAGCGGCGATCGCAGCTTGGCGTCCCAATTTTCTCCGGGATAGATCTTCTTGAACCGATACATCCCGGTGGATGGATCGACTTCGAAGTCTGCCGCCAACAGGCCCACGTTTACGGGATGAAGGTCGGGATAGTCGCCGCCTCCCACGTAAGTGTGCGAGTTCGATAGTTCGCCGATCATCTCGCCCATGATCAAGGTCAGGTCGTATCGGCTGGCTGCGTACGGTACGAGCTGGGAGTATTTTTCCCGAATCTTGTCCCAGTCCACACCGTTCATTCCCGCTTCAAAGAAGTAATCGCGCTCTTGCCGCCAGACCTCGTTGAAGATGTCCTTCCACTCCTGCGGCGGGTCGATCTCGGCACGAACGCCGTCCATCTTCAAAGCGCCCTCGCCAACCTTCTTCGGGCTGTCGCCGGGCTTCGCGTCCATGATTCCGTAGCTGTGGCCGTCATGACCGCCCTCAGCCTCATAGAGCAGCTTGGTTCCGTCGAATGACAGGGCGAACTTCTCCACGCCCTCGATCACCGTCTTCTGTTTGCGGTCTTTCAGGTCATACGCCTGCACCGCCGGATCTTCCCCGGGCAGCGGGCCCGACAATCCTTGAATTGGAACGGTCGAGTAATAGATGTAGTCCTTCGACGCGGCAAACGATCGAATAATCCCCGGTCCGGTCGGCAGGGCGACCACGCGGCGCTGAATTCCGTCCAGGTCGATGCGGAACGGTGTCTTCTTTTCTTTATCCTTGTCCTTTTCTTTATCTTTGTCCGCCTCCGCCTCTTTGTCCTTGTCCTTCTTCTTGTCTTTGTCCTTGCCCTCGTCTTTTTTCTTCTCAGACTCGCCAGCTGACGCTGCGGGTGCCTCCGTCTTGATCGTCGTCTCGTCGCTCAGCGGCGGAAATGGCGATGCCTCGTCCGCCCGCAGCGTCAAGATGTACACGCGGGTTGTCTTTGGGTTCGCGAACTCCGTATCGAAATTCCCCAGCACTTCGTTGTAGTCGCGATCGGAAAGGAAATACAGATACCTCCCGTCCGGATCGAAGATCGGCGCAATGCTGTTGTTGAAGTCGGTGGTCACCGGCGTGATCTTCTTGTCCACTGTCGAGTACAAATAGGTCACACCGTTTCCGTTCTCCGCTGCCTTGTCGTAGGCCAGCCACTTGCTGTCCGGCGACCACGAATAGTTCTGGATTTCAAAAAACTTGCCCCGGTCTACTTCCACCGGCTTCCTCTCGCTGACGTCCGTGTACCAGAGGCGCAGATCCTTGTCGGCCCACGCCAGCCGCTTGCTGTCCGGCGACCAGGCAGGAGGAAACTTGAATCCCTTGTACCCGCTGGTAATCTGCTGCTCCTTGCCGGATCCATCTTGCGGAGAAATAAAAATCTCGTCTTCGCCCGTGCGATCGGAGATGTAGGCGATCCATCTTCCGTCCGGCGACCATGCTACCCCCTTCTCCCGGATTCCTGGTGTGCGCGTGAGATTGCGAACGCTGCCGTCCTTCGCCGGCACGGTAAACACATCGCCGCGTGCGGCGAACACCGCCCGCTTCCCTTCCGGCGACAAATCAAAATCCGTCACCCACTTGGCGACGTTCGCCCAGCGCCTCATTGTCTGGTCGCGCTCGCCGGGAAGATAAACCGTCAGCTTCTTCGCTTGCTTGCTGGCAATATCGAATACGTACAGGTAGCCGCCGTTCTCGAAGATGATCGAATCCACCCCCAGGCTCGGCCACATCACGTCGTAGTCAGTAAACTTGGTAAGTTGCTCAATCTGCTTCGAGCCAAGGTCATAGCGGTACAGATTGAGCCTCTGCTCCGGCCCACGGTCCGACGTGAAGTAGATCGTGTTGCCGTGCCACATCGGGAAGGTATCGGTGTGCTCGGTGTGGGGCACGGGTTCGATGGTGTTGTTCTTAAGGTCGTAGATCGAAATGTCCTGCGCCATGCCGCCGGTGTAGCGCTTCCAGGTACGGAAATTGCGGAAGATCTGGTTGTAGGCCACCTTGGTTCCATCCGCTGAATACGATGTCAACCCTCCTTCGCGCATCGGCAGCGGTTCGGGCAAACCGCCATCGACGCTCACGCTGAACGGACGCTTGGTCCACCCGTTCGATGCGTCGCGCCGTGAAAGAAATGTGATCCGCTTGCTATCGGGAGTCCAGGTGACCACCTGGTTGTTAACGCCCATGCGGTCGCTGAGCGGTGCGCCACCTTGATAGAAGGTCAGCTGCTTCGGCTGACCACCTTCCGCTGGCATGACGTACACGTTGAAGTTGCCGTCATATTGCCCGGTAAAGGCAATCCACTTCCCGTCGGGCGAGAACTTTGGAAACAGCTCACGTCCGGGATGTGTCGTGATCCTTCTAGCTCCACCTCCATTACTCGAAGCCAGCCACAAGTCGCCGCCGAACATGAATGCGATTTTGTCTTTGTAGATATCGGGAAAGCGCATCAATCGCCCTTCCTGCATTTCCTGAGCGGCTGCAAGGCAAGCAAAGGTGACCACTGCGAGAGCAATCGACTTCCGGATGAAAGACATCAAGGCTCCTCCTGCAAATCTTTGAGACAGCGGATAAGAATCTCTGCGTGAGAAACGTGCGATTGTACCAACTTCACCGCCGGGCGGGCCGTGACGTCAACCGGAATGGTCAGTGGCAGCAAGCTGGCTAGAATGGAAATCGTATCCAGGCAATTTGGAAAGGACTACGCCTGACAGAACACTCGCACGCTGTTCGATATTTGGACGCAGCCAGTCAGAAAAGGAAAGCGGAGGGCCGCATGGCGGACTGGCTGGCAGGCGACAACCTGACCCAAAAAAACAGGCCGTCCACCGAGGTGGAACGGCCTGGTTGGCGAAGTCCTCCGGGGAGGAGGGAACTTTACATGGACGGCGGAGTAGTGCTGGCTGCAGCACCCGTGGCCGGCGTCTGCGAAGGCGCCTGGTCGCCGGAGATGTTGGTCATCAGGCGTACATCCACGCGGCGGTTCTTGGCCCGGCCTTCCGAAGTCTTGTTCGAGTCGACCGGCTTGTCCTTGCCCAGGCCGATCAGATAAATCTTGTGCGCCGGAACATTGTGCTCAGAAGCCAGGTACTGAATCACGGCGTCGGCGCGGCGCTGGCTCAGGTCGTAGTTGTAGTCTGCCGGACCAACTGAGTCGGTTCCGCCTTCGACCGTGATGATGTATCCCTTGGCGTTTTTGATGTCGTTCGCAAGTTGATCCAGGGCTTCCTTCGCGTTCTTGGTCAGGTTGTCCTTGTTGAATCCGAAGTGCACCGAAGTCTCAGCGACCGGACGGTAATTGTCCAGGTTAGCCACGGTGTTGCTCAGCGAATCCACGCGCTGCACGGCGTTGTTAGCCATGGTCTGAGCCTGGTCGGCGGATTTGCCAGCCGCCAGAGCCTTCTGGTCGACTTCCGCAGCCTTGGCCTGTACCTGCTGAATGCCTGCCTGAGCGCGCGCATCCACGTCCTTGATGGAATTGCTGTTCTTCGCGGTCAGATCATCCAATTCGTTGGTCTTGTTGATGAGGGGGGTCGTCTCGTTGCGTACATAGGTTTTGCTGGCGCAACCGAGGGTCGACGCGATTGCCACTGCCAGTAAAGCTGTTAACGAAGCGCGGTTCATGTGGAGGGGGCTCCTTGATTCGATATCAGAGATTTGATTACTGGGGTTCACGTTCTGTTTCCAGGCCCGTACTGTACCTGAGCAAAGTAGATGCCAATCCTCAAATTCCTTGGTTCCGGCTAACTCACTCATTATACGCCCCTTGTAAAGATGTGCAGAGAAAGTGCACGACTTCCTCAGAGCAAAACCAGTCAGAGGAATGGAAATTTTATATGGTTGGACTCAAATTACGGCAACATCGGCGATTCAATTGCCCCGGGGCGGACAGAGTATCGGAATGGCCTCAAAGGTCCTGAACCGGGTCGATACCTCCCCGCCACTGGGAACCGCGCGAAAACGTAAAATGGGAACTAAGGCTCGATGGATCTCATTCAGAAAATCCGTACCTTGCCCACCTCCGCCGGGGTGTACCTCTATAAGAACGCCGAGGGCGAGGTCATCTACGTTGGCAAGGCCAAGAACCTACGTAGCCGAGTCGGCTCCTACTTTCGCGAAGGCCGCATCGAGGACGCCAAGACCGGTACCCTCCTTCGCGAGGCGGTGGATGTCGACTACATCGTGGTCGCCAACGAGAAGGAAGCGCTAGCCCTCGAGAACAACCTCATCAAGCAGCGCAAGCCGCGCTACAACATCCTCCTGCGGGACGACAAAACTTACCCCTACGTGAAGCTCACGCTCGGCGAGCGCCTTCCGCGCGTCTACGTCACCCGCCGCCTGAGAAAAGACGGCAGCTCATACTACGGTCCCTACTTCCCTACCAGCCTGGCGTACCGGATCGTCGACCTGATTCACCGCCATTTTCTGATCCCGTCCTGCAAAGTCGATCTGACGCGCTTTCATCCTCGTCCGTGCCTGCAGTACTACATTCGCCGCTGCCTCGGGCCCTGCGTGGACGGACTGACCACACCAGACATTTATACGGAAGCCGTTCGCGACGTGAAGCTCTTCCTCGAAGGCCGCCAGACGGATCTCGTGCGCTCTCTCCGCGACCGCATGTCCGAAGCCGCCCAGGCGCAGGAGTACGAGCGCGCCGCCAAGTATCGCGACCTGATTTCGACCGTCGAGCAGCTCCAGGAAAAGCAGCGCATGGCCAGCGTCGAGAGCGACGACGCCGACGTCTTCGGCTACCACTGCGAAAATGGCATGTTAGCCGTGAATCTCTTCCACATGCGCGGTGGAAGGGTGGTCGATCGCCGCGAATTTTTCTGGGAGGACCTGCCGGAATTCGAATCGACGACTGATTCCGAAGCGAACGAGGGAGCTTGCGAGCCTTCCTCTCAAACAGAGCCTAGTTCTCCTTCCACAAGCCCCGCAGTCTTCCATCCCGGCGAGTTTTTCTCTGCCCTGCTCAAGCAGCTCTACATCGGCCAGCCTTATGTACCGCGCAACATCTATGTCCCGGTCGATTTCGAGGACCGCGCCACCCTCGAAGAAGTCCTCTCCGAGCAACTCGCCGAATCCGGCGCACGAGCCACCCGTGTGCAGATTGTCGTGCCCCAGCGCGGGGAAAAGCGCTCCCTTATCGACCTCGCCGGCAACAACGCCAAGCAGTCCTACGATCAGCGGTTCCGGGTGATGAAGCCAAATATGCGCGCCACCCAGGAAGCATTGCAGGATGCTCTCGGCCTGGTGGAATTGCCCAAGCGCATCGAATGCTTTGACATCTCGCACATTCAGGGAGCCGAAACCGTGGCCTCGATGGTGGTCTGGGAGGATGGCCAGATGAAGAAGTCTGACTACCGCAAGTTCATCATCCGCACTGTCGATGGCGTCGACGACTTTGCCTCCATGCGCGAAGTGGTCACGCGCCGTTACAAGCGCATGCAGGAAGAAAAGAAGCCAATGCCGAGCTTGGTCCTGATCGACGGAGGTCTCGGCCAGCTCCATGCCGCGGCGCAGGCGCTCGAATCACTCGAGATCATCAATCAGCCTCTCGCCGCCATCGCCAAACGCGAAGAGATCATTTACATCTACGGCCAGGAGAGCGAACCGGTCGTTCTCGACCATCACTCACCCGTCCTGCACCTCATCCAGCTCATCCGCGATGAGGCCCACCGTTTTGCGGTGACCTTCCATCGCAAGCGCCGCCAGATGCGCGACCGCTCCAC
>Ga0075017_100001116_pt1 | contig 16148 bp, 11 predicted proteins | sample AleBraG_ABR_2012_FD_71475 | JGI IMG/M metagenome (GOLD analysis project Ga0075017, IMG submission 71475) | Freshwater sediment microbial communities in response to fracking from Pennsylvania, USA - Alex Branch Run_MetaG_ABR_2012 | ecosystem: Environmental > Aquatic > Freshwater > Creek >... | reverse complement strand
GCAGGGGCGATGAGGTCGTAACGCTTGTTCGCCCTTCGACAGCGACGGCCCGCTCGGCTTCGGTGACATGGAACCCGGCCGAGGGCACGATCGATCAGGAAGGCCTTCAACGGACGGGTCCCTTTGATGCGGTGATCCACCTTGCGGGTGCTGGGATTGCCGACAAGCGCTGGACGTCCGCCCGAAAGGCCGAGATCGCTACGAGTCGAACGGCCTCCACCGACCTCCTGGCCCGAAGCATTGCTCGACTCGATCGCCCGCCTAGCGCGTTCGTCTGTGGCTCCGCGATCGGCTTCTACGGAGATCGTGGCGACGAGGTGCTCACGGAGGACGCAAGCGGCGGGGCCGGGTTCCTGGCTGACGTCTGCCACTCGTGGGAATCTGCCGCCTCGCCTGCCATCGATGCCGGAATCCGCACCAGCTTTGCCAGGACCGGGATCGTGCTCTCAGCGAAGGGCGGGGCACTCGCCAAGCAGCTGCCCCTCTTCAAGCTGGGTCTCGGCGGGAAGCTCTCGACGGGATCGCAGTGGATGAGCTGGATCAGCATCGGTGACGAAATCGCGGCCTTGCGCTTCTTGGCGACTGATGAGCGGGCAGCGGGACCAGTGAACCTCACCGCTCCCGGGGCCCTGCGCAATGCGGACTTCACCCGGCGGCTCGGTCGGAGCCTCCATCGCCCGGCCGTCTTCGTCATCCCGGCACCGGCCTTGCGGCTTGCGCTTGGCTCGCAGCTCGTCGACGAGGCTCTTCTCGCCTCAGCACGGGTCGAACCTCGACGCTTGCTCGACCTCGGCTTCCACTTCTCTCAGCCGTCGCTGGAAGAAGCACTCCACGCCTTCCTCTGAGCGGACTCTGCGTCGCCCGCGAGGGGGTCCTACGATGCGCGGAGCCATCTGAGGGGGAGCTATGCCGATCACAGAATCCGTCAAGTCCTTCCGAGTACGAGCGCTCGAGTTTCTCGAGGCCAACGCGTCTCGCCGCGATGAGTCTGAAGGCGAGGAGCGCGGGGTCGCCCTCTTCGCTGAGTCGACAGCTGAGGAAGACCAGGCCAACCTCACCGTGGCGCGGGCATGGGCGAACACGGTCTTCGACGCAGGCTTTGGGTGGATCTCAGGTCCGCCGGAGTACGGCGGTGCAGGGCTGAGCCGGGCCCATGAGACAGCGTTCCGCTCGCTCGAGTCGCAATTCGACACTCCAACGCGGTCCGTCTACGGCATCGGTCTCGGCATGGTGGCCCCAACGATCCTCGCTCACGGGACAGAGCTCGTGAAGCAGCGGTATCTCAAGGAGATGTACCGGGGAGACATCGTCGCCTGCCAGCTGTTCAGCGAACCAGGTGCCGGCAGCGACCTGGCCTCCTTGTCGACTCGCGCCATCCGCGATGGCGACGAGTGGGTCGTGTCGGGTCAGAAGGTGTGGACCTCCAACGCTCATCTGGCGTCGATCGGCGAGATCATCTGCCGGACGGACCCTGACCTCCCGAAGCACAAGGGGCTCACCGGTTTCGTCGTCGATATGACTGCACCGGGCGTTGAGGTGCGGCCCCTCCGTCAGGCGACGGGTGGTGCCTCATTCAACGAGGTCTTCTTCGACGCTGTCCGCATCCCCGACGACCACCGGCTCGGCGACGTCAACGGGGGCTGGGGCGTTGCGCTGACCACCTTGATGAACGAGCGCGCGGCGATCGGCGGTGGCTCCGGCGGCGGACTTGGCATCGACACGGAGCATCTCATCGAGCTCGCCCGACGCTTTGGCAAGATCTCGGATCCACTGGTTCGCCAGCAGCTGACGAAGATCATCATCGGCCGTCGGGTCGCTGCATTCACGAATCAGCGCGCCATGGCCAAGGTGGCGGCCGGCGCTGTCCCCGGACCCGAGATGTCCCTCGCCAAGATGGCCCTGACCGCCAATCTCATGGCCGTCACCGACTTCGTCACCTCGGTCCTCGGGCCGAGGCTCACAGCTGATTCTGGCGAGCAAGGAACGTACGAGTGGTCCACCTTCGCGATGGGTGTGCCCGGGATGCGGATCGCCGGCGGTTCCGACGAGGTCCTTCGGAACATCGTCTCAGAGCGCGTCCTGGGCATGCCGAAGGATCCCCCGCCCCGTTGACGAGTTCCGGACGAGCCCTCTACTTGTCGGCTTTGTTACAGTTCGATCACAACCTTGAACTCATGGGGCACTGACAGACGTGGACGCAAGTCTGCAGAAGGAGATTGGGACATGAAGAGCTCGATTCGGCGTCTCGTCACCACCGGATTCGCGGTGGCTGCACTGACTACCGGCCTCATCACCACGCTGCCGGTTGCGGCCGCTTCTGCGGCCACTCCGACCACCGCGACCTGGGCTCAGGCGCCACAGACGCCACCCAACTACATCTTCCCCTTCATGGGGCTGCAGTTCTTCAGTGTGTCGAACATCAACAACTTCCAGTTCCTCTTGTTTCGGCCGCTCTACTGGTTCGGCAACGGCTCGACCCCGAACCTGAACCCACAGCTCTCGCTGGCTTCGCAACCGACGTACTCCAACGGCAACAAGACCGTCGTGGTGAACCTGAAGAATTACAAGTGGTCCAACGGCGAGACGGTCACATCCCGGGACGTCATGTTCTGGATGAACATGCTGCATGCGCAGAAGGACAACTGGGCTGGATACTCCGCCGGTGCCCTCCCCGACGACATCAAGTCGATTGCCGTCAACTCACCGACCAAGATGACCTTCACCCTCACCGGACCTGTCAACAGCTATTGGTTCACCTACAACGAGCTCTCCCAGATCACCCCGATGCCAGTCGCATGGGACGTCACCGCATCGGGAGCAACGCCCGGATCGGGGAACTGCTCAGCGGTGGCCTATGGCAGCTCTGATGCCGCCTGCACGGCGGTCTACACCTTCTTGTCCAAGCAGTCGGGCTTCGATCCGGCAAATCCCAAGGCAGCGAACAATGCGCTGTCGACCTACGCCAGCAATCCCCTCTGGCAGGTTGTTGATGGGCCATGGAAGCTCTCGTCCTTCGACGCGTCCGGCAACATCACGATGGTGCCGAACAAGAGCTACTCGGGCCCTTACAAGGCGACGATCTCCAAGTTCGTCGAGCTTCCCTTCACCACCGATCAGGCTGAGTTCAACGCCCTCGTTGGCGGCAAGATCGACGTCGGGTACCTGCCGACCACTGAGGTCACCTCGACCACGTCGAATCCCTTCCACGCAGGGGCGAACAACTCGAGGCTGAGCGGGAACTTCACGCTCGATCCGCTGTACACCTGGAGCATCAACTACTTCCCCTACAACTTCCAATCGACTGGTGACGGCGGGAACGCAGGCAAGATCTTCAGCCAGCTCTACTTCCGGCAGGCCTTCCAGACCCTGGTCGACCAGCCGCTCTATGGGCAGAAGATCTACAAGGGCTACTCGATCCCGACCTACGGTCCTGTTCCCGTGTATCCGCAGAACAGCTTCGCCTCCAGCTTCGAGAAGAAGAACCCCTATCCCTACAACGTCTCGAAGGCCAAGAGCCTGCTCTCCAGCCATGGCTGGAAGATCGTCTCGGGGGGGACAAGCAGCTGCGAGAAGCCGGGGACGGCCAAGAACGAGTGCGGCAAAGGGATCCCGAAGGGAGCGAAGCTCGCCTTCAACCTCGAGTACGCCACGGGGACCCAGGCGATCACGCAGCTGATGACCGCCGAGAAGTCCTCCTGGGCACAGGCCGGCATCAACGTGACCCTCAGCGGCGCCTCTTTCAACACGGTGCTCGGCAATGCGGTGCCCTGCACGGCTGGGCAGTCCTGTGACTGGCAGCTCGAGAACTGGGGAGCCGGCTGGATCTTCGCTCCGGACTACTACCCCTCTGGAGAATCGATCTTCCAGACCGGCGCAGGCTCTAACTCCGGGAGCTACTCGAACCCCGCCGCGGACAAGCTGATCCTCGCCACCAACACGACGAACGTCTCGCTGCAGAAGTACGAGGACTACGTGGCCAAGGACCTCCCGGTCGTCTACCAGCCAAATCAGGTGACGTCCTTGACTGAGATCAAGAAGGGCCTCCACGGTGTGACCCCGCAAAGTCCCCTCTGGTCGATCACGCCGGAGCAGTGGCGCTACTAGGCGGTGTTGGTCGCCTCGTGTGGTGATCACCGAGATGCAATGACGAATCCTCCGGCCTGTTCACCGGTCGGGGGATTCGTCATCTTCAGGCCGATCACTATGCTCGGCGACTGATGCTTGGCTACCTGATCAGGCGGCTCGGTCAGGCCATCATCGTCATCCTCGGCGTCACCCTCATCGTCTTCCTGCTGGGCCAGCTCATCCCGGGCGGCCAAGCGCGCGCCGCGCTGGGCCCGAAGGCCACGCCCACTCAGATCACACATTTCAACGTCCTCAACGGCTTCAACCAGCCCCTCTGGGTCCAGTACTGGCACTACATCCTGGGGATGGTCAAAGGGCAGCTCGGGTACTCGTACAAGAACAATCAAGCGGTCGCCGATCTGATCTGGAATCGGCTTCCCAAGACCATCATGTTGGTCGGCGCCTCAACCGTGCTCGCCCTGTTCATCGCCATTCCGCTGGGCATGGCTCAGGCCGTGCGCCGCAACCGCCCCTTCGACTACTCGATGACGGCGGTGTCCTTCTTCCTCTATGCCATGCCTGCATTCCTGATCGGCGAAATCCTCATCATCGTCTTCTCCTTCAACCTTGGCTGGTTCCCCTCTTCGCCGCCCTCGGATGCGTCGGCCTGGGCGGTGATCACCGATCCTCGTGCCTTCGTATTGCCCGTCTTCTCGCTTGCCGCGCTCACGATCGCCGCCTTCAGCCGCTACATGCGCTCCTCGGTCCTCGACACCTTGACCGAGGACTACGTCCGCACCGCTCGAGCCAAGGGGGCAAGCCCGCGACGGGTGCTCTACGGACATGCGCTGCGAAACGCCCTTCTTCCGATCCTGACCCTGATCGGGCTCAGCCTCCCCGCCATCGTGGGCGGCGCACTGATCACCGAGGACGTCTTCAACTATCCGGGCATGGGCCTCTTGACGGTCCAGAGCGCGGCGAACGATGACATCCCGTTGATCCTGGGCACAACGCTTGTGGCCACGGTTGCCACCGTGCTCGGCTCGCTGCTCGCCGACCTGCTCTATGCGGCAGCCGATCCCCGCATCCGTCTGGGGGATGACTGATGTCCATGATGGACCCCTTCGAGACTCAGCCGCTGGCCGAGCCGCTCAGCGAGGACGAGGTTGCCCTCGAGCCCGAAGGTGGTGAGGTCGCCACCGACGGCGGCTTCCTGCGAAACATGTTGCGGGTCTTCTCCGAGAACCGCTTGGCGGTGGTGAGCCTCTGCTTCCTGATCTTCATGGTGCTGTTCTGCTTCATCGGCCCGCTCGTGTATCACACGAACCAGACCAACGCCCAAGAGGCCCTGCTCAACTCAACACAGAACTCACCGCCCAGCGCCGAGCACTGGCTCGGCACCGACGACAACGGCTACGACATCCTGGGCCGCCTGATGTACGGCGGACAGATCTCGCTCATCGTCGGCTTCTTCGCCGCCATCGTGGCCACCATCGTTGGTGTGATCTACGGCGCGCTCTCCGGCTTCTTCGGCGGCTGGTTCGATTCGTTGCTGATGCGATTCGTGGACATCGGCCTCTCGATCCCGGTCTTGTTCCTTCTCATCGCCCTCGTGACCATCTATCGGCCGACTGCTCCCCTGCTGATCGTCGTCATCGCAGCCGTCTCTTGGTTGGTCCCGGCGAGGCTCATCAGGGCTGAGACACTCAGCCTCCGAACACGTGAGTACGTCCAGGCGGTCGAGGTCATGGGCGGGACCAAGCGGCGCATCATCCGCAAGCACATCATCCCGAACTCCGTCGGCACCATCGTCGTCTTCGCCACCTTCGACGTTGCGGACTCGATCCTGCTTCTTGCAGCGCTGGGCTTCCTCGGCCTGGGTGTCCCGGCACCGCAGACGGATTGGGGAACCATGTTGTCGAACGGCGTGAACTACGCCTCCAACGGCTACTGGTGGGAGATCTATCCCGTCGGGCTGTGCATCGTGCTGGTCGTGGTTGCGCTCAACTACATCGGTGACGCCCTCCGCGACGCGCTTGAGGTCAGGCTTCAGCGTCGCTAGCGCCTTCGGCTAGGACAGGCCAGCTCCCCTGACCGAGAGCTCGACAGGAGCTGCCAGCGGGAAGTGGCAGGCGGCCCGGGATCCTCCGTCAAAATCACGGAAGGCTGGCTCCTCGTTGGCACAGATCTCCTCTGCGCGCGGACAGCGGGTTCGGAAGCGGCAGCCCGATGGTGGGTCGACCGGAGAGGGCAGCTCGCCCTTGATCTGAAGGCCGCGACGTCGACGGGACTCCGCCGGGTCAGGGACCGGAACGGCATCGAGCAGACCTTGGGCATAGGGGTGCGCTGGTTGACCGAGGATCGTCGAAGCCGGACCGACTTCCACGAGCTTGCCGAGGTACATCACACCGATCGTGTCCGCCATGTACCGCATGACCGCCAGATCGTGGCTCACCAGGATCATCGTCAGGCCGTGGCGCGCCTGCAGATCACGCATGAGATTCAACAGCTGCGCCTGGATCGAGACATCGAGAGCCGAGACTGGTTCGTCGGCGATGAGCAACCGGGGTTCGAGAGCGAGCGCTCGAGCGAAGCCGATCCGTTGACGCTGTCCACCCGAGAACTCATGGGGGTAGCGGTCCGCGGCCGAGGGAGCCAGCCCGACCTCTGCCAGAAGGCTCGAAACCCGCTGCCTCTGCTCCTTGTCCGTGCCGATCCCTTGGACGATCAGCGGCTCTCGGATGATCGAGCCAACTCGCATCCGGGGGTCCAAGGAGGCATAGGGATCCTGGAACATCAGCTGGATGTCTCGACGTCGTCGGCGCAGCTCCGATGCGGAGATCGAAAGCAGGTCGATCCCGTCGAAGACGACGCTGCCTTGATCGGCCGTCTCGAGCTGTGTCAGGAGCTTCGAGACTGTGGTCTTGCCGCAGCCCGATTCTCCTACCAGGCCGAAGGTCTCGCCCGTCGTGACCTCGAAGCTGACGTCGGAGACGGCCTTGACGGATCCGAGGGTGCGCCGGAAGACCCCTCCGGACCTCACAGGGAACTCCTTGACCAGACCGGTCACTTTGAGAAGGACCACGCTCGATCCATCTGGCGCCGTCGGAGGAGGAGAGGCCTCCGGCGTTTCGATGACGACGGATGTCAGGCCCTCGATCGGATGGAAGCATGCGAAACGATGGCCACCGACAGCAATGGCAGTCATGGGGGGCGCTTCCCTGCGGCAATCATCTTCAGCGAACTCGCAGCGCGGTGCGAAACGGCAGCCCACGATCTCACCGGAGAGATCTGGCGGCAGGCCCGAGATGCTGGCGAGGCGATCTCGACCCCGGTCCTCGATGGTGGGAACCGATGCCAAGAGTGCGCCAGCGTATGGGTGTCGCATGGCCTCGAAGAGCTCGTCGGTGGGTGACTCCTCGGCGACAGTCCCGGCATACATGACGACCACCCGGTCCGTACGCCCGGCGATGACGCCCATGTCGTGCGTGATGAGCAGGACCGCCATGTCGAGGCGCTCCCTCAAGTCATCGATGAGATCCAAGATCTGGGCCTGGATGGTGACGTCCAGCGCGGTGGTCGGCTCATCGGCGATCAGGAGCTTGGGCTCACAGGCCAGCGCCATCGCGATCATCACTCGTTGTCGGAGCCCACCTGAGAGCTCGTGCGGATACTGGGTCAGGCGCTCCTCGGGGCGGGGCATCTCGACCATCCGAAGGACCTCGAGCGCTCGGGCTCGCGCCTGCTCCTTCGAAGCATCACGGTGGAGGCGGTAGCCCTCGGCGATCTGGGCTCCGATCCGCATCGTCGGATTCAGTGACGTGAGAGGGTCCTGTGGGATCAGCGCCACGTCGTTCCCGCGCACTCGCTGCATCTCCGGCTCGCTCAGTGTCGCCAGATCCCGGCCGAGCAGCTCGACAGTCCCCCCGGCCACCGAACCGTTCGTTGGGAGCAGTCGCATGATCGAGAGTCCGGTGGTCGACTTGCCGCATCCGGACTCGCCGACCAGTCCGACAGATTCGCCTGCAGCGATGTCGAAGGACACGCCGTCAACAGCTGTCACCACGCCGGACCGCATCTTGAACTGCGTCCGCAGATCGGAGAGAGAGAGCACTGGCGGCATCAATCGACTCTACCTTTGGGTGGTCGTTGGGCTCATTGGCGAAGACATCCATGGGATCGAATCGACGAAGCTCCAAGTCCTCCTGTGGATCGATGTCAACCCGTAGCCACGGAGCGCACGCTGGTGTGTCGGCGACGAATAGCCGACGTTGTTATCGAAGTCGAATGCAGGGAAGCTCTCGGCGGCCGACCTCATCATTCGGTCTCGGGTCACCTTGGCGAGCACCGATGCTGCCGCCACTGAACCGCAGTGCTGGTCGGCCTTGACGACAGCCTCGACCACCGACGGTCGCCAGCGGCGAGATTCGCCATTCCGACCCCGAAGGAGCGCCTGATCGACGCCGAGATCCAAGAGATCGAGCGGCCCGTCCACGATGAGCATGTCGGGGACGGTGGTGAGGCCTTCGAGTGCCCGGACCGCGGCAAGCGCCACCGCTGCGCGCATGCCATGTCGATCGCACTCCTGGGGGCTTGCATGCCCGACTGCCGCATCGAGTGCCCAGCTCGAGATAGCGGGAAGGAGCGCCTCCCGGCGAGACTTGCTCAGCATCTTGGAATCACGGACTGCCGGTATCGACGAGCAGGAGGACGCGCTCAGCACCACGACGCCCACGCTCACCGGCCCAGCCCAGGCCCCGCGACCCACTTCATCGAGTCCCGCAACGCTGCGTGCCCCTCGCGCGAACATCGACTGCTCTCGGCTGAGGTCGGGGTTGACGACCGCCATCAGAGGAGGTGTCTTTGGAGCTTGCCGAGTGCATTGCGGGGGAGCTCGTCGACGACGTGTATTCGTCGAGGCAGCTTGTAGTGGCTGATCTCTCCCGAGAGCGCAGCAAGGAGCAGGGCCTCGTCGAAGTCCTCCGTGACGACAAGGTGCGCCACCACCTCCTCTCCCCACTCGTCTGATGGCGACCCGACCACGCATGCGTCGAGCACCCCAGGTTGCCGACGAAGGACATCTTCGACCTCAACAGGGAAGACGTTGAAGCCACCGGAGATGATCAGCTCTCGGCTCCGCCCACAGATGACGATGTGCCCGGTCGAGAGCACCTTGATGATGTCACCTGTCGCGATCCATCCGTCGGTCATCACAGCGTCAGTAGCCGGCTGGTTGCGCCAGTAGCCGGCGAAGACGGTCGGTCCCGCCACCCAGAGCTCCTCCTCAGGACCCCCTGGCTCTGGAATGCGAGCGCTCACGCCAGGAAGAGGGAAGCCAACAGTTCCCGCACGGCGAACGCCGTCGAGAGGGTTCGAGATCGTTAAGAGCGTCTCGGTCATGCCATAGCGCTCGAGGATCGTTGTCTTCAGATCGTCGGCGAAGCGATCGAAGAGCGCTGCGGGCAGCGGCGCTGACCCCGAGACCAGGAGCCGAAGCGTTGCGACGCTCGACGCTTCGGGGTGCTCAGCGATTCGGTGCAACATCGTCGGAACGCAGAACGACATCGTTGCTCGCTCCTCGGCGATGGCGGCAAGAAATCGGCCCGCGTCGAAGCTTGCCTCGACGATCGTTCCAGACCCGATCGCGAGCGAGGTCAGCAGCCCTACCACGAGGCCGTGCACGTGGAAGAGCGGCAACGCTGTCAAGAGCCGATCCTCCGGCGTCCACCCCCATGCTTCCTGCAGGGAATCCACCCCAGCCGCAAGATTCGCATGCGTCAGCATCGCTCCCTTCGGATCACCAGTCGTCCCCGAGGTGTAGACGATCAGCGCAAGATCGCTCGGGGCGGCCTTGTCCAGCTCGAGATCGCCGAGCACTGCGGCATCGGGCGTGCTGAGCTCAGAGGCTCGGCGCCACTTCTGAGACACTGCACCCCGGCTGGCCTCTGAGACCACGAGCTTCGGTTCGAGGTTCTCGAGAACCGTCGCGCGCTCAAGGTCGCTCTGGCGAGAGCTGACGGGAGCAAGGATCGCTCCTAGACGCAGCACCGCGAGCGCGGCGATGATCACATCCTCTGTCGCGTCAGCCTCCCAGAGCACCCGGTCGCCCTGCCGCACTCCAGCCAGCGCAAGTCCACGAGCAGCGCGCCTCGTCGCGAGCTCAAGCTCGCCGGCGGACAGCCACGTCCCGCCGACGCCGCCGGTGCGGAGCAAGGCGTTCTCAGGAGCCGAGCGCCACGAGGCAGACCAGCGTTCGGGGAGCATCGGCCACCTTCGATTCTTCGCCATACGACGCGAATCGTAGGGCGCGCCCATCCGGAGAGGCCGTAATCTCGGCACATGAGCCCTCGTCGCATTGCCATCGTCCCCCACACCCACTGGGATCGCGAGTGGTATGAGCCCTTCCAGACATTCCGGATGAACCTCGTTGACCTGCTCGACAGCCTCATCCCGCTCCTCGAAGAGGACCCCTCCTACGCTCGCTTCCTCCTCGACGGGCAAATGGCAGTCGTCGACGACTATCTCGAGATTCGACCCGAGGCAGAGAGCAGGCTCCGCGCCCTCGCGGCCTCCGGGAGAGTCACGATGGGCCCGTGGTACATCCTGATGGACGAGTTCCTCGTCTCCGGAGAGACGATCGTGCGAGACCTCCAGCTTGGCATCGAGACCGGTGCGCGCTTCGGGGGCGTGATGGACGTTGGCTACCTCCCCGACATGTTCGGGCACATTGCGCAGATGCCTCAGATCCTTCGGAGTGCTGGCTTCGACACTGCCGTCCTCTGGCGAGGCGTACCTTCGTCGATCACCAAGACCGGCTTCGACTGGGAAGCACCCGATGGCTCAATCGTCCGAACCGAGTACCTGCCTGTCGGCTACGGCAACGGTGCCGCGCTTCCCCAGGACGCCAAGGCCCTGATCCGGAGGGTGCGAGACCACGCCGAGGAGATCGGCGATTTCCTCTTCGACGACATGCTCCTGATGAATGGCTCTGACCATCTCCACCCGCAACCGTGGCTCGGTCGCGTTGTGGCTGAGGCCAATGACATCCAGGACGATTTCGTCCTTGAGATCACCTCGCTGCCCGAGTACCTCGCCACAGCACCTCGAGATGGCCTCGAACGGTGGGTCGGCGAACTTCGCTCCGGCGCCCGGTCGAACATCCTCATGGGTGTCACCTCGAACAGGGTTGACGTCAAGCGAGCTGTCGCTCTTGCTGAGCGCGAGCTTGAGCGCCGTGCTGAGCCTCTCAGTGCGCTGTTCGGGGACCCAGCAGCTCACCCGGGCCGACTCCTCGACGTCGCCTGGCGGCTGATGATCCAGAACAGCGCGCACGATTCCATCTGTGCCTGTTCGGTTGACGACGTCGTCGATGCTGTTCTCTACCGCTACGCCGAGGCACGGCAGATCGCAGAGGGCGTTGCACAGCGGGCGATCGCCGCTCTCGGCGCCTCGATGCGCGAGCCGGGGTCTGTCGTCCTGAACCCATCAGCGCATGCCCGCTGCGGCCTCGTCGAGCTCGTCGTCCCTGGCGAAGAGCTCGATGGAGATCGCATCCAAGTCGTCTCGGAGCGGATGGGACTCCCAGGTTCGATCGTCCTTGATTCGACCACGATTCGGACTGTCCTCAGCATGTTGCAGGGCCCCAAGATCGATAACGATGCGTGGGTCCATGACGTCGTTGTCGACGAGGACGATGAGGGCCTCCGGCTCACCGTCAAGGTCGGACCTGATGAGAAGCCGAACGTCCCGATCGCTGAGGCGAAGCAGGACCTCTACACCCGGCTCGGCGCTCGCCCCGATGCGATGGTCTATGTGACCTTGGATCAACCGAGGATCCGCAGGGTTCTCGCTCGGGCTGAGGAGGTTGATGGGTTCGGGTGGCGGAGCTTCGCCCCCGCTGAGCTCCAACATCCGGCTCGGGCGGTCGACGACGGTCCTGAGCTTCTACTGACCAATGGCCTCGTCACGGTGGTCGGCGACCCAGTGCTCGGAACGTTCTCCATCGATGGCATCACAGGCTTCGGTCGCTTGGTCGACGTCGGAGACCTGGGTGACAGCTACAACTACTCCCCGCCTGCGAATGACACGGTCATCGACCGCCCCGAGGAAGTGACCCTCTCGATCACCGAGACGGGGCCTGTGCGCTCGACGTTCTGCATCAGCGCGCTCTACCGTCTTCCGGACCACATCGACGGTGGCACCCAACGCCGAGAGGGCGAGCACCTCGTCGAGCTGACGACGGAGGTGTCGGTCCTCGCTGACGAGAGGGCCGTGCGCGTTTCGACCACCTTCACCAATCCATCGCGGGATCACCGACTTCGTGTTCATCTTCCCTTGCCGATGCCCGCCACCTCGTCGACTGCCGAGTGCGCCTTCGGCACCGTGACAAGATCCCTGGAGGCAGAAGGCCGCCCTGACGAGCGGGGCCTCCCTACCTTCCCCTCTCGACGCTTCGTGCAGGCTGGCGGTCTCACTGTGGTGCATGAAGGTCTGAACGAATATGAGCTGGTTGATCTCCAGGACGGTGAGGCGACGGCCCTAGCCATCACACTGCTCCGCTCGACTGGCATGTTGTCGCGACTCGGCATGACCTATCGCCCCTTCCCGGCCGGACCCTTGACAGCTGTTGATGGGCTTCAGCTGGCTGGGAAGCGGATCACGTCTCGCTACGCAGTAGCGATTGGCGACGTCGACCCCTACCGGCTCGCCGATGACATCCTGTTGCCCTTGGAGGTGACGTCCTCACTCGGCGGCGGGTACCGCGCTCCGTCCGGATCGGCGCTTGAGGTCGAGGGTGCGGAGGTCTCGAGCCTCCGACGAGTCGCCGGACTTCTCGAGTTGCGCGTCTTCAACGTGGGTCATGAGCCCAGCCGGGTCAAGCTGCCGGGTCGGAGCGGCTGGCGAATCGACCTCAGAGGCAGGCCATTAGCGGCTTTCGAGGGATCTCTTGAACTCGGCCCGTTCGAGATCGCCACGCTTCGCCTCGCCGATCAAGGCTGAGAGGGCATCCCTCCGGACGACCACCACCAGCGCCATCGGCGACGAAGGTCACCCACATCGACGCTTGGTGCGTGAGGGGACGCTGCCCAACCGCACCACACCATCTCCACTTCACCGATCCCTTTGAGCTCACGATTCGGCGCCGATCGAAACGAGAACTCGCCCGGGGCCGTCGAATCGAGCTCAGCGCGCATGGCAGCCGAGATCAAGACGTTTCCGGGATCAGCGATGCCGACCAGTCGACTGGCGAGATTGACCGTCGGACCGAAGTAATCACCGTCGGCGGGCAGAACTGGGCCACAGGCGAGGCCAATTCGAACATCAGCGGCATAGGCATCATCTGTGTGGTGCTCGGCAAGTCGAACGCCGATGCGGGCCGCCGCTCGTGCTGAGTCAGCCACGAACATGCACTCGTCTCCCATTGTCTTGACGATCCGGCCGCCCTCGGAGGTGACGACGTCAAGGGAGATCTCCTCGAAGCGGTCCACGACCCCGGCGAGGTCGTCAAGGCTCAGGCGCTCACTCATCGCTGTGAAGCCCACCATGTCGGCGAAGCCCACCGCCATCGTTGGCATCGTCGAAGGCTCGCGTCCATCAAGGCGATGGAGGATCCGGCGTCGCGCCGCTTCTTGGATGTGCCGACGCCAGGCAAATTCCATGAGCTGCGCTTGCGCCGGCAGCGCAGCGGCCGTGACTTCGACGAAGTCAGCGAGCGCCTCAAGGGATCGATCCTCGGCGCTTCGCCGATCAAGATCCTCTCCTTCCGTCGCCTCAGCGATTCGCGCCATCGACGAACCGACGACCCGCGCCCCGTGGATGATCTCACCAACGTCAACGAGGCCCGAGCGGACCATTGTGGTGAAGAGCTCGAGCGCCCCTCGATCGAGGTCCGTGAACGCAACCTCATCATCGTCAAGATCATGGAGGCCGAGCGATCGCCAGACTTTCCGCACCAGCTCAACGGGAACGTCAGCGTCTGCCGCCACCTCGGCGAGCGTGGAATGGCGATGGCCAGGGACAAAGAGTCGATCCACGGCGAGCAAGTCGAGCGTCCCCGCGGCGTATGCGTCGTCGATCTCATCGTCGCTGCATCCAGATGCGACGAGGACAGTCCGAATTCGTTCGAAGGCAGCTCGGTCTGGGACGGTCAGTGGGGCAGGCCCCACGTGGTCATCCGCTGACGAGGCCACGGTAGAGGTCTTCATCCCACTCGACGCGGGCTGGACGCTCCATCAGGGCCAGAAGCGCTTTCCTCGGCGTGGTAGTACCAGCCACCATTGCTGCAACCTGCTCGCTGATCGGCATCTCGACTCCAGCTTCACGCGCCAAGCGGACAAGTGGACCGGCGGTCTTGACGCCCTCGGCCACCATGTGCATGGAAGCGATGATCTCGACGAGATCTCTACCTTCACCCATCGCTCTGCCGACCGTTCGATTGCGGCTCTTCTCGCTCGTGCAGGTGGCGATGAGATCCCCCACCCCAGCGAGGCCACCAAAGGTCAGGGTCTGACCACCCAGAGCAATCCCGAGGCGGCCCAGCTCAGCCAGTCCCCGCGTCATGAGCGCGGCGCTGGTGTTCTCGCCGAAGCCAAGCCCTGCGACGATCCCCGCAGCAATGGCGAGGACGTTCTTGGTCGCACCGCAGATCTCGCAGCCCACCACGTCACTGCTTGTGTAGACCCGAAGCGACGAGGAGTGGAGGGCAGATTGAATCACCTGAGTGGCGGCCTCATCGTCGCTCGCGACAACACAAGCGGCCGGTTGGCCTTGCGCGATCTCCTTGGCCAGATTGGGACCAGTGAGCACGCCAGCCGTCGCTTGGGGAACGACGTCGGCGATGACCTGAGTCATGCGGAGGGTCGTTCCGTCCTCAATGCCCTTCGTCAAGCTGAATACTGGTGTTCCGGGCACGATGAACGATGTCGCTTCCTCTAGCACTGCACGCGCTCCGTGTGAGGGAACGGCGAAGAGCACGGCACCGGCGCCGTCTAGCGCTCGACTGAGATCAGTGGTCGCATCGAGGGCCGTGGAGAGGGCTGTGCCCGGCAGATAGCGGTCATTCGTGTGGCGGATTGCGACCTCGTCAGCAACCGCCGCCGAGCGGGCCCAGATCACCGTGTCGGTCTGGGCGGCTGCGAGTGACGCGATCGATGTCCCCCAGGACCCAGCTCCAATGACCGTGAGGCGACCTCGCACCTTGGTCAGCCTAGGAGGGCCTGGCCCTCGCTGCCCAGGGCTGGGCGACGTGGTGGTCCTCGTAGACTCGTCGGCGTGGAGAAGACGACCGATCCGCCTGATCGGGGATTCGTCCCACCAGCCGATCCTGATGGACCACATGCCTTCTTGGTCCCTGTGAAGTCGTTCGGCAACGCCAAGGAGCGTCTTGCACCCGCGTTGAACCGCGAGGAGCGATCGTCGCTGGCTCGGTCGCTCGCCGAGGGCGTCCTCCGGGCAGTTGCATCTGCGAATGTAGCCGTCGTGTGCGACGACCCTGAGGTCGCTGAATGGGCAGCCGGGCGTGGAGCGTCAATCGTCTGGGCTCCAGGTCGGGGATTGGACCTGGCAGTGGCAACAGGCGTTGCCAAACTTGAGACTCTTGGGATGGCGTGGATCACTGTTGCTCATGCTGATCTCGCGATGCCAAATCATCTGAGCACCTTCCCGCATCCCCATGGGATCACCCTTGTGCCGGACCGCCATGATGATGGCACCAACGTGATCTGCCTCCCTCGTGGATCAGGCTTCCGCTTCTCCTACGGCAAAGGCTCGTTCCATCGACACCTTGTCGAGGCAGATCGACTTGGAATCGGGACATCGATTCTCCGTGACGGGGAGCTGGCGCATGATGTTGACGTCCCCGCCGATCTTCCCGACGACGACCGCAGCTGACCCCCGACGCGATCGTGGGGGCCCGGAGGCCCCCACGATCGCGTGATGGACCGAGGTCCGCTATCGACGACCGGTCGTCTTCCTGGCAGCGGTCTTGCGAGCCGGAGCCTTCCGAGCGGTCTTCTTGGCTGCGGTCTTGCGAGCCGGAGCCTTCTTGGCCGTCTTCTTGGCAGCGGTCTTGCGAGCCGGAGCCT
>Ga0075017_100001115_pt1 | contig 16149 bp, 17 predicted proteins | sample AleBraG_ABR_2012_FD_71475 | JGI IMG/M metagenome (GOLD analysis project Ga0075017, IMG submission 71475) | Freshwater sediment microbial communities in response to fracking from Pennsylvania, USA - Alex Branch Run_MetaG_ABR_2012 | ecosystem: Environmental > Aquatic > Freshwater > Creek >... | reverse complement strand
ACCGCAGCGCCCACGCTGTGATGTCTCACATTTTCTGGGACACACGAACCCTCAGAGGGGTGGCTTCGTCCCGGGTTTCCTCAACGTGTCAGAGATTGCGTGGGTCTCCGCTCTCTGCGTGAGCTCCGAGATCACAGGCTCTGCTCGGCCCCAGGCGACCAGCTCGGCCACGTTGTAAGGGTGTTCACCTCTTCGTCCAAGAAGGTCGCTCATGCTACCGACCGGCTCTTGGAGATCCTTGCCTGCCATCACCTCATCCCAGTGCTCGAGGATGGTCTCCGGAGTAGGCAGATCGTTCGGCGCCTGCCACCCCTCAGTTGTCGCGAGGACCACACGCGACTGGCGCCCAGCACCGGACTGTATGGCTTCGCCATTCACCGGACAGCGCTCATGGGCGAGCAAGGCAACGAGCGGGGAGGTCCGCGAGGGTGCAAATGCCGTGTCGAGCATGGCTTGAAACTGCTCATCGGGGACCCGTGGCATGTTCGGAGTTTGTGCCACTGGTAGAAACACGTTGACCTTGATATCCAGCTCTGGATCGTTGCGCATCTCCGCCTGGAGTTCATTGGCAAGCACGCGCGAGTAGGCGAACAGTCCAGCCTTCCCAGCCGCGTACACACCCGTCTGCGGTATGCCCAGCATGGATCCTGAGCCCGTGTTGACGATCCTTCCGTACTTCTGCTGTCGAAACTCCGGCATAGCCGAACGCGTGAGGTTGATCGCTCCGATGAGATGGACCGCGAGAGTCTGCTGGACGACGTCGGGTTCCGGCAGCGTTCCTCCGCCCCATGCGGCGTTGTTGATGATGACGTCGAGCCGACCCCACGTCTCGAGAGCGTCACGCACGATCTGATCCGTTCCGGTCGGATCGGTGACGTCGCTTGTGTTCTCGACAGCGTCGCCTCCGGCGTTCTTGATCCGCGCCACGGTCTCTTTGGCTCCACCGATGTCATTGACGACGACCTTGGCCCCACGTTGGGCCAACAGCACAACGTGCTCTTGACCGAGACCGTGGTGAGCTCCTGTGATGGCGACGACTTTGCCGTCAAAGCGGAGTTCGTCCATCACTGTTGCAAGACCTCTCTGCGAGTGCTGAGCACCGAGGTCACTCGACCCAGGAGCCACCGGAGGGCTCGCTCGCGGCTTCGCTTGCCAAGGGTACTCCGACGTCCCTCCTCCACATCGGAAACCTGAGTTCCCCAACCCTGCGCGCTTGGACCACATCTTGTGCCATTAGAGACTGGCCAACTTCTGGGGGTGGACCGAGACGTCCGAATCAAGGGAGTCGTGGGGATTGGTGAGTCGTCCGTGCCCTCGCTCAGCACGCAGAGCCTCACCCGCGTCAAGCACCTGGTGTTCGGACATGAGGAAGATGAGGACCCCGGATCAGCTGGATCGAGCGTCTGTGGCCCGCTTAGGAGCCGTGCGTCCGATCCCACGAGTCTTGGATGCGCGCATAGAGAAGTCCGGGGTCGAGCGAGAGTGCGGCCTTCACTTGGTGGGCAGCCTCGTCCGTGAGTACCTCAAGGCTCCCGGCTTCAACGCCCTCGGCGATCTGAGAGGCGACATCATCTGGGCTTGTCTTCGGACCCGAGAAGTCCGCCACCATGTCGGTGTCGATGTAACCCGAGTGCACGCCGACCACCAGCGTTCCCTGGCTCGAGAGCTCGATGCGCACGCAGTTGGTCAAGGCCCACGCTGCAGCCTTGGCCATTGAGTACGGCCCTGAGTCGGGGACCCCGACCCAGCTCGCCACAGAGAGGATGTTGACGATGGCGCCGCCGCCTCCAGCGGCGAGGGTGGGAGCGAATGCCCGACACATCGTCAACATCGACCAGCAGTTGGTCTCCATGACCGCTCTCGCTGAGTCCAAGTCAGGCATGCTCATGAGGGGCTCAGCCGTGATGACGCCGGCGTTGTTGACCAGCAAGGTCACGTCGCCGCACTGCTGCGCCACACGTTGCACCTGTGTGGGATCGGTGACGTCGAGCTCAATCGGTACCACGTCGGCGTCGGTGATCGTGTCCACACGTCGCGCCGCACCGTAGACGCGAGCTGCACCTCTCTCCAGGAGGGTCCGTGCGATGGCTTGTCCTAACCCGCGGTTGGCTCCGGTCACCAACGCCACTGATCCTTTGATCTCCACTGAGAACTCGATCCTCTCTCTCAGACGCACTTGACGGCTGCTGAACCTATCGCCCAGGGAGATCGTGGGCCCGAGCGTGAAGGCGCAAGGCCGTTGCTCGGCCCATTCGCCGAGCAAGGAAGACAGCCCCTCTCTGGGTCGAGAAAGACGACGTCTTGGCGAAGGAGGGTAGGCACCCCTGAGCGCCCAGGGAGGCCTACCAAGAGCCGTTGACCATGATCAGAGTTGGCCTCTCGTCCGTCGGAGACTTCGAGAGGCAGTCTCTGATTTCAGCAAGCACTTCTCCGGGTCAACGGGGAGTCGCCGCAACGCGGGTTCTTGTGATTCTCACCCTTCTCGCCTTCGGTGGCACCTTGGTGTTGCGGGATTCGCAGCGCCGACAGCGCATGATCCTTCGACAGCCAGACGACCTTCGTTCGATGACGGCACGCGATCGTGCTCCGAACAGGAGCGGAGCCACGTGGCCACAGCCTCGCGTTGGTTCACCAGGGGGAACGACGCTGACGGATGGGCGTTCTGGGGTGGGCTGACGATGGTCCTACCAGTGGTCGTAGTGCATCACCTCCTTGACGGGGCGGCGTTTCAACTCGACGAACTGGCGCGTCGGCCAACCAACAGGGATCGTGACGCACATGGTGACGTGGTCCGGGATGCCGAGCAGCTCCTTGATTGCTGGCTCGGACCGCCGGTGAAAGGTTGTGTATGCCGCACCTAACCCCATGGCGCGGGCCGCAACCATGAGGTTCTGAGCGGCGCCGTGGACGGCAGAGAGCATCATCTCCTCATTGGGGGCATCGGGGGGAAAGGCGTTCGTGCCGCAGATGAACACCATGATCGGGACGTCCGCGAGAGAATCCATGAGGTGGTCGACACCGCTCTGCATGGCGAGCGTCACTCCTGAGTCCTGCGGACCGGACTGCACCTCGAGTGCCGGGCGCGGCGGCCGGGAGCGGTGGCCTTCGCTGATCAGACCCGCCAGCTGCGCCCTCGTCGATGCATCGCGCACCACCACGAAATCCCACAATTGGGAGTTCCCTGGATTCGAGGCACGCGTCGCCGCCCAGACGAGTCGTTCGATGTGCTCCTCGCTCACAGGTTCGCTGCTCAACCAGCGCATCGACATCGCCGAACCCATAGCCTCAAACGAGTCCATGTAGTGCACCATACCTTTCGGATCGAGTACCATCTCGCAGGATGTATCGCGGGAGGCGTTCCGCGCCCAGGCGGAAGGAGTGCGCACGTGAGCATTGACCATCGAATGGAATTGCGAAGCGCAAACTTTACTCTCGAAGAGGAGCGGGTCGCATTGCGCGACACGTTCAAGATGTTCCTCGAGCGCGAGTGCAGCTCGGAACTCGTGCGGGCGGCAGAACCGCTGGGCTTCGACGAGCAGCTGTGGTCCCAGCTGGGGAAGATGGGGATGGTGGCAATGGCCGTCCCCACGGCTTCGGGTGGCGACGGCGCCGGCCTCATCGAGATGGTGCTCGTCGCCGAGGAGATGGGCCGCCGCGCCGCTCCAGTGCCGTTCGCCGAGACGGTTGCCGCAGCCCGCCTTCTAGCTGCGTGCGGCTCCGCTGCTGCGTCATGGTGCGACGCTGCGGTCGAGGGAACCAAGTTGATCACCATCGCTCTACGACCACTTCGCTTGGGCGTCCCGCAGCTGATAGCGGGTGGTGCCGTCGCCGACGCGGTGGTCGGCCTGCTGGACGGGGAGGTGGTCGTGGTGTCGGGCCCGCTGCCCTTGCCACACGTCACCAACCATGGCCAAGCCCCGCTCGGGAGGCTGGACATCGGTGCTCCCGGTGTCACGATCTCACCCCTCGCGTCGGGAGCGTCGGCTGTTGCGTCCTTCACCACTGCCGTGCGCGAGTGGGAGCTGCTGATCGCGGCTGCCGAGCTCGGGATGGCGGTGACGGCGAGGGAGATCGCGACCGAGTTCGTCACGAACCGAGTGGCCTTTGGGGTGCCGATCGCCACCTTCCAGGCCATGTCGCATCCGATCGTCGATAGCTACATCGGGATCATCGGGGGGCGCCGCCTGGTGTGGCAGGCAGCATGGTTCGCCGACCACGAACCTGATGCCAAGCGCGAGCTGATCCCGATGGCGTTCACCTACGCCTGCCGCGTCGCTATGGCGGCCGCGACGACCGGTGTGCACGTGCAAGGCGGCTTGGGATTTACCGTCGAATCGGACATGCAGTTCTACTTCCGACGAGCCAAAGGATGGGCCAACGTCGCCGGTGACCCGCAAGATGGGCTCTTGGCTATTGCGGACGAGCTGTACGGCCCGGCCACCTCTGATTGAAACGAGAGACTGACATGGACTTCAGCATCAAGGATCTTGACGACGACACCCTTGCGTTCTGGCACGAGGTGCGTGAGTGGTTCGACGAGGTTGTGACCGAGGACGTTCACGAGGAGGAGCGGCGCACCGGCGCCGGTGGGAACCGCAAGGTCCACCAAGCGCTCGGAAAGAAGGGCTGGATCTTCCCGACGTGGGCAGTTGAGGATGGCGGCGCTGGTCTTGACCCGTTCCGGGCGTCGCTCATCAGCTTGGAGCTGAACCTCCACAAGGTGCCGTACTCTGCTGGGCTCTCGACGACGACCCTGGTGGCACCAGCCCTGCTCCAGTGGTGGGAGGGTGAGATCCGTCGCGAGTTCACGCTGGGCGCAGCTCGTGGAGAGATCTTGTTCTGCCTTGGCTACACCGAGCCCGACGGGGGGTCGGATTTGGCCAGTGTCCGGACGCGAGCGACGCGCGACGGCGACGAATGGGTGATCAACGGGTCGAAGATGTTCACCACAGGCGCTCAGAACGGAGACTACGCGTTCTCGTTGATCCGAAGCGACCCCTCACTTCCCAAGCACAGGGGCCTGACCATGTTCATGGTGCCGCTCCGTGCGCCGGGGGTGGAGATCCAAGCTGTCCACACCATGGGCGGAGAGCGGACCAACGCAGTCTTCTTCGATGACGTGCGGGTACCCGACAGCCTTCGGGTGGGCCCCGAGAATCAGGGCTGGGGTGTGTTGCACGGTCCGCTCAACCGTGAGCACTCGATGACCGAAGAGGGACCGAAGCCATTGGAGGAAGAAGCCGGTGTGCTCTCCCGCGCCCGCTCCCCGCTCACCGACTCGATGGACGCCGTCGTCGCCTGGGCCCGCCAACCCGACCACGAGGGACGTCGGCCCATCAACGACCCGAGGATCCGCGCCAGGTTGGCTGAGATCGAGATGAACTTCGTGGCAGCCTCGCTCACCCCTGGCCCACCCGGACGAGTCATCCGCGCGGAGACGTTCATCCAAGACACAGCCAACATCGTCGACCTCGTCGGACCCGACGCGCTCATCTCTTACGGTCAGCCCGGAGCCATCTCCGATGGCATCTTCGAGTACGCCCACCGCTTCGCTCAGGGCACCGCGATCTACGGCGGCACCACTGACGTCATGCGCAACATGATCGCGGAGAAGTTCCTCGGGATGCCCCGGAACCGACCGCTCAACTGAGCAAGGACCGCCAGGTCCAAAGCGCCACCCGTCGATCGGCATTCGTCGCCCACCTCTCTCACGGGAGCCGGGCGCGCCGACACGAGCCTGCTGCTGTCCCGGTGGCCATCTCACCTGGAGCGAGGGAGCATCCTGAGAGGACGGAGCCGTGCCACACAGGGACTCAGAAGCCTTCACTTCTGACGTCATCGCGATCGCCCACTGAGTAGAGACGCGGGTCGTTGAGTTGCCAGTCGGCCCCGAGGTGTCAGCCACGACGATCGTCCCCCGGCTGCAGCAGGCAGACGGCGACGATGCGATCGAGGACGACCTGAGCATCGTCGAGCAGGGCCAGTTGGTTCAGCGTCGTGGCGACCTGTGGCGCTTGGAGATGGTGCACGAGATCCTTCTGCGAGCCCCTGCAACCATCGCCAGGAGAGTCCTCTCACGGTGAGATTCCCGCTGGTCCGTCTGATGTTCATCACCACTGCGGGGGGCGTCGACCTCACCGCGCTGGGTCAACATATGTGTGCAATAATGTTTGTGCCTTCCTATCCCCCAGGGGGCATGCCTGGTCTGCGGTCGGGCACGGCGACGATGGCTGCCTGATGGGCTCCCGCGAAGCCGTGCTCGACCGCCAGGCTGGGAACGCATCTCGTGTCGTCGGGACGTGAGCGTCGCCCGCAGTGGTGCCAAGGACGCTCGAGGGAGTGCCCGTCAGTCTCATGCACCCATGGCGAGGATCGCGGTGTCACCAAGCGCTCGATTATGGGTGCTGGCCGCTGCTGGCGAAGCGCGATATCGAGCCGTGTTCGACCTCTCGGAGCTGATCCGGGTCGAACTCCGCCGAGTCTGGGATGTCCTGGTGAGGAGAGGCTCCCATTCGCAGGCTCGAGTGACCGAAGGCCGAGCGAGAGCGCTGTCGGGCCAGCTCTGCGGGTCGGAACAAGGGGACCAACGCCAACCGATCCGTCGGGGGAAGAGGAGCGGGGCGTGACAGCAAGCGTTGTCGGGCAGCTCGTCCCTTGATCTTCGGTACTCGCTAACGTTGCCGACGTGGAGAGCACGCACCGGCCATCGAGGGGGAGTAGGGCCGTTGTCCTCGGAGGCGGCGGTGCGACCGGCATCGCCTGGGAAGTCGGACTGCTGATCGGGCTACTTGATGCCGGCGTGGATCTGGCTCGTGCTGATGCCATCTTTGGAACGTCGGCTGGTTCGTTTGCAGGCACCCACCTGGCATCGCCCTCGTCGCTGTCCGAGCACTACGAACAGCAGTTTTCGCTAGATGCATTTGAGATATCGGTCACCATGAGCAGTGAGATCCGGCAGGAATGGGCTGACGCCATTGCTCAGGGGAATGGCGATGCACGGCTCATTGCCAAGGGCCTCGGGGCGCTCGCACTGCGTGCGGTCACGATCTCTCCTCACGACCGATTGCGAGTGGTGGCTGGCAGGCTCGGGAGGGAGACGTGGCCAACGGGGCCGCTCACGATGACAGCCGTCGATGCTGAATCGGGTGAGCTCGTGGTGTTTGACAAGAATTCAGGAGTGCCCTTGGTCACAGCGGCGGCGGCCAGTGGGTCCGTACCTGGCGTGTGGCCCTACGTTGAGGCTCTCGGCCGGAAGTTCATCGACGGAGGAGTCTGCTCGCCGGCCAATGCCTTTCTCGCGGCCTCTTTTGAGCGGATTGTGGTCATCGCCCCTACGACGAGAGGCATGGATGGTCGCAACATCGTCGGGGAAGAAATCGACGCGTTGCGTGGGCACTCGCAGGTCGCCCTGATCGAGCCCGATGACGACACGCGTGCTGCCATCGGCGGGAATGTCTTCGATCCGACGGTGCGTGGACCGGTGGCGGAAGCCGGCAGGCGCCAAGGCCAGGCCGTGGCCGATGCCATCCGCGATCTGTGGATGGCGTCGGCTGAAGGAGAGTCTGAGGCACCCGTGACCCCGGCTCCTCCGAGTGCCTGAGAGGTGGCGTCTGACAGAGCCTGACAGCCGGTGGCATCCAGGGAGCCTTCAGCCGGACGGCGCCCTCGGTGTCCGGAACCCCGTGGGCTCACTCAGAGGTCGAAGTCGGAACACCCGCCCTGTCCTGGAAGATGAACTGTGCTTCGTCTGGAGTGTGGCAGAGGTTCCAGAAGGCCTGGGCTGAGAAGGGGCTGGGCAGGATGATCCGGCCGGCCTGATTCCGGTAGTAGGTGTCCGCCCGGCGTTCGTAGGTCCAGATCAGGTCTTCCATGAGGCTCTCGATCAGCTCGTTGTGCTCGTCGTGTGCCTGCTGAGTGACCTCGATCGAGGTCGCCTCCTTCTCCACCACCAGCTGGAGAGCCTCGAAGATGTAGTGGTCCACCGTCTCGGTCATGAAGTTGTGGCCACCTCCACCCGTGGCGACACCGGTGTTCGGCCCATCGTTGATGAAGAGATTCGGGAACCCTGGCACGGTGCCGCCCAGGTACGAACGAGGATTGTTGTCGGCCCACACCTCGCTGAGATGCACCCCGTCCCGTCCGACGATCTCGATGGTCGACAGGAAGTCCAACGTCATGCCAGTAGCCCAGATGATCACGTCGAGCTCATGCACTGCTCCGTCCGCTGTGGCGATGCCCTCCTTAAGGACGCGTGCCAACGGGTCGGTCACGAGCTCGACGTGGGGTTGCATCAGCGCGTAGTAGTAGCCACCGGGCTCAACGCTCCCGGGATCACGGACGGGACGCTTCCCGCCAAAGACAAAGTCGGGCGTCAGCTTGCGAGCGAGCTCCGACCCTTCTCCAAAGGTCCCGTTGATGTAGTTCAGGCTGGCCTGCATGGCGAGGTCGTTGGCAGGCGAGATCGACTTCGGATGATCCTTCATCCATTCCGGGTCAATCTTGTTCAGCGCGTAGCTCATCTCACAGACGATCCAGAAGATGAGGAACCGTTCCCACTGCATGTAGAAGGGCAGATGGCGTCGCAACCACCGAACGTCGTCACTCACCACACCGTCACCTTGGCGGTTTGGGCTCACCCAGTGGGCTTGGCGCTGGAAGACGGTCAAGTGCTCGACCGAATCCGCAATCGCCGCGATGACCTGGATTCCGGCCGCTCCTACTCCGACGACTCCAACTCGCTTGCCCTCGAGGTCGACGTCGCGCCAGCGGGCCGTATGAACCGATGCACCTGCGAAGCTCTCGCGGTCAACAACGTCCGGGTACTTTGGCCGGTTGAGGTGGCCAGCACCGGTGACCACCGCGGCCGCTCGTACCGTTGAGACGGTGTGCTCAGCCGTGTCCAACACAGTGAGCTCCCAGACCTGATCAGCGTCGATCCACTCCATGCGCGTGATCTCTGAGTTGAAGTGCAGGTGGTCGGTGAGCTCAAACTTCTTGGCGAGCTCGATCAAGTAGCGCTGATACTCCTCACCCAACGGGAAGAACTTGCTCCATTCAGGATTCAAGTCATAGGAGAGCGAGTAGAGCGCTGATGGTGTATCGACCGCGACACCTGGATAGGTCTGCGACCACCACAGACCTCCGATGCCCGACTCCATGTCGAAGACTTCGAACTCGAAACCGCGATCAGACGCCTTGACGGCAGCGTCAAGTCCCGTCATCCCCGCGCCGATGATCGCAAGGTTGAGCGTCTTTGGCGGCACCTTGGTGGGGTTGATGGTGCGCTCATCGGGTTCGAAGCCGGCCTGCTCGAGGCACATGGCTAAGAACTGCTCATCGATATGGGACCCTGCTGCGACGTCAGCCATCTTCGACAGGGCTGCGAAGTCCTCTGCTCCGAGGTAGCTCTGTTGCTCTCGCTTCGTCAGCACTGAGCACAGCAGCTCGATGAGCTCGGCTCGGACCTGGTGCTCTTCCCGGTCGAAGGCTTCTTTCTCCTCGGCGGTCCCTCTCGGCGCGGGGGCCTTCCCGCGGGCGAAGGTCGAGAAGATCGCCGGACGACTCAACTTGGCGGCATGGCGATCGAGCAGCGAGAGGTCCCTCGTCACGTGGACTGCCGACAACAAGAGATGCAGTCCCTCTGCTCGCTCGAGGTGCTCTCGCAGTTCACGTTCTTCCACCACAGACGGTTGTACGCAGTTGGTGAAGCGATCCCGAACACGCCACTGTGCCATCAAAACCCCTCTGAACGCCGCTGTGCCCGCTGCCGCACGGCGGTTGATTATGTCGACCATGCTGCTCACGCGGCATGCGTCTACGCCTTCCGCAGCGCTCGGCACCTTAGGTCACCGGCCAACGGCTGCTCCAGTGCACCAGCAGCCCCACGTCGCCTCGATGTGTTCGCCGACGATCCTTGGGCCTGATTTGGAGCGTGTTCCTGCTGCGATCGGGATGCTGCGTGAGCCTTGCTCACGGGGGACGTGTTCGAGGTCCGCGGTGAGCACCTCGGTGTGGCGAACGATCGCAAGACCAGACGGCGTTGGAGTCGTCGGATATCGCCGACCACGCCCCCTGCCTTCGCTTCTGGCTGTTCGTTGCTCGGGCCGTCAGACCTAGGGCTCGCTTGCTACGGTTGGCGAAGATCAAGCATGTAGGCCACCGTTTGGAGGCAAAGTTGAAGAAGCTAGAGGGCAAGGTTGCAATCGTCACGGGAGCAGCTCGCGGCCTCGGTCGGGCGTACGCCCACCGCCTTGCCGCCTTGGGAGCGAAGGTGGCCGTCACCGACAAGAACCTGAAGTCCTTCGAAGAGTTCGAAGCAGACGCGAAGGAGATGACCGGCGCCACCACGGCGGCCGAGATCATCGAAAAGGGTGGTGAGGCGAAGGAGTTCGAGTTCGACATCAGTGACCGTGACGCGGTCTTTGCGATGGCTGCCGAGGTGCAGCGATCCTGGGGCTCAGTCGACATCCTGGTGGCCAACGCCGGTGGTGGCTCCGGCACGCCGATGGAGACGACTGCGACCACCGTCTCCAGCGAGAATCTCGAGCTGGTGACTGAGCGAAATCTCTACGGCACCGTCTACAGCTGCAGCGCTGTGGCTCCCTTCATGAAGGAGCAGCACTCGGGCAAGATCGTCACGGTGGCCTCCTTCGCCGGACTGGGCTTCGGCGGCCCTGGGGCTGGGGGCTATGCGCACTACGGTGCCAACAAGGCAGCCATCATCCACTACACCCACCTGTTGGCATCGGACCTTCTCGACTACGACGTCAACGCAAATTGCATCGCTCCTGGCTTCATCGAGACAGGCAGGGTGGTCGAGTTCATGAAGAAGGCCAGGCTCGACCGTGGAGAAGGTGAGGCGGCCGTCCGGGACAAGGATCGCAAGCTGCACCGACCCGGCACCGTCGACGATTGCGCCAAGGTGATCGAATTCCTCTGTACCGACCTGTCCGACTTTGTGACGGGGCATGTCATACCGGTGGGCGGGGTTCCGTACGGGTAGCGGTCCTCACCGTCAGGAACGATGGAGGGTCGAGCATCGTCGCCACGGGAAGTGAGAAGTTCCCGTGGCGGCTTGGCCACACGATCATCTCACTGGGAATGAACAATCGAGGGAAGGTTTGGTGATGCTATGGCGACGCGCCGAGTAGTGACTGGTATCGAGGACGGACGATCGAAGGTGCTCTCCGACGGAGCAGCTCCTCTGATGGAAGGAACGGGTTTCGAGGAGCTCTGGATCATTGGAGCGGACGACAACTTCGGCCATTCACCGATCCCTGGAGAGGGCACGCTTGAAGGAGCTCCGGGCTCCACGAAGTGGCGCGTGGTGACGATCCCCACCGAGGAGCAATACCGTCAGTTCCTCGAGAGACTCCCGGAGGATCTAAGAACCAAAGACAGAGCTGAAGGGTGGCACACGACCAGTACGGTTGACCTTGTCTTCGTTCTTGAGGGAGAGGTCACCCTCAACCTTGATGACGATGAGGTGCTCCTGTATCCGGGCGATGTCGTGGTCCAACAGGGGACAAAGCATGCGTGGCATTGTCGAGGCGAGGCTCCCGTGCGGCTGCTCGCTCTGATGCGGACCTTTCCAGAATCGTCCGCCCCCTAGTTCACACTGCGTGCCCACCGCGCCGTTGGTAGTGCTCTGACAGAGCGACGTGGGTGGATTGTGGGTCGGGCGCAAGCAGCATGATGACGGCAGCGACGATGAATCGGCTTCCATCTCCTCACTCACGCTCCTCGGAGATGGTGTAGCGCGAGCCCTCGGTCTCACCGGCGAACCACCCCCTCGCTGACCGAGATTCACGACACTCTGCTCCTCATGACCGCAACCCCTTGCGGCGTCAGTCATGAGGAGCCGACGTGCTCAGCCGATGGCGATGGGGTTGACCGGTGAACCCGTCCCCCCAGTCACCAGCAGGGGAGCAACCACGAGCAAGGAGCTGTAACAGCGATCATCGGCCATCTCACGAAGGACGAGATGTTCGAGCAAGGTAACCCCGAGCTTGACGAGCAGCTCGATGTGGACTGCAAGAAAGATCTCCTGGTCGAAGGGCACGCACTCAACGGCAGCGTTGTCTGCCCCGACCGCCGCGATGTCATGGTCCCTGATGAAGGGTACTGCCGAGAGAGCCAACCCCGGCTGAGCCAGGGGAGGCTCCTCTCCTTGCGTCACCGAGGAAAAGCAATCGAGCCAACCTGTGCGGACCAGCAAGACGTCGCCGGGGCCAACGTCGACACCTTGTGCCGAGCGACACGCCTCAAGGTCGTCGCCGGTGACCTTGTATCCGGGTTCACACCACTCCACGCCCAGAAAACCGGCCACGTCGAGCAGCACTGCTCGTGCCGCAAAGCCTCCGGTCTTCTCGATCCCGCACTTCGGGGCCCCCGTGTTGGACGCAAACGAGCTGGCCGAGGTTCCGTTGTAGAGTTGGTGATCCGAGTACACATGTGAGAGAGCGTCCATGTGCGTACCGTTGTGCGACGCAATGACAAGGACATCCTCATTCGCGCCCAGGCCTTCGGGTGAGCCGTAAGCCGTGAACATGTCTACGTCGGTCTGGCTTGTCAACGTCAACCTCTGCGGCGCGCCTCGATAGTCGACAATTGGTACGCCACTGCGCTGCACAGGCAAGCCGAGGTTGTAGACCTTGCCTGTCTTGGTGACCTTGGTCGCAGCGAGCACGGTCTCGTGGTCGAGGAGATTCAGCGCCCCCCTCTCGTCATCCGGTCCCCACCGACCCCAGTTTCCAATCGCCGTAGACGACGACTCGTCTCCGCTCACAAGACCCCCCTCTCGTCCCCGATTCCTTTGTCCTGCCAACTCGCTGCTTGATCCCAGACGCCTGTGGCTGGCGACTTTCGTGTTCGAGGCGACGCCCGTGTCAGGATCCGGTTTGGCCTATCACCGCGAAGGCGACTCGAAGAGAAGCTCCGCTAGCGATCGAACATACTGCGTGACCATTGATGCATGGACCGCTCCCTCGGACGAGACGCTGGGTCGGGGGAGGAGTCACCAGCCGCGTGCGTGTGACGATCTCTCGAGGGCATACCAGAGCCTCCTTGGTCGCCGACGTCCTCGAGAAGAGCCCGCGCCTTGCTTGCCCGCTGCGCTGCAAGTGGGAAGTGCAACGAGGAAGCGAGGGGACCGGAGGGAGCGATTGGCTCACAAGGGAGCCTTGAGAGCGTGGTCTTGAGTGGGCTCGTGATCGCGAGGCCCGGCGAACGGCACGGCACCACCTCGAACGTCTCTGTGATCTGGCGTTCCGGGGGGCTCGACTGTCTATGGGCTCACGCGTGGAAACGAGGATTCGGTATACTACTTTGAGGCGGTCGCCGCAGCGGAGCAGCACAAAGGTCACCCAAGGGATTTCCCTCGCTTGAAGCCCCGCGACGTGTCGCCCAGGGTTTTTGGTTTGTTCACTGGGGGAGGGAAGTTGACAGTTGGTGGGGTGAACGGTCGTGGACGGCCCGAGAAAGCCTGTCGATGCACGCGCCGTGATCATGGAGTTCAGCTTGGCCCGGCTCCCCGAGGGGTCGCACAGGCTGCTGGTTCTTGCTCGTCGTTCCTGGTCCGGAGCGGTGTCGAAGGGGTGCTCTCGTGGTGTCAGGCGAGGGCACGGTGCACCGCTCGGCGTGCCGCCCGTCGGTCGGCTCTGAGAGTGATCGGGGGCGAGTACGGAGCGGTACACGGTGAGGCGGCTTGCAAGGGGGCGACGCGGTGCCGATAGAACAGATCCACGATGCGAGGGTCCTCGCCAACGAGCTCGTGCCGTGGTTGGAGCGCACCTTGGGGTGGCGTGAGGTGTCGGTCGGTGGCTTTGACCAGCCAGCCGAGGCCGGTGGATCAAACGAGACTCGATTCATCGACGTTCACTGGACGGATCCAGAACCTCGCGCACAGAGGTTCATTCTCAGGATCGAGCCAACGATGAACCAGCTGTTCTTGGACCCGAGCCTTGAGCGCCAGTGTCTCCTCCTTGACAACCTGAAGGGGCAGGGTCTCCCGGTCCCCGAGGTGTTCGCCTTCGAATCAGACCCGGGCGTCCTTGGCGCACCTTTTGCTGTCATGGAGTGCGTCGCCGGCTACATCCCTTCGCCCAGCTACAACACTGCCGGGTGGCTCTTCGATGCGCCACCGGAGATTCGCCGCGAGCTATGGCTTCACGGACTGGCTGCGCTGGTGGAGATCGGCAACGCTGCCGTTGACGAGATGGGTTTCCTTGCCCGACCGACCTATGGCGGCGACCCGATTGACCAGGAGCTGCACTACACGCTCGCCTCGCTGCGGTGGGCAACGTCGGGCACGCCAGCGAAGGGGCTCGAAGCGCTCTGGGCGGATCTGGCTGCGTCGAGACCCGACTTTCAGCCCAGGCTGTCGTGGGGAGACGCTCGCGTCGGGAACGTCATCTTCCAGGACACCAGCGTCGCCGCGGTCATCGATTGGGAGCAGGCGTCGCTCTCAGGATCGTTGGTGGATCTCGGTTGGTGGCTCTTCTTTGACGTCTTCCACAGCACCGAACGGGGGGTGGCCCGATTGGAAGGGCTGCCCGATCGCTCCGAGACCCTTGACCGATGGGTAGCGCTCGGCGGCGTGGAGCCGACCGACATCGACTGGTACGAGCGATTTGCTGGACTTCGGTTGGCCACCATCTTTGCCCGAGTGCTCCAGCTCGCCGAGGAGCGCGGCGACAACGAGTTCGCGGACAGCTTTCGAGCTCGCAACCCTGCGATCAGGATTCTCGAAGCCATGAACGCCATCTGAGGACGTTCCCCCGAACGTGCAGCTGACTGAACCTAACCACAACGAAGCAAGGAAGTGAACGATGTCGACCAGTGCCGACGCACCAGCCCCCCTCACGAGCGAGGAGATGTTGACCTGGGAGTGGCTCAGCTCAGCCCTCTCCCTCGAGGCGAGTGGCGAGGTGACCGTCTCGGTGGTGGAGTTCATCCGTGCCTCGGGTATCAAGATCCGAATAGAGATCAGCGAGGGATCCGACGTCCTCGCGCAGGTCTGCGTGAAGGGCTTCATGGACAAGCCAGGCATGAACTTCTCTTCGGGTTCGGCCTCTTTGTCCTTGAGTGCCGAACCGAGGTTCTACGAGCACCTCGCGGGCCTGCCCATACAGACCGCAGAGCCCCTCTACACCGGTGTGGACGCGAACACGGGCCATGGGATCGTCATCATGAAAGACCTCAAGGTTGCCGGCGCGGTCTTCCTCGACGTGCTCCAAGAGGTCGACGTGGCGACCGTCGAGGCTGCATTGGTCCAGCTTGCCGCGCTGCATGGCTCGACATGGGGAGCTCGTGCGCCAGAGATGGTCGACTGGTTGGAGCCTCGCCACGAGAGTCTCTTGACGTTGATCGACGCCCCCACTCTCCAGGCTCACATCGATGCAGAGCTCTCAGCGCCAGAGTCACTGCGAGACGCCGTTCGCGTTCGGGCTGCCTTCGAGGCGGTCGTAACGATGCCACCAATCGGAGCTCGGAGCATCGCGCACGGCGACGCGCACGTGGGAAACCTCTTCCGAGCTGCCGACGGCACCTGCGGGTGGGTGGATTGGCAGCTCGTCCATCTTGGGAATTGGGCGATCGACGTGGCGTACGTCATCGGTTCGGCGCTCCCGCCAGAGGAGCGTCGCGAGCACGAGCGTTCGCTGGTCGAGCACTACCGAGAGGCGCTGGCTCGTCAGGGCATTGACGTCCCGAGCTCAGAGGAGTGTTGGCTCGCCTACAGGTGCGGTCTGGTCTACGGGTTCTATCTGTGGGTCATCACTCGTGGCATCCCGGCTGAAATCAGGCGCCCAATGACGCGTCGCTTGGGTACGGCCGTTGAAGATCACGACTCCTTTGCCCTGCTTGGTCTCTGAGACGGCCCGCATCGCCGAGCATCGCCACGCTTGTGCGTCGGGACGTTCGGAGGCGCAGGTCGGGGTTCGGTCGTCGCAGGGTCCCCGCTGTCGTTGGTAGGTGGTTGCCCCAGCGGGTGGGAGACCAGTTGATCGATGGGGCGTAAGCATGCGTTCGCAGTGCGACTCGGGACCAACAAGATGAAGGCCATTTGCGATTACCCTCTTCGTGGTCACCGCGAAGCTTGGCGGTGCGTTCCTTCGCCAACTCACTTGAGGGCCGATGATGGATTTTCGT